>JGI994J12354_10000366_pt1 | contig 44670 bp, 49 predicted proteins | sample IntmicLarv3ML3BL_FD_12354 | JGI IMG/M metagenome (IMG submission 12354) | reverse complement strand
CCGTCATACAAACCGCTTCTTCAACCATCGGCTCGTCAAACAAAAGATTGGACAACCGCCAGTCAAGCAAACTCGTATATTTCCCGATAATGTCGCCGAAGCCCGCCGCTGTCATCAATCTCGGCGCATTCTCCAAAATTTCGGGTTCCGTAAGAACCGCTTCCGCCGCAATCGCATTAAATGTCGTTTTAACGCCTTTAACAATAAGCGGCGAAACCGTAGACAAATATCCGTCCATCGAAGCCGCCGTCGCAACAATCGCATAATTTATCCCCAAAATGTGTGCACAATATCTGCACAAATCATTAATCGTGCCGCTTCCTATCCCAACGATAAAGTCGATCTTCTCTTCCGATGCGGCAATAATAATGCTTCCGACCGCCCTTTCATCGGGAATAAGGTGTTCATCGTCAAAAACAAACTTTTCAAATGCCATCCCACTCTCACTTAAAGCCTCGGAAACACAATCGCCAACGCCGTTCACGGCATAGGTATTCACATCAGCGACGACAAGAATTTTCTCTTTCGCGCCAACCAATTCTTTCAAATCCGATAAATAATCTTTACTGTTAATATAAACCATTTTTCATTTCCCCAAACAAAATTCTGAAAATATTCTGTCAACCAAATCATCGCTGACGTTTCCGCCCGTAATTTCCGACAGCCGTTCATACGCTTCTGTCAAATCTATTGAAATCAAATCGGTCGGAAATCCGCAATCCGCTGTTTTTTTTGCCTCTTTAAGATGTTCTCTCGCTTCCTCAAGCGCTCTAATGTGCCGTTCGTTTGAAAGCAGCATATTTTCACCGCCGTCAATTATTAATTCCCCCGAGAAGAAAATCTTTTTTATTTCCTCGGCGAACAAATCCATTCCCTCTCCCGTTTTCGCTGAAACAGAAACTATAGGTTTAGCAAAGCACATCAATTCTTCACGATTTATGCCACAAGATTTGTCAGCTTTATTAAGTAAAATAATAGTGTTTTTGCCCTTTGTTTTTTTCAAAAGCTCAAAATCTCTGTCGTCGAGACTTTCCGTTCCGTCGAAAATCAATAAAACAAGTTCAGCAAGTTCAATCGCCTTTTCGCTTCGTTCAACACCGATTTTTTCAACAATGTCACCTGTTTTTCTGATTCCTGCCGTGTCTGTAATTTTTAATAAAATTCCCGACAAATTAATATATTCGGTTAGTGTATCCCTTGTTGTTCCCGGAATTTCTGTCACAATTGCCCGCTCTTCTTTAAGCAATGCATTTAAAAGCGACGACTTTCCGACATTCGGTTTGCCTGCGATAACCGCGTTAATTCCCTCTCGAATAATCTTCCCCGACCTCGCGCTGTCCAAAAGTGCCTGCGACCTATCAAGAATTACGCTAATCGCCTCGGCGATGTCATTACTTGCCGTCGGTCCGAATTCTTCCTCGTGTTCCGGATAGTCAATTGCCGCTTCAATGCGCGCCAGACAATCCATTATGATTCCTTTAAACTCGTTTATCACACGAGAAAGCCCTCCGTCAAGCTGACTTGCCGCGACCTTAAGTTGTGCGTTTGTCTTTGCCGAAATGATGTCTGCGACGGCTTCCGCCTGTGATAAATCTATTCTTCCGTTTAAAAATGCCCTTTTCGTAAACTCTCCCGGTTCTGCAATTCTTGCACCTGAAGCAAGCACAATCCGCAAAACGCTCGTAACAGCCGCCGTTCCGCCGTGGCAGTTTATTTCAACGACGTCCTCTTTCGTATACGATTTCGGCACACGCATGAAAGACACCAAAACCTCATCGACAAACGAACCGTCTGAAGGATCGATTATTTTCCCGTGAAAAGGTCGTCCTTCAAAACGCCCCGAATCGGCGATAAAAATTTTTTCGGCGATTTCCAACGCTTTTTCACCGCTTATTCTGATTATTCCGATTCCGCCGCCTGCCGCTGTCGCAATCGCCGCAATCGTATCTGATTTTTTCATTTAATTTCCTCACAAGATCCCTGAAGACTACCTCTAAAAACCCTAAACTAAATATACACGGATTCCAACATCATTGAAATCCGTGTACTTTTCATTCCGTAATTTGTATATAACTTAATCATCAAGCAATGATTTGTTTCTCGCAAACGGCTTTCTTTCGTTATAAACGGGAGTCGTCGAACGCGGCGTTTTCGAGCGCGAACTGTTCTTCGGCGAAGGAATATAATCCTTGTCTTTAAGCGCAATCACGACATTTCTGTGTGGGTCTTCACCCTCACTGTGTGTCGTAACAAATCTGTCATGCTGCAATGCCGAATGAATTATTCTTCTTTCGTTCGGGCTCATTGGTTCAAGCGAAACACTTTCTCTTGTCATTTTAACCTTTTTTGCTAAATTACGCGCTAACATTTCGAGAGTTTCTCTTCTTCGTTTACGGTAATTTTCTGTGTCAATCGTGACATTCAAATAAGGAGCTTCACCCTTATTAAGAGCCAAATTCACAACATATTGAAGAGAATCAAGCGTTTGCCCGCGTTTGCCGATTAAAACGCCCATATTTCCACCCGACAAATCTATGTTAAGCTCTTTTTCCTTAAGCGAAACTGAAACTTCAACTTCTATTCCCATTGCTTTCGTAATTTCGTTTAAAAGTGCTTTTGCCGTTCTGGCAGGGTCATCATTAAGCGTAACCTTTACTCTTGCCAATTTATTTTTTAAAAATCCTTTTTTACCTTCTTCTAAGATCTCAATTTCTACATCTGCTTCCGTCGCTTTAAGCTCGCTCAACGCTTCTTCAATCGCCTCGCTTATGCTCTTTCCGGTTTTTTCAACTGTCATGTAGTTTTTGCCTCCCTATTCCTCAAATATCTTGTAATTATAATCTGTTGCAGGAAGAAGAAAATGTTGCCCGTAATCCAGTAAATACCAACACCTATTGAGAAATTAGTCGTGATATATCCCATAAACAGCGGCATTCCCACCATCATCATCATTTGGGTCGATTTTTGACTCTGGTCGGCGGGCGGATTTACTTTATAGCTGTAAAAAGCTGATAAAAACTGTGTTATAACAGACATTACCGGTATAATTATCCCCGGGAACAAAAACCCGGAGTTATCTAACAAATTTAATCCTAAAAACGTCTCAAAGCCTGCTTTTTGGTCAAGTATTACTTGAATTTGGTCTTTAATCGGGCTGTCAGCGACACTTCCCATGAATGCCGACCAATCCCCTGATGTAAACTTGTTGAGAACTTTAACTAAATCTGATGCAAATCTTACGTCAACTCCGCTTTCGGGAAGCTTAACGGCATTTGCCAAAATAGAATCATGAGCCGGAATCTGCATAATTTTTGTCGCAAGCTCCGTGTAAACCATTCCGATTTTGTCAACAAACACATATGGTTGACGTAAAATTGAAGCGAGCGCCATGAAAATCGGAAGAGTTATCAACATCGGAACACATCCACCAAGCTGGTTGTAGTTGTTGCTCGCATAAAGCGCTTGAATCTCGCCCTGCATTTTTCTTGCCACTTCCGGGTCTTTTGTGTTTCCATATTTCGCTTTAATTTTGTCAACCTCAGGTTGAAGCTTCCTCATCATAAGCATCGAACGCTGACTCTTTATTCCCGACGGAATCATCAAACAACGAGTGATAAGCGTGAAAACTATAATCGTTATTCCCAAAGAGTTTGCGTCGTTAAGAAAATATGCCCCGTTAAAGAGCAGATTTAGCACATAACCCAAAAATTCATAAATCGGGCGCATAATAGCCATAGGTTCTTTTTCTATTGTAATAGCCAAAATCGAACTAAACAAACTGTTGCCTCCTTAGATAAGCCCCCCCTTAAGGAACCGGGTCAAATCCTCCGCGTGAAAACGGATTACACCTCAAAACACGCCAAGCCCCAAGCAATCCACCCTTAAAAACCCCGTATTTTTCCACAGCTTCATAAGCGTATTGGGAACAAGACGGCACATACTTGCACCTCGGTCTTAATCCCGGCGATATACGCTTTTGATAAAAACTGATAAACGACAAAAGTTTTTTTCTGAGCATAACTCACTCTTTGGGCGAAACGCCGCAATCTGCGTCGCCTGTAATTCTTAATTTTGAAAACAAATTCATCAGACTGTTTTCCACTTGATGAAACGTCGCCTGCGAAACAGGTTTGCGCGCCACAACGACAAAATCAAATCCTTTTTTTAAACCACTCTCGAATATACGATAGTTTTCTCTGATAAGTCTTTTAATTCTGTTTCGACGGACGTTATTTCCGCCAACTTTTTTGCTGACGGAAAGACCCAACCTGTTCACATCGCTTCCGTTTTCAAAAGCATAGACTACCAAAAAGCCGTCTGCCTTTGATTTTCCGCGATTGTAAACGCGCTTAAACTGCCACGTTTTTTTCAGCGATTCGGCGGATTTCATTAAACACCCACTCCTACGCTGTTAAAACATGGCGTCCTTTTCTGCGTCTTCTGAGCAAAACTTTTCTACCATTAGCAGTAGACATCCGTTTTCTGAAACCGTGCTCTTTGCTTCTCTGCCTGTTTTTAGGCTGAAATGTCATTTTCAATTTAACGCACCTCCGATCTGATTCAAACTATCACCCGCTGCTTTTCCATAACAAAGCCATTCTTCACGAGCGAGAACACGATGTATTATATTAAATAAAAAGTCTATAGTCAAGAAAAATTTGTTTAAAGTTATTAAAGTTCTACCTGATGTAATACTCAACGCTCGACAAAACCAGCTCAAACAACGGTTCTTCCTTTTCCAAGCCTCCCACGACAACGCTCCAGATTCCCCCGCCGACGCCCTTTGCCGTTATGTTAAATTCCGAGGCGGTTTTGTCATAATAACCAGCCCATGCTTTTCCTCCCAGTTCAAAGCTAATCTCTTCGCCGATTTCTTTAGGCAATGTTTCCTCGGCGCAATGTCTTATAACGAAATACGGTTTATTATAATCCAATTCAACAGAATCATTAAAAAGCAATATTTTGCTGTTTTCGGCGGGATTATTCCACTCCTTCGTCATTTCCGAAAAATTATTCCACCCCTCGGGACAAACAGCGCTTATTGCGCCGTCGTTTTCGTCAAACAGTGTCTTTACCGCCCCTTTAACCGAAACATTGTGTTCCTGTTCTGTCTCATTTTCGACCTTTTCCCTATTGCAAGCCGCCGAAGAAAACGCCAACAACAAAACAATTCCCATCGCCAATAATTTTTTCATTAATACAATCCTCCCCTATTCGACAATCTTTTCAAAGGCATACCCAACATCGCCGCCAGTTACCCTAAACCTCAAAATTTTGAAATCTTCATTTAAAACCTCACCGTCATAACGCGGTTTTAAATTAATATATCTTACACCGTCCTTAACAGTTGTTCCCGCCGCACCTGAATCAGAGGAAATTACAAACACCTTTTTTCCTCCCTTAATTATGCCGGTCAACATTTCGTGGAAAAGACTAAATTCCCTGCTGCTGTAAAATCTGAGCGGCGATTTGTCTGTTTGAACAATCAAAAACGGCAGTGGGTTGTTCGTTATGTCTTTTTCCAACACTGACCATTGTTTAATGTCTGTGTTATAAATTCCGCCGTTTGTCGCGCGAATTTGCACAGAATAAAATTTATCGGTGCTCACAACACGATAGGCACTCGCGTTGAATTTCAATTCCTCTGTCGTAAATTCGTATCCATTTTCAGCAAGCGGCTCGTCAAAAGTTCCCGCGTCCAATCTGTCCTTATAGACCGTTGAAACGGGCATCGATTCTTCCGAAACGCTCACTTCTGTTTTTGACAATGACCTCAAATCATCAAAGCAAACCGACCCGAACGATTCCCCTCTTCTCGGAAGCGAAACTGCGTAAATTCTTTCCAAATAGAGCGGATGTTTGGCGTTTGACGGAATTAAGGCATCTAAATCTTTCCAGCCGTCGAAGTCAATCCTCCGCGTGAAAGTCAAATACCAAACTGTGCCGTCGCCGTCAACAATCTGACCACGAATCATGTCAAGCGAGAATTGTCCGAAAACCGCCGCGCGCAATCCCGCGCTGTTTTCGGGAAGCAAAATCGGCTCGTTAAACACGGCATATGCCGCCTGTGAAACGTCGCTTGCCGTAAATATGTAGTTAAGCCCAATTCCTGTTTGTGTTGCAAATTCGTCGCCGTATTTTATATATTCGGCGTTTCCCTCAACCTCGGGATAGGACGAATATTTAATCGCCTTAGCCCCGTTAAGCGGTTCAAGCGAGGTCGCCGTAAGATTGATGTTTAACTTTATATACGCGCTTATGTCGCCTGAAAAGCATCTTATCCAACCGCTTCCGAGTTTTTTTGCCGTAAACACTCCGCCGTCCATTTCTCCCAAATTTTCGGGGAAAACCTCGTATTTTATAACGGAGGGATCTAATTTTATTGAATTTCCTTCCGAATCAATTCCCGTAAACGAAACCTCAGCCGTGCCGTTTTCGCTTGCTGTGATTTCGGAAACACTCGGTTTTATGACCGCTAAATAATCGCTTATTATCGAAAGTTTCCCTATGATTCCCTCATATTCGGCGTAAATATTGGTTACACCCGTGTGATAGGGATAATAATCCATACCCAAGAACGAACCACTTCCGTCGCCGCTGTAAAGGTTTATTTTCGTTTCATCAAGCTCTACCCGATTATAATATGCGTCAACACCATAAACCTTAAGCTCAATCGGCTGACCGGGTATGGCGGTTTCTGTTTCCGCTTCAATGCAAATTTCTGCAACATTCCCAATCGGCGCATTCATAAACACACCCAACGCATTTATTACTCTGCGCTGTCCGCCGTCCGACGGGGTGTTTATTACACCAAGCGTTCCTGTTGAAATATCCTTTGCTGCCAACACACTTGAGCCTCCGCCATCTAAATGCATTGCGTCATATGCGCCATATTTCAACATTAATTCTGCCATTTCAGCATGGGTCGCACCTATTGAACCGCCCCTGCCATCAACCACCATCATTATTAATGTCTTTTTATCTTTAGTATAGCCAACCGCCGTTCTCGGATGTCTTCCTCCGGAAACAAACCCTGTCGCATTGGCAATCGCGCCGTTTTGAAGCAGCTTTCCTGCGCCGCCTATCGCCGAAGTGACCTTCGACAAATCAAACGACGGCTTCACTTCAAGTATTGCACGCTGTCCTTTTGAAAACTTAACCGCCGAAAGAGCCGCCGTTTCCCTGCTCATAACGATTATATAACCGTTTTCGGGAACCTCGACCGTTTCGTAGGTTTTATTAACTATAACATCATTTTCGACAACGACTTTGAACAAGCTCTTAATTCTCGCGTCCAAGCTTCTTGTCGATTTTATTGCCGCTCTTGTAAAAACAGTCGGATAGACCGCATCAACAGTCTTGTTTATTGCGGCAACCTCAATGTTTTTCACTCCGTCGTTATGAAATGCTATTTCAAATTTAAGATATTCCACAAAAGGACTTCCGTCCGAATTTATAAAAAGCCCTGCGCTTTCATTTTTACCGCTGTTTGTATATGTCGAAGCGGCAGTAATGCTTCCGTTTATAATCTCTGTTCCGAGCGGAACTGAATAGCTTCCGTCCATGCCGAAAAAATCGCCGTTTATTCCCGCGACGGCACCCCTGTCATTCAATATCTTTGTCGCTGTCTCCTTTAATCCATATTCCGCCGCCGAATTAACGGGCGAAATGGAAATGTGCGGATCGTCAAGCGGCACTTTAATTACATGAACGTCAAGAAAGCCCTCGTCAGTAATGCCTCTGCTCGTTTCATACGTTAAGGTTTTCGATATGTTATGCTTTTCCGTTATTTCATAATATGTAACCGCGCTTGAAACAGGTAGACAGTTTATCATAACCGCCAGCGTGCATATCGCGGTGGGTATTAGTCGTTTTAGTTTTTTCATTTGTAATTTACTCCTTGATTATTTTACCTCAACCCCGCCCTTAACCAAAACCCAAACATCCGTAACAGCCTCAAGCCCCCGCCCATCGGCGCGCGGAATAATAAGCATATGATTCTCGGGAATTTTTTCGCCGCCCAAAATATCTCTTCCGTCGGTAATATCAGACAATCCGTTTTCCCCGGAAATAACGGCATAAGCCTCGCCGCTTCTCAGAATGATTTCTGTTCCTTCAAGCCCCATAACCGTTTGACCTGCGTTAATTAAAACAGGTTCAAAAACAACCTTAACGGTGGTTTCCTGCGATTTAGCCGTCGGTTCTTCGTCGAAGCCAAACTGTTTGCCACCGTTGGCTTCAAGCAATTCATTAAATTTTTTGTCAACATAGCTTTTCGACGCAAACGGGTCTTCGTTCGAGCCGGCTTTTGCCGTTCCGTCCGCCAATCCCGTTATAGAGAAAAACATTAAAGCACTAGTTAAAACAGCAAAAACAGGTATTATTGCAATTGATTTTTTTGTCATATTTGAACACTCTCCTTTTCATACAGTATATCAGAGAGAAATTGATTTGACAATACGGTTAAGAATATTATATTATTATAGTAAACAGAGAAAGGATTTGACGGCATTATGAAAATAGGCTTGGGCTATGACGTTCACAAGCTCGTTGAAAACAGAGCGCTTATTCTCGGCGGCGTTGATGTTCCGTTTGAAAAGGGGCTTTTGGGTCATTCAGACGCCGATGTCCTTTGCCATGCGATTATGGACTCTTTGCTCGGCGCTTCCAAAAAAGGCGACATCGGAAAGATTTTCCCCGACACTGACGCTCGTTATAAAGGAATCTCCAGCTTGAAACTTCTTGAAGAAGTCGGGCATATTATATATAAATCGGGTTATGAAGTCGGAAACATCGACTGCGTAATCTGCGCCCAAAGACCGAAGCTTGCGCCGTTTATTTCGGAAATGGAAAAAAACATCGCCCGATGTTTGAATGTTTCCGTTGATTGTGTAAGCGTTAAAGCGACGACCGAGGAAGGACTGGGTTTCACAGGCAGAGAAGAAGGAATATCAGCACAAGCTATTTGTTGCTTGAACACAGGAGGAAACGCATGAAAAACGCATATGTAACAGGTGCAAACAGGGGGCTTGGGCTTGCTCTTGCCGAAAGACTGCTCGAACTCGGCTATAACGTGTTCGCGGGAAGCTACATTCCCGATTGCGAAGAGCTTCAAGATTTGTCTGCAAAACACGGAAATGCTCTGAACGTCGTACAATTAGACATTTCCGACAGCGATTCGGTTAATAAAGCGGCGGCTGAAATAAGCAAAAAAACCGATTCTTTGAATTTGTTGATAAACAACGCAGGAATCGCACCGCTTCGTGACAGAGAAGCGACAATTTTAAACGACATAGATTGCGACGAAATAATTCAAGCTTTCGACATAAACGCCGTCGGAACACTGCGCGTGACAAAATCGGTGTTACCCCTGCTTTTAAAGCCGCAGGATAAACGGCTTGTAAACATCACCTCCGTCGCGGCAAGCGTCGGACTTTGCACAAGAAGCAGTCAATATGCCTATACAATGAGCAAAGCCGCCTCAAATATGCAGACAAAGCTCATTTACAACACGTTTAATAAAGAGGGTTTAAAGGTTTTCGCCCTTCATCCCGGCTGGATGCACACGCGCCTTTTCGGCGACAGCCTCGACCTCATGAAAGGCGCGCCGTTTGAGCCTGAAGATTCGGCAAAGTTCATTTTAGAGTTTGTTCTTAACGCCGAACAGAATGACGACCACATATTTTTTAATTACGACGGAACACCAATGGCATACTAAGGAGAGGGACATTATGATAAATTCAAATAAGCTAAACATAAAATTGTCAAGCATGAGTTTGCATTGGAACAACCCGCGCGGCAACGATTTCGCCCCGTGGCTTGAAAAAGTGAAATCAATCGGCTATGACGGCGTGACGTGCTTTCCCGAAGCGGGACTTGACACATTTTTAGACAAACCCGCCGTTTTAAACGGTCTGCTGAAAAACGCGGGCATAGAGCTTGCCGCGGTTGCTATTCAATTGAATGAAAAAGAGGATGTTTTCAATCAGGTACTGGATTTAATGAACGAAACAGGCAGCGAAAACTTGGTCTGCATCGTTCACGGAGCAAACGACAAAACACCCGAAACGTATAAACAATATGCCGAAACCATCAACCGAATCGGCGAAATAACGCTCAAGCGCGGCATATATTCTCATCTTCACAACAACAGCGATTCCATCGTTCGGAATTTTACCGACTGGAAACAAATGCTGCCGCTAATCGATCCCTCGAAGGTGTTTTTCATGGCGGACACAGGGCACGCCACAAAAGACTTTGACGAAAAGCCTTACAGCGAAAGGGCAATCTCATTTCTTAACGAACATTGGGACAAAATCCGCTATTTGGAATTTAAAGACTTTAACGACATAACCGACCTTGACACGCCGTTGGGCGAGGGTTTCTGCGACTATCCTGGAATTTTCTCATTGATGAAGGAACGCGGATATTCAGGTTGGATTACAATAGAGCAGAACCAAAATAACGGTCTGTCTCTCGGGCGAAGTCCCGAATTGTGCGCACAAATAAGCCTCGACTATGTTCGCAACGGGCTTGTTTAAACAGTAAGAAAGGGTGATTTCATGGGATTTAGAAACCAAATCAAAACGATAAAGGCGAAAGATCCTGCCGTAAAAAGCATATTTGAAATATTAATTTACCCGAGTTTGTGGGCAGTGGCTTCTCACCGAATTGCCCACCCTCTCTACAAATGCAGGCTAAGATTTTTGTCGCGGCTCATTTCTCAGCTCAATCGATTTTTCACGGGCATAGAAATCCATCCGGGCGCGACAATCGGGCACGGTTTGTTCATAGACCACGGCATGGGTGTCGTAATCGGCGAAACATGCGAAATCGGCGATAATGTGCTAATTTATCAGGGGGTCACGCTCGGAGGAACAGGCAAGGACACGGGAAAACGCCACCCGACAATCGGAAACAACGTCATGATCGGCTCAGGCGGAAAGGTTCTCGGTCCGTTTAAAGTCGGTGACAACTCGCGAATCGGCGCAGGAAGTGTCGTTCTTCGCGAAGTGCCTCCCGATTGCACGGTCGTGGGTGTTCCCGCACAAATCGTTAAGCGAAGCGATTCCGTCAAAATTATAAGCGATCTTGACCAAACGCATCTTCCCGACCCTGTTCAAATGGAAATTTGCAATTTGCGAAACAGGATTGAATCGCTTGAAAAGCAACTGAACAAGGAGGACGTTAACGAATGAAATTATATAACACACTAACCCGTCAAAAGGAGGAATTTATTCCAATTGACGGAAACAACGTAAAAATGTACGTTTGCGGTCCGACGGTTTATAACCTCATGCACATAGGAAACGCCCGCTCTCAGGTGAATTTCGACGCGATAAGACGATATTTAATTTATAAAAGCTATAACGTGACTTATGTTTTGAATTTCACGGACGTTGACGATAAAATTATAAATAAAGCAAATGCCGAAGGTGTTTCATCGAACGAAATCGCCGAGCGCTATATAGCCGAAGTGTTCACAGACGCCGACAATCTCAACGATTTGCGGGCGGACATAAACCCTCGCGCAACCGAGGTTATCGACGAAATAATCGACATGGTTCAAACACTTACAGACAAGGGTTTTGCCTATGCCGTAGACGGCAGTGTCTTTTTCGACACGACAAAGTTCGACGGCTACTGCAAACTTTCGGGCAAAAACATCGACGACCTCAACGCAGGCGCACGCATAGAAATTGACAACGAAAAGCGCAACCCGACTGATTTTGTTCTTTGGAAGCCGGCAAAACCGGGCGAACCTTTCTGGGCTTCGCCTTGGGGAAACGGCAGACCCGGCTGGCACATCGAATGCTCGGTAATGGCGAAAAAATATCTCGGCGAAACGATTGACATTCACGGCGGCGGTGATGATTTAACTTTCCCCCACCACGAAAACGAAATTGCACAAAGCGAGGCGGCAAACGGCAAGCCTTTCGCCAAACATTGGCTTCACAACGGAATGATTAATGTTGACAACGTGAAAATGTCAAAATCGGCGGGAAATTTCTTTTTGTTAAGAGAAATCGCAGAAAAGTTCACTTACGACGAAATAAGATTTTTCATTTTGAGTGCGCACTACAGAAGCCCTCTCAATTTCAGCGACACGCTTTTGTCGGCGGCGAAAAGCTCGTTCGACAGAATCAGAAATTGCGCCGACAAGCTAAAGCGAATAATCGAATCGGGAAACGGCTCTTCTTCCATGGAAGTTCCCGCCGACTATCGTGAAATGTTCATCGCGGCGATGGACGACGATTTCAACACAGCAAACGCAATCACTGCCATTTTCGAGCTGGTTAAGTTCATTAACACTCGCGAAAACACAACCGCTCTCGATGCCGAAAAGCTATTTAACGAGCTTGTTTCATTATGCGACATTCTCGGCTTGCGTCTTGAAAACAGTTCGCAAAACGCGGCGCAAATTGACGAGGATTTAGTAAATTCTCTTATTGAAAAGCGCATAGAAGCGAAGAAAAACAAGGATTTTGCAGAAGCGGACAGACTTCGCGGAGAATTGAGCGACATAGGTGTTGAAATTAAAGACACACGGGAAGGCACTGTATGGACTCAGAAGAATTAAACTTATTAGAGGCAGGTTCAAGCGAAATAACGACCCATGTCGGACATTTTTCAGCGAAAAGCCTTGCCTATATAGGCGATGCAGTTTTCGAGCTTTTAGTCAGAAGCTATTTAATTAAAAACGGCGGCTCAACAGCAGGCGAAATGAGCGCAAACGCCGTGAAATTGGTGAGGGCAAACGCTCAGTCGGATATGTATCACAAATTAGTTCCCGTTTTAACGGAAGCTGAATTGTCTGCGCTTAAACGAGGCAGAAACGCATATACTAAAATGCACCCGAAAAGCGCTTCTGTGTCGGAATATCGGCACGCGACAGGGGTTGAGGCGCTTTTTGGATATTTGTATATTAAAGGACAAGCTGAACGCATTACCGAACTCTTTAAAATTTGCATGGAGTGATATTGAAACAATCTTAAATATGTGTTATCATCATAACCAACAAGCACAACGGAGGATAAAAAAATTTTGACAGCGGCAGAAAAAGTTAAAGCGGCGCGCAAACCCGCGCGTCCCACATCATTACAATTCATAGAAAAAATATTCGACGGCTTCACCGAGCTTCACGGCGACCGTTGCTTCGGCGACGACAAAGCGGTGATTGGCGGTGTCGCGTTTTTAGGTGAAATTCCCGTCACTGTAATCGGCTTACAGAAAGGACGCGGCGTTGAAGACAATGTTCGGCGCAACTTCGGAAGCGCCCATCCCGAAGGCTACAGAAAGTCGCTTCGGCTCATGAAACAGGCAGAAAAATTCAACCGCCCCATAATAACTTTTGTAAACACGCCCGGTGCGTTTTGCGGCGTGGGTGCTGAGGAACGCGGACAGGGCGAGGCGATTGCGCGCAATCTTTTTGAGATGAGCGGGCTTAAAACGCCGATTGTTTCGGTTTTCATCGGTGAAGGCGGAAGCGGCGGTGCGCTTGCTCTTGCTCTTGCCGACAAAATTTTCATGCTTTCAAACGCGATTTATTCAATTTTGTCGCCCGAGGGTTTCGCCAGCATTTTGTGGAAAGACGCTTCCCGCGCCGAAGAAGCGGCAGAGCTTATGAAGCTTACAGCAAGCGAGCTTTTTTCAATGGGTGTCATTGACAAAGTAATCGACGAGGGCGATATTTGCTGCGAAGAAGGGTTTAACAGGGTCGCCGAGTCAATCAAACGGCGACTGGTTAAAGAAATTTCAAAACTCACAGCGAAGGACGAACAGGAACTGTTAATTCAAAGATACGAAAAATTCAGAAAATTCGGGGAGTTTGCGGAATGAACTATGTGAGCAACAGAAATTACGGTTGTCGTATAACTGAAATTATGATTAAGGGCTGTCGCTCGCTGATTGTCGAGAACAACTTTCTTTACATTCTTATTTTGCTTGATAAAGGTGCAGACATCGTTTCTTTCACATATAAAAAAACCGACACAGACGTGCTTTGGCGGTCGCCGAGCGGTTTTGACCTTCTTAATCAAAATCTTTCAAACGAAGCCAAATATGTAGGCGGTTGGTTTGAGTGCTTCCCAAATTCGGGCGAAGCTTGCAATCTTCAGCCGGGAATCGTTCCTCAATACGGCGATGTGAAATTTTCACCTTGGGAATATTCTGTTTTACGCGATGATGAAAATTGTGTGAGTGTGCGGCTTTTTGTCAGAAGCAACGCTCTGCCGTTTTCGCTTGAAAAAACCCTTACATTAAAAATAAATGAGTCTGTTTTAGATGTCAAAGAAATGGCGACAAATTTTTCCAAGCATGAATCGCCGCTGACATGGGGTCATCACCCTAACATCGGCGCACCGTTTTTGAACGAAAACTGCGTTATAACAGTTCCAGAAGGTGAGCTTTGGTTCAAATTTTGTGACAGTGACAAATCAATCAGAGAAGTTCTTGTTGGAACTTGGCCGTTTTTTGAATACAACAATAAAATTTGGGATTTGTCTAAAATTCCTAATCATGACGATGAATTGAATGCGATTATTTACATGAAAAACATCAAGGGAAACAGAGCTTCTGTTCGCGACACTAAAACAGGGGTTGAATTTTTTATCGAATGGGATTCGTCGATTTTTAAAGAGCTTTCATTATGGTATGCTTTCCAAAACAATCATTGGAACTCCATGTTCGGCTATCATCAAATTGTGAACTTTTTCTTCAACAGCAGCGGTTATGGTAGCGTTAAAACCTGCATGGATAACGGAACGCATATTTCTGTCGCCGCGGGCGAAAGCGTTTCGACTTGGTATAAAACAGGTATAACACAAAAACAGGAGGCATAAACAATGTTCAAAAATCAAAAATCAAAACGCTTATTTGTAGGCTTGCTTGCGCTTTTAATCGCGCTTGTTATGATTGCCTCGACGGTTTTATATTTTTTGGGTTAAGCTTAGATGATATACTTAAACATAAAAATCACATGAAACGCACTGCCGCCAAGCACGAATATGTGGAAAATTTCGTGAAACCCAAAATGTTTGAATGGCAGCGGCGGTTTTTTAAGTGCGTAAATCACAGCGCCTACAGTATATGTTATTCCGCCCGCAATCAAAAACACAACAGCACTCAAGGGAATCGCCTTTATCAGCGGATAGAACGCGAAAACAACCATCCATCCCATCAAAACATAAATGCCGCTTGACAGCCAACGCGGCGCAATCCAAAACGACGTCATTATTATTCCCAAAAAAGCAACAGCCCAAATCGCAATCAAAAGCGCATAGCCAACCGTTCCTTTCAATGGAATAAGACAAATGGGCGTATATGTTCCCGCAATCAAAACAAAAATCATCATATGGTCGATTTTTCTCAGGATTTTTGTTGTTTTTTCGTTGGCGGAAGCACCATGATAGAGTGCACTCGCGAAATAGAGAAGAAACATCGTCATCCCGAAAACCAGAAACGAAAGCGCATTTATAAGCGAAGATGACGAAAGACAAACAAGCAATATTGTGCAAGGTATTGCAGCAATCGCGCCGAACATATGCGTAACACTGCTGACCGGGTCTTTTAATTTTTTGAACATGCTAATCTTCCTTTCTTGCTACATCAGCATCGCGTGATGTAGTTTTCATTACTATGTGAAGATTATAATAACATATTCATTTTTTATTGTAAAGCATTATTTTTTATCAGCGAAAGCTAAAGCCAAAGCCTCTGCCACCGAGTCATATTGCCCCTCGCGAATTTCTTCCCCCGAATCAACCGTATTATAAAGTGTTTGCGCCAAATTTTTGTTTTCGATGACAACAACGCCGTTTTCCTCTGCGATTTTTTCGATTCTTTCTGCAAAAAGTTCAGCACCTTTCACAGTTACAACCGGCACGGCTTCGCTATTCTCTGCGTCATATTTAACAGCGGCGGCAAAACTTCCACGGTCAACGATTACAACATCTGCCTGTGAAACCCACGCCAACATTCCTCCTCTTGCCATTCGGTTCATCGCTCTTCTCGCCGCGGCTTTCGTCTGTGGGTTTCCTTCCGTTTCCTTATATTCCTCACGAACTTCCTGTTTAGTCATTCTTAAATCTTTTGCGAATTTATAGCGAGCGTAACCGTAATCCATCGCCGCAATCAGCAAATATGCCGCCCCAACACTAATCCCGATGTTGACAATCGAGTCGGCAATATATGCAGCGCCTTGCCCAAGTTCCATGTCGACAAGACTTCCGAGCTTTGACGCTTTGTTTATAAAGCTGTAGTAAATAACGAAAATTATTACGGTCAATTTTGCTAATGATTTAAATAATTCCAGAAGAGATTTGACTGAAAATAGGCGTTTAATCCCGTTAATCGGGTTTAGCCTCGAAAAATCGGGCACAAGCGGCTTTGATGTCGGTTTCCACCCGACTTGAATGAAATTTGCAACAAAAGCAACAACCACCGCAACAAGCATAATCGGCAGCGCAATAAGCAAAGTTCTTATTAGAAACTCAGACATGATTTTGCTAAACGAACCTGCTTCAAAATATTCATCATAATTGTTCAGCATGGAAAAACTCATTTGATAAACCGACAAAATTCCATTGTACATATAGCCTGCAAACAGCTTCAGTGCGGCGAATATTGCCAAAATCATAGAGGCGATTGCAACCTCGCCCGATTTCGCAACCTGCCCTTCTTCGCGCGCCTTTTTCTTCTTTCGCGGCGACGCTTTTTCGGTCTTTTCGCCTTCAAAAAAGCCGAGGTTCATCGGCAGCAAAATTTTATCCAAATCGTTCATTGCGCCAATCCCCTGATTACGACGTCGGTATATTCAACCGTGTAGTTATAAACCAATCTGAATCCTTCCAAAAGCGACGGTGTCAACATCCCCAAAATAATAAGCCCCGCGAACAATTTAACGGGAATTCCAACGACAAACACGTTCATTTGCGGAACGGCCTTCGTCAAAAGCCCAAGTGCAATGTCAATTATGACAACCGCACCAATTACGGGAAGCGCAATAATCATTCCGATTTCAAAATATCTTGTTATCATGACGACAATGTCGTGCGCCAATTCGCCGTTTGCAAAAAGGTCGGCTTGCCCCGGTGGAATTATTGAATAACTATCGAAAACGATTTTGATGAAATAGTCCAAGCCACCACCGATTACAAAAAGCACCATAACCGCCAAATAAAAAAGATTTCCCGTGACGCTGACCTGCTCGCCGCTTCCCGGGTCAAGAACGCTTGCCATGGAAAATCCGAGCTGATAGTCGACCATTTGCCCGACGAAATGAAACACTGAAAACATGAAATAGACGACAAAGCCGATTATAAAACCTGTTAAAAATTCTGTTAAAATCAACGCGGCATAGCCTATTGCGGTTTGTTCATAATTAATTTCACCGACCGTTCCGCTCGCGACAACCAACGAAGAAACAGCGACCCCCATCATTATTCTGATCGTCGCAGGAATTTTTTGCCCGGAAAAAATAGGCATTATAGTCATAAATGCAAAAAAGCGAACCAATATGCAAAGAAAAACATCTATGTTTGAATAAATATCAGAAATGCCTAAGCTTTCCATGTGATCACCCGCCGTTTACATATTGCGGAAGACTTTCCATCAGAAGAGTCATGAAATCTGCAAGCTTTCCGATCATAAAATTTCCGAAAAGCACAAGTGACAGAAGAACCGCAATAATTTTCGGAACAAAGGCAAGTGTAGGTTCTTGAATTGAAGTGACGGTTTGAAACATGCTTATAAGCACGCCGACGGCAAGCCCCATCAAAAGCGGCGGAGCCGAAACATAAAAAACCGTAAGAATTGCTTGTCTTACCAATTCTATTATTTGAACGTCGTTCAATTTAATCGCCTACTTAAATGCTTGATTTGTTTCTATCTTGAAAATGCGTTGAAAATGCTTCCGATTGTCAAATTCCAGCCGTCCGCCAAAACGAACAATATTATTTTAAACGGTAGTGAAATCATTGTCGGCGGAAGCATCATCATTCCCATCGACATTAAAGTCGCCGCGACGACCATGTCAATGACGATGAAAGGAATGAAAATTATCGCGCCGATTTTGAAACCCGCCGAAAGCTCGCTCAGCATGAACGCAGGAATGAGAACCGTGTTCGGAATCGTGTCAGGGTCGCTTTTTTCATATCTTACGTTTGCCATATCGGCGAAAAGGTTAATATCCTTTTGCGAAACGTGTTTAACCATAAACCCTCTAAGCGGAATCATTGCTTCTTCAACTGCCTGCTCTTGGGTTATTTGCCCTGCTGCGAATGGTTTGAGCGCATTCTCGTTTATTTCGGAAATTTCCGTCCTCATCATGAAAACCGAAAGAAAAATCGCAAGAGAAACCAACACCTGATTCGGCGGCATTTGTTGCGTTCCCAACGCACTTCTCAAGAAATGAAGCGAAATCGTGAATCTGGGAAAGCACGTCATCATCAGCAAAATCGACGGCGCTAACGCAATAATCGAAACAAGAAGCAGGGATTGAAACGCCGCCGCCGTTTGTTGCGGGTTTCCCTCTCCTCCTCCGAGCGAAAGGCTTATTGACGGCGAAGAACTCACTTCGTCTGCATATGTCGTTTCAGGCTGAAAGAAAGAAGCTGCCGACAAAACGCAAAGCAGCAACGTCAACACAATTATTAGTTTTTTCATAAGTCACCGCCCCAATTATTTTTTTCTGAATGACTTCATTTTGTCGGCGAAAATTTTTTCGAACGCCGTCGAAAACGGCATTTTTTCGCCATTGGTTTGTTCTTCAACAGAAATGTCCAGCTTTTCCCTGTCTATTTCCGACAAAAAAGTTATTCTGTCGCGAGTCACCCCTATAAGAAAATAGCTTGCGCCGACCCGAATCAGCTGAACACCGCTGTTCATTCCTGTCGCGCGGCTTTCAATCAAGTCAATGTTTTTTCCTTTTTTGCCGCCGAAACGCGAACCGCCAACCAGCTTGCTTGCGCGGTACGCGAAATATAATATGATGAAAAAAATTATCATCACTACGACAAGATGAAAAATGTCTCCCATTTTTCACGCACTCCTTTTTATAACATTTCAGTTATTTTAACCCCGAAATTACTTTCAATCTTTACAATCTCGCCTTTAGCGGCTATTTTTCCGTTAGCGAAAATGTTAACGGATTCATTCGCCGGCTTGTCAAGCTCTATGATCGCCCCTGCTTCGATTTCAAAGATTTCCTCAACCGTCTTTTCTGTCTTTCCGAATTCGGCGGTTATTTCTAATTCCCTATCATCGACTTCAAGCCCACCTAATAAAGCATCAATTTCAGCTTGCGTAAGCATGTCTTCCATAGCTTCCCCCTACAGAATTTTTGTAATTCTGACAGCGTTTTTGCCGTTACTCACGCCCGATTCGGCGCAAAATTTCGAAACGCCGTCAACGAAAACCGTCATTTCCGAACCGATATAAGAATCCAGAGGAATAACATCCCCGATTTTCAATTCTTCAAAATCCTTTTCGCTTATTGTAGTTTTGCCGACATCTACACTTAAAACACTTACCGAATTTGTTTTCGTCGGTTTATTCATAAGTGTTTCGACAGCGACATAAGGAATGCAAACAAGAATATATCCCTCGGCGTTTTTAATTTTGACGGACAATCTAATCAATGCCGACGGCTCGTCATTCTTGAAAATTCTAACAAGCTCGGGATCGGTTTCAACCATATCCACTTTCGGCGAAAAATCTTCAATGTCCTCCCACGCTTCGGGAATAAACTCAATCATTTTATTTACAACACCAAACAAAAGAGACTGTTCAATTTCTGTAAAGCCCTTCATTTTTTGCATTTCAACACCAAAGCCGCCCGAAATCCTGTCGATTATGCAATAGGCGATTCCTGCCGACATTTCAAACACAATAGGTTCTTTAAGCGGTCTCATTTCGATAATCGACAAAATAGCGGGTGATGAAACAGAGTCAATAAATTCTCCGAAAGTCCGCTGTTCTTCTTCCTCAAGCTCGACCTTTGCAGAAACGCCGAGGTGTTCACTTAAAAATTCCGACAGCAAAACGCAATAGCTGCTGAAAATGTTTCGCAGAAGCAGTAACTGGTTATCGTTAAAATTATCGCCCATCGGAATCACCACCTGTTCATATTACAGTATATTCATAGCTGACAAGTTCGTCAATGTTACGCTGTTCAAGTCTTTTTTCTTCTTCTTTAAATACTTCGTAATCTTTTTCTTTAAGCTTTTGCAACGTCTTTTTCTCTCTCATCGCCTCGACAAGAACGAGCCGTTTTTCTTCGGCGAACGCCTCTGCCTTCAAAACATTTTTATGTTGTTCGGCGATTCGCTCCCTCAACACTTCAATATAATCGTTGTAACGCCCGAACAAATCGGGGTTGATTTTCTCTTTGACTTTTTTTGAAAGCTCGCCGATTTTGTCGGCTTTTTCGGTTTCAAGCGCCACTTCTTTCCGACGTTCTTCTTCCAGCGCCGCTGCCGCAACACCGTATTCAATCTTGCGCTGAACTTCGAGTTTCTCTTTTATTGATAAATGTTTTTCTAATTTAAAAACGAATTTAGCCATGTTATTGTTTCCTCAAAAGGAATTTTTTCTTCAACTGTCTGAACGAGAAATTCGTCAATCCCCTTGTGTTTATCAATCGCCGAATCTATCTCTTCCGAGCTTCCCCGCGCATAAGCGCCGATGTTAATCAAATCCTCTGCGTCAGCATAAACCGCCATGCTTCTTTTAACTGCGTCAGCCGCTGCCTTATGTTCGGGTGAAACAATGTCGGGCATTACGCGGGAAACACCCGCAAGTACGTCAATGGCGGGATAGTGATTTCTGTTAGCAATTTTCCTGTTTAAAACTATGTGACCATCAAGAATCCCTCTGGCCGTATCAGTGACAAGCTCCGTAAGGTCGTCGCCATCGACAAGAACCGTGTAAAGCCCTGTAATAGAGCCGTTTTCGCTGTTTCCTGCCCGTTCTAAAAGTTTGGGCATGACCGCAAAAACCGACGGCGTATAACCGCGCGAAACAGGCGGCTCACCCGAAGCAAGCCCTACCTCACGCTGTGCCATGGCGAAACGTGTGAGCGAATCCATCAGGAATAAAACATCCTTACCTTGGTTTCGGAAATATTCTGCTATTGCCGTTCCGACCTCGGCGGCTTTCACCCGAACGAGCGCGGGCTGATCGGAAGTTGCTATTATCAAAACAGAGCGTTTAAGCCCGTCTTCTCCCAAATCTTTCTCCAAAAACTCGCGAACCTCTCTGCCGCGTTCGCCGATTAGGGCGATTACGTTCACATCGGCTTGCGTGTTTCTTGCTATCATTCCCAAAAGGGTGCTTTTCCCAACACCTGAACCCGAAAAAATTCCGACGCGCTGACCCTTTCCGACGGTTAAAAGCCCGTCAATTGCCTTTATCCCAAGCGGAATCGGTTCTTTTATTCTTGCTCTTAAAAGCGGATTCGGCGGCGGATTGACAGTCGAAAATTTGTCACCCGACAAAACAGGTGGCTTTCCATCTATCGGTTCGCCGATTCCGTTTAAAACACGACCGAGCAAGTCGTTTGAAATGTTAATTTGCAATGGTTTTCCCATCGCTTCGACAATGCTTCCCGGGCTGATTCCTTCCATGTGCCCGAGCGGAAGAAGAATAACCCTTCCGTCTTTAAATCCCGTCACTTCTGCGGCGATCGATTCGGCGTGAATGTTCGCCTTTATTCTGCACATTTCGCCAATGCTGACATCCGGGCCGATTGATTCTATCGTCAAACCAACGACTTGACTAACGCGCCCTAAACGCTTAACCAACGGTTTTTCCAATGCCGAATAATATTTTGAAAAGTCAATCTTCATAATCAACCTCTGTTATTGCGTGTTATTGCACAAAAATTGAAGATTCTTCTTCAATTCGCCGAATTGACTGTCAAGACCGCATTCAATGCTGCCGTATTCTGTTTCAATTATGCAATCGCATCTGTTAAGTGACAAATCCTTAACAAACTCGATGTTCGCGCCGTTTTTAACCTTTGCTGAAATTTCCTTTGAGTTTTCCGAAACAATTTCATAATCTCTTTTTGACACATGAATTTTTATGTCGCCCGACAAGTTAACCTCGTTTAAACCTTGCTTAACAAGCCCGATGATAATTCCTCTGTCGATTTTAACCTCGCGATTAATTACCTTTGACGATATTTTTATGATTAATTCAACCATTTCTTCTTCAACAGAAGAAATTATTTTCTTTCTTTCTTCAACCGCCTCGGCAAGCGTTTTTTCGGCGCGTTCTATAATTCCCGCCGCTTTTAACTTGCCATCACTATATCCTTGCTCATACCCATCCTTGTAGCCCGAATCGCGCCCGCTTTTTCTCGCCTCTTCAAAAACAGCAAGCCTTTTTTCACGGGCATCGTTAATTATTTCCTCGGCTTCTTTTTCCGCGTTTTGAAGAATTTCTTCCTGCTCTTTTTCACCAAATTCTTTAAAAACAAAGGTGCGTTTAGGGTTTTGAACGAAATTTTCGGCTTTTATAACTTTAGACAAATCAACTCATCTCCTCTTTATTTTTAATAAAGCGAAGTCTGTTTTTAATTTCCTCTGCAAGCTCAATGTCGTTGGCTTCAAGCGTTTCCATCACGTTTTTTTCTGTTTTGCTGTCCATTTGGTTTAAAATCCCAACAAGCGCGCTCACACCGCCGACCGTCATTCGGTCTTCTTTCATCAGCGCCGAAAGCTTCTTTTCAAGCGCGTTTTCAACTGTTTTAATCACATCGGGCGAGGTTTTGTCCATCACCGCCATGCGTTTCATCACGTCAATTTGCTTTTCCTTTTCAAGCCCCGCGAACACCTCCGCCGCCTGTTGTGTTTTCAAATAAGAAAGAATCAACGCAATTATTTGCGGATGCTCGTCTTGAATAAAGCCGAGAAGCTGTGACGCTTCGGTTTTTTGAATAAACTCAAACGGACGTGAGCTTGCTTCCATTGTGAGTTTGCTTACGACCTCATAGGCTTTTTCTTCGCCGAGAGCCTGCTCAAGAATTTGTTTGGCATAGCCTATGCCGCCCTCAGAAATATACTTTTCGGCAAGGCAAAGCCTGTAAAATTCACTTACCACCGCTTCTTTCACGTCGGGCGCGACCGCTTCCGTGTTCGCAATTTCAATCGTTAATGCTTCTATTTCATTTTCTTTTAAATATTTAAAAATGCGTGCGCTTTTCTCTGCACCGAGCGCAATGAGCAACGCCGCGGCTTTTTTCGTGTCCTCACCGATTCTTCCTCTCAGAAGACGAACAATTGCTTCAGGCTTTTCACCGAGAAACTCGACGGCTTTCCTGTTGACACTCTCGGCGCTTTCCTCCTCAACGTCCCTGTTTATTTCCGTTGAAAAATCTTCAGCTTTCGGTTCATCTTCATTTTCAGTCGGTTTCACAATCGACCTTCTCGTCCTTAACATTCCGTAAATAAGCAAAATTGCAAAAAAGCCGAGAATCACGACAACCGCCGTGTTTATCCGCATATCGGGTGCAACAAGCTGCTCAGGCTCTTCGCTGTCTATAAATTCGTTTATTTTCGTATAAAAAACACTGATTCTCTCTTGAGAAATTCCCGTGGCGTTGGCAATTGAATTTATTATGACATTTTCCTCCGCGTATTCGGGGACACTCGCCTTATTTTGGTCTTTAAACTGATTCCACGTCAGCCCGCCGTTGTCTTCCGGTGAATAATTATCTTCTCGGAATGTGATTATTCTCGGAATTGAAACCGCAACAGACGATTCGTCAGTAACAAGTCTTCCGATTCCGCCGCCGTTTTCCGTAACTTTCACGACATTGTAAAGATAGTCCGCCGTTCCTCCTGCAGAATCATTTCCGCGACTTTCAACAAATCCTGTTTTTTCGCCCTCTCCCGCCGGGTTTTCATATGTCACTGCTTCTCTTGTCACATCGGTGAAATCAAAGACCAATTGCAATGAAACATTCACGTTTCCCAAGCCGCTGAGAATGTTTTTAACGTCCTGAGTCATGTCGTTTTTGCGATAGGCTTCAAACTCTTTCTGCCAGCTGTTTCCGTCATATCCGTCCTCAGAAACGCCGCCGTAAAGAATGTTGCTCAAATCATCCGTAACTAATACATTTTTGATGTTTAAATCCATAAAGCTCGCCGAAACCAGCCCCGCAATTACATAGCCGTCCTTGCGCGTCAATTCCTTTGCGCCCGAACGTGTCACAACGACAGACGCGGTTCCCTCTTTGTCGGAATTCACCAAAAAGCCCGATGATTCGGGCAAATCTACGGTTATGTCGGCTTTAACAATTCCTTCCAAGCCCATTATTTTTTTTTGAATTTCTGATTCTTTAAGCCGTTTGAACGTTTCGTTTTGCTGACGGTTTGTCGTTGACATTCCAATCGATTTCATCGCGTCCGAAAACGTGAAATCCTCAGGCAGGTCTATGTTTGAGCTGAAGATGACCGTTCCCGCCTCGCTGAAACGATCTTGCGGCACGAGAAGCCCAAGCCCTGTTTGCGTCCGCTTATACGGTATTCCGGCGTCGCTCAGCGCCCCTTCCATCATATTTATAACAGAGGGTGAAAGCGCGCTGTCCGTAATTTGAACATATTCCGATCGCGTCATGACAAACGCGGCAATTGAAACCGCGGCGACAATCACCGCCGCGACCGCCACAATGCCTATTTGCCGCCTTTTATTGGCGGCACTCCATCGGCTGTTTAGTCTTGCAAATAATGACAAAAGCCACTCCTGCATTTACGTTCACCCCTAAATTTCCATATTCATTATTTCTTTATACGCGTTTATGGCAGCGTTAGTCACCTGAACCGTCAAATTCATTGACGCAAGCGCCTTGTCCCGTGCCGCGAAATCAGTCGGCATTTTCTCGGCGGCAAGCTGCAATTCGTTTGATTTATTGTAAATATCCATGTACGACTGAAAAACCGTGCCGAAAGACGATGTTGTTTTGCTCGTCTGCTGCCCTGCTCCTGTTTTGCCTGCTTCTATTTGGTTTACGTTAAGATTCTGAAGATTCGAAATGCCATTTATCGGAACGCTCATTGCTTTTCTCCTTTAAACGATGCTGCTTCGCCCAATATCCCTGCGATAGAACATTCCTTCAAATCGGATGTCATCAACCGCCTCATAAGCTTTTCTCAACGCTTCTCGGTGTGTTTTGCCCACGCTCACTACGCTCAAAACGCGCCCGCCGTTTGTGACGGTCACATCACCGATTTTTTTCGTTCCCATGTGGAAAACAATCGTGTCCTTGCGGCTTTCCGCCTTGTCTATTCCGCTGATTATTCTGCCTTTTTTATAATCTCCGGGATAACCCCCTGCGGCAACAACCACACAAGCGGCATAGGCGTCTTTAAACTTGACATCAGCCGACTTGAGATTCCCGCTTTGGCAGGTGATGAAAATCTCAAGCAAATCGCAGTTGAGCAAAGGAATCAATGCCTCGGCTTCGGGGTCGCCGAACCTTGCATTATACTCAATGACCTTAGGTCCGTTGGGCGTAAGCATTATTTCAAAATAAATAATGCCCTTATATTCAATGCTTTCTTTATTAAGGCTTTCAACCGTTTTTAATATTATTTCATTCATGCAAACAGCGGAAATTTCATCGGTGAAGTCGGGAACACTCGTTATGACACCCATTCCACCTGTGTTTAACCCCAAATCACCGTCAAGCGCACGTTTGTGGTCTCTTGCCGAAATCATCGGAACAACCGTTTTCCCGTCGCAAAACGCGAGAACGGTCACTTCTCTTCCTTCTAAATATTCCTCGATAACAACCGTTTTGCCGCTCGCTCCGAATTTCTTTCCTATAAAAATTTCGTTTAAGGCGTTTTCCGCTTCGGCATAATCCTTGCAAATTAAAACACCTTTGCCCAAAGCCAACCCATCAGCTTTAATAACCACGGTTTTTCCTTCGTTTGCCGTCTTTTCCGAAAACGCTTTTGCGTCGTCAACATTGTCAAACGTCTGATAATCAGCCGTCGGGATTCCGTTCCTTTTCATGAAACTTTTTGCAAACGCCTTGCTTCCCTCCAGCGCCGCCGCATTTTTGCGCGGACCGAACACCTTGAATCCCTTAGATTCAAATGCGTCAGCCGCACCCAAAACGAGCGGGTCGTCGGGTCCGATAACGACAAAGCCGACATTTTTTAATGTTGCAAATTCAACGAGCGTTTCAATATCAACGGCGGAAATATCAACCAATTCAACATTTTCAATTTCGCCCATTCCTGCGTTTCCCGGCGCGCAATAAATTTTTTCCGCGTTCGGGCTTTGCCTTAATTTCCAAACTATGGCGTGTTCGCGGCCGCCTCCGCCTATTACTAAAATATCCATATAGTCACCTCTTTAAGCACCTTTTACCCTGTTTCCTACAATCTTCAATTTTCCCTCGGCAAACAGCTTAACCGCCTCGGGATAAATTACCTGTTCGGCTTCTTCCATGACACGCGTTTGCAGCGTTTCGGGGGTATCGTCGTCTAAAACATGAACGCTTTTTTGCAATATTATCGGCCCACCGTCGCAAACCTCTGTCGCAAAGTGAACCGTTGCACCCGTCAGCTTAACGCCGCACTCCAACACCGCTTCATGCACTTTAATTCCCCAATAACCCTCGCCGCAAAACGCAGGAATGAGCGCCGGGTGAATGTTCATCACCTTGTTTTCAAATTTTCGAGAGAAATAGGGACTTAGAATTTTATTGAACCCCGCCATCAGAACCAAACTGACACCTTTTGAATTGAAATAATCAACAATCGCCTTTTCATAAGCGTCGTCACCCTTGTCTTTAAAATCCTTTTTCAACAGACAAACGCCGTCAATTCCGTTTTCTTCGGCTCTTGTCAGTGCATACGCGTCTTTTTTCGAGCTTACAACCGCCGCGATTTCCGCGTTTTTTATATAACCGCTGTTAATGGCATCGATGATTGCTTGCAAATTAGTTCCGCCGCCCGAAACCAACGCGCCGATTTTCAGCATAGTTCTATTCCTTTCTCTTCACCGTCCTTGGCAATTTCACCTATCACATATGCCTTTTCACCGAACTCTTCGATTATTGAAACTGTCTTTTCCGCGTCTTCTTTAGAAACCGTCAAAACCATTCCGATTCCCATGTTAAACGTGTTATACATAACCTTGCTCGTGAGTCTTCCTGTTGTTTTAAGCATTTCAAAAATCGGGGGAGCAGACCATGAACCTTTGTTTATAACAGCTTTAAGCCCCTTTGGAAGTGCGCGCGGAATGTTTTCGATGAAACCGCCGCCGGTAATGTGGCTCATTCCTTTGACTTCTACGCGTTTTATCAAATCAAGAATCGGTTTAACATAAATTTTTGTCGGCGCAAGCAATGCCTCTCCGAGCGTTTCACCGAGACTGTCTATGTTTTGCGTCATTGTTTCCTTTGTCGGGCGAAAAATTTTGCGAACCAAGGCATAGCCGTTTGAGTGTATTCCAGACGATGCAATTCCTATTACAGTGTCACCCTCTTTGATTTTCGAGCCGTCAATCATTTTGCCTTTTTCAACGATTCCAACGGCAAAGCCCGCCAAATCATATTCATTGTCGGAGTAAATGTCGGGCATTTCTGCCGTTTCTCCGCCGATTAAAGCACAACCCGCCGCAACACAGCCGTCGGTAATGCCTTTAACGATCATCTCAATCGTTTTCGGTTTGTTTTTGTTGCAGCCTATATAATCAAGAAAATAAAGCGGCTCTGCACCGCAGCAAAGAATGTCGTTTACGCACATCGCGACACAGTCAATTCCTATTGTATCGTGTTTTCCCGAAACAAACGCAAGCTTTATTTTTGTTCCGACACCGTCTGTTCCCGAAACAAGAACAGGGTCGTCAAAATCTTTCGCTCTCGCTATTGAAAACATTCCGCCAAACCCGCCCAAACCCGACAAAACCTCGCTTCTAAACGTCTTTTCAACGTGTTTTTTCATCAGTTCGACCGACTTATATCCCGCCTCAACATCGACTCCCGCCGATTTATAATCAACAACCTCTTGTGAAAGGCTCATATTTTCGCACTCTCCTATCTGTTTATATATACAATTCTAACAATAACCGACATATATGTCAATCACAATAATTCAATACATCGCTTACAAAGACAAAAAAAGTGTTGGAAAAATTTTCGCTTTATGTTACAATCTACGTAAACAAAAAAATGAGGGGATTTGATTATTATGAAACAAATTAAAACATTGAATGCAAAAAAGCTCACAACAACCGTTAAAACAGGCGGCTGCGGTGAATGTCAGGCTTCATGCCAATCGGCTTGCAAAACTTCCTGCACGGTGGGAAATCAGGCGTGTGAGAAATAATGGTTCATAAATACAGCATTGACGACACGAACATAGTAATTGACGTAAACAGCGGCTCGGTGCATATCGTCGAGCCGCCTGTTTTTGATATCTTGGATTATTATGAAACAAAGACAGAGAACGAAATTGTCGAAATTTTGAAGGATAAACACGGTGAGAAATCGTTGTGTGAGGGTTTAGGCGAAATAAAAGAGCTTGTCGAAAACGAAATGCTTTTCAGCAAGGATATTTATAAAGAAATCGCCGCAGACATGGGCAAAAATCGTCAAAATCCCGTGATTAAGGCGCTTTGTCTTCTTATTGCGCAGGATTGCAACATGAAATGCGGCTACTGCTTTGCCGATGAATACGCTTCGAAACGAGCTCTTATGTCGACTGAAACAGGCAAGAAAGCCGTTGATTTTCTGTTGAAAAACTCGGGAAGCCGCAAGAACCTTGAAGTGGATTTTTTCGGTGGAGAACCTTTGCTTAATTTTGATGTCGTTAAAGAAATCGTCGCTTATGCTCGCGGAAAAGAAGCTGAAATCGGAAAGCATATAAGGTTCACTCTTACAACGAACGGAATTTTGCTGGACGATGATAAGCTGGAATTTATCAACCGCGAAATGAAGAATGTTGTTTTGAGCATTGACGGCAGGCGCGAGGTCAACGACAACATGCGCCAAACACTCGGAGGAAACGGCACTTATGACACAATTGTTCCGAAATTTTTAAAAACAGCTGAAAGCCGCAATCAAGAAAATTATTACGTTCGCGGCACATTTACAAAATATAACCTCGATTTTTCGAACGATGCGCTTCATCTTGCCGATTTGGGCTTTAAGCAGGTTTCGGTCGAACCTGTCGTTTGCTCAAATGGAATGCCATATGGCTTAAAAAAAGATGATTTGCCCGTTGTTTTCGGCGAATATGAAAAGCTTGCCGAAGAACTTATCTCAAGAGAAAACCGCGAGGGTGACTTTAATTTCTTTCATTACATGATTGATCTTGAAGGCGGTCCGTGCGTTTATAAACGAATCGCCGGCTGCGGAGCCGGAACGGAATATCTTTGCGTGGCGGCAAACGGCGAGCTTTATCCCTGTCACCAATTCACCGGAATCGAGCGGTTTAAAATGGGAAGCGTTGAGCTTGGCGTTTCAAACAATGAACTTCGTGAGGAATTTTTGGGTTGTAATGTATATACGAAAGAAAAATGCCGTGACTGTTTCGCAAAGTTTTATTGCGGCGGCGGTTGTGCAGCTAATGCTTACAACGAAAATGGAACGATTGACGAGCCGTATGAAATCGGTTGTGAAATGCAGAAAAAGCGCACGGAATGTGCGATTTATGTTAAAGCAAAACGCAGTTAGGGAGGTATTCATATGAATTACAAGCTTTCGGAAAGCACGGCGTTTCCTTTGGTCGAGGTTGAATTATCACTAAACGAAACGATTCAAATTGAACGCGGTTGCATGGTTTATCACAGCGGCAGCGTTTCTTTAAAAGGAAAAATGAACAGCAACGGCGGCGGCTTGGGCGGTTTTGTTAAGGCTGTCGGACGTTCTGCTGTAAGCGGTGAAAGCTTTTTCATTACTCATGCCACAGGCTTGAGCAACGGTGCGGTTCTTGCTCTTGCCCCCGCAGTTCCCGGCGCTGTAAGAGAATTGGCGATAGGCGAACGACAATGGCGCATTCGCGACCAAGCTTTTTTGGCGTGTGATGCGAGCGTTTCCTATTCGATGAAACGCCAATCTTTTGGGAAAGCGGTCCTTTCGGGGACAGGCGGGTTTTTTATCATGGAGACAAACGGTGTGGGACTGATGCTTGTGAACAGCTACGGCGACATTTTGGAAATGGAGCTTGACGGCACAAGTCCGCTGGTTGTTGACAATGCACACGTCGTTGCGTGGAGCACGACTTTGGATTATGAAATTAAAATCGCTTCGGGAACTTTCGGTTTTTCCACGGGAGAAGGTTTGGTTAATGAATTTCGCGGAAAAGGAACTGTTTTGATTCAAACGCGCAGAAACATTGTCAGTAAATAAATTTAAGGTTACGTCTAAGAACTCTGTTTCACACGAGTTTTTAGACGTAATCTCAACAGATTAGGAGCGGATTGTTGTGGCTGAATGGAATGTTTTGACTAACGACGCAAACATAAAGCTGATGAGCGAGACATTGAAAATAAGCCCGATAACCGCCCATGTTTTGGCAAACCGTAACATTCGGAGCAAATCGAGTGCTGTGAGGTTTCTTAACCCTTCCCTTGAATATTCAGACGGGGCGGCTTCAATGAAAGATGTTGAGAAAGCGTCTAAAATTATTGCTAAAGCCAAACAGAAAAATGTAAAAACGGTTATTTACGGCGATTATGACGTTGACGGTGTGATGAGTACGGTTATTTTATATAAAACGCTTCAGCGTTTCGGAATTGATGTTTCCTTTTACATCCCTCACCGGGAAGAAGAGGGATATGGACTAAACGCTTCGGCGATTGAAAAGATAAGCGCAGACGGGTGCAAGTTGATTATCGCCTGTGACAACGGAATTTCATCGTTTAAAGAAATCGAACTTGCAAAAGAACTCGGCATGGCGGTTATTGTGATGGATCACCATGAGCCGGGCTTTACAGAGCTTGACGGCGAGGACATCGAAGCAATAGACCACGTTCCCGATGCGGCTGCAATTATTGACCCTAAGCAAAAGGAATGTAAATATTCGTTTAAAGATCTTTGTGCCGCGGGGGTGTGTTATAAATTCGCGGAATATTTTTATTCGGCGGTCGGAATGGAATTTTATGAACGCAGCGAGTTTCTTGTGCTTGCCTGCATCGCCACCTACTGCGACATGGTCGGAATGACCGGTGAAAACAGAATTTTGGCAAAAAACGGTTTGAAATTGCTTAACAGCGACAATTATTCAAACATCGGCGTTAAAGCGTTGATTAAAGAACGTGAGCTTGAAGTCGGCAAAATCGACGCGTATGAAATCGGCTACAGAATCGGTCCGTGCATTAACGCGAGCGGAAGAATCAGCCACGCTAAGGACGCAGTCGAGCTTTTTATCGAAACCGACCCGAAAGCCGCTAAAAAGCTCGCCGAAAGGCTCGGAGAACTGAACGAGGAACGAAAAACAATGACGGGTGACGCTTGTGAGGCGGCGATTGAAGCCGCTGATTTAAACGAGAAAATAGTCATTCTTTTTTCACCGAAAATTCATGAAAGCATAATAGGCATTGTCGCGGGTAAGGTTAAAGACGCGCTGAACAAGCCTGTTATTGTGTTGTCTAAAAGCGGCGAATTTATTAAAGGAAGCGCGCGGTCGATAGAATCTTATGACATTTACAAGGGATTATATAAATGCAGAGATTTATTTGAACGGTTCGGCGGTCATTCAATGGCGGCAGGGCTCACGATGGTTGAAGAAAACATTGATGAGCTTCGTAAAAGGCTCAACGATGAATGTGTTTTGGAAGAAACTGACTTTGTAAAAATTATCAATATCGAAAAAGAACTGGAATCTGAGGAAATCACGTTCGCGCTGGCAAAGGAGCTGGAAATGTTAGAGCCGTTCGGCAAAGACAATCCCGACCCGATTTTTTGCTCACGCGGCGTTTTTACAGACCAAATAGACATTATAGGAAGCAATAAAAAAACGCTGAGATTTACATTCGGCGTGGATGGTGTAAGAAAAATTAAGGCTGTTTGCTTTAACAAGCTGGATGATTTTATGGAAAGTCTGCGAAAATCCTACAGCGACAAAATTTGCGCAGGATTTTTGTCGGGTGATATTAAAAGACTGACTGTTAAAATGGACATCGCTTACAATATTGACGTGAACGAATATAAAGGCAATGTTTCAGTTCAGATAAGAATTGTCGATTTCAAATTTTAATGGAGGAATCTGTGAAAAAGAAAATTATAACATTCATAATCGTAATAGCCGTTCTTGCCGCGTTAGCCATCGTATATGCCATAACAAGCGGCAAAAACACGACGGTTATTACCGAGGAAGAAACGCCGACGCAGACGCCGATCGAAATGATAACAAATCACGACGCAAGCGCGATAACGAAAATGAATTTAAAGGGGATTGACGCGGATGGCTTCAACTATGAGGTGACCTTGACTCGAAACAATTCAGGTGTTTGGGAAAGCGAGGACTATCCCGGAACAGTCATGAAGCAGTCAACAGTTTCTTCAATCGCCGCGCGCTCGGCAAGCACGGCAGCGGTCGCTTTGGTTACGGAAAATGCTGATGACTTGGGTATTTACGGTTTAGAAACACCTCGTGCGGAGGTTACCTCCTTTTATAAAGACGGTACGGAAGAAATCATCCTTCTCGGAAACAAAGCTCCCGGTGGTGAAAATTATTACATATCGACACGCGGCTCATCCGCAGTCTATACCATTCAAGATTATTCAGGTGACATCTTTCGTTACAGCTACAAGGATTTTTTGATCGCTTCAGCGCCTTCAACCGACATCAACAGCGTTGAAAGGCTGAAATTTTACAACGGCGGAAAGATTATGGAGGGTGTTATAGATCATTATGAATATGACGGCGTTTCGGATTTAAACGAGACGTTTGCCGAAAGAGTTCGCTCGTCCGATTTGATTTTAACCTCGCCACTTCCCGACAAGGCCGTTGATTTAATGGCGCTGAGGGATTCTGTAGTCGAGCCGTTGCAAAGTCTCGCAATTCATCGAATTGCCGAATATAATTATGACGGAAGCATGGAAAAATATGGCTTTAACGACCCGAAACTAATGCTTGAGTTGTATTATGAGCCTTACAACTTAGTGAACAACAAAAAACAGAAAACCGGTGAAAAGGTTGAATACAAGCTGACAATAGGTGATTATGCAGACGAAAGCCGCGATTATTCATATGCTACGGTTGAAGGTCTTCCATTCGTGTTTGTCATTGAAGAAAGCTCGCTTTCTGCGGCTTATGATGCGAATCCATATAAAATGATGGACAGAAACATCGCCATTATTTACATATATGCCGTCGATTCGCTGGTTTTTGAAACGTCCGAGACAATGAGCCAATTCAAGAACAACTATAGTATAAAATTTAACGTTTATAATCAATATTATGAACCCGACAACGCTTATTACGATTATTTAGCACCCGTAATAAACGGCTCGTCCGTTGATGAAGAGACCTTCAAAAACTTTTATAAGGGAATTGTAACAATGCGGGTCGATTCGGTCATTGATGATTTTACGCCTGACAGCGAACCTGAAATCGCAATGACTTTCAAGTTGTCAAGCGGAAAAGACATGCCGATTTTAAACACACGTTTTTATGATTATGACGCAAATTTCTACGCTGTCGAACAAGCAGGCGAAAGTGTTTGCCATTTCATTATAAGTAAAAGCTATGTTATGCAGGTTTTGAAAAATTTAGAAGCCCTTATTTCCAAATAAACCAAATCATCAAATATCCCGTCAAAACAGCTGCAAGGGTGGTTGGAATACTGATTTTCATATATTGCCGTGTTTTAACCTCAAAGCCGTTTTTGCGTAAAATTCCAATTGCCGCGATGTTTGCCGATGCGCCGATCGGCGTGAAGTTTCCACCCAACGTAGCTCCCGAGAGCAACCCGAAATAAAGAATGGTCGGGTCGATGTTCATTATTTGTGCAGCATTTGAAACAACCGGAAGCATGGCGGCGACAAAAGGAATGTTGTCTATAAACGCAGAAAACACCACCGATGCCCAAACAATCAGAGAATATAAAACAAACAGATTATCACCGCCCGCGCGAACGAGCAGCTTGCTCATCTCTTCGATTAATCCCGCTTCTTTAATTCCTGCGATGACCATGAAAAGCCCTGAAAGCAAAATCAGAGTTTGAATATCAATTTCTTTCATTGTTTCGAAGAAAACACCTTTGCCGCGCCTGCGAATGAGAGCGACTATCAATCCTATTGCAAATAATGTTACACAAATAAGCCCGTTTGTAAGCTCTAATTTATTTTTTATAAATGAAGCGGCGATAAGAAACGCTATCATTCCGACCAAGAGAACCGATGGCAAATAGTCGGTCACAACAGTTCGGTTGTTTTTAATCTCATCCGACAATTTACCGCTCTGTTTTCTGAAAATGAAAATGCAGACAAGAACAAACGCCACCGTTCCCGCCTGAATAACCCAGAACATGCTCGGCTTCCCCTGATAGAAAAAGAAATCCGAAAAGGTCATCTCTGCGTGGCTTCCCAAAAGAATTGCCGTGGTGTCACCGACCAACGTCGCCGCACCTTGCAAATTAGATGAAATAGCAATAGCAATTATGCTCGGAACAGGTGATATTTTCAATTTCTTTGAAATTGTAAGTGCAATTGGGGCAACCATCAAAACCGTCGCCACATTGTCGACAAAGGCTGAAATAATTCCCGCGAATACGGCAAGCGCTATAATAGCCCATTTGACGTTCGGAACCCTCGACAACACCAAATCCGCCAGCTTAGCTGGCATTTTCGACTCGATGAACAAGGCGACGATTCCCATCGTTCCTGCAAGCATCAAAATTACGTTTAAATCGATTGCCGACAAGGCAGTTTTAATTGGCAATGTTCCGCTTAGAACAAAAATAAGTGCCGAAGCGAGGGCGACGATTGCCCTAAATTTCGGCAGTACAAGAAGCAATGCATATGTAATTAAAAACAAAATTAACGCGAATATCATTGAATAACTCCTTAGTATAAAATTTGATAAGTGATTGCGAAACTCTTGAAGCTGCTGTAAAAACCATATTTTTAAAAGAATTTATTTATTAGACCTGTCCTGAAAACCGCTTTGTTTCGTTGAAACATTTTTAAAAGTCACCGGTTTTTTATTTCGCAATTGCTTAATAAAATTTGAACCCACAACATTATAGCACAAATTGTAATCTTCATGCAACATAATTAATATAATTTATTGAGGTGAAGATTATGAAAAACTATATTGTCCGTTCAAAAGGCAAATTGTTTGCTTTTTACTATGCTGTCGGTTCGGGCGTTTTTTACCGCGTTTTTGAAAACGGAAAATGGAAAGAACGAGAGCTGCTTACACCGTCGTGTTCAGGTATTTACAGCGTAAGCATCGGTGAAAACGGTGACATTTATGCTTTTGTTCATGAGAACAATGGTGACATAAAGCTCTTTTCGGTGAAAGAAAGAAAAAACAAAACAATTATCAAAAATCAGTCACCGATTGTTCGTCAAATTCTTATGGATGCGCTAATATCGCAAAGCGGAATGTGCCTGTTTTACAACAGCTCAGACAGTGAGATGAAAACCCAGTTTTTGACAAAACAATACGTCAATATTGACAATTTTTTTGAGACAGGCTTGAGCGGCGACTCATTTTGGAACAGATCATCACCGTCAAGAATCGACAGAATCGCAAACCTACCAGGTGGAATTTTTGATAAACGCAATGTTTCTTCCGATCATTGTGTCATTTTTTATATGACAAAAGCAAGAGAAACGACCATAGGCTACAGAGAATTTACAAACGAAAGAACGGGCGGTTTTCACCCTTTTTATACGACAGCACACACGCTTCACGACTATTCTGTTTTAGTCACCGGCGACACTATACATTGCCTTTTGCTGTTGAAAAACATGTTTTCATCTCAGCTTGTTTACAGAAAGAAAACCGAGTCGGGAATGTCTCGCCCCATCATCATTTGGGAGGGACAGCGGTTCGGCGAATGCTCGCTCTGCATAGTTAAAAACGACCTCTACGCCTCGTTTTTAAGCGGTGAAACCCTTTATTCCTGCAAATCATATGACATGGGAAACACATTCGAGCGCCCGGCAAAGTATATGAACAAGCTTTGTCGGACGCTCGGAAAATCTGTATATTTGACTGAGGGAAATGAAATGAACGAATCGGATTATTATTGCAGCGAATTATATATTGACGCTGAAAATCCACATGATATTCAAATTTTGCCTGATTTGTATGAGAATTTCTATTAATTTTCCATTTGCTTCCCGAGAAAACCCGCCGCTGTTTGCGCCAGCTTCGTTTCAACATCGCCCATTTTTTGGTCGGGAGACAGAAACACAATCGCACCAAGCACATCTCCCTCTGAAATAATCGGAGAAATGTGCTGGTGGTTATAAGATTCCTCTGTTTCGTCGTCTATTATAGGTACAAAATTCCTGTCCGAACGCGACGACGAAAACGCTGTTCTTCCGTCCATGGCTTTTTCCATCGCGTTTGAGATGTGCTTTTCCATAAAGTCTCGTTTATACGCGCCCGAAACAGCTATTATTTGATCCTTGTCGGTTATGCAGGTAATGTGCCCGGCTGTTTGTGCCAAACTTTCGGCGTATTCCTTAGCGAATGCGCCTAATTCACCGATGGGCGAATATTTCTTAAGAATTATTTCGCCCTCTCGATCGGTAAAAATTTCAAGCGGGTCGCCCTCGCGAATTCTGAGCGTTCGCCGAATTTCCTTTGGAATAACCACTCTTCCCAAATCATCTATTCTTCTTACAATGCCTGTTGCTTTCAAAAAAAACTCCTCCTTAAAATATATGACAGTATATATATTGAAATTATTGTTAAATATTTTCAAAGATTACCATTAATATTATCGTACAGCGCAAGGAATTTTATGCACATTTTAAAGAAAAAGGTTTTTGGAATGAATGATTAAACAAAAAATAGTTATGTCAAGAAAAATAAATTTTCACCATATTTTTCTTGACATAACTATATGAAATTTTAAATATTATACTTTAGAAGCAACCTCTATTTATTAGCGCGTTTACGCAACCCCGCGTCTAAAATCTTCTTTCTCATTCGCAAATTTTTCGGTGTGACCTCAACAAATTCGTCGTCGGTTATAAACTCAAGACATGCTTCAAGGCTCATTATTGTCGCAGGTGTAAGCTTCAGCGCATCATCGCTTCCCGAAGCGCGCACGTTTGTGAGCTGTTTCTTTTTGCAAATATTAACTTCCATGTCCCCTGCTCTGGCGTTTCTTCCAATTACCATCCCCGTGTAAACACGCGAACCCGGAACAACGAACAATTCGCCACGTTCCTGCGCGTTGTACATTCCGTAGGGTACTGCTTCGCCTGTTTCAAATGAGATCAACGAACCCTGCGGTCGAGACGGAATTTCGCCCTTGTAAGGCTTGTAACCGTCAAAAATCGAGTTCATAATTCCCGCGCCCTTTGTATCGGTCAAAAATTCGGTTCGATAACCGATTAAACCACGCGAAGGAATTGACATCGTAATGCGCGTATATCCGCCCTTAGACGGCGCCATTGCCGTAATTTCGCCTTTTCGCGAACCCAATTTTTCGATTATTATTCCCGTCGATTCCTCGGGCGTGTCAATAATTACGATTTCCATAGGTTCTTCTTTTTTGCCGTCGGTTTCACGGAACAGAACCTCGGGCTTTGAAACTTGAAATTCATAACCTTCGCGGCGCATTGTTTCTATCAAAATTGAAAGATGAAGCTCACCGCGCCCGCTCACCTTGAAGGTTTCTGTCGAAGCGGTTTCTTCAATGCGTAAGCTTACATCGGTGTTAAGTTCTTTTAACAATCTGTCGCGCAAATGGCGGCTTGTAACATATTTCCCCTCTTGTCCTGCGAAAGGGCTGTCATTTACGCAGAAATGCATCGAGATTGTCGGCTCTGAAATTCGGGCAAACGGCAGCGGTGCGGGCGCATTTACGCCGCAAATGGTGTCACCTATGCTCAAATCCGAAATTCCCGCGACAGCGACAATCGAGCCCATGTTTGATTCACCAACCTCAACACGATCCAAACCGTCAAACTCGAACAACGCCGTTATTTTTACTTTTTTAAGCTTGCTTTCGTCGTGAATGTTGACAATAACTGCTTCGCTTCCCGTTTTGGCAACACCATTTTCAACCTTACCGATTCCGATTCTTCCTACATATTCGTTATAGTCGATTGTTGAAATTAAAATTTGCATACCCGCATCAGGATCGCCTTGCGGTGCCGGGATTCCATCAATCATCGCGTCGAAAAGAGCAGTCATATCGCTGCCCTCGGTGTTTTCAACATCAGCAGAAGATGTTCCGAGCCTTGCCGAACCGAAAATAAACGGCGAGTCAAGCTGTTCGTCAGAAGCGTCAAGCTCCATGAACAATTCAAGTGTTTCGTCAACAACTTCAAGCGAACGCGCTTCGGGGCGGTCGACCTTATTGATGAAAACAACAACAGGTAAATTAAGGTCAAGCGCATTTTTGAGAACAAATTTCGTTTGAGGCATCGGACCTTCAAACGCATCGACGACCAAAATAACCCCATTTACCATTTTGAGAACACGCTCAACCTCACCACCGAAGTCGGCATGTCCGGGTGTGTCAACGATATTGATTTTCACGTCCTTATAAGAAACAGAAGTGTTTTTTGACAGAATTGTAATTCCGCGTTCACGCTCAATGTCGCCGGAATCCATTACTCTTTCGCGAACGACTTGATTTTTGCGGAAAGTACCGCTTTGTTTTAAAAGCTGATCGACAAGAGTCGTCTTGCCGTGGTCAACGTGCGCTATTATGGCAACGTTGCGGATATTTTCTCTTTGCTGTAACAATTAAATCACACCTTAAATTATGAATAGCTTTCATTGTTACCAACAAAAGCTCTTACCCTGAACGGAATTCCCATGCCGGCGGCAAGGGTTCGGCATCGTTCAATTTGTTCTTCGGATATAATATCAACCGCCGTAAAACAGACCGAAGTATATTTCTTTGCTTCAAGCGCGAAATTTTTCATTGCTTGAAATGAACTTTCCCCAAAACACGAGCAAGTTATTCTTTGATATTCTTCCTCATTGCAGGCATTTAAACTCACAGAAACAGACTCAATCACCGACAAATTGCTCATCTCAAACTCGGGATTGATAAGCTTTGCCAATCCGTTTGTATTTATACGCAAGGGCAAATCACATTTTGTTTTTATATATTTACAAATTTCAATGACAATATCCGCCCGTTCCATAGGCTCACCGTAACCGCAGAAAACGATTTCATCGACATCGCCCAAATCACAGCGATTAAACGCTTCTTTAATCTCGGCAATATCGGGTTCGTGCTCAAGCCACAGGTTTTTTGCGTCTCCCACACCATCGCCGCTTTGGCGAAGACAAAAAACGCAAGAACACGGGCAGGCATTTGTTATATTGACATATAATTTGCTAAACAGCTTATAGAATATAGTCATAAAGCCTCTTATTTACCACACAATAAAACGGGTCGATTTGACCCGTTTTATTGTGTGTTTTATATGTTTTTAAATAAACATAAAACTTCAAAAACTATTTGTTGACTGCGTCTTTTAAAGCCTTACCTACTTTGAATTTTACTGATTTAGAAGCGGCGATTTTCATCGGAGCGCCTGTTTGAGGATTTCTTCCTTCACGAGCTTGTCTTTCGGAAACGTCAAATGTACCGAATCCTGTTAACGAAACTTTTCCGCCCTTTGCTAATTCTTCAGCGATAGCGGCCGTAAATCCGTTTAACGCCTTTTCTGAATCTTTTTTTGTTAAATCAGATTTCTCTGCTATAGCAGAAATTAAGCTTTCCTTGTTCATTTAGAACCTCCTAAGATGTTTGAATATTACTGTTTCCAGCTACTAAGATACTTCATTAAGAAAACCTTGTCAAGAGTAAATTGCAAATTTCTTGCCGAAATGTGTAATTTTTATTGAAATTGCACAAACTTTTCTGAAAAGGTTCGTCATTCTGTCATAACCTCATCAATTCCTGCGCCTGAAGCAACCATCGGAAAAACTTTCTCATCTTTACCGATTTGGCAATTAACCACGACAGGTCTTCCCGCCTCAATCGCTTTATTCAACGCAGCATCAACCTCTTCCGGGCGGGTCACATCAATCGCGAGCGCACCGTAGGCTTCTGCAAGCTTTGAAAAATCGGTTGTTCTTGTCAGTGTTGTTTGCGAAAAACGTTCCCCGTAAAAGAGAGTTTGCCACTGCCTAACCATTCCGAGAACGCCGTTGTTTAAAATTACATTGACAATCGGGATGTTATATTCAACGGCTGTCGCAAGCTCAATGCTGTTCATTCTGAAGCAACCGTCGCCTGTTATGTTTATGACGGTTTTGTCGGGTCGCCCGACCTTCGCGCCAATGCAAGCACCCAAGCCATAGCCCATTGTTCCCAATCCGCCCGAGGTAATGAAGTGGCGAGGCTTCATGTGCTTAATAAAATGGCACGCCCACATTTGATGTTGCCCTACATCGGTGGTTATTACCGCGTCGTTGTTTGTGACCGTACTTATTCTTTCCAAAATATATTGCGGCTTCAATGTGCCGTCGTTGTCATATTTAAGCGGAAATTGCTCTTTCCATTCAAAAACCTTTTTTAACCATTTATCATGCTCAAGCGTCTGCAAATCCGCCGTGAGTCTTGCCAATGCTTCTTTCGCATCGCCGTGAACGGTTGCTGTCGCCACAATGTTTTTGTTGATTTCGGCGGCATCAATGTCTATATGTAAAATTTTTGCGTTCGGCGCAAAGCTGGAAACCTTTGAGATAACCCTGTCAGAAAAGCGCGTGCCGACAGCTATGAGCAAATCGCAGTCTGTCGCCGCCATGTTCGAGGCTTTTGTTCCGTGCATTCCAATCATTCCCGTGAAAAATTTGTGTGCAACCGGGAAACTTCCCAGCCCCATTGATGACAGACAAACAGGCGCGTTCACTTTTTCAGCGAAAGCCAAAAGCTCGTCTGACGCGCCGGAGATGACAACACCTCCACCCGCAAAAACAAGAGGTTTTTGTGCCGCGCAAATCATTTCCGCCGCCTTTTGCAATTCGTGTTCGTCGATTGTTTTCGGTGCACTGTCCTCGCCGATGTGCCGCGATGTTTTCATTCCCGGTGTGTATTCAAAAACATCGGCGGTAACATCCTTTGTTATGTCAACCAACACAGGTCCCGGTCTGCCTTCCTGCGCGATGTGAAAAGCACGGTGAATCGTATCTGCCAAGTTTTTTATGTCTTTAACGATGAAATTGTGCTTGGTTATCGGCATTGTTATACCCGCTATGTCAACCTCTTGGAAACTGTCCTTGCCCAAAAGAGTGCGTGTTACGTTTCCGGTAATCGCCACGACGGGCGCGGAATCCATATATGCTGTGGCAATTCCTGTGACAAGATTTGTCGCGCCCGGCCCGCTTGTGGCAAGGCACACGCCCGTTTTCCCTGTCGCCCTGGCATAACCGTCCGCCGCGTGCGCAGCACCCTGTTCGTGCGCGGTTAAATAGTGCTTTATGTCGTTGTTATATTTATAAAGCGCGTCGTAAATATTTAAGACTGCACCTCCGGGATATCCAAAAACCGCGTCTACTTCATGTTCCTTTAAACATTCCATTAAAATTTCCGAACCGTTGAGTTTCATTTTTTTCACCTTTCCTGCTTCTTCTTTACCGTTTTCCACGGTCTGTTTTCATCCAACCATCTTTTATCCTCCCAATATGCTTTATCAAGGGGAGCGTAGTTATTGTTTTTTTGAAATCTTCTCATCATCAAAAATATAAATTTAGTTTTCAATCTCGGAGCCGCCTGCCCTTTTTTAGAAATAATTTTATGGGCGATGCAATCCGTTCGTTTTTCAATTTGCGATTTTGTCTTGTCGTTTATGCCGTTCCATGAAGTTGCCATAACCCTGAAAGGAATTCGATATGTATTCGGAACACCTAAGTAAAAAAGCTGTTTCGCCAGAGATTTGGTAACTCTATTCATCCCCATACCCGCCGCTGTTGAAACCACAACGGCTGTTTTCGAAAACATGGCTTCCTCAGGTCTGTGAGCGAGCCATGCGGTATAGATATGCTCAAAAAATCCTTTCAAGTGGGATGTCATTTCCATAACATAGGTCGGTGAGTCAATAATCAAAACATCGGACGAAAGCATGGAATCAAAAATAATTCCGACCTTTTCCGCGCGCGGGCAGAACTCCCTGCCCTTATGCAAACAAATCAAACAGCCGGAGCACCCCTCGTTGAAATCCTTTGGCAGAAAGAACTCGTCAATGTTATTGCTGATTTTTTCCGCAGTCATCCTTGCTACATGGTAGGTGCTGCCTTTATGCTCTTGTCCGTGAATTAAGGTTATTTTCATCGCTGCACCCCTCTTTTTCGATCGACTGTTCAATTTCCACTTTCAACAAACACATCCAATCTCCACGCCCGTATAACACGCGCATAACAAAAACGGCATGCTCTTTCTCGTGTATAATAAAAACCACAAGATATTTTTCACAACAATCAGCCGATAACCTTTAGACGCTAAATAGTCATCTCGCACAAGAGCAAAGCGGGAAAGATATTCTTTTAAAGATTGTATGGCATCATCAAAACGATATACGGCAAGCCGCCGCAGGCGGATTATGCAATTCCTCAGCAAGATATCGGTAGATTTCGCGCATTTCGATTTGTGCGGGTTTCATAATTCGAGCTCTGTACATCACGCCATTTCCTTCCGTAATTCGGAGATAAAGTCGTCATAGTCTACAAAATCACCGGATTTTTCAGATTCGATGGTCTCGTCAAGCAAATGATAGAGTTCATAGCGCCCACAGAATTTTTCGTAAGCATCAATACTAAGAACAGCTAAGTCCCCGTTACCGTTTTTAGTTATGAAAACAGACTCCATTTTGGAATGGCAAAATTCTGAAATTTCATTATAGTTGTTACGCAGGTATGCGCTTGGTCGAATGTTCGGCATTTGAATGTTCCGCCTTTGATTTGCATAACAATATTATAACCATATTCGGCTATTTCGTCAACGCAATTGCGAGTATAAATTTCTGTTTGCACGACTTGCACCACGCAAATGTCAAGCACAGACAAACCGGAATTGGGCTGTTCAGCTGACATGCAGAATCGCCTTGACAATCATAATCACAAATATACCGGTTATAAATAAAAAACAGATGCCGCAAACAACTCCCGGAAAGAAAATAATGACCGTGTTGCGTTTCTTATGCGAACTTTTCTTTACATCGTTGAAACAATAGACCGCAATGCAAGCGGCTATCATAGGAATCGCCCCAAGCGCCGCATACTCAAACGCAATTTCGCGTAACGAAAGCGGTAACATATTGTTTGGAAAAGGAACATACTTTGCGCCAAAAATGTATAGCAGCACAAGTGTTACGAAAATCACAACGCCGATGCTGTACGCTAAATTCGAAACAATTTTTGCTGCTTTTTTCAATTTAAACACCTCTTCAATCCAATTTATCGATTCGCTTCCATGGTCTACGCCACGCTAATGTCAAGTACATACAAACTATTCAAATTTAACCTGCACTACTCACCCCAACCGAATTGTTCCTCGGGTATGCCTACTGAACGCATATAGCCCAAAACTTGTTCTTTTTCCTCTTGATTGCCGATTTTATATTTAAGAACTTTGTCCTTAAATATAATATATTTTATACCATCTGCTTTTATATCTGCAAACCAACCCTCAATAATCGCGCGGGACAACTGTTCAGGTAAATCCTTTACATCAGAGTGAAAGAAAACCATTGTCCAATATTTTATCGTATCAGAAGTTTTCCAAATTTCGACTTTATCAATGGTCAAAAAATCCAACAGAAGTTCATCGGTCAGTGTTTCTTTAATAATCGCACCTTCAAACATAATCGCGTATCTCCCCATACTGTAAAATTATTCCGCTTCCACGACCTACGCCACCCATATGTCAAGCCCGCGCTAAAAACAAATCGAATACTATTTTTGTTATATTTGCAACGCAGCTTTGATTTTTTTTGCTACACTTTCGTTATACATCTGAAATTTACTGTCTCCAAATGTCCAGCCAAATCCATCTTCATAGTATCTTGGGAACACATGAAAATGAAGGTGTCCAAAATCACAAAAATTTCCTCCGTTTTGCATAATCGTATACCCAGGGAATTCATAGACACATTTCAATGCTTTTATTACGTGCTGAGATGTTCGTATAATTTCCTTTGCAATTTCTTCCGGAACTTCTTCAAGATTTGAGCAATGAATCTTTGGTACAATCAATATGTGTCCCGCATTTATTGGATCAATATCTAAAAAACATATTATTTTTTCATTTTCGCAAATGATATGTGCGTCACTATCACGATTTATAATTTTGCAAAAAACACAATCATCATTCAAAAGGTTCAGCCTCCAAACTATAAAAGCATTAATTTCAATTGCATAGAAAACTTTTTCACTTCCACGACCTACCCCACGCTAATGTCAAGTCCAGACAAACTATTTTTCTGCGCGAACTACACGGAAATTTTCACTCACCAGCCAGAATATCGGTTTTTCTCATCCTCACCATTTCTTC
>JGI994J12354_10000365_pt1 | contig 44720 bp, 38 predicted proteins | sample IntmicLarv3ML3BL_FD_12354 | JGI IMG/M metagenome (IMG submission 12354) | reverse complement strand
CAAGCAAGCTCCTCTGCATGACATGCCCGCTGGGTTAGATGCACTTCCACCGGCTCATTGACCAGTTTCGCAAAATCCTTGACCTTCTGCTGCATCTCTGCCGTTCGGTCATAAGCGCCGGAGGCTGGGTTCATAATAAAGACGTGATTCATGGCCATTCTCCCGTATTTCCTCCTTTTTGCTCTTTTGCTAAAGACGGATCCCCATTCTGCGCAAATTAAAATTTCTTGCTAAAAGCTGTATCCACCCGGCAGGGCACACACAAAACTGCGGCAGTCAAAGCAACGACTCAAACAGCTGAAACAGGTTGTGCTTAAATCGCTCGCTTAATTTGCACAGACGAATCACGCTGCCTATCATCAAGTAAACACAGGCAAGGCAAATGACGAAACCCAGATTTCCATCCGGCTTTTGAAACACAAACACCTGCAAAATAAAGGTAGTCAGACCCACAGCCAGCAACATGCCGCAAAGAATTTTCTGCCTTTTTTCAGACATGCCGGTGCCCCCTCTTACTTTTTATCGAACATAAACAGCTCGCATTTGAGTCGTCCGTTATAAAGCTTGCGCTTTTTGTCTGCGCCCCGACCAAAGGCTCCCTCGAATTCCTCGTGAGAGGAAATTACATAACCGCTCCATGTTTTGGGCAGGCGGCGATACATGTCGCCCAGTTTTTTCGTCACCGCCGCCGCCTCTTCCTGCTCCAGCATCCGCTCGCCATAGGGCGGATTGGTCACCAGTTTGCCGTAGTCCAAATCAAAGCTGTGCTCGCTCACGTCCTTTTTCACAAAGGTGATGGTGTCGTCCACGCCCGCCTTGCGGGCATTGTCTTGCGCCAGCTGAATGGCCGACAGGTCGCTGTCTGCGCCCACAATGGGATAGCGGCGCTCAAACTCCTTGGCTCGCAGCTCTTCCTTGGCGGCCATCCATAATTTTTTCGGCACATAGGGAAAACTCTCGGCAGAAAAATGCCGCAACAGGCCGGGCGCCTGATTTTTCGCAATCATGGCCGCCTCAATGGGAATGGTGCCCGAACCGCAAAAGGGGTCGAGCAGCATGTCCCGTCCCCGATAGCCAGACAAAATCACCATAGCCGCCGCCAGCGTCTCCCGCAGAGGCGCTTCCATGGCGTTGGCCCGATATCCTCGCTTGTGGAGCCCTTGGCCAGTGGTGTCCAGCATAAGGGTGCAGTTGTCTTTGAGAATCATAAATTCCAGCTGATACAGGCCTCCGGTTTCCGGCAGGGTGCTCACGCCATAGGCTTTGCCAAGATTCTCCGCTGCCGCCTTTTTGATGCTCCGCTGCAAGGCAGGCACGCTGGTGATGGTGGAATCCAGACTGTGTCCCGCCACAGGGAACTGGCCATCCCGGGGGATAAAATTGGACAACGGCAGCTGCTTCACGGTTTCAAACACCGCATCGAAGGTGCCTGCGAAAAATTCATCCAGCACAATGCGCACCCGCTCGCCAGTGCGCAGAGCATAATTGAGTCTGGGCACGTCAGCGAGTGTGCCACTGCAAAATACCCGCCGGTCCTGGGTGCGTACGTCCTGATAACCGAGCTTGCGCAGTTCGTTGGCGCAGATACCCTCCAAGCCAAAAAGCGTTGGGATGCAAAAGGTAAGCTTTTCCATGAAAATCCCTCATGTTTCTTTTTGAATATGTTTGATTTATTATACAGGACTTTTTCCGATACTGCAAACGCTTTCTGGCAAAAGAAGGAAAAGCGCCCACCGCTTTCTTGTTTTGCCCATGCAAATGTGATACAATAAGTCCAGTTAAATCACTCTGACAGAAGGTGGGTACCGCCATGAAGCGCTTACTTTTTATCTATAATCCAACAGCCGGACAGGCGCAAATTCGCAACCATCTTCACGTCATTCTGGACTGCTTTGTCAAGCGGGGGCATCAAGTGACGGTTCATCCCACCCAGTGCGCCGGAGATGCCCGGGAGATTGCCGCCCGCCTCGGCGGCGACTTTGACCGGGTGGTCTGCGCCGGCGGCGACGGCACCCTCCACGAAGTCATCGGCGGACTGATGCAGTTGCCTCAGCGGCCGACAGTGGGTTACATCCCTCTTGGCAGCACCAATGATTTCAGCAAAAATCTCCACCTGCCAAAATCAGTGGCTCATCGCGCTGCCGTGGCTGCCGGAAATGGGCTGATGCCCTTGGATGTAGGTCGTTTTCAGGATGAAATCTTTGTCTATGTGGCCGCATTCGGTATGTTTACCGACGTGTCTTATCGCACGCCGCAGGAATTTAAAAACACACTGGGACATCTGGCCTATCTTTTCGCCGGCGTGAGCACCCTTGCCAATATTCGATCCCAGCACATTACCGCCGTTTATGACAGCGGCGTAGTCGAAGGGGATTATATTTACGGCATGGTGGGCAACACGATCTCCGTCGGCGGCTTTCAAGCCATGCGGGAGGAGGACGTAGCGCTGGACGACGGCCTTTTTGAGGTGCTGTTGCTGAAAATGCCGGAGAGCATGGCCCAGTGGCAGGGCGTGCTTCATTGTCTGCACACACAGGAGCCAGACGAAAGCGGCGCCATCACCATGTTTCGCACCAAGTCGGTAACGTTTCACAGCACCGGCCCTGTGGCCTGGACACTGGACGGTGAGTTTGGCGGCCAGCACACACAGGTCACAGTGGAAAATCTCAGGCATGGAGTTCAATTTATCTGCACAGAATCTTAGTTTTCCCATTTATTTAAAAAGCAGCGCACCTCACTTGGTGTGCTGCTTTTTTGTTTCTTATGCGTCCACTTCCGGCTCTTCAATTTTTCCGTGCTGGGCTTCAAATGCACGAATGCATTGATTGATGAGGTACATCATCTGTCCGCTGGCAGAGCGTCCTTCATATTTGGAGATGTAATGAAGCTTTTTTAGCGTGTTTGCGTCAATGCGAATGCTGATGTGCTTTGTTGTTTTCATGCGCCCACCTCAATTTCACTTAATTTGCACTAAATATATCTTTATTTTAAGTCAACGTTGTGTTATTGTTTCTATATGCACTTGATTTTAGTGCATTGAAATTATTGCGCAGGCGAGGTGAGGAACATGTTGAATATTTTTGCCGTGATGCACCGGCTGATGTCAAGCCGAACGGTTACAATATCAGATTGGCGGCGCATCTGTGTCGGAAATTTTAGCGGCAGCGAAGAGCGAAGAAGGGGAAACGCTTCGTCAGGCGCAGGCAGTTTTGTATAGCAATGATGCTGATGATGCAGAGAAGCTTGTGCGCCTATGTCGGCTCTTGCAGCTGTGACGGCCCCCCGCAAGGCGCCCATTGGGAGAAGAACTCGTTGAAAAGTCTTCAAAAAAATGTTCGCACATTGGACAAAACTGAAAAGTAAGGTACACAAAAAGCCCGGTGCTAACGCACCGGGCTTTTTTATCTGTCAAACGTTATCCCACCGTTACCTGTGTCACTTCTCCGCACACATTGGTGCGCAGAAAAACAGAAGCCAGGCGCTCGAAGCCGTCAGGACTGTCGGAAACGTAGAATTTTTGCCCACCCTTGTGGCTCTCATCGCTGAGCATGTCGCTCTCTCTCAAAAACGTTGCCAGCGCCTGCGCCGCTGCTGCGCCGGTGTCGATGAGGGTCACGCCTTCGCCCATGTAAGCGGCAATCGCTTCTGCCAGTAGCGGATAGTGAGTACATCCCAGCACGAGAGCATCCACCTGCGCCGCCTTGAGCGGAGCCAAATATTCAGCCACCACCAGCTCCACCACGTTATCTTCTGGCTCAAACCGTCCGTTTTCTACCAGTGGAACGAACAGTGGGCAGGCTTGACTTGTCACCTGCGCCGTTGACTTTTTCGCCAGAATCGCCCGTTCGAAGGCACCGCTGCCCACCGTGGCCGGTGTGCCGATGAGTCCAATACGCCCGCTTTTGCTGGCTGCCACCGCCGCCGCCACTGCAGGATCTACCACGCCGAAAAGGGGCGTAGAAAACTCGCCCTTCAGCGTCTCCATTGCCGTGGTGGATACCGTGCCGCAGGCGATGAGAATCGCCTTCAGGTCAAAACTGCGCAGGAAATTCACGTCCTGCCGGGCATAGTTGATGATGGTTTCCCGACTGCGGGTGCCGTAAGGCACCCGGGCCGTGTCGCCAAAGTAAATGAACCGCTCGTTTGGCAGCAGACCCGTCAGCTCCCGCAAGGCGGTCAACCCGCCCAGACCGCTGTCAAACACGCCGATGGCCTGTTGTTCCATAGAACTCCTCCAATACAAACTGCCCCACAGCGGGACACTGAATGATATGTGTCAGTCGGGGCGCTTATGCCCGCAACTCAATCTCGCCGCTCAATTTTTCCATAAAGTCAGCAATGGGCATCGTGCCCAAATCCTCGCCGGAGCGGTTGCGCACTGCCACCAGACCTTCGGCGGCTTCCTTATCGCCCACCACGATCATGTAGGGAACCTTCTGCATTTGAGCTTCGCGAATTTTGTAACCCAGCTTCTCACTGCGATGGTCAACTTCCGCCCGGAAGCCTTTGCCTTCCAGCACAGCGGTCACTTCGTCGGCGTAGCCGGCGGTACGGTCCGTAATGGGCAGCACCTTCACGTGTACAGGTGCAAGCCATGCGGGAAATGCGCCTGCGTAATGCTCGGTCAGAATGCCAATGAACCGCTCGATAGAGCCGTACACCACCCGGTGAATCATAATCGGGCGATGCCGCTCGCCGTCTGCCCCGATATAAAACAGGTCGAAGCGCTCAGGCATTTGGTAGTCTAACTGAATGGTGCCGCACTGCCATGTGCGTCCGAGGCAATCTTCCAGATGGAAGTCGATTTTCGGCCCGTAAAACGCACCGTCACCCTCGTTTAAGATATAGTCCATGCCCCGCTTTTCCAGCACCCGCTTGAGGGTGCTTTCCGAGTTGTAGCGCACTTCATCTGAGCCAATGAACTTCTCCGGGCAGGTGGACAGTTCCACGAAATATTTAAATCCGAACTTGGTGTAAACCTCGTCAATCAGGTCAATGACACGATCGATTTCGGACTCCACCTGCTCGTCGGTCATGAAGATATGGGCATCGTCCTGCGTGAAGCAGCGCACCCGGAACAGGCCGTGCAGTGCGCCGGAGAGCTCATGACGATGCACCACGCCCCGTTCTGCCACCCGAAGAGGCATGTCCTTATAACTCCACATCCGCCGCTGGAAGGCAAGCATGGCTCCCGGGCAGTTCATGGGCTTAATGGCGAATTCACCCTCGTCAATGTCGGTGACATACATGTTGTCCTTATAGTGATCCCAGTGACCGCTCTGATGCCAGAGGTTGGAAGACAGAATAAGCGGGGTTTTAATTTCATCATAACCCGCCTTGCGGTGCAGCTGCTCCCAATACCGCTCCAGCTCGCCCCGCAAAATCATACCCTTGGGGTAGAAGAAGGGGAAGCCGGGGCCTTCTTCAGAGAAGCCGAACAGGTCAAGCTCCCGACCGATTTTCCGATGATCCCGACGCTTGGCTTCCTCAAGGCGCTCCAAATGCGCCTCCAGTTCCGCCTTTTTGGGAAAGCTGGTGCCGTAAATCCGCTGAAGCATGGGGCGGGACGAGTCGCCGCGCCAGTATGCGCCGGTGGAATTTGTTAGTTTAATGGCCTTGATTTTGCCTGTGCCCGCCAGATGAGGGCCGGCGCAAAGGTCGGTAAAATCGCCCATTTTATAAAAAGAGATGACCGCATCTTCAGGCAGGTCGTTAATCAGCTCAACCTTGTACACTTCGCCCTGCTCCTGCGCCCATGCGAGCGCTTCGGTGCGGGGCAAGGTGAATCGCTCCAGCTTCACGTCTTCTTTGACGATTTTGCGCATTTCATCCTCGATTTTCTCCAGCAAATCGGCGGTGAAGGAGGTGGGGCAGTCGATGTCATAGTAAAACCCGTCCTTAATGGCTGGGCCGATGGCGAATTTCGCCTCGGGGAACAGCCGCTTCACAGCGGCGGCCAGCACGTGAGAACTGGTGTGGCGGAAGGTATTCTGTCCGCCCTCGCTGTCCCATGTGAGCACAGCAAAGTCGCCATCCTCCTCCATGGGCTCAAAGAGGGAGATGGTTTTGCCGTTGAGGCTGGCGGCCATCGCCATGCGAGCCAAACCCTCGGAAATACCCTGCGCCACCTCGAAGGGCGTTGTGCCTTGCGGCTTTTCAATGATTGTGCCGTCTTTCAATGTCAGTTTCATACAATTTCCCTTTCTTTTTCCATATTTTTGGGGGAAATAAAAATACTTCACCCCTGCTGTTCAGGGGTGAAGTATGCAGCTACTCCACGGTTCCACCCTGCTTGAGCAGGTTTCATTCTGCTCCGCTTTCGGACCGCTATAACGGGCGGCTCCCGGTTCTCTTACTGCCACAGAAGGTTCGGAGAACGGCTCCGGGGTGGTTTTGCCATACACTGTGTCGTCGCCGAGCAGGCTTTCAGCCCTTGGTCTGCTCTCTCTTTTGCGCCTCTTCAGTGGCAATCCCCATCTTCGCCATAGTATCATTATTTTACCACAGGTTGCGCTGAAAGTCAATGTTTTCACCTGCTTTGACCACTGTCTCCACATCTGCCGCAGAATCCAAATCCAGCAGCTCTCGTTCCGCCCCGGCCTCCACCAGCAAAATCCGGTCTTGGTGAGCGGCAATCACCGCCTTGCCGCCGGTGTCGCCGGCAAGAGAGAGCAGCTCCTCCCGATAACTGTCGTCGAAAATCACCGGATTTCCTCTGCGCCCGCCGTAGGACAGAGCCGTAATGGTGCCCCTTGGTGCATCATGATGGGCAGCGAGGAGAGCGCCCACGCTCTGCGCCGTCAAATAGGGTTGGTCGCAAACGGCAAAGAGATAGCCGTCCCGCTGAGCCACCGCCTCCAGCCCCAGCCGAAGAGAGGCCGCCTGCCCTTCCGCAGAAAAGGGATTGTACACAGGCTCATAGCCCGCCGCCTGCGCCGCCTTCAGCACCTCTTCGTAGCAGCTTACCACCACTGCGGCAGTGAACAACGCCGGCGGGCAGGCGGCAAAACTGCGCTGAAAAAGCGGCACCCCCGCCACAGGAAACAGCAGTTTATTGCTGCCAAAGCGCACGCCTGCGCCGCTGGCCATTAAAATCGCTCCAATATTCACGCAGCTCTGCCTCCTTTTCCCATGGTATGCTTTCATTTCCATCAGTGTACCCCATCGGGAACCGACGCGCAAGGAAAAGTGGAAAAATCGCTGGTTGTTCTGCCTAAATAAAAAATTTTTAGCTACTAATACTTTATTAGATGTGCTACAATAGGGGTGTAAGTTCTATGTCTTCACTTGCGAACAAAATACCGGTTTTTTCTGCCTGTGACACAGGGATAAAATTGCGCTCTGCCAGACAGAAATTCCCTTCGGAGAACTGTTTTTGTTTCGCTGATAAAAAGAAGCATCCATCCAAAAACGCCGCCGGAAAATAAAACAACGATTTGCACTGTCATGTGCAAACTTGAAATATACTCGAAAAAACCTCGCACAGCCACCCTACAAGGCAAAATTTCATCTGTATCGCTGTGCAGAAAACAGAGGTGACTCACATGGAAATCGGAAAAAACATCCAACGGGTTGACGGGCCGGACAAAGTGAGTGGGCGGGCGAAATTCACCGCCGATTTGGTGCCCGCCGGAGCACTGGTCGCAAAAATCGTCCATGCGGAAATTGCCAATGGCTGGGTCGAGTCTTTCGACCTGAGCGAAGCGCAGGCCGTGGACGGCGTCACCCATATTTTCACCTGCTTTGATGCGCCCGATATCCCCTATCCCACTCCCGGCCATCCCTGGTCCGTGGACAGCGGCCATCAGGACGTGATGGATCGCACCCTCCTCACCCGCCGGGTGCGTATTTACGGCGACGACATCGCTGTGGTCATCGCCAGAGACACGGTTGCGGCCGAGCGTGCGGTGCGCCTTGTCAGAGTGCAATACCGCGAGCTCCCCCCCATTTTGTCCACAGATGAAGCTCTCGCCTCCACCGGCGAGCCCATTCATGAGAACTGTCCTGGCAACCTCCTCAAGCGCCATGAGGTCAACGACCGGAACTATGCCGCTGCATTGGCTGCGCCGGACACCGTAACGGTCACCAGCAGCTACCAAACCCAGCAAGTGCAACACTGCCACATCGAAAACCCCATCAGCTTTGCTTATATGGAGGGGCAACGGGTCACTGTGGTGTCCTCCACCCAAATTCCGCACATTGTCCGGCGGGTCGTCGGGCAGGCCTGCGGCATTCCATGGGGTAAGGTGCGCATCATCAAACCTTACATCGGCGGCGGCTTCGGCAACAAGCAGGAAGTGCTCTATGAGCCACTCAACGCTTGGCTCGCCCTGCAAACCGGCAAAACCGTGCTGCTGGACATCAGCCGGGAAGAGACCTTTCAAAACACCCGCAGCCGCCATCCCATTCGCTTCAACTGCACCGCCATCGTCAACCCGAAAACGGGACGACTCTTAGGGCGGGAATGCCTTGCGGACAGTCAGCAAGGCGGCTATGCCAGCCATGGTCACGCCATCGTGGCGAACGCTGTCACCGAATTTCGTCAGATTTACCTCGACGAGCTGGGTCACCACGCAGTGGCCAGCACCATTTACACCAACCACGGCACCACTGGTGCCATGCGAGGCTACGGCATTCCTCAGTCCGCCTTCGCCAGCGAGTGTCTCATGGATGATGTGGCTCTCGCCATTGGCATGGATCCGCTGGAAATCCGCAAGCTCAACTGCATGCCGCTGGGCTTTGTGGATGCCTTCACCAACATGACCTGCCGCTCCAGCGGCCTGCTTGCGTGCATGGAAAAAGGCGCAGCCTACATTGGCTGGGCCAACAAGCGCATCGAGTACGCCAACCAAACCGCCGACCTCCGCCGGGGCGTGGGCATGTCGATTTTCAGTTACAAATCCAACGTTTACCCCATCTCTCTGGAAACCGCCTCCGCCCGCATCATTATGAATCAGGACGGCACGGTGCAACTCCACCTCGGCGCAACCGAAATCGGACAGGGCGGCGACACGGTGTTTTCCCAGATGGCTGCCGCCGCAATCGGCATTCCCACTGAGGATGTGAACATCGTCTCCACCCAGGACACGGACGTGGCCCCCTTCGACACCGGCGCTTACGCCTCCCGCCAGACCTATGTGACGGGCAAGGCTATCAAAGATGTCGGCGAAGCTCTGCGGGAGAATATTTTCGCCTTTGCCGCCTACCTCAAAAACACGGACAGCGAGGGCATGGACATTCAAAATCGCCACGTGGTTAAAGGCGGCAAGCCGCTGGTCTCTCTCGCCGATTTGGCCATGAACGCTTTCTACGACCTGAATCACTCCCGTCATCTCACCGCTGAAGTCACCCACCACTGCACCGACAATGCCTTCGCCTTCGGCTGCTGCTTTGTGGAAGTAGAGGTGGACGTTCCGCTGGGAAAAATCAAGCCCATCAAGATTGTCAACGTCCATGATTCGGGCAAGCTCATTAACCCAAAACTCGCCGAGGCGCAAGTTCACGGCGGTATGAGCATGGGTCTGGGTTACGCCCTCAGCGAGGAGATGAAGTACGACGATAAAGGACGGTTGCTCAACGGCAATCTGCTCGATTACAAGCTCCCCACTGCCATGGATCACCCGGAACTTGTCGCCATGTTCGTAGAAACCGACGACCCCACCGGTCCCTTCGGCAACAAGGCACTGGGCGAACCGCCAGCCATTCCGGTCGCCCCCGCCATCCGCAATGCGGTGCTCCACGCCACCGGCGTTGCGCTCAACCAGCTGCCCATGGCTCCCCAGCGGGTGCTCGAGGCCTTCGCTGGCGCAGGACTTGTAAAAAACTGGGAGGAGGCTTAGGCCATGTATGACATCACCGGATTTTATCAGGCAACCAGCGTAGATGATGCCATCGCCGCCCTTCACGCCAACGCCGAAGCGCAGCTGATTTCCGGCGGCACCGACGTGCTCATTCAGGTGCGGGAGGGAAAGCTGGCGGGCAAAAGCCTTGTGTCCATCCACGAATTGAAGGAAATTCAGGGCATCTCCCTCCATCAAAACGGCGACCTGCGCATCGGCGCAACCACTGCGTTTACCCATATCACCCGCCACCCGCTGGTTCAGGCCAACCTGCCTGCCCTCGGCGAGGCGGTCGACCAGGTGGGCGGCCCCCAGATTCGCACAGTAGGCACCATCGGCGGCAACGTCTGCAACGGCGTGACCTCCGCCGACTCCGCTTCAACCTTAATGGCCTACGATGCGATTTTCCGTGTTAAAGGCATCGGCGGCGTGCGGGATATTTCCGTCCACGATTGGTACACCGGCCCGGGCAAAACCGTTCGTCAGCACGACGAGGTGCTCTGTCACGTGATTATTCCGCAGAAATCTTATGAAAACTTTGGCGGCTTCTATATCAAATTCGCCATGCGCAATGCCATGGACATCGCCACCCTCGGCGTGTCAGTCAACTGCAAGCTCACCGCCGATAAAACCGCCATCGATACCGCTCGCATCGCTTACGGCGTTGCCGCTGCCTATCCCATTCGCGCACCGAAAACGGAAGCCTGGCTGGTGGGCAAAAGCCTTGCAGAAGCCCTCTCCGGCGTTGCCGAAGTCGCCCTCACGGATGTCAACCCCCGCAACAGCTGGCGGGCCAGCCGCAATTTGCGGCTCCAGCTTGTGGAAACCCTGACACAGCGCGCCTTGCACAAGGCCATCCTTCGGGCAGGAGGAGAGAATATATGACTGAAATTTTGCGCATGACTGTAAATGGTGCCCCTGTCGAGCTGGGCGTCGACCTGCGGGAATGCCTCACTGACGTTCTGCGGGAACGACTGGGGCTCACCAGCGTGAAAAAAGGCTGCGAGGTCGGCGAATGCGGTGCCTGCACCGTGCTCATTGACGGCGAGGCCATCAATTCCTGTGTCTACCTCGCCCTCTGGGCGCAGGGCAAAAGCATCGTCACCGTGGAGGGCCTGCAAACCGACGGCGTGCTCTCCCATGCCCAGCGCATTTTCGTGGAGGAGGCCGCTACCCAGTGCGGTTTCTGCACGCCGGGCATCATCCTCACCACCGTGGAACTGGTTGGTCGAGGCAAGCGACTCATGCGAGAGGAAATTCGCAAAGAGGTCTCCGGCCATTTGTGCCGCTGCACCGGCTATGAAAACATCGTCCGCGCTGTCGAACGCATTTTACAGGAGCAGATTAAGGAGGAGCAACTATGAAAAACGTAACCACCGCCCGCTGCGTCGTCTGCGGCGCAACCTTCGACCCGGTTCCCGGACTGCACAATTGCACTGTCTGCGGCGGCATTTTGGATATTCAGTACGATTATCCTGCCATCGCCAAGGAGTTCACCAAAGAAGATTTAGCCGCAAACCCGGACACGAGTATGTGGCGCTATCGCCCCTTGTTGCCCATCGAGGAGGGCACCGTTCCGCCGTCGCTGCGTGTCGGCGGCTCGCCCCTCTACTTGGCCGACCGTCTGGCGGCGGAATTGGGCATGACCGGCTCCCTCTGGGTGAAGGACGACGGGCAAAATCCCACCGCTTCCCTCAAGGATCGCGCCTCTGCCATGGCGGTGGCCAAGGCAATCGAAGCCGGTGCGGACACCATTTGCTGCGCCTCCACCGGCAATGCCGCCTCGTCCCTCGCCGGCAACGCCGCCGCTGCCGGACTGAAAACAGTCATCTTTGTGCCCAAGCGGGCTCCCGGGGGCAAGGTGGCTCAACTGCGCATTTTCGGCGCAGACGTAACTCTGGTGGACGGCTCTTACGAAGAGGCTTTCCAGCAGTCGGAAGCCTGCATCAAGGAAAAGGGCTACTACAGCCGCAATGCCGCCATCAACCCCTATCTGGTGGAGGGAAAAAAGACCGTGGCCTTTGAAATCGCCGAGCAGTTAAACTGGCAGGTGCCGAACTACGTGGCCGTTTCCGTTGGCGACGGCTGTACCATCGCCGGTGTCTGGAAGGGCTTTTGCGACCTTTTTTCCATCGGTTTTATCGAAGAGCTGCCCAAACTCATCTCTGTGCAGGCCGCAGGCTGCTGCCCGCTCAACACCTGTATCGAAACCGGCGGCACATTGGAGCCCAGTGAAGAAAACACGCTGGCTGACTCCATCGCCGTGGGCGTGCCTCGCAATCCGGACAAGGCCTTCATGGCCGTGACCGAGAGCGAAGGCGTCACGGTGAACGTCACCGACGAGGAAATTCTCGCCGCCATGCGGCTGCTTGGCCGCACCCAGGGTGTATTCGCCGAGCCTGCCGCCGCAGCGGCGCTGGCAGGCGTGAAAAAAGCCCTCGCCGACGGAAAAGTTCCCGCCGACGCTTCCATCGTTACCATCGTGACGGGGAATGGACTGAAAGATACCGCCAACGGCATCAAAGCGACACAAGAGGGATAATCCCTCTCTTCTGTCCCCTGCGCAAAAAACCAGACAAGGAGCGGTGACCATGAAACTACTTGGCCCGGGACGAGTGATTACTCGAAATAACCCGTGTCCTTTCATTGAGCACGGCGGCGTTGCCTATGATGGCGGCACCATTGTGGCTGTCGGCAGTTTTGACGAGCTGAAGGCCGCCTACCCGCAGGCAGAGCTCGTTTCCGCCAGCGGCGGCACCATTATGCCTGCCTTTATCAATACTCATGAGCATATTTACTCTGCTTTCGCCAGAGGCTTGTCTCTCAACAACTACAATCCTCAAAATTTTGACGATATTTTGGAGGGCATGTGGTGGCGCATTGACCGTGCCCTCACGGTAGAAGACAGTCGCTGGAGTGCATGGGCAGCCTACCTCGATTGCATCCGCAACGGCGTCACCACCATCTTTGACCATCACGCAAGCTACGGCGGCATTTCCGGCAGCCTCTTTGCTATTGGCGAGGTCTCCGAGCAGCTGGGACTGCGCTCCTGCCTCTGTTTTGAAGTGTCTGACCGCAACGGCGAGGCCGCCATGCGGGAGGCTGTCGCCGAAAACGAGGCCTTTATGAAACACGCCGCCAGTCGTCCCGCTCTGGCGGGCATGATGGGCTATCACGCTGCGTTTACCCTGTCTGATGCCACACTGGACTTCGCCAAGAGTCGCACCCTCGACGGCAGCGGCGCACACATCCACGTGGCCGAAGGGCCGAACGACCAGGTTCGCTCTCTCGCTAATCACGGCAAACGAATCGTGCCCCGCTTGCAAGAGCATGGTCTCCTTGGCAAACAGTCCATCGCCGTCCACTGCATTCACGTGGAGGAGAGCGAAATGGATCTCCTCGCCGAGAGCGGCACCATGGTTGTGCACAATCCGGAGAGTAACATGGGCAACGCCGTCGGCTGCCAGCCCATGCAGGCACTCTTCGACAAGGGAATCCTGCTGGGTCTGGGCACAGATGCGTACACCCACGATATGCTGGAGAGCTACAAGGTCGCCAATCTCATTCACAAGCATCAGTCCGGCGACCCCAACGCCGCCTGGGGCGCCGTTCCCACCATGCTTTTCGAGCACAATGCTCAGATTGCCGCCCGCTACTTCCCGGAAGAGCTTGGCGTGCTCAAACCCGGCGCAGCGGCAGACATCATCGTCCTCGATTACGACCCGCCCACTCCCATGAACGGCAGCAACCTTAACGGGCATATTCTCTTCGGCATGAATGGCTTCAATGTAAATACCACCATTTCCGCTGGACGAACCCTAATGCAAAATCGAGTGATTTTAGGCATCGACGAGGCAGAAATTCGAGCCAAATGCCGCACACAAGCGGCAGCGCTCTGGGCGAAAGTATAGCCGAATTTACACATCTGAAAAACCACGGAGGTGCACTATGAGCGATAAAATGACCCCCATTCCCATCCACACCCTGCTCCAATGGTCCTTGGAGGAATATCAAACCAAGGGCACGATTTTCGGCATCATCCCCCACCTGCGCTGCGATCCGGAGCAGGCTGTCGCCTTTTTAGACGGCGCTGTAGAAACGCCAATCGGCCCTGCTGCTGGCCCCCAAACCCAACTGGCGCAGAACATTGTCGCCGCCTATCTCTCCGGTGCACGAATTTTCGAGGTGAAAACCGTGCAAACACTGGACGGCGAGGATTTGCCGGTGGACAAGCCCTGCATTCTGGCCAAAGACGAGGGTTACAACGTGGAGTGGTCCACCGAACTAACCGTGGAGCAGGCACGGGACGAGTACGTCAAGGCCTATGTGCTGTGCAAACTGCTTTCCAAGGAGCTCGGCCTCGGCGGGCAGGACGGTTTTCTGTTTAACATGAGCGTGGGCTATGACTTCGAGGGTATCAGCTCACCGAAAATCGACGGTTATCTCAACACCATGGTCGACTGCTCCAACACGGAGGTCTGGAACGACTGCGCCGCCGCCGTGAAAAGTCACCTGAATCAATTGTATCAGGTGGACGGCAATTTTTGGGCAGGACTTTCCCCCTGTGTCTCCCGCTCGGTCACCTTGTCCACCCTCCACGGCTGTCCGCCGCAGGAAATCGAGCGCATCGCCACTTATCTCCTGCGTGAAAAAGGCTTACATACGTTTGTCAAGTGCAACCCCACTCTGCTTGGCTACGAAACCGCCCGCCAGATTCTGGACGACATGGGATACACCGATGTGCAGTTCGGCCGGCACCACTTTGAACATGATTTGCAGTTCGCCGATGCGGTGCCCATGCTCCAGCGGCTCAAGGCTCTGGCCGATGACTGCGGCCTCGTTTTCGGCGTGAAGCTGACCAACACCTTCCCTGTAGAGGTTTCCGCAAACCAGCTGCCCGGCACGGAGATGTACATGTCCGGCCCGGCGCTCTACCCTTTGAGCCTGACCGTTGCGGAAAAAATCGCCCGTGCCTTTGACGGTGCATTGCCCATTTCTTATTCCGGCGGAGCCGACGCCCTCCATCTTGCAGGGATTTTGGACGCAGGCATTTTCCCCGTCACCGTGTCCACCACCCTGCTCAAGCCCGGCGGCTACAAGCGGCTCGAGCAGATGGCCCGCACGCCTCTGCCTGCTGCAACATCAGTGAATCCTGAAAAAATTGCCGCACTGGTAGAATCCGCCAAGTCGGACGAAACCCTGCGCCGTCCCGTGAAGCAAATTCCGGTGCCCAAGCGGGCTGACAAAGTGCCCCTGCTTGACTGTTTCGTGGCTCACTGCGGCGACTGCTGCCCCTTCGGGCAGGACATTCCCCGCTACTTAAAGCAGGTCAACGACGGCGACTACGCCGCTGCCCTGCGCACCATTCTGGAAAAAAACCCCCTGCCCAACCTCACCGGCACCATCTGCTCTCACCACTGTACCGCTGGCTGCGCCCGCAATTTTTACGAGCAGGCGGTGGATATTCGGGGCGTAAAGCTTGTGGCCGCAGAGCGAGGCTGGGAACAGGTGCTGCCCCGGCTTGAACCCACCAACTCTCGTCGGGATGTGCGGGTGGCCGTTATTGGCGGCGGTCCGGCAGGCATGGCCGTGTCCTTCTTGCTGGCTCGCGAGGGCGCAAAGGTAACTATTATTGAAAAAGAAGCCTCCCTCGGCGGCATTCCCACCCACGTCATTCCCTCCTTCCGCATTGGGCAGGAAACCATTGAAAAAGATGCACAACTTTTGACCCGCATGGGCGTGTCTTTCCGCCTCGGCACCACGGCTCCTTATGCCGCTGCTCTGTTCACCGCCGGATTCACCCACGTGATTGTCGCCGCTGGAGCATCCAAGACGGGCGTACTTCCGCTGGAAGGTGATGCGCCCATGAGCGGGATTGAATTCCTGCGGCGGGTCAAGGCACTGGAGACCTTTCATGCGAAGCATGTCGTGGTCATCGGCGGCGGCAACACCGCCATGGACACCGCCCGAGCCGCCAAGCGGTTGGGCTGCGCACCCAGCGTGATCATTGCCTATCGCCGCACCGCCGGAGAGATGCCCGCTGATGCGGAAGAGCTCGCTCTCGCCCAAGAGGACGGCGTGGCCTTTGCCACGCTCCGCTCCCCCGTGTCGTGGAAAGACGGTGCACTCACCGTGGAGATTATGACTCTCGGTGCCCCCGACAGCTCCGGTCGGCGCAAACCGGAGGCCACCGGCAAGTTTGAAACCCTCCCCTGCGACCTGCTGCTCTCCGCCACCGGCGAGCAGATTGACGGCGACTATCTGGCCGAACACGGCGTGGCAGTTGATCCGAAGGGTCGTCCGGTGCTTCAGTCCAAAACGCTGGAATCTACCGCCAAGCACGTTTTCCTCGCCGGAGATATCACCGGCGGTGGCGGCACCATTGCCCACGCAATCGCCGATGCCCACAAGGTCGCAGCAGCCATCCTCCCCCCCAAACCCGCTCGTCAGATTACCACCGGCAAGCGAGGCGAAGCCCTCAGCCGCAAGGGCGTGCTACGAGAGGTTTGCCCGCCGGAAGTGGACGGCGGCCGCTGTCTCCACTGCAATCTGGTCTGCGAGCACTGTGTGGAGGTATGCCCCAACCGGGCAAACGTCGCTATTCCGCTGCTCTCCCGCCGCCAAACCCAGGTTGTCCACGTAGACAGCATGTGCAACGAGTGCGGCAACTGCGCCGCCTTCTGCCCCTACGACAGTGCACCCTATAAGGAAAAATTCACGGTGTTCAGCACCGTGGCCGACTTCTACGCCAGCGACCAAAGCGGCTTTGTGCTGGCTGACCCCACAGAAAATCTGGTGCGGGTGCGGCTGGACGGCATGGTTATCGATACCCATTTGCACGACCAGTCCCCCCTGCCCTCCAGCGTGCAGGAACTCATCGAAGCCATCTGCGAGGATTATAATTACCTGCTTTACTAAACTACGCCGCCCGCCCTGCCATCAGGCGGGGCGGGCGAACCCGTCAAACGAGGTGACTGCCATGTTATTTAAAAACGCAACGCTCGTATTGCCCGACCGACTTATGGTGGGCGATTTGCGCACAGCGGACGGTAAAATTATCGCCATTGGTGCGGATTTTTCCACAGTCGGCGAGGCTTTTGTGGATTGCGAGGGCAAGCTCCTCTTTCCCGGCTTTATCGACACCCACACCCATCTGGACATGGGTAATCCCCTGAGCCACACCGCCGGAGACTTCGCCAGCGAGACTTGCGCCGCCCTCCTCGGCGGCACCACCTGCGTCCTCGATTTTGCCACACAGGAGCGAGGCGAAACCCTGCAAGAGGGACTCGCCAACTGGCAAAAACTGGCCGAAAAGGGCGCCTTTTGTCACTATGGATTCCACATGGCTATCACCGACTGGAGCGAGCGCACCCGTCACCAAATGGCGGACATGGTGGCCGCAGGCATCACCAGTTTTAAGCTCTACATGGCTTACGACCACTTGCGCATCAACGACGAAGACACCCTCGCTGTGCTTCACGAAGCAAAGCGGTTGGGGGCTCTCGTGGGCATGCACTGCGAACTTGGCGACGCAGTCTCTGCCGGTATCGCCGCCCAAAAAGCCGCCGGAAATTTCGCCCCCTCTGCTCATCCCCTGTCCCGACCGGCTGTGGTGGAAGCAGACGCCATTCGCCACTGGATTGCGCTGGCAAAAACCGCAGACTGCCCCATTTACGTGGTGCATCTGAGCACGGCATTAGGGCTGGAAGAAATTCGGCGAGGCCGCAACGACGGCGTTTCCATTCTGGCAGAGACCTGCCCCCAATATCTGCTTCTTGATGACAGTCACTATGATTTGCCCGATTTTGAGGGCGCAAAATACGTGCTCTCGCCACCGCTGCGTAAACAAGCAGACATTTCCGCCCTCTGGCAGGCGGTGGAATCCGGCGAAATCGATTTCATCGGCACCGACCACTGCGGCTTCCACTTTTCCTCCGATAAAATACGCGGCCGTGGTGATTTTTCCCAAATTCCCAACGGCATGCCTGGCGTGGAGCACCGTCCGGCTTTGCTGTACACCCACGGAGTCAAGGCAGGGCGCATCGACGAGGTGACCTTCGCCCAGCTGCTGGCCACCCGTCCGGCGCAAGTGTTCGGCCTGAGTCAGAAGGGCAGTTTGGAGGTGGGCAAGGACGCAGATTTGGTGCTCTGGAATTCGAATACCTCCTGGACAATTTCAGCAAAAAATCAACATCAGAATATTGACTACACGCCCTATGAGGGCTTCGCCCTCACTGGCGCACCGGAACAAATTTACCTCTGCGGCGTGCCCGCCGACGGCTCTGTCCCTCTGGGGCAATACATTCATCGGGCGCAGTTTTCCTTTCAGCGATAACAACACAAACGGGACAGCTTTGTATACAAGGCTGTCCCGTTTTTCTATGCGCAAAAAATCTACTCTGCGCCCATAGGGCGAAAACAAAGGCCCCCCCGCCTTGCGGCAGGGGGAGTTCTCAAGCTAAAATAAATCTTCCGGTGTCAGATCCGGCAAAAACTTCCCTTTTCGCCGGGCCTTCACGCACTCGGATAGCAGGTACTCAATTTGCCCGTTGATGGAGCGAAAATCATCCTCCGCCCATCCGGCGATTTCTGCCCAGAGCTTGGGCGAGAGCCGCAAGGGCACCTGCTTTTTCTCCTGCTTGCCGTCCAAGACTCCGCCCTCCTTTACCGTTTCATTCTCATACTGAATAACCGCTCAAAGTCTAATATAATGTGCCGCTGTTCACAATGGGCTGAGCATCCCGATTGCCGCAAAGCACCACCAGAAGGTTGCTGACCATGGCTGCTTTCCGCTCCTCGTCCAGATGCACCACGTTTTTCTCGCTGAGTTTATCCAGAGCCATTTCAACCATGCCCACAGCGCCATCCACGATGAGCTGACGGGCATCTACGATTGCGCTGGCCTGCTGGCGCTGGAGCATGGCTGCGGCGATTTCCGGCGCATAGGCCAAGTGGGTGATGCGAGCCTCGATGATTTCCAATCCAGCCACAGACACCTTGGCCTGAATTTCGTTTTGCAGCTTGAGGGCAATTTCCTGACTGCTGCCTCGCAGAGAACGCTCGGTGGCATCATCACTGACATCATCATTCGCATCGTAAGGATACATGCGCACGATGGAGCGCAGGGCGCTATCGCACTGAATGGAGAGGTACTCCACATAGTCGTCCACGTCGAACATAGCCTTTACTGTATTTTCTACCCGCCAGATAACTACGATGCCAATCTCAATGGGATTGCCTAGCACGTCGTTGATTTTCTGCCGGTCGTTGTTGAGCGTCATGGTTTTCAGGGACATTTTGTTGCTGGGGCTCTTTTTTCCGCTGCCGACTGCGCCGGTGGAGAGCTTGCTCGTTGTGCCATCACTGGTCACTTCAATGCCTCCAAGAGGGCCGGAAATTGAGCCCGCCGCAGGTGGCGCTACCGCACGGGCAAAAGCACTGACATAGTAAAAGCCCGGATCCCGCAATGTGCCCAGATATTGTCCGAATTTGGTAAATACAATCGCCTCATTGGGCCGCACCGACTTAAATCCGGCAAAAAGAATGGGGCAAACCACAAAGGCGGCCAGAATTCCTACTGTCAGCAGCAGGGCTCCCGGTGCATAACGCTCATCCCTGAGAAAAATAATCCCGAAAATGAAGCCGACAATGCCCGCCAACATGCTAAAAATATTGAGGATAAGCAGGGGAACCCCAGGTTTGGGCTGTAACCGCACCTCTTCCAAGTTCAGTTTTCTCTTGTTCATACAAAACGCTCCTTTGTTTGTGTAATTGATATCATATTGATATCATAACTATACCATTTCGTGCGGCGGCTGTCAAGCAGAATCTTGCATTTTCTCTGATAGGCATGGGTGCTGATGGCATCATGCAGGCGTGGGATAAAAAAGAAGGCCCTGCAAGCGAGTGCTTGCAGGGCTTTTTTATTGGCTTCTTATTTTGCTCTCGGCTTTACTTCCGGATCTTCCGTGTCGATGATGGTCTTCAGGCCGGCGGCAAGACCTGCCATACCCTGAATTTCCGAGGGAATGATAATCTTGGTGGCTCTGCCGTTGGCGGCAGCGGCAAAGGCCTCCAGCGCACGAATTTTGATAACCTGCTCGTTGGGTGCGGCTTCGTTGAGCAGCTTGATGGTCTCCGCTGTCGCCAGCTGTACCTTCATGATGGCTTCAGCCTCGCCTTCAGCTTCCAGAATTCTGGTCTGCTTGGTGGCGTTGGCGCGCAAAATGGCGCTCTGCTGGTCGCCTTCGGCGACCAGAATCTGGCTCTGCTTCTGGCCCTCAGCCTGTAGGATTGCCTCCCGACGCTCACGCTCGGCCTTCATTTGCTTCTCCATGGCATCCTGAATCTCACGGGGCGGCAAAATGTTCTTCAGTTCCACGCGGCCAACTTTGATGCCCCAGGGATCCGTGGCTTCGTCCAGAAGAGCCCGCATTTTGGAGTTGATGATGTCGCGGCTGGTGAGGGTTTGGTCTAGCTCCAAATCGCCGATGATGTTACGCAGCGTTGTGGTGGTGAGCATCTCGATGGCATTCATAGGGCGCTCTACGCCATAGGTATAAAGCTTCGGGTCGGTAATCTGAAAATAGAGCACCGTGTCGATTTGCATGGTCACGTTATCTGCGGTGATTACCGGCTGGGGCGGGAAGTCCACCACCTGCTCCTTGAGAGAAACGACCTTGGCCACCCGGTCAGCAAAGGGAATAAGGAAGTGAATGCCCACGCCCCAAACTGTGAGAAATCCGCCCAAACGCTCTACAACGTAAGCCCGGGACTGCTGCACAACCTTGATGCTGCGAATGACAGTGATGATAACAATTGCCAGAATGATGAACACACCAAAATATGCGCCACCTTGCATAATAGCTTCAAACATTAATCTAGTTCTCCTTCCAATTTTTCCACAATTAATTTTACGCCTTCAATCCGCAGAACAAGCACTTGCTCCCCCTGCGCAATGACTGCGCCCTCTTCTGCGCAGCGAGCCGTCCATTCTGCGCCAAGCACTTTAACAAGGCCCGTGGCCTTTCGGTTCGAGATTTCCTCCTGCACTACGCCATGGGCACCGATGACCCGGTCAGCGTTGGTGGCCGCCTTCTCCGGCGTAAGCTTACGCTTGGCTATGGGGCGCAGCGTAAGCACCGCAACCAGGCTCACCACGAGGAAAACCAAAATTTGAATGGTTGCCGAATTCGTAAAGTAGGCAACAACCATGGCACAGGCAGAGCCCAGCACAAACCAGATGGAAAACCATTCCACCGTGGCCAGCTCGATTGCCACGAACACACCAACCAAAATCGCCCAAATCAATACATCCATGTAGCTCATATCAGACCTCCGTTTCTCTGTAATCATATTCCCCTTTATATCTATTATATCACGATATTCCCGTCGACACAACCAATAGAACAACAAAAGCCAGGGTATTTCGCCCCAGCTTTTGCTGCAAAGATATAAATTTTTCCTATATTTCCATGATTGCCGGTCGCTCCCAGACTCTTCCGGCTGCTTCCACCGTCACCTTGTCGAAAAGCACCGGATGGGTGATAAAGTCAAACCCTTGCTGGCTCACCACCACTGCGTCTTCGGATTTCACGCCGTCCAGCACCGGATTGAAGCAGTAAACCTGCCCCACCTGCGTCGCCTGATGGCGATGCGGCGTGACCTGATATTCCCGGGGGAAGTAGCCCTGACAGCCGCCCTGATTATGCTTGTCAAAGTCGTCGGGATAGCCTGCGGCCTCGTAGGCTTTCCGCATCGTTTGGTATGCACCGAAATCATCTGCGCCAATGCGCAGCGCACCCAGCGTTTCGCATTCGATGCGCAGGCAAGTGTCGTACCGCTCGGCGATGTCCGATGCAATGGGGCCTACATGAATCATCCGGCTCACAGTGGTAATAAGTCCCTTATAGCGCCCGTTGATGGACATCATCAGATTCTTTTCCAGCTTTGCCCCTGTGGGCAGAGCGTGGTTATATCTGGCTCTGCGACCGTCCACCGCCGCCAGATGCATCACCTGCTCAATTTCGAAGGGCCACAGGGCCTTGCTTACGCCGCCCACGATTTCAAACTCGCTCATACCTGGCTTCACCTCGGTGAGCATGTACTGCTCCATGGCGTAGGACATGGTGGTGCCCAGATAGTGATAGCGGCGGATTTCCTCCTCGGTGAGCAGGATGCGCAAAGGTTGGATGAAGTTAGCATCCACCCGAATATCCCCCATGGGCACGTCGCTGACCAGTTTTTTCGGGTCGGCGATGGCTGTGATTTTGCTCAAAGTCTCATCCAGCTCCCAGCCGTGAGCCAGCAGTTGAAACCCCAGCTGCTCCAGCAACTCTTCGTCGATGAGACGAGGCGCTTCAATCACGGTGGTGAACACATATTGACCGTCTCTGGTCACCAAAACGGTGGCCGCACCCACGTCAAAGCAGTTTGCCACAAAATTCTTGCCACCAGCGGTCACCCAGCTAAAGTTTGGGTGCCTGGCCAGCACAACGCCGTCCAGTCCTTCCTGTTCCAATAGACGGCGCAGGCTTGCCAGCTTCTGCGCAAGCTCCCGCTTGCGCTCTGCGAGGGAAAAAACCGCATCGGGTAAGATAAAGTCTCTCATAAAACCTCCACAAAGGCACTGTTTTGCCGTGCGCTCTCTTCGCCGGCGAAAATAGCTCTCATGGCGGCCAGCACCGACCGAGCCGACACCGCAGGTTCTTTGTCCTCTGCAATGCAGCGGGCAAAGGCATCCATCACGCCGGATTTGGTCTGGTTGTCGTTGGTCTGCATAGCGTCTTCGCCGTAATACTCGTCGGCCGCACCGCTGCGCTCAATGACAATGGGGTGCTCCGCACTGCGGTAGATGTGCATGGAGCCGGTGGTGCCGTAAATGGACGTGGAGTTGTCCTCCTGTCCATGGTTGGTCCAGCTGGCGTTCATGGTGCCCATGATGCCGTTTTCCATCACGTACGTACAGTAGGCGTTGTCGTCCACCGAAATGAGCTTGCCTTCTCCGTCTCGCTTATTCAGCGTGCCGATGCAGGCAGAAACCCGGGCGATGCGCTGCCCCAGCAAATAGACCATCAGGTCGGTTTTGTGCACGCCAAGGTCGGCAAACGCACCAAAATGGCTCTTGCTCTTGTCCATGAACCAGGAATTTGCGCCATCTACACTCCAGTTGTCCGCCCCGCTATGAGCGAAGCTGGTGCGAAAGCTGATGACTTCGCCAATGGCCCCCTGCTCCAGCAGCTGTTTTGCCAGCACATGGCTGGGATTGAAGCGCTGGTTGTGGGCGATCATAAGCTTTTTGCCCATTTCCTCGGACACCTGAACCATTTCTTCGCAGTCGGCCAGTGTCACCGCCATGGGTTTTTCGCAAAGCACATGCTTGCCCTGCTTAAGGGCGGCGATGCTGATGCTTGCGTGAGTGAAATTGGGCGTGATGACGCTCACAGCATCAATGGCTTCGTCCGCCAGCATGGCCTCTACACTCTCGTAGGCCACGCCGCCATATTGAGCGGCAATTGCACGGCAACGGTCTTGATTTGCATCAAAAAAGCCATGGAGGGTTACGCTTTGATTGTCGGCAAATTCGGGAATATGCCGCAGCTGCGCAATTTTCCCGCAGCCAATGATACCTATTTTTACCATGATACACCTCGGTTAATCCGAATTATTCCGTCACGTCAAAGCCATGCTCCTTGAAGCGGCGCAGGCGACCCTCACGGGTCTTGCTCTGCCAGCTCTGCTCGTTGGGGTCCATGTCCTGGGGCAGGTTTTCTTCAAGAAAACGCACCGCCTTGGGGAAGGCGTCGGGAATGGAGAGCACTTCGCACTCCATTTCGATGCTGGCTACATAGTCGTAGCCGGTGCGGCGCAGCTCGGCAAACACATTGCGCCAGAAATCAGACCCGTGGGCATAGCCAATGGCCCGGAAGTTCCAGCTGCGAGTGCGGGGCGAATCAAAATAGTCGGTGTTAATCAGCCCGTTTTGCCGCACCAGATGCTCGTCAATATAAATGTCCTTAGCGTGGAAATGATAAATCATTCCTTCCAGCTCACGGATAACCAGAATTGGGTCTATCCCCAGCCACAGCAGGTGGCTAAAGTCCAGGTTCACGCCGATTTCCGGCCCGCAGGCTTCCCGCAAACGCTTGAGCGTCTTAGGATTGAAGCAGCACTGCCCCGGATGGAGCTCCAGCGCAATTTTCGTTACGCCATGGGCTCTGGCAAAGGCGGTGAACTCAGTCCAAAAGGGAATGAGCTTGACTTCCCACTGCCAGGCATAGGCCTCGGAAAAGTCCATGGGCCAGCTGGTGGTAATCCAGTTGGCGAGGGTTGCGCCCTCCCAGTCGCCGGGGCAACCGGAGAAGCAGTTGATGTTTTCAAGCCCCAGCTTTTCCGCCAGCAGCACGGCGTTGTACATGGAATCTACGCTCAGCGTGCGAGTGGCCTCGTTGGGAGAGACGGGATTTCCGTGGCAGGACAGGGCGGAAATGGTCATGTTGCGCTTAGAAAATTCTGCCTTGAACGCCTCAAGAGCTGCGTCGTCAGCCAAGAGCGCCTTGGGGTCGCAGTGGGCAAAGCCGCTTTCCTCGCCACAGCCCAACTCTACCATTTGTACGCCCATAGCGGCGATTTTGTCAAGTGCCTCACTCAGCGGAAACTCCCGAAAGGCGTTAGAATAAATACCTAATTTCATCTTCGTTCCCCCTTACTGCGGCAGGAAGGTGCGCTGATAGGTGCGGATGGATTCTTTCCACCAGCAATCCGACGGCGCTTCCTGCACTAAAATTTCCTTTAAGAAACGAACGCTTTTTTGAATGCCCTCGTCCTGACCCATAGTGTTGTCCTCATGCTCAATGCTCAGCACGCCGTCATAGCCTGCCTGCGAGAGAGCCACCACAATTTTGCGCCAGTAGCTCACGCCGGTGGCGTTGCCGGGAATGCGGAAGGAGAAGGGACGTCCCTTTTCCCGGGAGCTGCCCATCGGGTCGAAGAAGCCGTTTTTGCCCATTTCCACCGGGTCAACGTAGGTGTCCTTGGCGTGGAAGTGGTAGATGCAGCCCTCCAGTTGGTCGATGGCTTCGGGAATATCAATACCCTGCCAAATCAGATGGCTGGGATCGAAGTTTGCGCCGATCTCCGGGCCGACTGCCTCCCGCAGCTCTAAGAGGGTTCTTGGGTTGTATACGGAAAACCCCGGGTGCATTTCAATGGCGATTTTGGTCACGCCATGCGCTCTGGCAAAGGCAGTGAACTGCTTCCAATAGGGAATGAGCCGCTGCTCCCACTGCCATTTTCTGGCGGCCACCGAGTCAAAGGGCCAAACGGTGGTGCACCAGTGGGGGGACTTGGAATTTTCTTCTGCGCCGGGGCAACCAGAGAAGCAGCAAATGGTGTCCACGCCCATCTCCTGCGCCATGAGAACTGCATTGCGCATAATGTGGTCATACCGGTCGGCAATCTCCTGCACCGGATGCACCGGATTGCCGTGGCAGGAAAAGGCGCTGATACCCAAGCCGTATTTTTCAATGGTGGTCTTAAATTCGGCCATGGCAGCAGGGTTGTGGAGCAAAACATCCGGCTCACAGTGATGCACGCCCGGCGTTCCGCCACAGCCGATTTCTACCATCTCGATGCCCGAGTTTTTGAAATACTGAAGTGCTTCCTCCAGCGAATAGTTGCAAACCACGTTTGTCAAAATTCCTACTTTCATCACAATCTCCCCTTTCGGTTAAAAATAAGCGGACATATGCCGGTGGGCAATTTCAATGCCTCGCCGCACGGTGGCAGCGTCCGCTTCAAAGGTTTTATCCTCAATTTCTACGCAGGCATAGCCCTCGTAGCCAATGTCGTACAGCGCCGAGCAGAAGGCGCTCCAGTCAATATCGCCAAGGCCCGGCAGCTTGGGCGACATGTAACGCAACGGATAGGCCTGTCGACCGTGGTAATCCAGTTTTTCTCTATCGATGTGCACATCCTTAAAATGGACGTGAAAAATTTTGTCTTTATAGCGATAAATAGGCTTTAAATAATCCATGTCGAAAATGACACAGTGACTCGGGTCATAGTTCAGTCCCAGCTGTTTGCTGTCAATAAGGCGGAACAACTCGTCCCACAGAGCCGGCGAGGCCGCCAGATTGTTGCCGCCGGGCCACTCGTCCTTGGAAAAGAGCATGGGGCAGTTTTCGATGGCGATTTTTACGTTTTGCTGTTCGGCCAGCTCCACCAGCGGCGACCAAATTTCCTTGTATCGCAGCAGGTTTTCCTCTGTGCTTTTGGTCTTGTCCCGACCGATGAAGGTGTTGACCATGCCAATGCCGGTGGCAGCGGCGGTTTTGATAAGCAACTGCAAGTGCTTTACGGCGGTTTCCCGCTCCTCCTCGTCAGGGCTGAGAGGGTTGGGGTAGTAGCAAAGGGCAGAAATATCCACCTGTTTTTCCCGGGCATAGGAGAGCTCTGCCTCCACCGCCTCGAGGGATAGTTTTTGTAGGTCTAAATGCGTCACGCCGGCGTAACGGCGCTGAGCGTTTCCTTTGGGCCAGCAGGCCAGCTCCACCGCCCGAAATCCAATGTCATCACAAAGGTCTACCACTTGGCGAAAATCAGATTCATCCAAAATAGCAGACAACAGACCCAGCTTCATAATGCTCACTCCGTACTTCTAAAAATAGGCCCCCGGAAAGTCCGGCCTTCCGGGGGCCTGAATCATGCTGTTATGCCAGATTTTATGTGCCGCTTACAGAAGCTCGCACATCTCTTCCAGGTTATCCATGGTAACTTCCAGCCATGCTGCGCCGTAAACGTTTGTTCCGTCCACAGTGATGCTGCCGTAACCTTCAAAGATCAGGTCATCGCCGGTCTGAGGAGCCTGGCCCTCAAGCACCCGCTTGCCCAGCTCGAAGCAGGCATACTGTGCGCCGCCGGGATACCAGAAAGAGCCGTAAGGAATGGTGCCGCTCTCATAGTACTGCTTCTGGCCGGAGGCTGTGCCAACGGCAAGAACCTTGATTTTGTCGCCCAGACCCAGCTCTTCGATGGCGCGGCAAACGCCGGCAACGCAGGAGCTGGAACCAATCCAGAATACTTCAACGTCCGGATTTGCCTGAATGAACTGCTTGGCCATGCTGTAAGAGGTGTCGCTGTTGGGGCCGCCCTCGAGGGGAATAACGCCGTTGGCGTCTTCGTCATTGAGGGTGGTCATGCCGGGATAGTTTTCGCTTGCATAGGCATAGAAAGCCTTGGCCCATGCCATGTGCGCAGGTGTGGTCAATGCGCCGACGACCAGTGCGTACTTGGCATCTTCGCCGATGAGCTCAGCAGCCTTGATGGCAAAGCTCTCGCCGAACTGCTCGTTGCTAAATGCATCCACGTTGTAGTCGATGTTGGTCAGGCCGACGCCTTCATGGGTGACGACCAGAACGCCCTGATCGCGAGCCTGCTTGAGCAGTGCGTCGCAAGCATCAGCGGCGATGGGAACTACAGTGAGGATGTCAGGGCGCAGAGCGATGGCATCTTCAATGCACTGAAGCTGAGCCGCAGAATCCTGCGAGGTCGGCCCAATGTAATGATGCACGGCGTTGTTCTCTTCCGCCCACTTTTTGCCTTCCCAATCCATGGAGTCAAACCAGTTGCTGCCGATGGCCTTAACCACGGAGACAACGACCAGAGGTTCGCTGGTTACGGGATCCGCCGGCTGACCAGCAGCAGGTGAATTTGCCGGAGGTGCGGGTGTTGCCGCAGGGCCGCCACAAGCGACCAGTCCGAGCAGCATGCAAAGGGTAAGCAGAGCTGAGAGTATCTTTTTCATGAATGTTCCTCCTTTAATTATTAGTAGCAGCCGCAATTGCAGCCGTCACTATTCCACGTTCTTTGTCTCGGGTTTTTTCACCGAAACTGCCTTTTTTACGCTCTGAAACCGAGCCTTAATCTGCGGTGTTGCCACCAGCAGAACCACCAGCAGCATAAGCCCCCACACCGTATTGCGGGTGAAGTTGCTGGCTCCGCCCAGCGTCAGGCCGCTGGAGATAACCTGAATGCAGAACAGGGAGATAAAAATATTATGCACCTTGCCGCCGCCGGCCACCACCCATGCGCCACCCATGAGCACCACCAGCATGGCTGTTCCTGTGAGGGACGTGCCATAGTCAGAGCGGAGAGCGCACATGCGGGAGTAGCTGACGATGCCGCTCACTGCGGAGAAAAAGCCGGAGAGCATATAGCTCTTCATCAGTGTTTTTACGTTGGAGTTGCCGCTGTACTTATTGGCGATAGCATTTGCGCCGTGAAGGCGGCACTGCTCGCCGTAAGCGGTTTTTTCAAAGACGAAGTGGGCAATGGCATAACATATAGCAACCAGAATCAACAAAAATGGTACCACGCCAAAAAGATTGCCCACGCCCAGATTCACAATCATGTCCGGTGCGCCCACAATGGCATTGCCTTTGGTGGCAATGAGGGCTGCGCCGGAGAAAAGCTGGCTTGTGGCGCTGGTGACCAGCACGGCGGCAAGCCCCAGTTTTGCCACGAAGAAGCCGTTGATTACGCCGCTGAGAACTCCCACGGCCACGGCCACAAGTGCGCCCACAATCAGGCGGGCCATCGGGTCTACAATCACATCGCCGAGAAAGTGACCCTGCATAATTCCGCCGCCGCAAATGGCAGACAGGTTCGCCACCGCCACGATGGACAGGTTCAGGCCGCCGGAAACCACGATGACAAACATAGCCAGGCCGTAGATGCCGATTTCCGCCAGCTGGCGGCTCATGGATTGGAAGTTATACAGGGAGAAGAAGTTGGTCGGATTAATCCGGCCGATGAACACAACCAAGCCGAAGAGGAGGCAGAGCAGTGCAAGGGTGCGCTTGTCGCTTTTGTTATATAGCGTTTTCATCCTTCACCCTCCCCTATGCCTTCTTGAGCCGGTTTTCGCTGAGCGTGGAGATTAAGATGCCCGCCAAAATCAGCGCACCCACCGAAAATGCTACATAGTACACCGGCACGCCCAGCAAAATCAGATTGCTCTTAATCACCGTGATGATGGCAACACCGGAGAGAATGCCGCCCACCGAGCCCTTGCCTTCTTTCATGTTACAGCCGCCGAAGATGGCAGAGGCGATTACGTCGCCTCCCTTGTCGGCAATCATACCCGGCTCGAAAGTGCCCGAGTTACTGTAGAAGTAAATGCCCGCCGCTGCGGCGCAAGCGCCGAAGATGGCGTAGGCCAGCAAGGTGATTTTCATCGAGTCGTATCCCACCCGCTCGAGGGCTACTTTGTCGCCACCGAGGGCGTAAACGCCTCGACCCAGCTGAGTTTTGTTGAGCAGGAACCACAGCAACACCGCCACCACAAGAAGCACCACAATGCCAATGTTTACATTGGCGATGGCTCCGCTGGCTGTTTGGAAGGAAAGCAGCGCCGTGGTACGCACTTTAAGCAGGGTTTGGGGCATATCCATAGTTTTAATGTAAGACGAGCGAATGAAGATGAAAAACACGCTGGAGAAAATCAAATTGGTGCCGATGGACACCACGAAGCCGGAGAGGTTGAATTTCTGTGCGATAAAGCCGTTGATCATGGCAATGCATGCGCCCACAACGCCGGCAATGAGGAACATGGTAAGAAAATCCCCGCCATAGCCGATGGCCATGTAAAATCGCAGCGTGATATAGGACGAGAGCATGGCGATGCTGGTGGAAGACAAGTCAAAGTTGCCCGTGACCATAATCACCATCATGCCCAATGCGGCGATGCCGTTGAAAATTGAGTCGTTAATCATGCTGACAATGTTGGTGGGGGAAAGCACCGTCGGCTTGATTATAGTAAATACCACTAAAATGAAGATAAACAGGAGCACCCGAATGGTGACGCCGTTGATGAGCTTAAGCTTTGGTTTCATCGTTTCTGGTTTCATTGCCTCTCCCCCTTACGCCTTAGCCAGCATTTGCTGCAATGTGGATTCGTCTAACTCGCTGGCCTGGTACTCGCCGGTGAAGCGGCCTTGGTTCATCACAATCACCCGACTGCAAACCGATAAGATTTCCGGCAGATCGTCGGATACCACAACCATGCCCAATCCTTCCACCGCCAGCGCCTTAATGGTTTCGTGGATGTTTTGCTTGGAGCCTACGTCCACGCCCACGGTGGGACAGTTCAAAATCAGCACCTTGGGCGAAATGGCCAGCCATTTCGCCAGCACCACCCGTTGCTGGTTGCCACCAGAGAGACTGCTCACCGGATGGTCAAGACCGCCCAGCTTGATGCGCAAGCTCTCCACTTGATCAACCACAGTCTGGTGCATACCGCTTTTGTCGATATATCCCATCGGGTTCTGGCTGAATTTGCGAACAATACCCGCAGAAATATTCCGCTCGATTTCCACCTTGAGGAATAGCCCCTGCGTCAACCGATCTTCCGGCAGATAACCAATGCCTGCGTTCACCGCCTTGTCGCTGCCAGTGAGGTTGAGCACCTCTCCCTTGAGCGCCACGGTGCCTTCCGTCGGTTTACGCAAACCGAAAATAGACTCGGCAAGCTCGGTGCGGCCGCTGCCCAGCAGGCCGGTGATGCCCAGCACTTCTCCCTTGCGCAGAGTGAAGGAAATGTCCCGATAATAGGGCTCCAGCGTGAGATTTTCAATGTGAAGCAACTCATCGGTGATTTCTTCGGGCACAAAGGGGTCGAAAACCACTTCCCGACCGGTCATGTAGTAGGCGATTTTGTGCTTGTCAAAGTCCTCTTTGGGGCCGTCAATCACATTTTTGCCGTCCCGCAGCACGCAAACGCTCTCCGCCACGGCGAACACTTCGTCCAGCTTATGGCTGACAAAAATCAGGGCGATGCCCCGCTCCTTCAGACTTGCGATGATGCCGTAGAGCGCCTGCACCTCCTTGGAGGTCAAGGCAGTCGTCGGCTCGTCCATAATCAGCAGCTCTGCATCCAGCAGCAACGCCCGACAGATGGCGACCACCTGCTTCTCGCCCACCGACAGCTCGCTCACCTCTTGATCAAGGTCAAGCTTCACGCCGATTTCGTCCACCATTTTTTTCGCAAGCTCCCGATTACGGTTCTTGTTGACGAACTTTGTCTTGTGGTAGCGGTTATAACTCATGGTAATGTTTTCCGCAACCGTCAGGTTTGGAAACAGGGAAAAGTCCTGATAAATCACCTGGATGCCCGCCTCAATAGAGGCAATGGGGGTGAGGGATTGATAGGACTTGCCTTTGATGATAATTTCGCCTTCGTCCGGTGTGTATACGCCGGAGATAATCTTAATCAGAGTGGACTTTCCGCATCCATTCTCTCCAACCAGACATTTTGCTTCGCCCGGCTTTAAGGTTAAATCCACGCTATCCAGCGCCTGCACCGCCTGAAAAGCCTTGCTAATACCTCGGATTTCCAAAAAAGAGTCGCTCATGGCCATCCTCCTCGCTGATTCTGCCATTTTTTCACCTTCATATTACCTCATTTTATGAAAAGTTTCAACACTTATTTCAGAAAAAAACGTTTTTTGTTGAAACAACTAAGTGTTGCCCCCTGTTTTTGTTGAATTCCGCCAAAGCACTCTGGTTTACAGCGTTTTCTTTTCAGTTACATTTCTTCTGCCCGTCATTTCTGAAAAAAGTTTCTGAAATATTTTTCAGAAGTATTTACAAATGATGCAATTGCTGATATGCTATAGATGTAAAAAAACGCCATGGAATGCATTTAGCTTCCTATATTTTTTGTAAGAAAACTGTTGTGTTATTGGAGTTGTTGTCCGTGATGAATCATCAAAAGAAGAAAGATAAAATTCGCGTTGCAGATATTGCGGCAACCGCCGGCGTATCCAATGCCACCGTGTCCCGGGTGCTCAACGGGCAGAATATCGTCAACTCCAAAACCTATGAAAAGGTGATTTCCGCCATGAACGCGCTGGGATATCACCATAGCATCAGCATCAACACTCTCTCTAACAAAAGCTCCCTCAACGACCTGATTATCCTCACCCTGCCGTCTATTAACAACCCCTTTTACAACAGCGTGGTGCGGGGCGTGCAAAGCGCCGCCCAGCGATATGGGTACTACACCCTGCTCTACAGCACCGATTTGGACGGGGATAACCTTAACCGCTTCCTCAGCCTGATTAAAGACAACAATGTTGCCGGCGTGATTACCCTCAACAACCTCACTCCCGCTGCGCTGGGCAAAATCGCCGCAGTCACCACCGTGGTGCAGTGCTGCGAGTTTTGCGAAGAATCGGACTGCTCTTATGTCTCTATCGACGATTATCAGGCCACCAAAACCGCCCTCCAGCACTTTCTCGACCGGGGGCGTCGGAAAATCGCCTTTATCAACGGTCCCATGCGCTTCAAATACGCCCGCCACCGGCAGCGAGGCTATCTGGACTTCATTCGGGAAAACGGATTGGACTTCCGGGAGGATTGGATTGTCCAGCTCTCAGACATTAATTTTGATATTGCGCTGGCCTCAATCACCCAGCTTCTCTCCAGAGAGGATCGACCTGATGCCGTTTTCGCTGTTTCAGATATTTTTGCCAGCGCCGCCATCAAGGTCGCCAAAAAAATCGGTCTTGAGGTGCCCGGGGACTTGATGGCCATTGGGTTTGACAACGTAGACATCTCCCTCATGAGCGAGCCGCCTATCACCACCGTGAACCAGCCGAAAATGCAGCTGGGCTACATGGCTTGCGAAGTGCTCGTGGAGCGCATCAGCGCCCCCGATGCGCCCAGCAAACACATTTTGCTGGACACAGAGCTCATTGTGCGAGACAGCACCATGGCCTAGCTTTTTAAGAGTAGAAAAAGGTCAGAAGAATCGGATGATTCTTCTGACCTCTTTTATTTTTTCACATAAAACCGTCGCCTCAAAGGGCTTTTCTCTTCAAACTCTCTCCAACTGCCAGCTCGTCGCAGCGGTTGTTGTATACGTTGTCTGCATGGCCTTTTACCCAGTGAATCTCAAGCACATGGGTCTCGCTCAGGTTCAAAAGCCGCTCCCACAGGTCTGTATTCAGCGCCGGTTTTCCGTCCGCTTTTTTCCAGCCCTTGGCCCGCCAGCCCTTGGCCCAGCCCTTTTGCAAGCCGTCGGCCACGTACTTGGAGTCGGTGTAAAGCGCCACGGAGCAAGGCTCTTTCAACGCCTGCAACCCCTCAATTGCGCCCATCAGCTCCATGCGGTTGTTGGTGGTGTGGTCGTCGCCGCCGCTGAGCTCCCGCTCGTGCTCGCCGAACATCAAAATTGCGCCCCAGCCTCCGGGCCCCGGGTTGCCGGAGCAAGCACCGTCCGTATAAAGAGTCACTTTTTTTCTACTCAAGGCCGAACACCCCATTTCCCGTTCGTTCAAAAAACACGCTGGTGTCCCGCATGCAAATCACCACATCTGGCTGCCATTCTGCGATGTACGCCGCCAATGTCTGCTTGTTGTAGTGGCGCAAATCTAAGCTTCTCGTCTCGTCAAAGGCTGTCCACAGCAGGGTTTCCACCGGATTGGTGAAGCTATCTCCGAAAATGAGGCAGGTGGGCAGTTCGGGGCGGTCGGTGGTGATGATTGTCTCAGGCACATCGCCGCCCATATAGGTGAGAAAGGTAATTTCCTCTTCCTCATCCTGCGGCAGCACAATGAGCCGCCCTGATGCGTTGTAGGCTTCGTTCCAACAATTGTACGGAATTGCCACCGTCGGTGTGGCATAAACCAGCCGCTCTTCCGTTTCCTGCAATCCATAAAGCTGCCGATTGCGGGAGCCCAAATAAGGATTGGGCAACGTATGCATTTGCCAGTCACTTTCGCCCAAAATCGGCACATTCAACTCGGTGCCTGCGTTCACCTGCCCCAGCACCGCCCCATAGGTCACCATGGCTCCCTGAAAGCTGAAGTGATGGTCGGTCAGGTAAAACAGCTCCGGCATGTCGGAAAACCAGTTGTACAGATTTACAAAAGGCACGTTTCGCTCTGCCAGCGCTGCCGCCATCAGGCTCCGGCTTGTCGCATCCTCGGCGGCAGACGTGGCCATATAGTCTGGATAGCTGGCGGCGAAATACTCTCGCTGCTGGGGCACACCCACATAGGTAAAATAGCCGCCGTAACCGGTAATCAGCTCATTAAGCAGACCCAGCTGCTCTCCCATCATGTCCGCCGCCATGGGCGTCCAGGGGTTGGGTTCCTTGTAAAACGGCTCAAAGGGCAAAATCGGGTCAATGGCACCGCCCACCACTAGATTTGACACCACCGGCCGCCCCAGCGCCATGTCCAGTCCAGTGGACATGCGCATGATGACCGAGCGACCAATGATGTGGTCGTCCACCACTTTGTCTGCTGCAACGAAAAAGGAACCGTCCCAGAAATTTTCCCAGGTCATCTCCGGCAGCACGGCCAGCGCCCGGTTTTCATAGTAGCTGCTCTCCTTTTTCTCCACCAAGAGAGAACCGATCATCACAGCGAACAAAAAGCCCACACAGAGGACGGAAAAGAGAATATGTGCACATTTTTTCAACGTTCTCTCCTCCTAAAATTGAAAATAGATGAATGGATTGAAGCCGGAACCCACCAGATACAACAGAGCCAGTCCGCCGGTCGCCAGCGCCAGCACTGGCGGCGCAAAGGCGCTCACTGCTCGTGCTGCAAGCTTGTCCTGTCGCTTGTCCAGCTGCGCCTTCAACCAGTGTTTGAGGGGCAAACAGGCGGGGATGGCCAGCAGCAGCTCCCAGCGGAACTGACGCAGATAATACAGCGCCTGCCCGTCCACGGCCACGCCGCTGCCCCCTGCGCCGAACAGCGCCAACATATACTCGCCCACGGCTCCCAGGTTTGTGACACGGAAAATCACCCAACCTAGTACCACCAGTACGAAAGTCATGCTGTGGCGCAGTGGGGCAGGCACTTTTTTCCACGCCGTCCCCCAGATGTAGTTCTCCCCCACCAGCAGCAGACCATAATATGCGCCCCAAAGCACGAAGTTCCACGCTGCGCCATGCCACAGGCCGGTGAGTAGCCAGACCAGCAGCATGTTAAACACATGCCGCCGGGGGTTCACCCGATTGCCGCCCAGCGGAATGTAAAGGTAGTCCCGAAACCATGTGGACAGACTGATGTGCCACCGCCGCCAGAAATCTGTGATAGAGCTGGCTGTATATGGATAGTTGAAATTCTCCAAAAAGTAGAAGCCGAACATGCGGCCAAGGCCGATGGCCATGTCGCTGTAGCCGGAGAAGTCGAAGTAAATTTGACCGGTGTAGCTCACTGCACCCAGCCACGCCATCGCCACCGACAGCTCGGCAGACGGAACGTCGAACGCTGCATTGGCGACCTGCCCCAGCGCATTGGACAGCAGGATTTTCTTAGCAAATCCGAAAAGAAAGCGCATGGCTCCCTCGGCAAAGTCGGTGAGATTTTCGTTGCGGGTGGTAATCTCCGTCTCCACCGTGGTATAGCGCACAATGGGGCCGGCAATCAGCTGTGGGAAAAGAGACACGTAAAGAGCCACCTTGAGGGGGTTGCGCTGGATGGCTGCGGCGCCGAGATACACGTCCAGCATGTACGACATGCCCTGAAATGTAAAAAACGAAATGCCGATGGGCAGCACAATGTGAGGCACGACAATCTGCAAGCCCAGGTTTTGCAGGTTGAATGCGAAAAAGCCCGCATACTTAAACCAGCCCAACACACCCAGATTCAGTGCCGTAAACAGCACCATCATGCCTCGCCGCTTCTCTCCCGCAGGAGAGCGCACAAACAGGCCACCAATATAGTTGGTGGCAATGCTCACCAGCATCAGCAGCAAATATCTGGGGCCGCCGTAGCCATAGAAGGCAAGAGAAAACAGGAGAAGCACCAGATTGCGCATCTCCCGAAATCTTTTTGGTATGATGAAATAGCATAACAGCAATAGGGGAAAAAAGCGGAACAAAAAGCTTAAGCTGGAAAAAAGCATGGATATTTTCTCTCCTTATTCGTAACCGAGAACCAAAGCGTGAATGGTCGTCAAATCCTCGGTGTTTGGCCGGTAGTAATCCCCTTCCCGTTCAAGTCGCAGCTGAACAACTTGCCCCTCGCCATAGGCCGCACTCTCGAGGTGGCTCTCCAGCAGCGTGAGTATGGCGGAGAAAAATTCTCCCTCGTAACGGTTGCGCTGAAAGGCGCTCATGCCGGATAATCCCTCGTCAGCGCTGATGCTGTACTTTTCCCACAGAGGCGCCACCACGGGCACGTATTCCTCTCTGGTAATGTGGTCAAACAGCCGCAACGGCTGCACTGTCACCGGTACGGTGATTACCCCTTCGCTCACCTGCTGCTCGCCCACCACAAAGGAAATGCGACTGTAAGCCGCTGTGACAAAAGCGCATAGCTGCTCCGCATCGCTGTTCTCCTCGCTGATGCCCAAATAGTCACAAAAATAGGCCATTTCGGCGGCGAGGCTCTTTTGATAATCCTCGGCAGCATGCTCCGGGCTTGTCACTGCGAGGCGCAGATAGTCTGCGCTCACCTCGCCGTAGTAACGATTGCGCAGCAAGCCTTCCGCAAAAGCGGTGCCTTCCGGCTGGATGTTAAACCCGCAGCCGGATAACAACAAAATCAGACCAAGAGCCAGAGCTAGTAGTTTTTGTTTCAAGGTTGTGCTCTCCTTTTGCGCCGATGCCGACGCAGATTGTTTTTTCTGCGTCGCTGCACAGATAGATAGAGGATTGCTTTGCCGGGCAGTTCCTGCGTTTTGCCGGAACGGCCACGGCGAAGCAAACGCTAAAACTATGCTCCGCAGAGGTCAATAATCACCTTGGTGAACACCCGCGCACTGTCCATGAGCTGGTGCAGAGGTATCACCTCGTCTGCGCCATGGATGCGGGTTTCTGTGTTGGGGAATGTGCAGCCGAAGGCTACGCCGCCGGGAATGTTGTGCACATAGGTGCCCCCGCCGATGGCTTCCGGCTCGCCAGTGATGCCGGTAAATTCCTCCAAATTGCGCAGCAGGATTTTTACGAAGTCCGAATCGGCGGGCACGTGATGCGCCGGACCCATCTCACCCTCTACAGTCAGACCATACGCCGCCAGCGCCGCAATGCAAACCTGCTGACAGTTTTCTTCATTTGCGCAAATGGGCACCCGGGAGTCGAAGCGGGCATGCAGACTACCCTCATTAAAGTCGCAGACAGAGAGGGTCAGGGTCAGCTCGCCGGAAAGCTCGTCGCTCTGCGCCACACCCAGCGCTTTGCCCAGCCAGTCGCCATGAGGAAAGAGCTTTGCCAGCCCCAAAACCACTTGATTGCCCTTGTCTTCCGCCGCCAGCGGCAGAGTAGACAGCAGGTGCAACAGCGCTGTCAGTGCATTGTTTGTGCCCCCCTGCGGGTAGGCCGCATGGCCGCCCACGCCGTCGCAGGTGATGGCCATACCGCCTGGGATTTTCGCAAAAGAGAAAAACACATTGTTCGCCTCCCCTGCAATTTGGCAGGCATCAGTGAGAGCGCTCTCGTTGGCTCCCAACACTTCAGCATACGCCTGCGCAGGAACCACGTTGGTTTTCTCGCCGCCTCGAATCATAGACACCCGGGGCAAGGCACCGCTTGTCTCCCATTGCCCGACGATGGCCGGGCGGAAGTGACCTTTTTCCGTGTTAACGGCGGGAAATTGAGAATCCGGCGTGAAAGAGTTAACGCCGAAAGGATTTTCCGCATAGTATTTGGCAATGTCAGAGGAGCCCAACTCTTCATCCGTGCCCATTATCAGACGGCAGTTGTGCGCAAGTTCCACGCCCAAATCTTTCACTGCGCGCATGGCAATCAGAGCCGACAGCGCTGGCCCCTTGTCGTCAGCCACGCCCCGACCGTAGACGTTCCCCTCGTCGTCGGTAGTCACCTCAAAGGGCGGGCGCGTCCAACCCTCACCAGCGGGCACCACGTCCAAATGGGCGAGAATGTGGAGCTTGTTGTCATTTTCCTCCAGCAGGTCAACGCAGGCCACTGTGTTTTTCCAGTTTTCCGTCCGCAGTCCCCACTCGTCGGCGATTTCCAGACTCTTCTCCAGCGCCCGCAGCGGCTCGATGCCGTAGGGAGCTTCGTCGGTGGTCTCCCCCCGCTCGCTGGGGATTTCGATGAGACGGGCGAGCGCCTCGGTGAATTCTTGCTCCTTACCGGTGAAATATTGGTCGATTCTCTCATTGATTGTCATAGTGTTCATCTCCGATATCTGATTTATTGTTCGCACTCTAACTACTGTGTGGTATATGTTGGCCGCCCGGCTAGACGGGAAGTTTTTTCTGTCATTGCTGGCTTAACCCGCAATTTTTCTTGTTTTTTAGTTTTCTGTGTTTCGCCCGAAGCGAGTAACTTTTTTCCAAGAGGGGTAAAAAAATACCAAAAAATGCCCTGTCGCTAACTAGCGGAGCGTTTCGGAACCATCGCTTTGCGATGCCCTCGTCCTACTAAACGCCGGCGGGTTACGCTTGCCAAAATAGAAACGCCAGATGCTATCAAGTATGACGGCGAAAAATGTTGCTTGCGGAGGAGGCTGGGCGGCCTGCGACCGCTTTGCGGTGGAAACGCAAGGGGGGGGCCGATGGCTAGGGAGATTTTACGCAAGCATGTGCGCTATTGCGCTTTTCGCTTTTTCCACGTCTGGATTGCGGTGGCGAGGAGGGCCGCGAGGGCGGTAACGGCGAGGGCAAAGGGGAAGAGCCATGCGATTTCGTGGAAGGTGTTGATGAAGCTCATACTTGAGGTCATCAGTTCGCCCGGTCTGATGCCTTTCGGTTTGAACAGCGAACCAAGCAGCGTCAAAAGGAAAAATGGCGTCGGCGGGAGCCAGTATTTCCAGAGGGAGGCGTTTTCTTTCCGCAGATGGCGATAATACAGACCGACGGCAACGCCCATTGCGCCAATTCCGGCGCCACCGCCGAGAAGCATGGCGCCAATCATTCCGCCAAGGCCGCCCTGTGCGTAAGACAAGCCCGCCAGCACAGCGCTAATGATAATCGGCAGCCAGAAGGCCGACGAGGAAATTTTTGAAGCATAGCTCATCCAGAGAACGAACAGGAAGGGCAGGCATAAAAACGCAGAGATAGTTATAAAATCCCGCATGTCAGTTCCTTCCTTGATGCGTTGGGGGCAATCACATGGAGGCTTTGCATTTATGCAGCAAGAGAGCACAGCCCAACAGAAAAGCACTGCATTTTTAACGTTTCCATCGCTATCACCCGCAGTCTCAGTCGTTTCCCCACCGAATCTGCCTCACAAGAAGCGCTCTTCCGTAAGAGCGTTCCCCGGAGCTGGGGAGAAATTCGGCGGAGGGGTTCAGGGGCTTGCCCCCGATGCGCTTTTGGTGGCTTTTGTGGTATAATAACCTCACGAAGCTCTTATGGAGCAAAGCTCCAAAGAGCTTCGGAGAACATTGACGACTGATTTAGGCTACGCCTTCACGGCTGTCGCCGCTCATTCCGCTGATGCGGAACGAAATTGTGGTATAACAAAAGTCATTCTCCGAAGGACGTTCCCCCACGCAGTGCGGAAGGAAATAGATTGCGGGTCAAGCCCGCAATGAGAGAACAGGAACGTCTTATTCCTCGTCCAGCCGCAGCACTGCCATGAACGCTTCTTGCGGCACTTCTACGCTACCCAGACTGCGCATCCGCTTTTTGCCCTCTTTCTGCTTCTCCAGCAGCTTTTTCTTGCGGCTGATGTCGCCGCCGTAGCATTTGGCAAGCACGTCCTTGCGCATGGCCCGAATGGTCTCCCGTGCGATGACCTTGCCGCCGATGGCGGCCTGCACCGGCACCTCAAACATCTGGCGGGGAATGTTGTCTTTGAGCTTTTCGCAAATTCGCCGCCCCCGGGCATAGGCCTTCTCCGTATGAACGATAAAGCTCAATGCATCCACCACGTCGCCGTTAAGGAGAATGTCCAGCTTTACTAGCTGGGACTGGCGGTAGCCGGAAATATTGTAGTCCAGCGATGCGTAGCCTCGAGTGCGGGACTTCAGTGCGTCGAAAAAGTCATAAATAATTTCGTTGAGCGGCAAGTCGTAGTGCAGCTCCACCCGTGCCGTGTCCAAGTACTGCATGTCCTTAAACTCGCCTCGCCGATCTTGGCACAGCTCCATAATATTACCCACATACTCGCTGGGCGTGATAATAGAAGCCGCAGCAAAAGGCTCCTCGGCAGAACTAATCTCGCCGGGATTTGGGTAGTTGAGCGGATTGTCTACCATAACCACGCTGCCGTCTGCTTTGGTCACCCGATAGATCACGCTGGGGGCGGTGGTAATCAAATCTAGATTATACTCCCGCTCCAATCGCTCCTGAATAATTTCCATGTGCAGAAGGCCCAAAAAGCCGCAGCGGAAACCGAAGCCCAGTGCCACCGAACTCTCCGGCTCGAAGGTAAGGCTTGCATCGTTGAGCTTAAGCTTCTCCAGCGCCTCCCGCAAATCGGGATATTTGGAGCCGTCCGACGTGTACATGCCGGAGAACACCATGGGCTGAGCCGGACGATAGCCGGGCAGAGCCTCGGTGGACGGATTCTCCGCCCCTGTGACCGTGTCGCCCACCTGCGTGTCCTTCACGTTTTTAATTGAGGCAGTGAAATAGCCCACCTCACCGGCCTTGAGCTCGCCTGTTGCCTGCATGCCCACGGGCAGCAGGTATCCGCACTCCACCACCTTGTATTCAGCGCCGGAGGCCATCATTCGCAGCTCCATGCCGCTTTTCAGCGTGCCCTGCATCACCCGCAGCAGCACGATAACGCCTCGATAGGCATCGTACTGGCTGTCGAAAATCAGCGCTTGCAGCGGTGCCTTGCTGTCGCCCGCTGGCGCCGGCACATGGGTAACGACATCCTCCAGCACAGCCTCGATGTTGATGCCGTTTTTTGCAGAAATTTCCGGCGCATTCTCCGCCTCGATGCCCAGCACGCTTTCAATTTCGCCCTTCACCCGCTTGGGCTCCGCAGCAATTAGGTCGATTTTGTTCACCACTGGACGAATCTCCAGATCGTGCTCCATGGCTAAGTAAGTGTTGGCCAGCGTTTGAGCCTCAATGCCCTGCGCCGCATCCACCACCAGCAGCGCTCCCTCGCAGGCGGCAAGAGACCGAGACACCTCGTAGTTGAAGTCGACGTGCCCCGGTGTGTCAATCAAGTTCAGGGCATAGGTTTCTCCGTCCTTTGCCGCATACTCTAAGCGGACGGCCCGAGCCTTGATGGTAATGCCCCGCTCCCGCTCCAGGTCCATGTTGTCGAGAAGCTGGCTCTCCATGTCCCGGGCAGAAACGGCGTTGCAGTGCTCCAAAAGCCGGTCGGCCAGCGTGCTCTTTCCGTGGTCAATATGGGCAATAATAGAAAAATTACGAATATTTTTTTGCTGTATCATACGTTTTGATTACCTCGAATACGCGCACCTGTGGTGTGCAAAATTTGTAAAAATGATTGGTATTGTGTTGGATACTGCTGCTTCATGTTCTCGTCATCCAGCGCAGGCACCTCGCCCTTTTCCTTCACGTAGTGAGCCAGCACCTCGGCCAGCTCCACCTCAGCTATGCACATGTCTGCGTCGGCCAGGCCGAAGGCAAACTCCCGATCGTTGAGACTGAAAATTTCCGTGGGGTTTTTCCCCGATGCTCGATAAATATGGCGGAAGAGCTTGTAGCAGCCGGTGCCCAAATAAGCGCCTGCTGCGGAAATGGCCTCTTTGCGCCCCATCTTACCCAGAATGTCGAAAATCATGCTCACGCTGTTGACAATCAGTTTTTTATGCAACAACGCCAGCACACTGCCCTTCACCTGCTTGTCCCCCGATGCACTTGCGTCCGGCAATTCTTCCGGCAGCAAAATGGTTGTGCCGTCTCGGGACATGCTGCGCCCCAACAAAAAATCTGCTGACACACTATAATAGTCACAGGCACGGATTACGAAGGCCAGTCCCGGCTCGCGGATGCCGTTTTCATAGTGGGACAAAAGCGCCTGACTCACCTCTAAAGCTGCTGCTGCCGTTCGCTGGCTGGTATGCCGCTCGGTGCGAAGCAGAGCCAAGGTACGGGAAAAATCCGTCATATTTTATTGTCATCCTTCCTTAACAAGAGCCGCCTTTGTCCCGCAGAAGCACCCTCTGCGCCCCTGACAAATAGGCCCCTTTGTATCGCATACCGACCCGCCTGCGTTGAAAAATTTCGCAGTCGGTCTCTCAGCGGTTTTTGTCGATACTGTGCGTATTAAAAGAAATTTTGTGCCCTTTTCACATTTACATTGTGTATAGTATAACGAATTTACTACCATTTGTAAATAGATTTTCCTTGAAATTATCAATGTTCTGTGATAGAGTAAAAATGTATTCATTAAAAGATGCCCAGAGGCAGATTCCGGGCACATCCGGCCTGAACAAACATCGCACAAAAGATAATCGGGTCGTTAGAAAGGAACCAATGTATCATGGAACAATTAAAGATTTTGATTGAAGGCTCCGGCCGCCACATGCACGTCACGCAGGCGCATCTGGATGTTCTCTTCGGAGCAGGCTACGAGCTGGAGAAGAAAAAAATGCTCTCTCAGCCCGGCGAGTTTTTAAGCGACTGCAAGGTCGATGTGGTGGGTGCCAAAGGCACCATCAACGGCATCTCTATTCTGGGCCCCTGCCGGGTTGTCACTCAGGTTGAGCTGTCTTTCTCCGACGCCCGCATACTGGGCATCACTGCCCCCATTCGGGAGAGCGGCGATGTGGCGGGCAGCGCCCCCATTACGCTGGTTGGCCCCAAGGGCAGCGTGGAGCTGGCTGAAGGCGGCATCATCGCCAAGCGGCACATTCACTTGATTCCTGAAACCGCCGAGAAATACGGCCTGGAAAACAAGGAAATTGTCCAGGTGATTGCAGAAGGCACCGGTGGACGCAAGATGATTTTTGACGACGTGGTCGCTCGTGTCTCCCCCACCTATGCGGATGCCATGCACATCGACTATGATGAGATGAATGCCGGCGCACTCTTTGGCGAACAGTTCGGCACCGTGATTAAGAAGGCCTAACCCGTTCTTTCTGGTCTCTCTCTTGCTAAAAAAAGTCCCCTGCTAAATGGCAGGGGACTTTTGCTTTTTTGTGCGAGGGTGGATTGGCAAACGTTTTCAGCCGTGGTACAATAGAAGTTGTAAACAAATGAAATGACGAACGCCCATCAGCGAAGCTTCCATCAACGAGAAGAAAGGACATTTAGTATGCTTAATTTTGATTTTTATTCTCCCGCACGGATTCTGTTCGGAAAAGATTACGAGCCCCAGATTGGCGAGCGGCTTAAGCCTTACGCCAGCAAGATTTTGCTTCATTATGGCGGCGGCAGCGTGAAGAAAAGCGGCCTCTTTGATGTGGTGGTCGAGTCCCTCAACGCCGCAGGAATCGTCTTTGTGGAGCTGGGCGGCGTGAAGCCCAATCCCCGGCTGGCACTGGTGCACGAGGGCATCGAACTGTGTAAAAAAGAAGGCATTGAGCTGGTTTTGGCTGTGGGCGGCGGCAGCGTGATTGACTCGGCCAAGGCCATTGCTGCAGGGGTCTACTACGAAGGCGACGTGTGGGACGTGTTTGCCAAGCGAGTAGCCATCAGCAAGGCACTCCCGGTGGCCACTATCCTCACCATTCCCGCCGCAGGGAGCGAGTCCAGCGGCAACACGGTGATTACCAACGAAGCCGAAGAACTCAAAATCGGCACCGGCAGCGATTTGCTGCGGCCGGTGGTGAGCATCATCAACCCGGAGCGGTTTTTTACTCTGCCCGAGAGCCAGCTCTCCAACGGCGTGGCCGACATGATGAGCCATGTGTTTGAGCGGTATTTCACTAACACCACCCATGTGGATTTGACCGACGGTCTCTGCGAAATTACACTGAAAACCTTGATGAAAAACGCCCGCATCGCCAAGGCGGATATGAACAATTATGACGCCTGGGCCGAGCTGGGCTTTGCCGGCACGGTTGCGCATAACGGACTGGTCGGCATGGGTCGGGTGCAGGACTGGGCCTGCCACGGTATGGAACATGAGCTTTCCGCTATCTATGACGTAGCTCACGGAGCCGGTCTTGCGGTGCTCACACCGGCGTGGATGGAATATGTATACCGGGATAACGTGGCCATGTTTGTCCAGTTTGCGACGAATGTGATGGGTGTGGAGGCCAGCTTCCGTGACCCAGACGCCATGATTGCAGAGGCGATTGCTCGGCTACGAGCCTTCTTCAAACAAATCGGGTTACCGTCTTCCCTCAGCGAGCTGGGCATCGGTACAGATCGCCTGCAAGAGATGGCTAGGAAAGCCACTGCCGCAGACTCCGGCAAGGAGCGGCCGCTGGGCGGGCTGAAAAAGCTGTACTGGCAAGATGTGTTGGCGATTTATGAAATGGTGAAATAATGTGAAGAGGAAAGCACGCCGGAAGGCGTGCTTTCTTTGGTTTCTTCTTTTTTCTTTGCCGTCCTCAAGCCAGACGAGATTTCCGCACTTCGTGCGGGCACAAAAAACAGAATTGAGGTTCAAGCACGCCGTGGTCCCCAAATTAGTAAAAAAGCCAAGTGAAAACAATGCTTTCACTTGGCTTTTTTTGGTGGGCCTTCAGGGACTTGAACCCGGGACCAACCGGTTATGAGCCGGTCGCTCTAACCAACTGAGCTAAAGGCCCGCATATTCTCTGCGGATAAGTAAAAAAAGCTGCCGCCACGGATGTGACGGCAGCTTTGGCTCCCCAAGTTGGACTTGAACCAACGACCCTGCGGTTAACAGCCGCATGCTCTACCGACTGAGCTATTGAGGAATATAACCCCCACAGAATAAATTCTGCGGGGGTGTCGGCACTACCTATCTTCCCGGTCCGTCTCCAGACAAGTATTTTCGGCAGAAGCGAGCTTAACTTCCGTGTTCGGAATGGGAACGGGTGGACCCTCGCC
>JGI994J12354_10000364_pt1 | contig 44754 bp, 33 predicted proteins | sample IntmicLarv3ML3BL_FD_12354 | JGI IMG/M metagenome (IMG submission 12354) | reverse complement strand
TACTCAGCTCAAATAGCCCGCTATTATCGCTTCATAAAGTAAGCAACTACCCGAAAAATAGTTTTGAAAAATGTAACAAGCAAAATTTAAACAGTCTCTCAATAGCTTGGGTAATTTTATGGTAATTCTCATTTAAATACATAATAAACGTTTTTATATTCAATAAAAACAATATCTTTGCAGTTCAATCATTGATAAGAATTATCTGCCTTTAAGCAAAATAACTTTAAAAAGTTTATTGTAAATGAAACCATTTAAAACATTGATTTCTAAGCATGCCGAACTATATTTATTTGCCTTATTGGTGATTTTATTTTTCGTTATATATACGGTGGTACTACCTCATATACCTTACTACCACGAGCAACACCATCTTTTTTTATTTTCGAAATCTTACTTCAATAATACGATAAACTCGGAAGGTTTTCTTGGTTATATAACGAACTTTATAATTCAGTTTTTCTACTATCCATTGCCGGGTTGCCTGCTGCTTGCTTTGTTATTGGCGTCTGTTTACGGGCTTATCGCTTATTCTGTACGAAAGATAACAGAGCACACCGATTTTCTGTTTTTAGGACTTATACCCGTGATATACCTGTTCACCGGGACGCTATCCGTTGATTACAAATTGACGGAGATTGTCGCATCGTTAATAGTCTTGTCCGTGATTACACTATCTGTGGCAATTTTTAAAGACAAGCGGCTCAAATATGCGATTGCTTTGGCAGGGTGCGTTGCTCTGATATCGTTCATACCTTGGAAAATAATTGTGGCAGCGATATTGGCAATTTCACTTTCGGCTTCGGCGGCTTTTTTACTTCGCAACATAAAAAAAAGAACACCGTTAATAATCGCTTCAATTGCAATCATAGCGTATATAGGCACCGGGTATCATCTTTATACTAAAAATTTTAAGGACGCGGAGAAATTTATGATTCTTGCAAAAAAATACGTGAACGAAAAAAAATGGGATGAAACAATCTCTTTGACGGACAATTATTTGTCGGCTGGACGCAAGAATGTACTTATGTTTTATTACCGCAACATCGCACTGTTTCATAAAGGACGACTTGCAGATGATATGCTTAATGTACCGCAGGCTATTGGCGATGTGGCATTGTGCTTCACATGGCGAAGTAATAGCCGCGACACGGAATACGGGTATGATGCATATTACGAATTGGAGCATTGGAACGCTGCCAAGCGATGGGCGTTCGAGGCAATGATAGTGTGGGGCGAAACGGCTCCATGCCTTGTTACTCTTGCCGCCTGCAACATAAAAGCAGGAAAATATCCCGCAGCTCAAAAGTTTTTAAACTTGTTGAAGCAGTCGCTATTCTATCGCAAGACAGCAAAAGAGCTTGAAAAAGAGATGGTGTCTCACGAAATAGAAACACTGACTGCCCTTAAAGAGTACGAAAGCAAAGATGACAGCAAAATTTATTTTTCGGGCAAAGACGAACTGCTATGGGAATTAGAACTGCTCTGTCAAAAAGAACCTCAAAATAAGATGGCTTTCGAATATTTTATGAGTGCGCTGTTGTTAAATAATTATGTTTTGGACTTTGCTCAAAACATACACAGGATGAAAGCATTCGATTACAAAAAAATGCCGCGTATCTTCGATGAGGCTTTATGTATTTGCAAAGTAATGGAAAAAGAGGAATTCGATAAACTGGGAATTGAAGTCAGCCCCGAAACGGAAGCCCGGTTTCAACGTTATTCCGAAATTTTTAAACAAGGAAACAGAGTCGGTCTGAAACGCGAATTTGAAAACAGTTACTGGTATTACATTCATTTTGTAAGCACTTACGGAAATCAACTGCGTCAACAGCAGAAATACGGCGGATTGGAAATTCCTCAAGGAGGACTAGAACATTAACAATTACGAATTACGAAAGCACCGTTTGAGTGAGCACAGAGTCAAGCTTGCTTGAACGTTTTGAGTAGCGAGAGCAGAGAATAAATTTATTTATACTATGCCGAGTCACGATAAACGACTAAGTTTCTTGAATTATGTCGAACGTAGATGCTTCAACGGAGTTAATTACGAATTACGGAATACGGAATACAATTACGAATTGAAAATTGAAAATTGAAAACGCTTCGGATCTATACTGAGGTATAGCAAAATCCAAAAAAATCGGCGTCCCGCAAATGCGGTGCGTAGCGCCGCTCTCTTCGGCCTCGGGCGGCGCCCCTGAATCGAGGAATAGGGCGTTAAGAATTCTACGCTGTTTGAGCGGAGCGAGTTACGTAGAATTTAGCCATATTCCCCTATTCAGGGGGAGAAGCCGCACGAAGCCTTGAAAACACCGATTAAGTGAGAGCAGAAGATAAGCTTGCTTATATTATGCCGAGCGTGAGGTGTTTGGATGGAGTCAATTTCTTTGGTTACTTTCTTGTATCAAGACAAGAAAGTAACAAGAGACAGTGGCAGAGCCCCAAGCAAAATAATTAACAATTAACAATTAATAATTAAACTTTTTCAATTAAAAATATTACACGATTAAACTTTTTCGCATATAAACAATCAAACGATAACAAAATAACACATTAAACAATTAAACTATTCAAAACTTTCAATTTTCAATTTATTAGAGTGAAACACATTTGGTTTATAATAATTATCACAGGATTGTCGCTTATGCAGAGCTGCGTGTCGGGATGCAAAAATCCTGACAGGCAAAGTTCTATTATGCCTTCTGTATTTCCGGATTATACGGGTACGACATTCCCCGTAAACATCGTTGCTCCCAATTTCATAATAAAGGAGGAAGGCGATCGTTTTCAGACGGAAATAGGATTTGGTGAAAAGATCGCCATTAAATACGTCTCCGGCAACCCTAAAGTGATCATTCCAACCAATGAATGGAGCAAACTGTTAGAGGAAGCCAAAGATAAAAGGATATTTTTTCGCATAACGATTTTAAAAGATGGACAATGGACACAATACGCTGATATAGAAAACCATATATCAGGTGCGCCTATTGACGAGTATTTAGCTTACAGGCTAATTTATCCCGGATACGAATTTTGGAGCGAAATGGGCATCTACCAACGTCATCTTGGCAGTTATAAGGAAACAACCATTATCAATAATAAGTCGTTGGGCGACAATCAATGTATGAATTGCCACACGTTCGCAAAAAACTCTGCCGAGACAATGATGCTTCATATTCGCGGAAAAGCCGGCGGTACGATGGTTTACAGTAGCGGCAATCTGAAAAAAATAGATACCAAGCAACAAGGATTAAAGAATGCCGGAACTTATGCCTCGTGGCATCCCTCCGGTCGTTTCATAGCATTTTCGATGAATGATGTGAAGCAGGTGTTTCACTTCGACGGAAAAAAACCGATTGAAGTAATCGACATCTATTCCGATCTGGGTGTGTACGATATAGAAAACAATACCATGCTTACCGACAGCTCTACTTTCGGAAACAAGTATATGGAAACATTCCCGAGTTGGTCGCCCGACGGCAAAACACTGTACTATTGCCGTACAAAAGAATATATTGAAGGACAGCCTCTTGACAGCGTGTACTACGACCTTTACAAAATATCGTTCGATCCTGACAGCCGTTCGTTCGGAACGCCGGATTGCGTATATAACGTGTCGGAGCAAAACAAAAGCATATCTTTCCCACGCATTTCTCCCGACGGACGCTACCTGCTGTTCACATTGAGCAATTACGGAAATTTTTCAATCTGGCATCCCGAAAGTGAATTATGCCTGTTGAACTTATCTACGGGAGAAATGCGCGTCATGGATGAAGTAAACAGCAACGATGTGGAAAGTTTCCACACTTGGTCGTCTGACGGCAAATGGTTTGTTTTCAGCAGTAAACGGTTAGACGGACTATGGGCACGACCTCATTTCGCATATTTTGATTCCGAAACGGGAATAGCAAGCAAGCCTTTCGTACTACCGCAAAAAGACCCGTTATTTTACGACACATTCACAAAAACATACAACCTGCCGGAGCTGATAACGTCTCCAGTAACAATAGGAAACGATATCGTAGCCGCTAAGGATATGAATGTTACAAATATATTAGTCAAAAGAAAAAGCATAAATCAATTAAACTAATTCAAATAACCAATAAAAAAAAGGAGGCTTCATGAACAAAAGATTCCGGGAGTAAACGGGAATTGAAATCAAAAATTTTACCATGAACAAATACGCATTAAATCTATAATGATAAAAATGCTAAATAATAAAACAACAATTATAAAAATTTATAAAATCATGAAAATCAACAATAAACCACAAAAAACCATAAACTTTTTCACTAAAATTGTGTTTTCTTTCATGTTTCTATGTTTTATTCAAAGTATTGGAGCTACAGACCTGACTAATAATACATTATCAGAAAAAAACATCGAATTGAAAACAGATTTTGAAATAATTGAGCAACAGACAAACCGCATTAAAATAACGGGAACTGTAATCGACACAGATAAAGAGCCTATCATAGGCGCTAATATTGTGGAGAGAGGAACGTCTAACGGAACAATCACCGATGAAAACGGAAGTTTTTCTTTAGAAGTACGCGAGAGAGCAGTATTGGATGTTACATATATAGGATATGTTCAACAATCCGTTAATGTAGGAAACCAGCGTATAGTCAACATTACATTGTCAGACGACACACAACTGTTGGAAGAAGTTGTAGTCGTAGGTTACGGTACACAGAAAAGATCTGACGTTACAACGGCGGTTTCTTCAATTACTTCTGAAGGGATGAAAGACCGCTCATCCGTTAACTTCGGAGAAGCAATTGCCGGACAGATAGCCGGAGTATTAATACAGCAGACAAACGGCTCGCCCGGCGATGAAGGTCTGACGATCAGAGTACGTGGAGTCGGATCAATTACACAATCAGCGGATCCGTTGTACGTAGTTGACGGATACCCGATGGAAGGAAATGCTTTCAGCTTGCTTAATCCTTCGGATATCGAAAGCATACAAATACTGAAAGATGCCTCTTCTACAGCTATATATGGCTCGCGTGGAGCAAACGGAGTAGTTATTATTAACACAAAAAAAGGACTGAAAGGCAAACCTACCGTAAGATTAAATTCCTTTGTCGGTTTCCAACAACGTGAAAAAGAAGTTAAAATGATGAACCGTGACCAGTATGTGGAATGGCTTATAGATGGAAGAAATCAGGCATGGTTAGACGCGCCAATTATCACTTCCGATCCCAACCAGTCGCCTCACTCAATCAACGACAGCAATGAACGCCGTTCGCTTTACCCGTCGGCGAGTACACAATATATGATACCTGACGGAACGGGAGGATATAAATACAACTTCCTCGACCCCGCATCTGTTGCACAGATGGAAGATAACAACTGGCAAGATCTGTTGTTCCGCAACGCATTCATGCACCAATATGAATTATCTGTCTCAGGAGGTTCGGATAACACCCAATATACTTTTTCAGGCAGTTATTCAAAAAGAGACGGTATAGTACGAAATACGGATTTCGAACGATTTAATTTTCGCACAAACGTCATATCCAAAATATCAAGCAAAGTCACATTAGGAATGAGCCTGATGGCTTATTCATCTTATGGAAAAGAAATGGCAAACGGAAAAGACGCTCCTGTTATGTACGCATTGAACTTACCGCCTATTTATCCGATGAAAAATCAGGATGGCACTTATGGTTCCATGGTACGTAACCCTGAAATTCTGGCGGGCGATGTAGCGAACCCTATCGGTATTGCAGAAGATGTTTACGACAGACGCAGGCGCTGGGGATGGTTAGGAACTGTTTTTGCAGAGGTAGAGATTATAAAGGATTTGAAATACCGGATTAGTATAAATGGCGGAATACGTGATAATACACGCAAAAACTACAGAGCTTCATTCATAGATTTCGATGGATCAAAAGCTCCAAGGCCGGCAGAAGCACATAATGAAAGATGGCTTGACAGCGATTGGGTAATTGAAAACACGTTAAGTTACAATAAAGTTCTCGCCGATGTACATGCTTTAACCGGATTGATCGGTTATACAACACAATCTCATTCATATGAACGTATGCGAGGCGAAGCCAGAGGGTTTGCCAATGATAATATAATGACGTTAAATGCAGGTACGATGTATTCTTTAACAAGTGAAGAGTCCGAATACTCCATGATATCATACCTTGGACGTATCAATTATGTATATGATAACCGCTATTTGTTGACTGCTACACTTCGTAGAGATGGTTCATCACGATTCGGAATTAATACAAAATGGGGAACATTCCCTTCCGCCTCTTTAGGATGGAGAGTTTCACAGGAAGAATTCATGAAAGAAATCGAACAAATAAACGACCTTAAATTAAGAGCAAGCTTCGGTATTTCGGGAAATAACAGAATCGGTAATTACTCTTCGATCGGTTTGCTGTCAACAAGTTTCTACCCTACGGGAGATGCTTTACAAAACACGGTAAACCCCAGCACAATGCCAAACCTTGATTTAGGTTGGGAAAGAACACGCCAATATAATCTTGGTTTTGAGATAGGAATGTTCAAGAATAGAGTACGTTTTGAAGCGGATTTCTATGACAGTCAATCACTCGATTTACTATTAAATGTACCGGTACCAACCATAACAGGTTATTCAACCCAAATGCAAAACATCGGAAAAGTACAGAACAAAGGTATGGAGTTTGTCATTAACACTCAAAACACGACAGGCAAATTGAATTGGTCAACCAATTTCAATATCTCATTCAATAAAAATAAAGTACTCGAAGTAGGTCCCGACGGATTACCGATTTATGAAAGCGCTGCTAATGCCAATAATTCATTTATCACCATGCCGGGATATCCTGTTGCAAGCTTCTGGGGATATGTATATGAAGGAGTATTTACGAGTCAGGAAGAATTAGATAAATATCCGCATCTTGCTGCTGATAAGGTTGGTGACGGAAGATACAAGGATGTAAATGGAGATGGCAAATTGGATCAGAATGATAAAGAAGTCATTGGGGACAACCATCCTATTTTTACGGCAGGTTTGAGTAATAATCTTTCTTATAAAAACTTTAGTCTGGGAATTCAGTTTACAGGTTCGTACGGAGCCGAAACATTCAGCTTCTGGAAACGAATGGTTGGTATTTATCATGGCGACAGAAACGGAACTATACAACAAACCAATCGTTGGCGTTCACCTGAAAATCCCGGTGACGGAGTTCATTTCCGCCCGACTCGTACACCGTCAGGGTGGCAGCGCGACCCTTCTTCAGCTTGGGTACAGGATGCATCTTACATCCGCCTGAGGAATCTGACATTCGGATATGAAGTTGATCGCAAGCTCACCAATAAAATCGGATTAGGCGGATTACGCTTTTATTTTACAGGAACAAACCTGTTTACAATAACCGATTATGTAGGGTATGATCCTGAAAACAGCAGCGAAAGCGGACTTGCAAAAGGAGGAGACTATATGGGGTATCCTGCCGCTCGCTCTTATATTATAGGTGCAAATATTACATTTTAATGTCTAACTCTAAAAATAATCATATATGAAAAAGATAATTTGTTTTTTGATCGCAACATTTTTATTGGTTTCCTGCAGTGATGATTTTATCACGCTTAATCCACCTTCCAGTTTAAGTTCGGAAGGTTTCTACAAATCGGAAACCGATATGAATCAGGCAGTACTGTCTGCCTATCAGCGTTTGCGCGAATTATACAACGGGCAATATATTCGTCTGGGAGAAATTCGTTCTGATAATACAACTTATTCCTGGTTAGCAGGCAACCCTGCCAACGAAAAAGGAGTTGACGAGTTTGCATCTCCATTATTACCTGAAAATGGTTTTCTTTTAAGTACCTGGAATAACAGTTACAACCTTATATTAAGATGTAATCTTGTTATTGATAAAATTGGGGATATTGAATTTACAGATAACAACAAAAAAGCTCAGTTTGAAGCAGAAGCAAAATTTCTGAGAGCTTTGATGTACTTTTACATGAACCGTATCTTCGGAGGTACCGGATTGAACGGTGAATTACTCGGGCCGATAAAAGTAGATAAGGAAATTACTCAGAATGAAGCTTACGATCTGTTACGCGTACCTCTTCAGGAAGTATATGACCTTGTAATTGCAGACCTGATTTTCGCGGAAGCTAATCTGCCGGAATCGTATGGAGGCACAGATATAGGACGAGTAACAAAAGGTGGCGCCACCGGATTATTAGGAAAGGTATATATGACAATGGCAGGTTATCCTTTAAACAGGGGAAATGAGTATTATGGCAAAGCTATTGAGCAATTCAGGAAAATCACAAATAATTCCCGGTATGTCTTGGAACCAACCTACAGTGCTTTGTTCGACGTATCAAACAAAAATACGAAGGAGTCGCTGTTTGAAGTTCAGTATAAGAAAGGCGCTCCCGGCGGAGCTACGGGAAGCCCGTGGAATAATGACTTTGCACCTCGTTTCTCCGACAAAGAAGTAGTACTGATCGGAGATAAAGGAGGTGTAAATGCGCCTACACAGAGTATGTCGAATGCCTACGAAACCGGTGACCCGCGCAAGTATGTGTCTATGCGCGACGGATGGATAAATGCTAAAACCGGAGCCTTTGAAAACGATAAATATGTTTGTAAATATTACGATGTGTCGTCGAGCGGCTCTGATAATGGTAATAACTGGATCGAGCTGCGCCTCGCTGATATCTATCTTCTTTATGCCGAAGCATTAGTCAGAACAGGCGGAGACAAGCAAGAAGCTATCAATTACGTAAATAAAATACGTGAAAGAGCGCGGAATACACCGGGTGACCCGGAAATTGACGCTCCTGCTGACTTGCTTAAAAATCTCGAATTGAGTAATTATGGCTCTGACGAAGCTCTTTTGCGTGCAATCGAGAATGAGAGAAGAATCGAGCTTGCATTCGAAAACCATCGTTGGTTCGACCTCGTTCGTACCGGCAGGGCTGAAGCAGTAATGGTTGCGTCACAGAAAGCTGACGGTTATCCGGATTTCACATGGAGCAACGATGCAATGTCTTACCCAATTCCGCTAACAGTAATGCAGTCAAACCCGCAAAAGATTATTCAGAACAAGGGATATACCCAACTATAAAACTTTTTCTACATCCTCCCGGATGGGGGGATGTAGAAAATACTAAAAAAAAAATCGCTATGAAAAAGACAATGTTCATTATTTTAAGTATCTTTATCGCGCAAATTTATGCAGTTGCGCAGGTAAACACTTTGACGCCGAAGGAAGTTAAGCAGGGATGGAAACTCCTTTTCAACGGGAGTAATTTAGACGGATGGACTTCGGTAGGAAAAGATGCTCCTCCAACTATTGGATGGGAGATCAAGGATGGTATACTCACAGTAAAGCCCGAAGGTGAAAAACGCGGTGGTGACATCATCACCAAAGAACAATATTCTGATTTCGAACTGCTGGTAGACTTCAAAATCACCGAAGGAGCCAACAGTGGAATAAAATATTTCTTTGTGCGTTATGAAAAAGGAGGATGGCTCGGACTTGAATACCAGATATTAGATGATGAAAGACATCCCGATGCCAAAATGGGACGTGATGGAAACCGCTTACAAGCAGGCTTATATGATATGCTTACACCGGGAAGTAAAAAGGAAAACCCTCCCGGCGAATGGAATCAGGCACGCATCGTAGCAAAAGGAACGAAAGTAACTCATTACCTGAACGGAAAAAAAGTACTTTCTTTCGACCGTAAAAGTGATGCTTATAAAAAAGCTTGGGAATTAAGTAAGTATAATAAATCCGAACCTATGTTCGGAGATGTTAAACAGGGACATATCCTTTTACAGGATCATGCGGACATCGTTTCTTTCAGGAATGTTAAAATCAAGAGCCTGTAATAATTGTCTTATTTGATTGTCAGTTTATTTACAATTATAAATTTATTATACAATGGGAAATACAACAAGAAGAAATTTCATCAAAAAAATTGGTGCCACAGGTGTAGGGCTTTCTTTGGGAGGTCTGACATTCAGTGCTAAAAGTTATGCCAATATTGTAGGTGCAAACGAACGGTTCAACGTAGCCGTTATGGGAACAAACGGAAGAGGTGCAGGAATGGCTCGCAACTTCCAAAGTATTGATGGCGTTGAAGTGACTTATGTCTGCGAAGTTGAAGATAAAGCAGCTGAAAAAGGCGTTAGCTCCGTAAAAAAAGCCGGAGGTAACCCGAAAGTAGAAAAAGACATCCGCAAAGTGCTTGAGGATAAAAATCTAGACGCGTTGCTCGTGACTGCGCCCGACCATTGGCATGCGCCTGCTACAATTATGGCTTGTCAGGCAGGTAAGCACGTATATGTAGAAAAACCTTGCAGCCACAACCCGCGCGAAGGCGAACTAAGTATCGCTGCCGCACGCAAGTATAAACGTATCGTTCAGGTAGGCGCTCAACGTCGCACTTGGGCAGGACTGACGGAAGGAATTAATTTGCTTCATGAAGGTATTATCGGAAGGGTTTATTTTGCAAGAGGATGGTACACCAACAAACGTGTTTCCATCGGTTTTGGAAAACAGGTACCCGTTCCTTCAACACTTGACTTTGACTTGTGGCAAGGACCTGCACCGCGCCGCGCTTACCGCGACAATCTGGTTCACTACAACTGGCACTGGTTCTGGCATTGGGGAACAGGCGAAGCATTGAATAACGGTACACATGAAATCGATGTTATTCGTTGGGGTATCGGCCATGATTTCCCGACAAATGTAAGCTCCGAAGGAGCGCGTTTCGTTTTCAAGGACGACTGGGAAACACCGGATACACAGATTATCAACCTACAGTTTGGCGACGACTGCTTAGTAACTTGGGAAGGACGCAGCTGTAACTCACGCGATTCGGAAGGACGCGACCGCGGTGTAATATTCTACGGTGAGAACGGCGCTTTGGAAACAGGACATAACGGATACATCGTTTACGACCAAAACAACAAAATAGTAAAACAACTTGATTCAAAAGATGTTATAGACGGACGTAATCCTAATAGCGTCAGTGCAAACCTTGACTTGCCTCATATAAACAATTTTATAGAGTCTGTTAAAAATAATAAGTTACCCAACGCTGATATAGCAGAGTTACACAAAAGTACAACTTTGGTACAACTCGGTAATATTGCTTGGAGAACCGGACAACGCCTGACAATAGACCCATCAAGCGGACATATCGTAAACAACGCCGAAGCGCAAATGCTTTGGGGACGTACTTACGAGCCGGGCTGGGAGCCAATCGTTTAATCTAAAAAAAAAGCGGTTTTTCAACCGCTTTTTTTTATTTCACTGTGTCCTTCAGCAGTGCATATTCAATGACCTGCGATATATCGGAAACATAATGAAATGTAAGTCCTTTCAGATATTCGTCTTTTATCTCGTCTATATCTTTTTTATTTTCGTCGGAGAGGATAATAGTTTTTATCCCTGCACGTTTGGCTGCAAGAATTTTTTCTTTTATCCCGCCAACGGGAAGCACTTTGCCTCGTAAGGTTATCTCTCCTGTCATTGCAAGATTCTTGCGCACTTTACGTTTTGTAAATGCTGAAACAAGAGATGTCACCATAGTAATACCGGCGCTCGGACCATCTTTGGGGATGGCGCCTTCGGGAACATGCACATGCACGCTCCAGTCTTCAAACATCGCATTGTCAACACCGAGTGCATCGGCATGAGAACGTACATATTCAAGCGCTATGACAGCCGACTCTTTCATCACATCGCCTAAGTTTCCGGTTACGGTGAGCTTCGCACTTTTGCTCTTGCTAAGGCTTGTCTCCACAAAAAGTATCTCTCCGCCTACGGCTGTCCAGGCAAGCCCGGTAACAACACCGGCATATTCGTTGCCTTGATATTTGTCGGGAGTATATACCTCCGCTCCAAGGTATTCGCGTATATGTTCGGTTGTAATAACAGAAGGCGTTTCTTCATCTGCAGCTATCTTTCGCGCTACTTTTCGCAAGGCATTGGCTATCTTTTTCTCCAACGCACGCACTCCGCTTTCGCGTGTATATGAGTCTATGATCAGACGAACAGCCGGTTTATCAAATTTCACTTTATCCTGCGGTATCCCGTGTGCATCCATCTGCTTGGGAATAAGGTGCTTCAATGCTATCTGCATCTTTTCTTCCGCTATATAACCGCTCACTTCGATAAGCTCCATACGGTCGAGTAACGGTTGTGAAATTGTATTCAGGTTATTCGCCGTCGCAATGAACATCACCTTGCTAAGATCGAAGTCTATATCAAGGTAATTATCATGAAAGCGTTCATTCTGTTCAGGGTCAAGCACTTCAAGCAAAGCCGATGCCGGGTCGCCTTTAAAATCATTTCCTACCTTATCTACTTCGTCGAGAACAAACACCGGATTCGATGTCCCGGCTCTTTTTATATTATCAATTATTCGTCCTACCATCGCACCTATATAAGTACGCCGGTGTCCGCGAATTTCCGCCTCATCATGCAGTCCGCCCAAAGACATACGTACATACTTACGATTCAACGCTTCCGCAACAGACTTACCAAGCGATGTCTTACCGACACCCGGAGGACCGTAAAGGCAAATTATTGGCGAACGCAAGTCTTTTTTCAGCTTCAGTACTGCAAGGTGTTCGATGATACGCTCCTTAACCTTATCCATTCCGTAATGGTCGCGGTTAAGGATACGTTCGGCACGTTTCAGGTTGAAATTATCCTTGCTGTAATCTCCCCAAGGGAGATTGGCTATGGTCTGTACATATTGCATTTGCACGGAATAGTCGGGCGATTGCGGATTAAGGCGCTCTAACTTTATTATCTCTTTCTCAAAAATCTCACCAACCTCTTTCGTCCATTTTTTCTTTCTTGCCTTTTCGCGCAGCTCAGCTATCTCTATATCGTTTATATTGTCGCTTCCAAGCTCTTTCTGTATCGCTTTGATCTGCTGCTGAAGGAAATATTCTTTTTGCTGTTTGTTTATATCCTCGTGAGTCTTCATTTGTATTGAAGCCTTCAACTCTATTAACTGATATTCGCGGTTGAGGATAAAAAGCAAACGGTAAGCACGGTCTTTTAAATCGTTAATTGACAGCAACTCCTGCTTTATAGCCGCATCGGTGACAACATTACACGAAGAAAAATTGATCAGGTAAAGTACATTCTGGTTATTACGTATTGCAAAGATCAAATCACGCGGTGGCTCCATCGTGGAAGACAGCATCTTGACTGTCAAATCCTTAAGAGTTGAAGTAAGGGCTTCAAATTCGCGGTCCGATTTTTTTGGACGTGTATCTTCAAGTTGCAAAATTTTTCCGCAAAGGAATGGTTCAGTTTCCGTGAGTGATTCAAGTTGAAAACGACGCTTTCCCTGAAGAATCACGGTCGTAGTACCGTCAGGCATCTCAAGTACTCGCATTATCTCGGCGATAACACCGACATGATACAGGTCGTCAAAACCCGGTTCGTCAATTGCAGGATCTACCTGGCAACATACGCCTATCAGTTTCTTTTTCTTCACCGCATCTTTGATGAGGCGCATCGACTTGGCTCGCCCTGCTATAACCGGCATGGCAACACCGGGGAACAATACCATATTCCTTAATGGAAGAATGGGCAAAACATCGCCGACGGTCTCCAACCCGTCGGAAAAATCTTCATCCTTATCACATTCCATCAATATCGGAACAGCTACAATAGTATCGTCCAATTCGTCAAAAGAATCACTTCTCCGTATTTCTATATCATTCTTATTAAACATGTGCAATATTTTCAAATTAAAAAATGAGAATGCAAATATACTCTTTCCATGTCAAAAACTATGATTAATACATTATAAAAAATGAAAGACAGTGAAACATCTGATTTTTGACATTACCAATAACCCATCAATAATTATGCCAAAGATTATTCGGATACAATTTACCCGTACAGATAAAGTTCTTTAGTCAGTTCACGGTATTGCGACGTGCGTTCGCGTTCTTTTGATTCGAGTATAAGAATGTTATGCACTTTATCTTCAATAGCAATATCTTTCGCAGACAGTTCAATCATAAATCGCTTCGGGTGAAGACCTTCTACAGAAACTATATCCGTCCGACGGATGACATAAAGCTTGTGAGTAGCAATTATAAAGTCGAGCTCTTCGGATTGCTGTGCAGGCAATATCAATGCGATACGCCCATTTTCTGACAGCATTGTCATGGCATGTTCGATAAATTGTTTTAGCGGCAAACTGTCATTATGTCGCGCAACGCTTCTTTTTCCGTCCGGGCATTTCAGCGCATTTTTGAAAAACGGAGGATTTGAAACTATAAGATCATATTTTTTCTCCGTCGAATAATCAAAAAACGATTTTCGGAAAACTTTTATATTATTTTTGAACGTGGATCTTTCAACATTCTCAAATGCCTGAATAAATGCGTCATTATCAATATCTATAGCATCGATATCCGCATTTTCGTTACGTTGAGCAATTATCATTGCAATAAGCCCTGTTCCCGTTCCCACATCGAGTATGGATATTTTTTTGCAATTGTCTTCATGAAAAACCGTCACCCATGCTCCAAGCAACACTCCATCCGTACCTACTTTCATAGCACACCTGTCGTGCCAAACGGTAAATTGCTTAAATTGAAAATAAGGATTTGACATTTTTTTAAGTAATATGGAGCAAAAATAAAGAAAAAAATCGAAGATAGGCGGCGTTTTGGCAATAAAAATGAGTAAGCTCATTTTGTATTGCTCTCAACTTGCACTATCTTTGCCACTGATTTGTTAATACCGTAATTACTTTTATAAAGATTTATAACAAAACAATAAAATACCATAAAAATGAAAAAAATTATTGCAATATGCACTATTGTTCTATGTTTAACTTCATGTAAGCAGGACGGTGGCTGGGAACAACTTTTTAACGGAAAAGACCTTACGGGGTGGTCTGTAATTTGTCAACCGCAAGATAAAGACAAAGGATTCTGGAGTGTTGACGACGGAACTATACTTTGTAACTCTCTCGGCAATAAAAACCATGACTATGTATGGTTAATAAGCGACCGCGAGTTCAGTGATTTCGAACTGCGCCTTAAATTTCAAGCATATTCAGACTCACCGGGCAATAGCGGTGTTCAATTCCGCAGTCGTTACGATTATGTCACAAAAGGAGGATGGCTTCATGGGCCTCAGATAGATATTAATCCTCCGGGACCAATGCCATGGCGTACCGGACTTATCTATGACGAAACCAACGGTGTAAACCGTTGGATTTATCCAAGCCTGCCTAACTGGGAGATGCCCAAGGAGTATGAACCCAAAGAGCATATTTTTAAATTTGCGGAAAACGGCGATGGTTGGAACGAGATGACACTTATCTGCAAGGGTATGAAGATTAAGACTATTGTCAACGGCATTGTACGTGCGGATTGGGATGCAACAGGCTTTCTCGACACGGAACTGCACAAAAAAAATAATGTCGGCTCATCGGGGCATTTCGCTTTCCAGCTTCACAGCGGAGACGAGCTGCGTATACGTTACAAAGACATTATGATTAAGGCATTATGATAAAAATAGAAGAAGGAGTAAAAGGCTTGATTTTCGACCTTGACGGCACGATTGCCGATACTATGCCAATCCATTATATTGCCTGGAGAGATACCGCGGCAAGATATGGTATAGATTTCCCGGAAAAACTGTTTTACGATTTGGCAGGCGTCACTTTGTACGCAATAGCAAAAAAACTGAACGAGATGTCGGGTAAAAATATTGACCCGATAAAGATGGGCGATGAAAAGGAAGCCGAGTATGAACAATGCTTATCGAAAGCAAAACCCATAACACCCGTTGTTGAAACAATCAAATATTATTACGGTAAATTACCGATGGCAGTCGGTACAGGCGGTAACTCAAGACTTGCGCGCAAAACGCTTGAAGTGATGGGAGTAAGCCAATTAATAGATATCATTGTAGCCTCCGACAATATAAAAAATCCTAAACCTCACCCCGAAACATTTCTGCGCTGCGCAGAACTGATGGGCATTATACCCGAAGACTGTCAGGTATTCGAAGACGGCGCACTTGGTATACAAGCCGCACTTTCTGCGGGGATGAAGGTGGTGGACGTTAGATTGCAAATTACGAACAACAAAAGCAGAGCTTTTGAGTGAAAAGTGAAAAATGAAAAGTGAAAAATAAAAAAAACGGTATCCCGCCAATGCGGTGCGGAGCGCCGCTCTCTTCGGCCTCGGGCGGCGCCCCTGAATCGGGGAATAGGGCGTTAAGAATTCTACGCTGTTTGAGCGAAGCGAGTTACGTAGAATTTAGCCATATTCCCCGATTCAGGGGGAGAAGCCGCACGAAGCCTTGATTTTCTTTGGTTACTTTCTTGTATCAAGACAAGAAAGTAACCGGGGGCGGGGGCAGAGCCCCAAGCAAAACAATTACGAATTACGAATTACGACGGTTAGTGATTAGTTAACTTTTAACTCTTAACTAATTGTTTAATCGTTTAAGCTTTCCCAACTTCTCCCCTTGGGGGAGATTGAGAGGGGCTTATTCCCCTTGGGGGAGATTGAGAGGGGCTTATCATTTGAATCTGTTTTCAAAAAAACTGAACACCTCATTTATCCTGCGTTGTATATCCTCGGCAAACGTCAAGTTTTCCGGGGTAAAGACATTAAGTGCCGAACCTTCAACAGTGATATCTATATCTTTCGATGCCATTATTGGTTCACCGTCAATATGCATAACGCCTTCTTTCTGACGAATAATACGTACTTTTTGTGTTCTGTATGTTTTTATTTTACTGTTTTTGTCTATCATCTTCGAAAATAACTGTATTGCTAATGTACCGATATCGATAGCACCGAAAGGTGACAGTAACGTCACATCAATCTGCCCGTCGCTTATATCTGCATTAGGAGCAATATATGCATTATTTCCGTATTGTGATGCATTAGCGCATGTTATCAGGAATGCCTGTTCCTCAATAGTATTGTCATTAATATGCAACTCATACACCTCCGGCTTATAATCAAGATATTTTTCTATAATATCTTTTACGTAAGTTAAAGAACCGCGTCGCTTTTCTTTTGCAAACTCAGCACTGATGGCAGCATCGAACCCTACTCCGCATGTACAGAAAAAAATATTATCATTTGCTTTGCAAGCATCAATTACCGATATATGATTGGAAAAAATCACATCTACAGCACTCCGGGAATCCATTGGGATATTAAGTTCGCGCGCCAAACCGTTTCCTGAACCTTTGGGTATAATACCCAGAACAACATCAGAATAAAGCAATTTGCGGGCAACTTCATTTACAGTTCCGTCACCTCCTACAGCAATAACACAATCGGCTCCGTCGTCGATAGCTTTTTGTGTCAGTTCCGTAGCATGACCGGCATATTCCGTATGGGATATGTTAATGTCAATACTCTTGTCAAGACAACGCGAAGAAATGATTTCCGGTATCTTATCCTTTGAGCCTATGCCGGATATAGGGTTTATTATCGCATGTATTTTTTTTGAATTTTTCCCCATCAATAAAAGAATTTGATTACAAATATACAATTTTGTAGCTAAAACGCATATATATTGTATCTTTTTATTATTTTTGCATCGAAATTACAGGTAGAATGGCTATAATATTACAATCCCAAAACATAACAAATGAATTTATTAATTGAAAAACTGGCAAAATATGATGCCCCTCAAAAGGCAAAAACAGCCGGCATATACCCTTATTTCCGTGAAATTGAAAGCGATCAGGACACAGAAGTCACGATAAGCGGAAAAAAGGTACTTATGTTCGGTTCAAATGCCTACCTTGGACTGACAAATCACCCCAAGGTAAAGGAAGCAGCAATAAATGCCATAAAAAAATATGGTACAGGATGCGCCGGTTCACGTTTTCTTAATGGAACTTTAGATACGCACGTACAATTAGAGAAACGCCTCGCCGATTTTGTGGGAAAAGAAGACGCAATGTCTTTTTCTACAGGCTTTCAGGTAAACGAAGGTGTTCTGTCATGTATCGTGAAGCGCGAAGATTTCATAATATGTGACGAATTGAACCATGCATCGATCATTGAAGGCATACGCTTATCGTTTGCAACAAAATTGAAATACAAGCACAACGATATGAAGTCGTTGGAAAGACAACTCCAAAAATGTAATCCCGACAGTATCAAACTTATTGTTACGGACGGTGTTTTCAGTATGGAAGGCGATATCGCCAATCTTCCGGAAATTGTACGCTTAGCTAAAAAATACAATGCCAACATCATGGTCGACGAAGCTCACGGTATCGGTGTTTTCGGGAAAAACGGACGCGGTACGTGCGATCATTTCGGAGTAGCTAAGGATATAGACCTGATAATGGGCACTTTCAGCAAATCGTTTGCTTCACTGGGCGGATTTGTTGCATCGGATAAAGACACAATAAACTATCTGCGACACCATGCCCGTACATATATTTTCAGTGCAAGCTGTACGCCTGCATCAATAGCGGCAGCAGACGCGTCGTTGGACATAATGTTAAGTGAACCGGAACGTATCGAAAATTTATGGAGGCTGACCCACTATGCATTGGACGGATTTCGTAAGATGGGATGTGAGATCGGCAATACTTCAACACCGATCATCCCGCTGTATATCAGGGATAACAACCTCACATTCCTGATTGTAAGAGAGTTGTTCGACGCAGGAGTGTTCGTAAACCCTGTCGTTTCGCCTGCTGTTGCTTCGCATGATACGTTGATACGGTTTTCATTAATGGCAACACATAAAAAAGAGCATTTAGACTTTGCTCTCGAAACAATCGGAAAAATTTTCAAAAAACACAATCTAATTAATTAAACCAAACAATATGAAGCTTATTCATGGAAAAGGTTGTTGCGGATTAGGTGTAGGAGGCTGCTCAAAAGCAAAGAATAAACTTGATAACTTCGATTGGCTTTTTGATATAGAAGAAGCACGAAAAGTAACGGATTTTATCGAGGTTCAGTTTAAAAATACACGCAAAGGTTACTATGTCAATAAAGACCGGCTGCCTCTTAAAAAGGGTGATGTCATTGCCGTCGAATCGTCACCGGGACATGATATCGGTACCGTCACTCTGACAGGAAAGCTCGTTTTGCTTCAGATGAAGAAAAATCGCTACCGCTTCGACGAAGAACCGAAAAAAGTATACAGGTATGCCAAGTCGACTGACCTTGAAAAATATGAGGAAGCGAAAAAACGCGAACACGAAACAATGATACGCTCGCGACAGATTGCAGCCGAATTAGGGCTGAATATGAAAATCGGCGATGTGGAATATCAGGGAGACGGTAACAAAGCGATTTTCTTCTATATTGCCGACGAACGCGTCGACTTCCGCCAATTGATAAAAGTTCTTGCGGAAACATTTCATATCAGGATTGAAATGAAACAGATAGGCGCTCGGCAGGAAGCAGGGCGCATTGGTGGTATCGGACCTTGCGGACGCGCATTATGTTGCTCGGCATGGATGAGTAGTTTTATCTCCGTTGCTACAGATGCCGCCCGTTTTCAAGACTTGTCGATGAATCCGCAAAAACTTGCCGGACAATGTGCAAAATTGAAATGCTGCCTTAACTATGAAGTCGATGCTTATGTGGAAGGGCGAAAACAACTCCCCTCACGCAAAATTGAACTGATTACGAAAGACGCTACGTACTTTCATTTCAAAACAGACATTTTCAAAAAGGAAATAACTTATTCGACTGACAGGAATATTCCTGCAAACCTTGTAACGATCACTTCAAAACGCTCCTTCGAAATAATAGGCTTGAACAAAAACGGAGAAAAACCCTTTTCTTTGCATTACGATACAGAAGTAAAAGAGGAAAAGCGGGATTCAAAAGATATTCTTGAAGACAATATCTCACGCTTCGATATGCAGAAAAAGAAAAAGAAGAAAAGGAACAACGACAATAACTTCAGAAATAATTCAGGCAATAATAATGTGGCTGAAAATCGTACATAGTAAGCAGAAAACGTTTTTAAAATGTATAATTATTCGTTAAGAATCAGAATATCAGTAATTATTACAGCTGCATGTTTTTTAGCCTCATGTGGAAAGAATGTTGTATACAGTGAATTTCAACCCATTAAAGACAGGTTATGGGATAAAAATGATGAATATTTTTTCAATTTTGAAATAAAGGATATCACCGTTCCGTACAATGTGTCCCTTCAATTACGAAATAATGACATGTACCCATATCAAAACATCTGGATGCTATATGAGGAATCACAATCTGCAGAAAAAACGGTCAAAGATACAATAGAGTTTCTGCTTGCGGACGATTTCGGAAAATGGAAAGGAAACGGAATATCTTTATACCAGAACCGCATACCTGTTAAAAATGGGTATATATTCCCTGATACAGGAAAATACACCATCAGCATTCGTCACGGAATGCGCGACGACAAACTGAAAGGCATAGAAAATATCGGATTACACATCGAATCAATTGACAATTGACAACGTTCCATAATGTAAAAATTAAACAATGAGTCGCTTTCTGTAAGGAAGCAATTCACAATTGAAAATGATTTCTTAATTTCATTGTGCATTGTGCATTGTTAATTGTGCATTGTTTTAAGCTTCCTCTTTTCGCCCGGAATCAATTCTCACGAGTATAAACAACAATATTGTAAAACCCAATAATGATGAGCCGCCATAGCTGAAGAACGGCAGCGGAATTCCTATCACGGGCGTTATACCTGTTACCATTCCGATATTAACAATAGCATGAAACGCAAAAATCGACATAACACTATACCCGTAGACTCTTCCGAATGTTGTATCCTGTCGCTCCGAAATATGTATTATTCGAAGTAAAAGCATCCCATAAGTAATCAAGACAAACAAAGAGCCCATAAAACCAAATTCTTCACCTACGGTACAAAAAATAAAATCTGTATCCTGCTCCGGCACATACTTTAGTTTTGTCTGTGTGCCATTAAGAAAACCTTTTCCTGAAAATCCGCCGGAGCCTATCGCAATTTTCGATTGGTTTACGTTATATCCTGCTCCCGTCGGGTCATCTTCTATTCCCAAAGAAACTTTTATCCTCATCTGTTGATGAGGTTCAAGAATATTGTCAAAGACATAATCAATCGAAAATAAAAATATAACGGAAATGGCTGCAAAAAGAGCTAATAATGCATACTTCCATACAAGTTTCCTAAGCGAAAATAACACGAGGTATACAGAAAAAAATATTATCAGGCCTATCGCTACCCATAAAAGATTATAATCCATATAAAGAGATATCACATAAGCCGTAATGCTTGTTAAGACTGTAATAACAATAAAAACAATTGACAACGCATTTTCTTTCAGGGCAAATTTTAACATCAGGCATACAATAATAATTATCATACATGCAACGGTAAGCTCTCCGATAGGAGTGAGATTCCACATCAGATATTCATATTTAAGTACGACAACAAAAAATATTGCGGCACAAATACTTACCAATAATGCATATCCGGACATACCTTCACGATAAAAAACAAGTGAAAAGGCAAGAAAAACAAGTGCTGAACCGGTCTCTTTCTGCATAATGATACATAGCATAGGCACAAAAATTATCAGCATGGCGAGCAAAAAGTTTTTTGTTTTCAGTAAATTAAACTCGTAAAAACTCATAAATTTTGCAAGAGCAAGAGCTGTAGCAAACTTTGCAAATTCGGCAGGTTGCACCCTGATAAAAGAAGTGATGACTAACCATGAGCGCGACCCTTTTATATCCGGAGCAAATAATATAGTAAATATCAACAGAAATATAATCAAAGCATATATAGGAATGGCAAATGTCTCGAAAAAGTTTTTATCGAGTAGCATTATTATAAATATTGCGACAACAGAAACACTTATCCAAATAAGTTGCATACCCGGACGACCTGACGAATCAAAGAAGCTTGGGCTGTCAAAATCAAAGCTTGCACCGCATATACTTATCCATCCCGCAGTTATCATGATAACATACAGAATGACTGTATACCAATCAACAGTCTTCCATAAATTAGTCTTTCTATTCGGCATTATATATCTTTATGTGCTTCTTCGTATTCTTGTCCATACTCGCTTTCATAACCGTGTTCATGTTCATCTTCACCTCCTGCATTTCCTGTTTCGTCTGTTTCTGCTTTCTTAATGTAGTTAACCGACCCCGGGAGCGTACTCCAGTTCATCATCTTGTATTCATTCCATTTATCCGTTTCGGGTACTTCGCCATACAAATATTTCTGAAGCATAAGTTTTGCAACAGGCACAGACACATCGGCTCCCCAACCTCCGTTTTCAACAAATACGACAATTGCGACTTTAGGGTTATTCATCGGAGCAAAAGCTATGCACGCCGAATGGTCGCGCCCATGAGGGTTTTGGACAGTTCCTGTCTTTCCGCATACTTCAATATTCGGTATAGCCATCTTTTGGCATGTTCCCCATAAAACAGCCCCGCGCATTCCCTCAACCGCATATTCGTAATATTCCCTGTTTACTCCTGTTTTTTTCTTAGTCCTGTATTGTTCATCAAGCTGTGTGTCCTGAATTTCTCTTACCACATGAGGGGTGATGAACTCTCCGCGATTGGCAATTGTTGCAGCAAGGTTACACATCTGCAGAGGAGTAGCGGTAATCTCACCCTGACCGATAGATATAGATATAATTGAACTGGAATTCCAACGTTTGTTATAAACATTATCATACGAACCGCTGTTCGGAATAAAACCGCGAATCTCACCGGGAAGGTCAACGCCTAACGGATAGCCAAAACCCATCGCAACAATATAGTCTTTCCATTTTGTAAAGGCATCCTGTACAGTACCGTATCGTGAACGATCATCTAACATATCGTGAAGTCCCCAGCAAAAAAATGAATTGCATGATGTAGCCAATGCATTCACAATAGATGTAGGCGAATTGTGAGGGTGGCATGCAGGGCGTCGTTCCGATGAAAAAGTATATCCCCTTTCACATGAGTAAGCTTTTTCTTTTGTTATGACACCTTCTTGAAGATATATCAGCCCCTGTGCAGGCTTAAATGTCGAACCCGGTGAATATGCTCCCATTATTGAACGGTCGAGCAACGGACGTTGCGGGTCTCGCTCAAGCATTTTATAATTATCACCCCTCTGTCGCCCCATAAAGAGATTCGGGTCGTAAGAAGGCGACGATACGAGGCATAGAATTTCTCCTGTCGAAGGCTCTATCATAACAATAGAACCAAGTTTATTCTGCATTATTTTTTCTCCATATGCCTGCAAGTCCATATCAATTGACAAGTTGATATTTTTTCCGGGAACAGGCGCTACATCATATTTCCCATCCTCATATTTACCTTTTATACGTCCGCGTGCATCACGCAGTAATATTTCAACACCTTTTTCACCACGTAAAATTTTTTCATACGACTTCTCGACACCGGAGCGGCCTGAGTAGTCGCGCTGAACATAATAATTATCGTTTTCTATATCTTTTTGATTCACTTCACCTACATCACCGAGCACATTTGCTGCATTAAAGCATCCATATTCCCGTAACGGACGGTTACGCATATAAAAACCGGGAAATTTGTACAATTTCTCCTGTAAAACACCATACTCACTCACAGACAACTGATTTATAAATTCTTGAGGCATATACGACCAATATCCGTAATTTATATTGCTTCCCTTTATAGTTGCAATACGGTTATCAAACCATTCTTTCGTAATCCCCACAGTATTGCAGAAATCAAGCGTATCGAAAGGCTGTCGTATTTCACGCATTATAACCATCAAATCGTAAGATGGCTGGTTGTACACAAGCATCTTTCCGTTACGGTCATAAATAACACCGCGCGACGGGTAGAGAGTGCGCTTCTGAAAAGCATTACTGTCGGCCCATCTCTTATAATCATCGCTTAATATTTGAAGAAAAAAAAGTCTCGTAATAAAAATAATTAACAACACAATGATAGTACCGGCAATAATATACTGCCTGTTATTATATAAATATGTATTCCTGTCATTCACCTCTTCTAAATAAACTAAAATTAAGCGCTTCTAAAATAAAAATCAGCAATAATGTAAATAAAATGCTTGACAACAAACGAGTTATCATCAGTGCCGGCTGAAAAAAACTGAACGACTCTATTGCAAATAATGCAATGTGATGTATTGAAACTACTAAAACGGTATAACGAACGAATTTGCCGAGTCCGAACAATTTATATGAAGGTATACTTCCATCAGTCACTTCCCTCACATCAACAAACCTGTCCAATAAAGGCGTACGAACAAATCCGGCAACTGTACACGCAGCCGCATGCATTCCGAACGTATTTGAAAAAACATCGATAATCAGTCCCGTAAAAAAAGATATCAATATAATACTCGTACGGGAAATATCAACAGGCAGTTTCAGAATTATATAAAGATAAACGAACGAAATCACAATCCCGAACAAGTGGATATTATTCATCACAAAAACTTGTAATAATACAAATACTACAATGTTTACAGCTATACTACGCCATGCCCTAATCATTCTTTCTCGCCTCCCGCTCTACTTCTTTTTGTTCCTCTTGCATACCGTTATCAATAACGTTCAATGCACTTAGTGAATGAAAATCCGTCGCAAGACGTACTTTCAACGAGTAAAAATTATTTTCAGTCTGTTTGTCATATGATTCGACTATACCAACCATTATTCCCGGCGGAAAAATCGCAGAATAGCCGCTTGTCACAATCGTGTCGCCTACATTAAACGTGGCATGTGTAGGCAATTGTTCGAGGTATGCATACCTGACATTGCCGCCTTTCCACGATAACGCACCTGAGTAATTAGTATTTAACACTTTACAGCTGACCTTAGATTTCATGTTCAATAATGAAATCACAACGGAATAATGCTCGTTTACCGTAGATACTATACCGACAACTCCTTGCGGGGATACAACTCCCATATCCGGGCGGATACCGTCAGCCAATCCTTTATTTATAGTGATATAGTTATTCAAATAGGTAATGCTTTTGTTCACGACGCCGACCGGTATATATCTGTAAGTATAATTATTCGAAAAAATACTGTCGGATAAAACTGTATCAGTCAAAATCACTCCATCGAAGGATGTAGTGTTCACACCCTTTTTAAATAACTGCTCACGAAGTTTTATTACCTCCATTTCAAGAAGGTTGTTTCTTTCTAATAAAGCACGGTTAACATCCTGAAGGTCGAAATATGAAAAAACTTTTCCGGAAACAGACGATATACTGCCGGCAACAGTGTTTGCCGCACTGAATATCATATTTTGCTGATACACATTATTTCTGTAAATAAGTATAAGTGAGATTATTTCACATAAAATAAACAAAAACCAGTGCCTCTTCGCAATAATAAACTCAAAAAGTTTCTGCATAACAAAACAAAAGCAGAGCTTTTGAATGAAAAGTGAAAAATAAAACAATTACCTGTCAGCAACTAACTCTCAACTCTTAACTCTTAACTCTTAATTTTTTAATTCTTAATTCTTAATTTTTAATTAGCTCTTATAGAGGAAATTAAACTTATTCAGATTCTTAAGCGCTACTCCTGTTCCTCGTGCAACAGCGCGAAGCGGATCTTCAGCTACATGAAACTTGATATTTATCTTGTCTGTCAAGCGCTTTTCCAAACCGCGCATCAATGCTCCGCCTCCGGTAAGGAATATTCCGTTATGAACAATATCTGCGTATAATTCCGGAGGTGTATTTTCCAGTGTATTCATAATTGTTGCCTCGACTTTCAATAACGATTTATCAAGACAGTGAGCTATCTCCTGATAAGAAATAGGCACTTCCATAGGCAGAGATGTCATTTGGTTAGGGCCATGTACGATATAGTCGTTAGGCGGATTACTCAATGAAGTAAGAACTGATCCGACATTTATCTTTATTGATTCTGCCGTTCGCTCGCCAACCTTCACATTGTGCTGGCGACGCATATATTCCATAATATCTTCGGTGAAAGCATCACCTGCCGTCCTTATTGAAGTTTTTGTCACAATTCCGCCGAGCGAAATTACAGCAACCTCCGTAGTTCCGCCTCCTATATCAACAACCATGTGTCCTTCAGGCGCTTCCACATCAAGACCGATACCTACCGCTGCTGCCATTGGTTCGTCAATAAGGTACACATCACGACCGCCGGCTCTTTCCGAAGAATCTCTCACTGCACGGCGTTCAACTTCTGTCGCCCCCGACGGTACGCATATCACTATACGTAAAGGTGGTGAAAACCAACGGTTCTTGAAGTTTATCATTTTTATCATGCCCTTGATCATCATCTCTGCAGCATAAAAATCGGCTATTACGCCATCTCCGAGAGGACGAACCGTTCGTATACTGTCATGTGTCTTTTCATACATTAAACGCGCCTGTTCACCTACTGCAAGCACCTTATCAGTACGCCTGTCGAGTGCAACGACCGATGGGGCGTCAACCATTATCTTATCATCACAAATAATGATAGTATTTGCTGTTCCGAGGTCTATTGCTATATCTTTTGTAAAAGAAAAAAATCCCATAATATTTAATAATAGTGTTAGTGTTTAAAATGACGTATTCCGGTCTTAACCATGCTCATATCATGCTCGTCGCAATAATCAACGGACAGTTGGTCTTTAATGGAGCCTCCGGGCTGTATAACCGCAGCAATACCTGCCTCTTTAGCTATTTCGACACAATCGGGAAACGGAAAAAATGCATCCGATGCCATTACGGCGCCGGAAAGGTCGAAATTGAACGTACGGGCTTTTTCTATAGCATGCCGCAAAGCATCGACACGTGAAGTCTGCCCTACCCCGCTTGCACATAACTGCCTGTTTTTAACCAGGGTAATTGCGTTTGACTTACTGTGTTTAACTAATTTATTGGCAAACAACAAATCTTCAATTTCCGAATCTGTCGGTTTCTTTTTTGTCATAGGTTCCAAGTCTGCTGCAGTCTGTATGCTTACGTCTCGTTCCTGCACCAATGCACCGTTAAGTAAAGAACGATATTGAATTGCCGGAGCAGAATCAACATTTTTGCGTCTAAGGATAATACGGTTTTTCTTCTGCATAAGTACTTCCAATGCTTCGACAGTATAATCGGGTGCAATCACGACTTCGAAAAATATCTTATCCATCTCTTCAGCCGATTCTTTATCAATCACATCGTTTGTCACGAGTATTCCGCCGAAAGCTGATACCGGGTCACCTGCCAAAGCATCCGTCCAAGCGTCAAACATCGTTTCACGCGAAGCTATCCCGCAAGCATTATTGTGTTTTAGTATTGCAAATGTTAACTTGTCGAACTCGTCAATCAGTGTTACGGCAGAATCAATGTCAAGTAAGTTGTTATATGAAATTTCTTTTCCGTTAAGTTTTTCAAATAACGAGTCGAAATCACCGTAAAAAACTCCTTTCTGGTGCGGGTTCTCCCCGTAACGCATTATATGAGCATCGTCGGCGGCTGCGCGAAACGCGGAATTATCCTCACCATCGAAATAATTGAATATAGCGCTGTCATAGCCTGATGAAACGGCAAAAGCCTCTTTCGCAAAGAAACGGCGATCTTCAAGCGTCGTATTTGCGCCTTTATCGTCCAACAAGTACATGAACGGATCGTACTGTCTTTGAGAAGCAATGATTACTACATCTTTATAATTTTTTGCCGCTGCACGTATAAGCGATATTCCGCCTATATCTATCTTTTCAATAATATCTGCATCGCATGCGCCCGAAGCTACAGTTTCTTCAAATGGATATAAGTCAACAATAACAAGATCTATTTCCGGTATTTCGTATTGTTTAATCTGCTCATTATCATTATCATTATCTCGGCGTGCAAGGATTCCTCCGAATACTTTGGGATGAAGCGTTTTGACACGGCCGCCAAGAATTGACGGATAACCTGTTAACGATTCGACCGCCTCGCAAGGTAAACCTAATGATTCTATGAATTTCTGCGTGCCGCCTGTAGAAACAAAGCTGACGCCTTCCGAATGAAGTTTATTTAAAATTTTATCTAATCCTTCTTTATAGTAGACTGAAACTAAAGCTCGTTTAATTTTTTTATACTCTTCCATCTTTACCTTTTTTTAATAAACCGCACAAAAGTAACGATTTATTTTAAAAAAGTCGAATAATTTCTGTATAAAAAATGTCTTTTTTTTGTTAACCTATAAGATTTCTGAATTTATTAAAAATTTTTTCCTTCATCGACTGATTAGGACGAAAGTTTGGTGACGACAATAATTGCTGCATTGAATTCTTTTCATCCGATGATAACTCTTCGGGTATATACACGCTTACATTCACAAGCAAATCGCCTGTACCATAGCCATTTACTGAAGGTAACCCTTTACCGCGCAAACGTAATACCTTGCCCGGTTGCGTGCCCGGTTCAATCTTCACTTTGGCTCGCCCTTCAACAGTAGGTACTTCAACAGTATCTCCCAAAGAAGCTTGAGGAACGGATAACAACAGATTATAAACCAAATCGTTTTCATCACGAATAAGTTCCTTATCCTGCTCTTCTTCTATGACGACAAACAAGTCACCGTTAACACCGCCTCGCCTCGCTGCATTTCCCTTGCCGCGAACGGACAACTGCATCCCTTCCATCACTCCTGCAGGGATATTTATATCTATCACTTCTTCATCGCGAACAACGCCCTCTCCGTTACATTCGGGACATTTGTTCTTTATAGTTTTTCCCTGGCCGTTGCACGACGGACATGTCGATTGTGTCTGTATCTGCCCCAATATAGTATTTGCCACTCGTGTGACATAGCCGTTTCCGCGACATGTCTGACATGTTACTACACTTCTGTCATCTTCGGCACCGCTTCCATGACATTTTTTGCAGGGGACATATTTTTTTACTTTTATTTTTTTCTCTGTTCCATTAGCAACATCTTTCAATGTCAGCCTCACTTTCACCCTCAAATCAGCGCCTCGAGATACCTGTTGTTCTCTTGATCGACCGCCGCCGCCAAATCCGCCAAATCCGCCAAAACTGCCGAATCCGCCAAATCGTCCTCCGAACAGGTCGCCGAACTGTGAGAATATATCGTCCATAGACATACCTCCTCCATAACCGCCACCTGCAGCAGAACTGCCTACACCTGCATGGCCAAATTGATCATAACGCTGACGCTTTTCCTGATTACTCAAAACGTCATAAGCTTCTGCCGCTTCTTTAAATTTGTCCTCAGCATCTTTATCACCCGGATTTTTATCGGGGTGATACTGGATTGCCTTTTTTCTGTATGCAGACTTTATCTCGTCGGCTGTTGAAGTCTTTTCGACACCCAACACCTCATAATAATCTCTTTTAGCCATATATTATTTTTCACTTTTCACTTTTCACTTTTTTAAATTGACAATTGAATCATTCTCCAACTACCACCTTAGAGTGTCTCAAAACCTTGTCGTAAAGGATATATCCCGTTTGAACGCAGTCAATAACCTTACCTTTCATGTTTTCTTCAGATGCAGGGATAGTTGCTATTGCCTCGAAATATTCAGTATCAAAAGGTTGACCTACGGCATCAATAACTTTGACACCTTGTTGTAACAGGTAGCTTATAAATTTTTCATAAATTAATTTAACTCCCTCGTTAGCAGCGGTTAAGTCTTCAGTATTCTGTAATGTATTTAGCGCACGCTCAAAATCATCGACAACCGGCAGCAGATTCGTTAGAACTGTTGCTCCACCGCTTTTTATCAAGTCAGCTTTTTCGCGTATCGTACGTTTTCTGAAATTATCAAATTCGGCTATCAAACGCAAATATGTATCGTTCAACGCTTCGTATTTTTCTTTATATGAAACTTCTTCATTTTCTATATTATCCGAATCTTCTGACACATTGTCGTCTTTCAAAGATTCATCTGACGTAATAGCAGTATCATCCTGCAAATTTGTCTCATTATCACTAACGTCCTTTACTGTGTTATTCTCTTTCGAAGACGGTTGTTTTGAATCTTGTAACGTATTTTCTGCCTGTTCAATCATATTTATTTTAATTTTATCATATCATTTTATTGTGCTAACGGCAAAAATATTGCCAATTATAAAAATATCTTTAACTTTGCTTCAAAAAAACGAAGATAGGCGGCGCTTCGACAATAAAAAAAAACAAGCTTTTTTTGTATTGCGCTCAGCTTGCACTATCTTTGCTCAAAAATTCGAAGGTAGGGTGGTGCCTCGGAATTAAAAAAAACAAACTTTTTTGTATTATCTCTCGGCTTATACTATCTTTGTATCAATAATTTAATTTCAAAAGATATATGAAAACATCTAATTTTCAATTTTGTTTCCAGAAAAAAAGCGACTCATCAGTTTATTTTTTCATTAAGGAACGTTCAATTTTAACTCAGTTGAATAAATTATTTTATATCATCATTATTCTTTGTATGGCTTCATTCGCAGAAGCTCAGGATATGTCTTGTCGCTATGGTTTCAGCTACGAGATTAGTAACGATCCCCACTGGGGAAAAGACAAGCCTGTAATAACAAGCGTCTACCCGAACTCTCCTGCAGAGAAAGCCGGGATTAAACCTTATGATATTATAGAAGCTGTCGAAGGTGTTCCAATCACGGAAAATGTTCTTGATGATATTTATCTTTTTCTCAATCCCGAAGGTAAAGATATAGTAGAACTGACTATAAAAAATATCGCCAACGTCAACAGAAAAATTAAAGTCCAAAAGGAGTGCAAAAGCAATCTTTCACTATCAGAAGAACAGCTGACTACGGCATTTGCCATGTATGCTGTTGAATATTCGCACGAGCGTCTGTTCTCTTGCCCTTTCGTCACTACACAGACGAAAGATGAAGTTGACTTTTCCGTTTTCAAAACATTCGATTTTTTCGGAGGGTCTGACAATCAACCCGATTTGGCAAAAAAAATCAACGAAACCTTAAAAAAAGAGTTAATGAAAAGGGGACTTCAACAAACTCCCGTCAATCCGGATCTTTTGGTACAAATATATTACTCTTTTAATAAAAACCCGAACTACAGACCAAAAACAAGTGCTAAAAACGCAAAAGATAAGGACACTAACAACAATCACGAATATGTGTACCGTTATGATATCACACGCGACCGTATGGCTAAACTGCCTTTTCTTCCTCCCGGAACAATTGAAACAGAGGCAGAATATATTCTGAAACTTGGATTTCGCCTCGAAGATCGCAAATTGGAGAATGGACGTATAATATGGGAATGTGAGGCGAATGAACTTCTTAACGAATCATTTTCTCTTGAAGATTTTGCATCCATTCATATCCCGTTAATGACTATGCAATACCCTTATATGAAATACGGAAGGAACGTTCAGTACCGCATATCAAAGAAAAAATATAACTATACAGGTATAAATTATAATATAGAAAACATCTCGGAAGTTGCATCAGTAGACCAATACTCCCCTGCCGACAAAGCAGGAATAAAACCGCTTGATAAAATTGACGCTATAGAAGACAAACGCATGGATCGCACATCGCAACAGTTTACATCTGCTTACCGCCAATTTCTCGTAAACACCCTAAAATACAGGGATGAGAAAACTCGCTTTATCGACGCAAATGGATTCCCTGATTGCATGTACTGGAGCGAATTAATGTATCCCCTGATTGTCAAAGAGTTTAACAAGAAAAAAAACCTTGCGGCTTTCTCATATCTTTTCAAGCATGCCGCCTTTATTAACCCCGCAGGTAACAATACATGCTCTTTCAAAATTAAAAGAAAGTCGGAAAAATTAGAGTTTGTAATACGTCCTGAAGTGCGTTCCGAAATAACCGTAGTTGTGGAATGATTCCTTCTTTTTATCCGCAAAATTTCGAACAAAAAACAGGATTCGATAAAATACGGCAACTTATCAGCAACAAGTGCCTTAGTTCATTGGGAAAAGAACGTGTCGATGAAGTAACTTTTTTGTCCGATATAACGTTAATTTCCGAAAAACTTAGGCAGTCCGACGAATTTGTACGCATACTGCAAGAAGAGGATTCATTTCCTGCCGATTATTTTATTGATGTGCGTTACTCGCTCAAACGGATACGCCCCGAAGGCACATTCCTTGATGAAAAAGAGCTTTTCGACCTCAAACGCTCACTTCAAACGATATATGATATAATACGTTTCTTCAAACGCCCGGAGGATGATGAAGAAATAAAATACCCTGCATTGACACATTTAGCAGGAGATATACCTGTATTCCCGCAACTGATTTCGCAGATTGACGGTATTCTCGATAAATACGGGCGTATAAAAGACAACGCCTCGCAGGAACTGCTGCGAATACGTAGAGAGATGACATCAACGATGGGCAGTATATCGCGCAACCTGCAATCCATACTTCGTTCGGCGCAATCCGAAGGTCTTGTCGACAAAGATGTGGCGCCGACTATGCGTGACGGAAGACTTGTCATACCTGTGGCGCCTGCTTTCAAACGTAAAATAAAAGGTATCGTCCATGACGAATCGGCAACAGGGAAAACGGTCTTTATAGAGCCGGAAGCTGTCGTCGAAGCCAATAACCGCATACGCGAACTCAAAAATGAAGAAAAACGCGAAATAGTGCGGATACTAACATCCTTTACAAACATTGTAAGGCCGTCAGTCCCGGAAATTATACAGGCTTACGCTTTTCTGGCGGAAATAGATTTCATCCGCGCAAAAGCACTTTTCGCAATAGAGATTAATGCAATTAAACCCTCCGTTGAAAACAAAACTATAGTTGATTGGGCAAATGCCGTTCATCCGTTATTATTTCTATCCCTGAAAAAGCAAGACAAAAAAGTCGTCCCTTTAGATATCGAATTGTACGACAAGAAACGGCTTCTGATAATTTCCGGTCCTAATGCCGGCGGCAAATCGGTATGCCTCAAAACGGTCGGATTGTTGCAATACATGCTTCAATGCGGATTACTGATACCTGTTCACGAAAGGTCGCGCGCAGGTATTTTCGATAAAATATTCATAGATATCGGTGACGAACAAAGCATCGAGAACGACCTCAGCACATACAGTTCGCACCTCACTAACATGAAATTTTTCGTAAAAAACTGCGACAGCCGCTCATTACTACTTATTGATGAGTTCGGAAGCGGTACTGAACCACTGATAGGCGGAGCGCTTGCCGAAGCGTTGCTCGAACGTTTCAACCGCAACGAAAGTTTCGGAATAGTAACGACTCATTACCAAAACCTGAAGCAATATGCTGAAGACCATGACGGTGTTGTCAACGGAGCTATGCTTTATGACCGTCATCTTATGCAACCGCTGTTCAAACTGTCGATAGGGCGTCCCGGAAGCTCGTTTGCCGTAGAGATTGCGCGCAAGATCGGATTACCAGATGATGTTATTGCAGAAGCATCCGAAAAAGTGGGCAGCGATTACATCGACATGGATAAATATCTGCAGGATATAATACGCGACAAGCGTTATTGGGAAAGCAAACGCCAGAACATTCGCGTGCAGGAAAAGAAACTCGAAGACGTTATAGCCCGATACGAAAAAGATCTCGAAACGGTAAACCAACAGCGCAAAGAAATTGTTAAAACGGCAAAGTCGGAAGCTCAGCAGATCCTCTCGGAGGCAAATGCCAAAATTGAAAACACGATACGCGAAATAAAAGAAGCACAAGCGGAAAAAGAACGTACAAAAACCATTCGCCGCGAACTGGAAGAATTTAAAAAGAGCGTTTTCGGCACAATGGAAGACGACGCTCATATATCGCAAAAAATGGAAAAACTTCGCGAACGTCAGGAACGCCGTAAAAACAATAAACAAAACAAACAACGCCGCTCCGCAGAACAACAAACAGGCGTTTCTGTAAATACCGGTGTTCCCGAAAAAACCGGTACATCGACGAAGCCGGGTTCGCAAACGAAAACAGGCACGCCTGCAAAAACCGGCACAAAATCAAAACAACCGGAAAATTTTTTACAAATAGATAAGGGCGACACTGTACGCTTAAAAGGTCAAACAGCAACAGGTACAGTCATTGAGTTACAAGATAAGCAGGCGACGGTAGCTTTCGGCATGATAAAAAGCACAGTCAAGTTAGAAAATCTTGAAAAGATAAGCCAAAGCCAATTGAAAAAAGAGATAAAGAAAAACACTTTCGTCAGCGCACAAACAGCGGATGCAATGTATGAAAAGAAACTCAACTTCAAACATGAAATAGACGTTCGCGGCATGCGCGGAGACGAAGCTCTGCAAACAGTCACCTACTTCGTCGACGACGCTATCCTTGCTAACGTCTCTCCTGTCAGAATACTCCACGGCACCGGCACCGGCATTTTGCGCCAACTGATACGCGACTATCTCTCAACAGTTCCCGGCGTCAAACATTTTAAAGACGAACATGTCCAATTCGGCGGCACCGGCATCACCGTCGTAGAGATTTAATTAAAATATGTTTTTATTTCATTATTCTTTTTTGTAACTTTGCACTGTATATATTTAGTATTCTAATTTACTAAATAACAATTAATTAATAATATCAACTAAAAATCTTTTTTATGAATAGACAATTTTTATTTCTAATTATTGCGATAGCGACATTAACGTTATCAACATCATGCTCAACGAAAACGGTCTATAATATAGACCAACTGATGGAAGTAGCAAGTACTCAGGTAGATAAAGAGGTAACAGTGCGCGGACTGGTTAATCATGTTTGTGAACATACCGCAAAAAAATGCTTTATCGTAAACGAAACAAATGAACTTTCGCTCCGAATCAATGCCGGAGGGGATATTGATATTTTCGATAAAAAATTGATAGGTTCCACTATTCAAGCTGTTGGGATATTGAAAGAACAAAGAATTGAAAAAGAGATAATTGACGAGAATGAAAAAGAGGCTCTGAAAAACTTAAATGATGAAGAAGAACATGATAGTTGTCAGGCGATGCTCAATAACGTAGAAAAAATGCGTAAATGGATGGAGAAGAACAACAAAGATTATTATGCTCTTTATTATGTTGATGGTTTAAGATACTTGGTTATCGATTAAATTACACAACAATAAAAAGGCTATGCGGCGAGCAATTCAAAGCACAGGATAGAAATGAATAAAAGCGAATTACTAAATCGACTTACTGATATTGAGTGGGAGGATTTCGAAGTAAAGAATGCCTCCGACGAACTTCCTAAAAACATTTGGGAAACAGTCAGTTCATTTTCCAATACATCAGGCGGATGGATTGTTTTAGGCATTTCGCAAAAAGGAAAAAAGTTTGAAATATCCGGACTAACTAATCCGGAAAAAATTGAACAAGACTTTACAACAGTTTTAAGAAGTCAAAATAAGTTTAACGTTCTAATAACACCAAAATGCAGAAAATATGATATTAACGGACTAACGGTTTTAGCCTTTTATCTTCCTGCATCTGCACAAAAACCGGTTTTCTTTAATACGTTGACTAATACTTTCATTCGCACAGCAAGCGGAGACCAACGAGCGTCTGAATCTGAAATAAACGCTATGCTTCGAGACCAACTTTTCGGGGTTATGTCAGCAAAACCTGTTGAAAAAACAAGTATTAACGATTTAAATCAAACAACATTGCGCAGATATCGGGATTATATGTCACGCTTTAATCCAAGCTTATCTTACAATACTTTATCTGACAATGAATTCCTGGAAAAGATGCAAATAACGGAGGGGGACCATCTTACGTACGGAGGACTTCTTTTTATGGGAAAAAATTTGTCTATTAATAAAACTTTCCCTGATTTCAGAGTAGATTTTTTGGAAATCCCAGGAACATCTTACGCCGACGCAGAAACGAGATATACTTTCAGGTTGGAAGAGCAGGAAAATCTATGGGAATATTACTTTGCCATAATTGACCGCTTGAAGAGGAAAATAGATATGCCATTCAAAATGAATGAATTAGGAATAGCCATTGAAGACAGCCCTCAATTTGATGCTATCAGAGAAGCATTGGTCAATATGCTCATGCACTCCGATTTTTTCAGCCCAATAAAACCACGTGTCAGAGTTTTTCTTGATAGAATTGAATTTGAAAATCCCGGAGCTTTTCCACGTCCAATACAGACCTTGTTGAAAAAAGATATTTCTATACCCCGTAACCCGGTTCTCGCAAAACTATTTCGCAGTGCAAAACTAGCGGATAATGCCGGTTATGGGTTTGACAAAATGCTAAAATGGGAAAAATCAACTAACACAAAAGTCTATTTTGAAAATAGTATAGATGTTGCTTTAGTTGCTTTTAGTTTTTCTGATTTCATCGAAAAACAAGCAGAAAAACAGCCGGAAAACAGCCAAAAAACAAGCAGAAAAACAGCCGGAAAACAAGCAGAAAACAAGCAGAAAAACAACAGTCAATATCTTGATAACAAGCAAGATGCAGATATTATACAAGAAGAAAACAAGCAGAAAAACAGTCGGAAAACAAGCAGAAAAACAGCCGGAAAACAACCAAAAAACAAGCAGAAAAACGACAGCCAACATGCTGATAACAAACAAGATACAGATAATATACAAGAAGAAAACAAGCAAAAAAAAGTAAGTAAAAAAACAACCAATAAAACAAGCAGAAAAGCAACCAAAAAACAACCAAAAAACAAGCAGAAAAACAACAGCCAACTACCTGGAATCAAACAAGATACGAATTCTACACAAGAAGAAAACAAGCAAAAGAAAGTAAGAAAAAAAACAACTAATAAAACAAGCAAAAAACAAGCAGAAAACAAGCAGAAAATTAAAAATACAATTCTTGGTATAATACAATCAAATCCAATTATTTCCAGAAAAAAAATTTCAACAGAAATTGGATTATCGCCCGGAGGAGTTGACTATCATCTCAGTATATTAAAAAAAGAAGGCCGAATAAAAAGAATTGGAGGAGCAAAAGGAGGTAGTTGGATTATTATCGAACCTTAATTGATGATTCAAATAAAACTTAAAAAATATAACCATTATGAGTAACCGTAGAAATTTCATCAAGTCAATGGTCGGAGCAACGGCAGGGGTTTTAGCTTCGAGAAATATATCGTTTGCCGCTCCAATCATATTGAAACAAAGCAATGCTTCACGAATAAGATTTTCAGTTATAGGTATTAACCACGGGCATATCTATGGACAGGTTGATTCTGTAATTAAAGGCGGTGGTGAGTTTGTAGCGTTTTATGCGAAGGAGCCTGATCTGGCAGCCGAGTTTGCCAAGCGATATCCGAATGTCAAACAGGCAAAAGGCGAGAAAGAAATACTTGAGGACAGTTCAATACAACTGATTCTAAGTTCCATAATTCCCAACGAACGCGCTCCGCTCGGAATAAGGGTTATGGAGCATGGTAAAGATTATATGGTTGACAAACCGGGAATTACATCATTAGAGCAACTCGAAGATGTAAAAGCCGTTCAGAAAAAAACAGGACGCATATATTCCATATTATACTCGGAACGCCTTGAAAACCGTGCAACAGTGAAAGCGGGAGAATTAGTCAAAGCGGGAGCAATAGGCAAAGTCGTTCAGACGATAGGCATGGGACCTCACAGGATGAATATCTCTTCACGCCCCGAATGGTTTTTCGATAAAAAATATTTCGGAGGAATAATTTGCAACATAGGAAGCCATCAATTCGACCAATTTCTTTTCTTCACCGGCTCGACAGAGGCCGATGTTGTCGCTTCACAAGTCGGAAACATAAACTATCCGCAATACAAGGAATTTGAAGATTTCGGTGATGCTATGCTGCGCGGAAACGGCGGTTCAGGATATGTCAGGGTTGACTGGTTCACTCCCGACGGATTAAATACATGGGGCGACGGAAGGCTGACCGTCCTTGGTACGGAAGGATATATCGAAATACGAAAAAATATAGATATCGCCGGCAGAAAAGGCGGAAACCACCTGTTCCTTGTCGACAACAAAGAAACGAGATATATTGAATGTAACGATATAGAACTGCCCTATGGCAGGTTGTTGGTCGACGACATCCTTAATCGCACCGAAACGGCAATGACGCAAGCTCACTGCTTCCTCGCCACAGAGCTAACCCTGAAAGCGCAGAAAAACGCGATACAATTGACAGTTGACAATTAAAAATTAAGAATTTCATTTTCAATTTATTAAAGATTACGCACTTATGAAAACATCAAAAAAAATTCTTAGCTTATGCATCCTTGCTGTGGCAATGCTTTTTTCGTCATGCGGTGGAAAAAAAACTGCTCATGTATTATTTATTACGGGGGGACACGATTACGACAAAGAGCAGTTCGATGTATTGCTGTCGAAGTTACCAATCACTTATGACCATGCGGAACATCCGAACGCCCATAAGATGCTGAAAAGCGATATCATATCGAAATATGACGCCGTTTTGTTGTACGACATGCCAAAGGAAATATCGGACGAAGCGCGTGCGGATTTTATCGCTATGCTTGAAAAAGGAAAAGGCCTTGTAGTACTTCATCATGCCTTTTGCAGCTATGATATATGGCCTGAATATGTAAAGATTGCAGGCGGGCGTTACCATCATTTCCCGTGGGAAAAAGACGGAGTCATGCAAAAACCTTCTACGTATAAGCACGATACCCAATTCCATATAAAGGTCGCTGACCCAAACCATCCTATCACAAAAGGGATAAGTGACTTTTCACTTGTTGACGAGGCTTACGGTAACACAGAATTATTATCGAGCGTACACCCGCTCCTTTCAACAAACACAGAAAATAACGGCCCTCTTGTAGGCTGGACAAACAACTATGGTAAAGCGCGTGTTGTCACTTTAACCCTCGGACACGACAGGAACACGTGGGAAAACCCGACTTTCATAGAGTTGCTTTCCCGTTCAATCCTCTGGGTTGCAAAATAAGACTTATTTTCCTGTTTTTCACTTATCATTCCATCTTTATACTTTCCACAGGGTTGGCGTTTGCTGCGCGCCAACTCTGAAAGAAAACCGTAATAAGCGCTATCAGGAAGCAAAACAGTCCTGCCGCAGCAAATATCCACGGATACAAAGGTATACGATAACTGTAGTCCGATAGCCATCCTTTCATTATATACCATATAACGGGTGTTGCTATGACAAAGGCAATCAGCACGTAGTTAAGGAATGTAGTTACTAATTTCACTAACACATCCTTGTTTGATGATCCGAAAACCTTGCGTACGGATACCTCACGCGAACGTTGCTGTATGAAATATGTAGACATGGCAAGCAAGCCTAACAAGGATATAATAATAGCGATGATAGAAAATACTATGACCAGCTTAGCCATACGTGATTGTTCCGCATACGATTTTTCGATCTGTTCATCCGTATATTCTCCTGTAAATTCAAGCAGTGATATACGTTCATACGCTTCCTTTATCTGTTCGCGGGCAACAAAGGGGTTACCTTGCGTTTCTATCATCACATTCCATGGATAAATATCAGATTCCTTTCTAGTAATTACAAAAACCGGACGTTTTTCACCTAATATATTACTAAGCTGAAAATCACGTACAACGCCGGCAATATTAAATGTACTTCCACTTTCGAAGACTATTTCAGTCGCATCAATAGGAAGTTCCGTTTCAACCAGCATTTGTTCATTCACGAAAATCTGATCTCCCGACACATCATTATTACGGTGAATAACTTCAAACCCAAGCATATCGAAAAACGTACTATCACCGATAAGCATCTGTGTTGAAATATTTTTTTCTTTATAAATCATCGTATTATTATTCCCACGGTTAAATGGTACTCCCTGTGAATAAGCAACACGTTTAACGGCAGCTAATTGTCGTGTTTCATTTACAAATGCATTTATCTTTTCACGACTCTCAAACTGAAATGTCGGAACATACATCAGGTTTTTCGTATTATATCCGAGTGGTGCTTTTATCATGTGGTTTATCTGAAGTATCATCGTCAGTGATGCGGCAAGAAGCATTATCGTGATAACATTCTGGAAAGTAATAAATACTTTACTGAACACCATCTTCGTCTTCGCACGAAAGCCTCCTCTTACAACATCAATAGGCTTTGCATTAGATATTATTATTGCCGGCAGTAAACCCGAAATGAAACCAATCGCCAAAATTACAGTAATAATTATAAGGCAGTTTTCTATCTTAAAGAATCCTGTTAAATCTATTTTTGCCTGCAGCAGATCGTTCGCGAACGGTAACGCGGCAAAGGCGAGAAACAATCCTATCAGAAACGAAATAATACATATAATAGAAGACTCAAATATAAGGCGGTTGAACAACTCTCCCCGCGAAGAACCAAGCAGACGACGCGTAGCCATCTCCCTTGCCCTCGAACCTGTTTGAGCGACCGTAAGATTTATATAATTAATAACAGCAAAGATCAGAATCAAAAAACCGATAACCATAAAGACGACTACAAACGACCATGAACTTCGCTCTAACGGAGTATATACTGTTTTTTCCGAGAAATAAATACTTTTCAACGGAAGAAACTCCACCTTTTTAAAAATCTCACGTTGATAAATCCAGAATATATCTTTCAAAAACGTTTCAACATCAGACGACTTAGCCTGTATATCAGCGCCCTCTACTGTTTGAAAAAAGACTTGCGCCCCTAAGGCGTTATCACCATTTTCAGAATCAAGCGAGCCGTTAAAAAACCGCACATTATCCATTTTGACAATGATATCCGAATATGGGATAGTAGAATTCTTCATATCTTTTATAATGCCATTCACTATTACATCTACGGAATCATTTAATTTTATAAACTGCCCTAACGGATCACGGTCACTGAAAGCCTGACGCGCAAAGGTCTCGGAAATGACAGCGTAATTCTTCGCAGAAAGAACTGTTTTCGTATCACCCTGCACTAATGGAAAAGTAAACATCTCAAAAAATGTCGGCTCCGTCAAAAGAATATTCGCCTTGAACTTTTTATCGCCGACAAAAGCCGGATACTCCGTATATGGCACCAACGGGCACATCTTTTCTATTTCAGGATAACGTTCGGCTACGCGCTCACCTATACGCCAGGCAAAACCGATATTGTCTTCACTTGATATCACATAAATCCTGTCGGCATTTTCATGAAAGCGATCCGTCGACAGCCCCTGTCCGACATATACCATAATCAATATCACAAACATCAGCGACACAGACAGCCCAAATATATTTATCGCAGTAAAAAACTTATTCCGACTCAGAAACTTAATGTACGATTTAATATTCAACAAATTGTTCATAATATATTATTTTTATATTATAACAATCAAAAATCGCACCAAAACATTATCTTGCTACAAATCAGACATATAGCATTTCAACTTAATATAGATGTGTAAATTTTTTTGACAACTGTGTAAATTTTTTTGACAGATGTTGGATTAGTGATTTTTCATGTTTTCTTCATGTTCTTTCATATCTATTTCGAAATTCTTCATATTTATCTCATAATCAACCTTAATGTCCTCAAATCCTTTTTTTATATTCTCAGACATCTCCTCCCAATCAATAGATTCGAGGTTTTGCATTTCCATATTAATATGGGTCTGAAGAGGACGGATGTCATTCGGATAATAACCATATCCTTGTTTTAATAACGCCCCGTCTTTATTTCCATAATTTTCTATTACGGAAAAAGAAAATTTCCCATTACTACCTTCGGAAAAAGTATAAGATGATGATCCGAAGCGAAGCATTAATTCCTTTACCTTTCCGTTCTTTCTGTCTTCAACTTCACGATCGGCATTACCTCTATCTTTTTCAAAAGCAGTCAGAATCTCTTTTTTCAACGCCTCGTTATCTTTGAAATCAACATTCATAATATATCGGTTCACTTTCTTAGTTTCTTTGTCTCGGCTTCTTACAACACTTATATCTATATTATCTGCTGTCTCACATTTCTTAGCTATTGCTTTCAATGCATCTTGCGCCGAAATATTTACAAAAAAACTCCCTGCAATAATAATTGCCACTGTAATAAATAAACGATTTGTTTTCATAATTTTTTTATTTTTAAATTTGTTATTCCGATTTTAAAATTTTTATTACCTCATTCCGAACAGATTCATTTTCATATCCTTCAAGTATTGATTCATAGCGTTCTTGTATAAGCTTATCTGCGTCAGGATACCGGATCTCTTCTTTAGTCAATTGCTCGCTTAGCAATTCTGCAGCTTTTTGCTGTTGCAATACCTGTTGAACGGTTGCATCCAGTTCGGGGCGGATAGTTTCAAGGTCTGTTATGCGCACACCGTTTCGTACGATATAACTGCCTTCATAGGGTTCAAAGGGCTTATTTCCGAACCCGAAAGGATTAAGCAAAATCAATATAAGCAGTGATGCGGCAACTCCTGTCCATAACAACCGGTTTCCGTAATGTATCTTACGGACAGGCGTTTCCGCTTCACACAATTCTTTTTCCAAGTTTTCTGCAAAAAGTATATCATTTTCGTCAAAAGCCTCATCAAAGACTTCCTCTGAAGTAGTTTCTTCCATGCGTAACTCACTGTTCAAGCCTATATCAAAATAAGCGAAAACTTTCTTGTACCGTAACAGATGCTCCGGCACATCATAGCCTGCGAAAAACTCATAAAGCTTTTGCTCTTCCACATTCGACGTCCTGCCTTCGAAAAAGCGCTCCAGTAATCTTTCTATGTTTTCTTTTTCATCGATACTCATAAAATATTATTTTCTTAATTGTGCATTGATTTTCATTTTTCACTTTTCATTTTTCACTCAAAAGCTCTGCTTTTGCTGTATTTTAAAAAAATCATCTCTCACTTTTTTCCTTGCTCGCGACAGGTTTACTCGTATTGCCTCTGCATTACTTCCTGTCAACTCCGCTATCTCTTCAATTTCAAAACCGTCAACATGCCTCATTCTGAGGATTGCCTGTTGCAGTTTGGGCAGGCCATCGATAAGCCTCATTACATGCTCCAAACTATCTTTTTGCTCAAGTCTGACATCCGGTTCGGGTTCTTCGTCCGTAACTACAAGATCGTCGAGGCTTTCCTGTGATCTGCCGCGAGCCCTAAGTTGATTGATACAAAGGTTTTTTGTTATACGGCTCGACAAGGCGATTATACTGTCATACGATTGCAACTCACCACGAATATTCCACAGCTTCAGGTAAACTTCCTGAATGACATCCTCCGCCTCCTCAACATCGCTTAACATTCGCTGAGCATATCGAAGCAACTTTTTTCGTAAAGGTAAAACCTCCTGTTTAAACTGTTCTTGCTGCATTCTATATTATTGACAACCGAAAGATAAAAACATAACATCAAAAATGCATTTTTTTTGTATCTTACTTGAATTATAACTTCCGGCTAATGTCGGCGCGGATTTGATATTCGCGTCGCGTAACAAAAAGGCACGGATTACAAATCCGCGCCAACGGTAAGCAGTTAAGTCCTTGCCGGCAGTTGTTGCAAAATAATGTTTGAAGTTCTTACTTTGGTAATAAAATTCCTGCCTCCAATGCTGATTCTTTCAATTGGTTGATGGCGAAATCAATTTGTTCTTCTCTATGGCTGCTTGTGACGCAGAAGCGTAGTCGTGCTTTACCCATTGATACTGCGGGATATACCGCCGGAGGTACCGATACTCCCCGTTCGAACAACATACCTGATAGTCTGAAAGCGTCAGTCTCATCCCCAACGAGAACCGGAATGATTGCAGTCTCGCCGGCGAGGCATAGATTGAGTTCCGCCTGATGAGCCGCATTTACGAAATAGGAGATATTCTTTTTTAAAGCCTTTACCGGCGAAGGATCACGCTGAATAAGACGTATCGCTGCCAGCGCCGCTGCTGCAATAGGCGGGCTTATTCCTACTGAGAAAACAAAGCCGGGTAAATTATAGCGCAGATAATGAATAAGTTCGGCGTTACCTGCAATGTAACCGCCGCAAGCGCCTAACCCTTTCGAAAGCGTCCCCATCCTGATGTCTATATCTGTTGATTCAAGATTGAAATACTCGTCAACGCCGCCTCCATGTTCACCGATGACACAGGCAGAATGTGCCTCATCAACCATCAGGAAGAGACCGTACTCTTTTTTAAGACGCGCAAACTCATCAATTGGTGCAATGTCACCATCCATGCTATATACCCCTTCGACAACAAGCAAGACCTTTTCGAACGATTTGCGACCCATCTTTAACAAACTCTCGAGCGCTTGCACATCATTATGCGGAAATGTACGGCATGTGGCGCGGCTCAAGGCGCAACCCTGCAATATAGAGTTATGACTTAGTTCGTCATAAAGGATGAGATCTCGCTCATTACAGAAATTTCCCACAAACGTAACATTTGTCGCATGTCCGCTTACAAAGACTAATGCTGCCTCTGAGTGCTTCCATCCGGCGATTGTTTCCTCCAATTCGCAATAGAGTCCTTTCTCTCCGGCTAACAGGCGGCTGCCGCTTGCACTTGTTCCGTAGCATTTAATTGCTTCACAAGCTGCTTTTACTGTTTCAGGATGACCGCTCATGCAGAGATAGTTGTAGGATGCGAAGTTAAGAACTTCCTTTCCGTTCACAATCGATACATCCTTTAATACACTGTCGTGATGTATAAAATAGGGGTTCGTAATATGAGATATATCGTCTATACGATTACGAAATTGTTTATATTCGTGCGAATCGGAGAAGTTGACAACCGGGATTATTTCAGTCTCGATTTGAGATGAAGTACAATCGACTTGCCCGGTTCGTTTACGCCAAATCAGATGTGTGATATCGTTTACTGTCGAAC
>JGI994J12354_10000363_pt1 | contig 44819 bp, 36 predicted proteins | sample IntmicLarv3ML3BL_FD_12354 | JGI IMG/M metagenome (IMG submission 12354) | reverse complement strand
ACAACCTGGATTGAAAGCTGAGCTTGTTAATGCCGTTGTACCATTAGAACGATACATAGTTACAACTTCCTTATCGAATGTAAACGAAAGGTAAAATGTCTTGATTCCATCATCAGATCTCAAACTATGAGTAATTTTATACAAGCCTGATGTACCAGTCTCTTCTACCCTAAATGTCACTCCTCCGACCTTATAGTCCTCAGCAGACGCCACGTTCGGAACAACTGTTATAATACCAATAAGCATTGCAAGTGCCATTATAACTGAAAATACTTTTTTGATTTTTTTCATTTTGTTACTCCTCTCTTTGATATTTATAAAATTTATTATCGACTATCTTAATGATGAATTTGAAAAACATTCGTAGGGGCGCGGCTGTTGGGAAAAGAAACATTTTTCATAATAAAATTCCTCCGTAATAAAATTTTGTGGTTATTTAATCAACAACGAGGGATTTAAAAATGATTACACTTATCCCATTGCAACGTATAATTTGATTATATATTAAAGTTGATGATTTTGCAATAGAAAAAAATTGTTTTTATATGTTTTTTTATGTAAAAAATAATTTTCGGAGGCTAATGAAAAGAAATTCGTTAATAAACCTTTACAAAAGAAGGAAAAAAAGGTACAATGTGATACAGGTTTTAATATAAAGCTAAATCGGCTAAATGCCAAAGAAGGAGGAAACACAGAGCATGAAGGTTTATTCGTCAAATGAAATCAGAAACGTCGCAATTATCGGACACAGCGGATGCGGCAAAACGACAGTCAGCGAGGCGGCGCTTTTCGCGTCAGGCGTTACAAGCAGAATGGGAAAGATCGTTGACGGAAACACCGTAAGCGATTACGATCCGGAGGAAGCGAGACGTCAAGTTTCGATTAGCGGGTCGGTTATTCCCATTGAATGGAAGGATACGAAGATTAACTTTATTGATACACCGGGATATTTTGACTTTGTCGGTGAGGTTAAACAGGCGCTACGTGTCGCAGATTTGGCGTTGATTGTTGTTTCGGCAAAATCGGGCGTTGAGGTCGGCGCTGAAAAGGCGTGGGAATATGCAAACGAGCTTGGGATTGCCAAAATGATTTTTATAAACGGTATGGATGATGAAAATGCCGACTTTGACAAGGTTGTTGAAGAAATGAAAGAAAAATTCGGAACATCGGTTGCACCGTTGCAAGTTCCGTTTAAAGAAAGTGGAAAGTTTAACGGCTTTGTAAACGCCAATAGGAAGGAAGCTTTTAAATTTGCAGGCGGAAACAAAACAGAGGCTTGCCCTATTCCCGACGGGATGGATGGAGACGTTGAAAATATTCGCAGAATGTTAGAAGAGGCAGTCGCAGAAACAGACGACGACCTTATGAATAAATTTTTTGAAGAAGAACCGTTCACCGTTGAAGAAATCAGCAGCGGTGTGCGCAAAGGCGTAGTTGACGGGACAGTTACCCCCGTTTTCTGCGGCGCTGCTGCGCTTAACATCGGTGTCGGTGCTGTGCTTAACGCGATAGTTTCATACCTTCCGCCGGCGGGTGATGTTTGCGCTAAGGTTACGGCGAAGAATATTAAATCGGGTGAGGAAGTAACGATTGAATGTGACGAGAAAGCGCCGTTGTCAGCGCTTGTGTTTAGAACAATTGTTGACCCATTTGTCGGAAGATTAAGTCTTTTCCGTATTTATTCGGGAGTGATGAAACGCGAAACTCCGTTGTACAACTCGGATAAGGATGCTTCCGAAAGAGTAGGGCATATGTATGTTTTGCGAGGCAAGGAACAAATTGAGGTTGATGAACTTAAAGCGGGCGACATTGGCGCTTTGGCGAAGCTTACAAGCACAGGAACAAATGATACACTTTGCATAAAAGAAAACGCCGTCGAATTGCCGAAGATAGAATTTCCTAAGCCGTTTTATGCGATGGGTGTTATCCCCAAAGGTAAAGGCGATGAAGATAAAATCGCGCAGGCAATATTGAAATGTGTCGAAGAAGACAGAACGCTTACATTTGCAATTAATCCGGAAACACATCAAGCTGTTCTCACGGGAATCGGCGACAATCAACTTGACGTTATTTTAAATAAATTAAAAACAAAATATAAGGTTGAAGCCGAACTTATTGATGCGATTGTTCCTTATCGCGAAGTAATTAAGGGTAAATGTACTGCCGATGGTATACATAAGAAACAATCGGGGGGTCACGGTCAATATGGTGTTGTTAAAATTGATTTTGAGCCGTCAGGTGATTTAACGTCGGCATATGTTTTCGAGGAAAAAGTGTTCGGCGGCTCTGTTCCGAAAAACTTCTTCCCGTCGGTTGAAAAAGGCATTGCCGATTGCGTAAAGGCAGGTCCATTGGCGGCATATCCTGTTGTGGGACTGAAAGCAACACTTATCGACGGAAAATATCACCCGGTAGATTCATCAGATATGGCGTTCCAAGTTGCGACAAGAAACGCGTTCCGCGACGGATTCCTCAAAGCCAAACCTGCGTTGCTTGAACCTGTTGCAAAAGTCGAAGTGTTTGTGCCCGACAGCTATACGGGTGACATAATGGGCGACATGAACAAGCGCAGAGGACGCATTAACGGAATGAACAAGCAGGGAAATAAGCAAGTCATTTCGGCGGAAGCACCAATGGCTGAGTTGTTTAAATATCAGCTTGACCTTCGATCAATGACGCAGGGACGCGGTGAGTTCACAATGGAATTTTTAAGATATGACGAAGCGCCGAACGATGTCAGCCAAAAGGTTATTGAATCAAGGAAGAAAGAATTGGAAGAATCAAGAAAAGAATAATAAAGCTCGGAGAGGTGGGACGTCAAATCGGCGTCCCTGCCCTTATCCGTGAGGAGGAATCGTGAGAGCATATTCATACATGATAAAAATAAAGCTTCTCCTGGCTCTGAGCTACAGGTTTGAATTTTTTACAGCATTATTTTCAAGGTTTATTTTATTGTTTGTCATGGCGTTCTTTTGGAAAGCAGCATATAACGGGCTTGACGTTGTCGAAATGGTAAATGAAAGGCAAATGCTTACATACAGCGTAATATCAATGATTATGAGCGGTGTGTTTTCAATCTCTGTTGAAAGTTCGATAAGAAACAGAGTTAGAAAAGGAGATGTTGCCGTTGATTTTATTAAACCTGTCAATATTTTTCTTATGTATCTGTCGGAGGATGTCGGAAGCTCGGTGACGGAAATAGTTAAAACCGCAATTCCCGTGTTGATTTGTTCGGCATTATTCATTGTCATTCCTGCGCCGTCATCATTTTTGAATTTCATATTGTTTTTGGCAAGCTCGTTGTTGAGCTATTCGATTTTATGGCTGATTTCAGCAATCTTCGGATTGTTTTATTTTTGGGTGATAGATTTAGGTCCAATCGGAGCTGTTAAGGATTATTTAATAGCCATTCTGTCGGGAGCATTCATTCCCATCTGGTTTTTTCCACAAACGATTCAGACAATTTTAAAATATCTTCCCTTTACATATACATATCAGCATCCTCTCAAAATTTATATAGGACGAGCAACTGTCGAGGAGGCGCTTATTGGAATGGGTATTCAATTGTTATGGGTTTTGATATTTTTTGTGTCATTTAAACTATTAAAAAAACGAGTCGAGAAGAACATTCTTGTTCAGGGAGGATAGAGTGAGAAAAGTAAAGAGATATTTATCATTAGGATTTTATCTTTTGAAACTTAACATTCGCTCGGGGTTTCAATATCCTGCTTATTTAATAGGATGGCTCATATCAAACCCGTTTCAGTTTTTGTGTGGTTTTATCACGATAAATGTCGTAATATCAAAATTTCAACCGTTTGGCGAGTGGAATATCGGTCAGGTAGTGTTTTTATATGGGTTAGGTATCATCAGCCACGGATTGTCGGTTGTTTTTTTTATTCAGACATGGTATATGGGGAATGCCGTTACCGAGGGCGGATTTGACCGTTTGTTAGTGAGACCTGTAAACGTATTTTTTCAGTTTTGTCTTGATTATTTTAACTTTATAGGATTTACCGATTTGATACCCGGAGTCATAATATTTGTTTATGGCTGCATAACGTCAAATTTCCAAGTTTCATTTATTAATATAATAAAAATAATTATCGTTATAATCGGTGCGACATTAATTAGAGGCGGAATTTATACGATAACGGGCTCTTTGGCGTTTTGGACGAAAAGAGGAGGGGAATTGACGGGGATTTGCCTTAATATGTTTGATCAATCGGTGAAATATCCGATGAGCATTTACCCGGAAGTGATTCAAGGAATGTTCACTTTCATGATCCCGATAGGATTTCTTTCATTTTACCCCGCAAGTGAATTGTTAAATATCCAAACAGGGTTTACATTGCCGGGAAGTTTATGTTTGTGGACGTTAATCGTCGGCATTGGTGTTTATTTAATTGGAATGGTGATTTTTAATTCGGGAATGGCAAGATATGAGAGCTCGGGTTCTTAATGTGTTTTTAATGAGAGGGATAAATATATGTCTGAAATTTTAATAAAGGCTTCCGGCTTGACAAAAACTTTCGCTGTTTCAAAGAAAAGCAAAGGAATTATCGGTGCGATAAAGAATTTGTTTGTAAGCGGAAAAACATATAAAACAGTAGTTGACGACGTGAATTTTGAGATAGCCAAAGGTGAAATCGTGGGCTATATAGGTCCGAACGGCGCAGGTAAAAGCACCACGATAAAAATGATGTGCGGAATATTAAACCCGACAGCGGGGAACATTTCAGTTTACGGAATGTCGCCGCAAAAAGACAGACAGAAAATTGTCAAAAATTTGGGTGTTGTTTTCGGACAGCGTTCGCAACTGTATTGGGATCTTCGTTTGGGTGAATCTTTCGAGCTTTTAAGAAGAATCTATCAAGTTGACAAAAAGCAATTTGACGGTAATTTCGATGAACTGAATGAAATATTGTCGTTGGATGAAATAATAGATACTCCTGTTCGTCAACTGAGTTTGGGGCAGCGAATGAGGGGCGATTTGGCGGCTTCGATGCTTCATTCGCCCGACATATTGTTTTTGGACGAGCCGACAATCGGATTGGATGTTGAGGTTAAATATTCAATTCGCAAATTTATTAAGGAAATCAACGAAAAGAAGCAGACGACCGTAATCTTAACGACACACGATTTGGACGATGTTCAAGCGTTGTGCAAAAGGATTATTATTATCAACAGCGGGAAAATTGTTTCGGATTCTTCCTTGGAAGAGTTGATAGAAAAAACCTCGCTGTCAAGACATTTGACAGTTGATTTATATACCGATAATATTGAGTTTGAACATCCGAAAGCAAAGGTTGTAAAATTGGAAGGAAACAGACTGATTCTTGAATTTAACAAAGAAATTTCGGCGGCTGATTTGATAAACGATGTTTCCAAAAAATATCAAATTAGAGATTTGTCTATTGAAGAAGCCGATATAGATGATATAATAAGGAAGATATACAACACTTACTAAAGATGGATTAACGGAGGATAAAATGCAATATACAGCACTCTACCGTAAACTTCGCCCCGACAAATTTTCGGGAGTAATAGGGCAAGAACACATAATTCGCACGCTTAAAAACCAGATTCAATCGGAACGCGTTTCCCACGCATATCTTTTTTGCGGAACACGAGGAACAGGAAAAACAACCGTGGCTAAAATTTTCGCTAAGGCAATAAACTGCGAAAACATGGTTGACGGCGAGCCGTGCGGGGGGTGTCGTTCCTGCGAGGAAATTGCGGCGCAAATAAGCATGAACGTAATAGAAATTGACGGTGCATCGAATAACGGTGTGGATAACATCAGGGATATTCGGGAAGAAGTCAAATATCCGCCCGTAAACGGAAAATATAAGGTGTATATAATCGACGAGGTTCACATGCTGTCAACAGGTGCTTTCAATGCCTTACTTAAAACGCTTGAAGAACCGCCCGCCCATGTCGTTTTCATTTTGGCAACGACAGACCCGCAAAAAATCCCCGCGACGATTCATTCACGCTGCCAAAGGTTTGATTTCCGAAGAGTTTCGGTTAAGGCGATAGCCGATTTGCTTAAAGAATATATGGAAAACGAAAAAGTGGAGATTGACTACAATGCACTTTGTTATATCGCGCTCATCGCCGATGGTTCGATGCGCGACGCGTTAAGCATTCTTGACCAGTGCATTTCGTTTTATTACGGCGAGAAAATAACGCTCGAAATGGCGAAAGATATTACAGGCTCGGTTGACAACACAGTGTTTTTTGAGTTTACAAATGCACTGATAAACAAAAAAAGCGCTGAAAGCATCGCGGTTATAAACGATATTTCAATGAAAGGGCGTGACATTTCTCAATTTGTTACTGAATTTATTATTCATTTGAGAAATCTTTTGATAATGATTACAGCACCGAATACGGAAACAACGCTTGATTTTTCGGGAGAAAACGCCGCAAAATTTTTGGAAAACGCGGAAAATATTGAGCCGAATGAAATCATTGAAATGATAACGATGTTTTCAAAGCTGCAAGGGCAATTAAAATATGCCTCGAACGACAGAATTTTACTGGAAGTGGCGTGCATTCAACAAAGCAGCCCTAAAATAGCCGAGGAAAGCCGAGCGCCGAGAAGAACTGAGCCGAGAGAGGAAAGACGCGAGCCTGAGAAAAAGGAAGCGCCGAAAGCCAAGGAAAAAGCAGTTCCGGACGATTTTAAGGTCGTGCTTTCTTTGTGGGATAAATTTATTGATAAATTTGAAGGAATGGAAGCCGCCTTTTTGAAACAGACAAAAGCAGGCTATCTTGAAAACGAATATTTATATATTGTGTGCGAGGGATTAAGCACCGTTTCCATGTTAAAAAGGAAAGAACAGAACATTAAAGACAAGCTTTTTGAAATGTTCGGAAAGGATTTCGATCTTAATTTTATATTCAAAGAAATTTACAACGAGTCGCACAAAAAACAATATGGCGCACCCGATGAATTTGCGTATAAAACAGACGGTCTGAGCCAAGAAGAGATAGAAAAAATTAAAAAAGCGTTAAACATTGAAATTAGTGTTGTATAAAGAACGATTTTATTATAAAATGAATGTAGGAAATATTGAAAACAGATATAATAGGAGTGAAATCAAATGGCTAAATTCAACGGCGGCGGAATGCCCGGGAACATGAATAATCTGATGAAACAGGCGCAGAAAATGCAGCGACAAATGGAAGAAATGCAGGAAGAAATGGAAAGCAAAACGCTCGAAACAACGAGCGGCGGCGGTGCAGTCAAGATTGTAATTTCAGGGAAAAAAGAAATAAAATCAATTGAGCTTTCCCCGGACATTGTTGATCCCGACGATGTTGAAATGCTGCAAGATCTTATAATTGCGGCGGTAAACGAAGCGGTGCGTCAGGCGGACGAAATGACGAATCGTGAAATGGGAAAAATCACGGGCGGAATGAATTTGCCGTTTTAATTTCTTGAAAATTTCTAAGCAAAAGGATAAGTTAAATGAACTATTACGGCAACGATGTAACGAATTTAATCGAAGAGTTTTCAAAGCTGCCGGGTGTCGGTTTCAAATCGGCACAGCGGCTGGCGTTTCATATAATTAATATGCCCAAGGAACGGGCGGCGTTTTTGGCGGGAGCGATTCTTTCGGCAAGAGAAAACGTGGCATATTGCTCGGTTTGCCAAAACCTTACGGACGAAAATCCGTGCAATGTGTGTGCTTCGGAAAACCGAGACCATTCATGTATAATGGTGGTTGAAGACCCGCGCGACATGGGTGCTTACGAGCGAACCAAGGAATATAAAGGTGTCTATCATGTTTTGCACGGCGCAATTTCGCCGCTCGCGGGAATCGGTCCTTCCGATATAAAGGTAAAAGAACTTTTACAGCGGTTAGAAAACGATGTAACCGAGGTAATTCTGGCAACGAACCCAAATATCGAGGGTGAAGCGACGGCAATGTATATAAGCAAGCTCATTAAGCCGTTGGGAATAAAAACAACGCGCATAGCCCACGGCGTTCCTGTCGGGGGCGATTTGGAATATATCGACGAGGTGACATTATCGCGAGCACTGGAAGGTCGGCGCGAACTTTAAATGTTACCGTTAAAAAAGAACAGGAGGATTTATAATGTCAGTTATCATTGAAGGAATCAAAGAAGCAAATGGATTTATAAGTTTTGGTAATTATGAAGCAAGCGAAAAAATTAAAGCTAAACTTGAAGTTTTCGGCGATGAATACGCTGTGAAAACACATAATGAAATAACACGTCTTGAAAAAAACGGAATGCTTATGATTGAAACTGTGCCGGGGGCAGCTGTGCTTGACTTTGAAATGAATGAAGATAAAGTGAGCTTTTCGGCGGAAGGAAACGGCGACACGCAAATCACGATTGGACTTATGCCCGAAACTGTTTATTGGTTGAAAATTGATGGTGAACAAATCGGAGAAGTGGCAACGCATAAATCTTCGGGCAAGGCGATTTTCAGCGTCGATCTTTCAGCTGTTAAAAATATTGTTTTAGAGAAATGTTGATGAATTATGCCTAAATTGAAAACTGTTTTTGTGTGTTCTGAATGTGGCTATGAATCACCCAGATGGCTTGGACGCTGTTCAAGCTGTATGTCGTTTAACACGATGAACGAGGAAATTTCAACGCCCGCGCCAAAACTCGGCATGGCGAAGGAATCCTCTCTCGGCGTTTCACATTCCAAAGCGGTTACACTTAAAAAAATCGACAGAAACACCGACGAACGTGCGCCGACAAACATTGAGGAGCTCGACAGAGTTCTTTCGGGCGGGCTTGTAACGGGGTCGTTGACGCTGGTCGGCGGCGAACCGGGAATCGGGAAATCGACGTTGCTTCTGCAAATTTGCCAAAGCATAGCCTTTAAGAATAACGGCAGGATATTATATGTTTCGGGCGAGGAATCGCTGGCGCAAATAAAAATGCGCGCTGAAAGACTCGGCGTTAACAACGACAATTTGTTTCTGCTGGCGGAAACCGATGTAATGGCGGTCGAACACGCAATAAACGAAATTTCGCCGTCACTGATTATAGTGGACTCGATTCAAACTATGCAGACAGGAGAGCTTTCAAGCTCACCCGGAAGCGTTACGCAAATCAGAGAATGTGCGTCGTTTTTCATGCGAGCGGCGAAAAATAACGGAATAAGTGTTGTTTTGGTCGGACACGTCACAAAAGAGGGTTCTCTTGCGGGTCCTCGGCTTCTTGAACATATGGTTGACACTGTTTTATATTTCGAGGGTGAACGAGCCGCAGGATATAGGGTGATAAGAGCCGTAAAGAACCGTTTTGGTGCAACAAATGAAATAGGCGTCTTTGAAATGGATGAAATGGGTTTGAAAAGCATTGAAAACCCGTCTGAATATATGCTGAGCGGCCGTCCGCTAGATGCGCCGGGAAGTGCAGTAACCTGCTGTGTTGAGGGAACGCGCCCGATTTTGGCGGAGGTGCAGGCGCTTGTAAGCTTCACAACTTTCGGAACACCGAGAAGAGTGGCAGCGGGGCTTGACTACAACCGCTCTGTAATGCTTATAGCAATGCTTGAAAAACGCGCAGGGATTGCACTTTCAAATTATGACAGCTATCTTAACATAGCAGGCGGAATGAAAATAACAGAGCCTGCCGTCGATTTGGCGACAGTTGCGGCAATTGCCTCAAGCAGTAAGAACAAGCCGATTAACCCATATTTTCTGGCGTTTGGTGAGGTCGGGCTGACGGGTGAGGTGAGGGCGGTCGGCGGTGCTGACAAGCGCATAGCCGAAGCGGAAAAGCTCGGATTTAAAGAGTGTGCCGTTCCGCAGGCGAACATGAGAGGAATCAGAAAACGCGGCGACATGAGGATTTACGGGGTTTCAAACGTGAATGAGCTGTTAAGCGTGATTTTGTGAATAGGGAAGGAAAATTTTTATGAACGATGTATTTAAGGAACAAATCGTTAAACGAAAACAAACACTTAAGGAAAAGGCGATTAGGTTTGCAGCATTGTTTATTTGTGTGTTTGCGTTCGTGGTTTCGTTTGTGTTTGTCCAATTCATGGCGTTTCCGATAGCGCTGGTGCTGTGGTTTGCGGCGCGCTATCTTTTGTCATTTCTTAATGTCGAATATGAATATATTTTCACGAGCGGGGATCTTGACATAGACAAAATTTACGACAAAACCCGAAGGAAAAGAATTTACACAGGCGATGTGAAAAACATTCAAATCATGACGCCTGTCAATGAAATGGGATATGAAGCGACATTTAAAAGAGCGGAAAAAACATTTGACTGCACCGGCGGTGAATATGGTGATAATACATATAAATTTATGGTGTTATACAAGGAAAAACATATTCAGATTGTTTTCGAACCGGATGGTTCAATGCTTGACGCAATGAGACCATATCTCGGGCAACAAAGACTTGTCAGAAAAATATAACTACATCAGGGAGGATGATTAAAATGAGCGAATCAGCTTACGGCGGGTTGTCAAAAATAAGGGAAGGGTTGACGTTTGACGACGTGCTGCTTATCCCGGCAGAATCAAGCGTTTTGCCGCATCAAATTGACATTAAAACAAAATTAACGAAGAAAATTACGCTTAACGCACCCATAATGAGCGCGGGAATGGACACGGTTACGGAAGCGCGCATGGCAATTGCGGTGGCGAGACAGGGCGGAATAGGAGTTATTCATAAAAACATGTCGATTGCCGAGCAAGCGGGCGAGGTTGATAAGGTTAAACGAAGCGAGCATGGTGTAATAACCGATCCGTTTTCGTTGTCACCGAATAATTATGTTTATGAAGCCGATGAGCTTATGGCAAAATATCACATTTCGGGTGTTCCGATTACGGAAAATGAAAAACTGGTCGGAATAATAACAAACAGAGATATCCGTTTTGAAGTAAATCATAATAAAAAAATATATGAGGTCATGACAAAGGAGGGGCTTATTACAGCTCCTGTCGGAACAACGCTTGAGCAAGCAAAGGAAATTCTCACTCGCCACAAAATCGAAAAGCTTCCGATAGTTGACGAAAAAAATAAGCTTCAAGGACTTATTACTATTAAAGATATCGAAAAAATTATAAAATATCCGCTTTCGGCAAAGGATGAGCAAGGAAGATTGTTTGTAGGGGCGGCGGTTGGAGCGACCGCAGATGTGCTTGAAAGAGCGGCGGCTCTTCTTGAAGCCAAGGTCGATTTGTTGGTTGTTGACACAGCGCACGGTCATTCTGTAAATGTGATAAATACGGTCAGAAAAATAAAGGAGACGTTCCCGGAAGCGCAGGTTGTTGCAGGAAATGTAGCGACAGGTGAAGCGACTTTAGAGCTTATTAAAGCGGGAGCAGACGCGATTAAAGTTGGAATCGGTCCCGGTTCGATTTGTACAACGCGGGTAGTAGCGGGTGTGGGTGTGCCTCAGGTCACAGCGATAAACGATTGTGCAATGGCGGCAGAGCCTTATGGAATCCCGATTATAGCCGATGGCGGAATCAAATTTTCGGGCGACATGACAAAAGCAATTGCGGCGGGCGCCGATGTTTGCATGATGGGAAGCCTTCTTGCAGGTTGCGATGAAAGCCCGGGCGCAATAGAGCTTTATCAGGGAAGGAAATATAAATCATTCAGAGGAATGGGTTCGCTTGCCGCAATGGAAAAAGGCGGAAAAGATCGTTATTTCCAAGAAGAAGCGATAAAAGTCGTTCCTGAAGGTGTTGAGGGGCGTGTTTCCTATAAAGGACTGCTTGCTGACACGGTTTATCAGCTTTTGGGCGGGCTTCGTTCGGGCATGGGATATTGCGGAACGCCGAATGTCCAAGCGCTTAAAGAAAACGGAAGATTTGTCAGAATCACGAGCGCAGGGCTGAGAGAAAGCCACCCGCACGACATTCAAATAACCAAGGAATCACCGAACTACAGCGTGGAATATTAATTATCGGGGGAGGGTCAAAAATGATTACGACAGCCAATTTAACAGAATTAAACAAATTCATAAAGGCGGAAATCGGCGATCCGCATCATTTGCTGGGAATGCATGAAATTTTCAACGACGGAAAAAAAGAGCTTTCTGTTCGTGTTTTCATGCCGATTGCCAAGTCGGTTTCGGTTATTGACCCGAATGATCAAACTTTTTGTTGTGAGCTTAACAAAATTCACGAGGATGGTTTTTTTGAGGCGGTTTTAGAGGGCAAAAGCGAATGGTTTCGTTATAAACTGCGAATTGAAAACATTGAAGTGGATGCAAAAGGCGAAACAATTTGGGAAACATATGACCCATATTCATTTGAACCGGTTATAACCGAATTTGATTTACAGCTTTTCGGTGAGGGAACGCATTATAAAATTTATGAGAAACTCGGGGCGCATATTGTAGAGATTGACGGCGTTTCAGGAGTTTTATTCGCTATTTGGGCGCCCGATGCAAAACGCGTTTCGGTTATAGGCGATTTCAACAAATGGGACGAACGGCGGAATCAAATGCGCCATTTGCAACATTCGGGTGTTTGGGAGTTGTTTGTGCCGGGGTTGAGAAAAGATGAAATTTATAAATTTGAAATTTTAAACAAAAAAGGGCAGGCTTCTAAAATGACCGACCCTTACGGTAATAGTTTCGAAGCATTGCCTGGGGACTGCTCTGTTGTTTGCGGTTTGGATGATTATAAATGGAACGACAGCAAATGGCTGAAAAAACGCAGCGCGTGGGAATCGAATCCGCCGAGTGGGGCGATAAGCATCTATGAAGCGCATTTGGGTTCATGGAAACGCCGCAAGGACGGCGGATTGATGTCATATACAGAGCTTGCAGATGAGATTGTTCCTTATGTGAAGGAAATGAACTATACGCATATTTCGCTTCTTCCGATTATGGAACACAGAAATGATGAAGCCTTGGGCTATGAGGCAACGGGTTATTTCGCGCCGACTTTTCGTTATGGTGACCCGTCGGAATTTATGTATTTTATTGATAAATGTCATCAAAACAATATCGGCGTAATTTTGTGCTGGCAGCCAAATGCTTCTGATTACAGCGGTGGAAAAGTGAAAAATTTCTTCATAGGAAGCGCGCTGTTTTGGCTTGATAAATATCATGTTGACGGTTTGAAAATTGATTCGTTGTCGTCTGTAATTTATTCGGGCGGTGGCAGAAGCGACAGCTCGTTTGAGTTTATAAAACATTTAAATTCGATTGTTCCGAAGTTGTTTCCCGGTACTTTTACAATCGCGGGGGAAAGCGCGGGGCTTTCACGGGTTTCAGACTCGGTTGACAGCGGCGGAATCGGCTTCGGCTTGAAAAAAAGCGTCAGCTGGACAAGGGACATTTTATCTTATATGGCGATTGAAGCCGACGACAGGCTGTTTTCGGGAGAATTGCCGGCATTTGCGGCTAAACGTTCAGCAATTAAGAATAAAAGCCTTATTTTGGCGTTTTCTTGTGAGGAAGCTCGGCCATATTCGCTTCTTAACAGAATGTCGGGTGACTTGTGGCGCAAATGCGCGGGGATGAAGCAGCTTCTTGCGTTTAAATTCGGCTGTCCCGGAATGAAACAAATGTTTATGGGTGGCGAGTTTGGGCAACTTATAGAATGGAATTCAAACTGTGAGCTTGACTGGTTTTTGCTTGAGCATGCTTGCCATAAGCAAATAAAACAGTTTGCAACAGATTTAAACAAGCTTTACAAAAAAGAAAAAGCACTTTCGGAAGGAAGTTTTGAATGGAGCGATTTAAACGGCGTAATGACTTTTGTCAGAAAAACGGAGGAAGCTTCCGAAACGCTCATTTTCGCTTTTAATTTCTCGGCAGAACCAAAGCTTGCCTATACAGTTAATGTTGGCGATGGTGTTAATTATAAAGAAAAACTCAATTCAGATTCCAAAAAATATGGAGGAAGCGGCGTTGTTAACAGCAAATTGCTCACACCTGAGGACGGAAAAATTGAAATCAAAGTGCCTACGATGGGGGTTGTTGTTTTAGCAGTAAAATAGAGGAGATTTAAATATGCGTGTCTTTAAGCGGTTGATGATCGTTTTTATAGTAACGACGCTCCTTTTCGGTTCGAGCCTTGCGGTGCTTATTTATTCAAACTATGATTATCTAATGTTTAAAATTTTGATGGCAGAAAACTATATATTTACCGATGGGCTTGACGAAATTTATAAAGAACAAATAGACAGTGACGGCGAAATAAAAAGCTATTATAAAAATTTCGATGATGTAGTTATCGGGGTTTTTACCGACAAAATAAGGGAAACAAACGGTGACAAGTATACATATTTATATACGCCGCCGCAATTTCAACAATCTCTTAAAACGACCGAAGAAGTAGCCAAAACGGCAGAAATAATAGAAATGATGGGTAGTTGGGTTTATATAAACATTCCGAACATTTCGACGTTCACAAGCGATTTTATTGAGAAAAACAAAGAAATACTCAAAAATTATAAAAATATTATAATAGATTTAAGGTCAAATCACGGCGGCGAATTGGATGCACTTTACAAGATGTGCGAGCTTTTTTTGGACAAGGGAATGATAATCGGAAGCGAAAAAGCACGCAGTAATTTCTTCTCAAAGATAGTGAAAGCCAAAACAGACCGATATTTTGATTTTGAAAACATTGTTTGCTTAGAAAATGCCGAAACGGCAAGTGCCGCGGAAGGGTTTATAATGGCGCTCAAGGAAAATCTCGGCAATGTGACAATCGTCGGTGAAAAATCGTTCGGTAAGGGAATAGGGCAGGTGACAATTCCGCTTAAAGGCGGATTTGCCGTGAAAGCGACCGTAATAACAATAGAAACACCAAACGGCGGTTCGATTCACGAAAAGGGGATAGAACCCGACATAGAATATAAAGAAAAAGACGGAATTGTGGAATTTGTTTTAAAAAGCATAGAAAAAGAATGATTTGAAAGGACGGTATAGATGTTGTCAAAGTTTAAAGGTTTAATCGGAAAATTGTGCGAAACAAATTTCGGAAGAGCGTTGATTTGTGCTGTAATTGTCATTGTTTTGGAGGCGACGTTATTTAATGTGCAGCATTGGCTGACAATAAACGCCGGTCCGAAGTTCAACATAGAGGGATTGGAGGCAAGCTTCAACGATGTTGAAAAAGACGAAGATTCATATCTTGTTCCAAAAAGGCATGATGCTTCTGTGACGTTTAATAACATAAATAAACCGATTAGAACGATTCGCTTTGACATTGAATTTATCAATAAGCATGCGGAAAAAGCACAGCTTTATTTTGATTATGACGACGAGGATTCGCGGCGTTCGGTGTCAACAACTGTTTATCCGAATTTTTCAAAAAAAGACATGATGTCTGTTGGATTTAAAGGAAATGTTTCCGAGTTGAAATTGAGCTTTAAAGACGGTTGGGAAAATGTTGTCTTGAAAGGCATATATTTTAACGAAGCGATGCCGTTTTATTTCCATTGGCTGAGAGTAATTTTGCTGTGGTTGTTGCTGTTTGCAATTTGCGCATGGCGTTTTTCGAGTCTTGGAAAAACGGTGCTTGATGCCGACAACAAGCTCCAAAAAAATGTGAATCGTTTTGCCGTGTTTGTGATGGTTTTCTTTCTTTTTATAATATATGCGTTAAATAGGGATCTGAGCGCCCAGCCAACCTTTTTGAAGGTTATTACACAATCGGATAATGGTTGCGAAGACTGGTATAATAAACTTGCGGATTCATTTTTAGCAGGGCGGCTGGATTTGGATAAATCAGTCGACCAAAAGCTTATTGATGCGGAAAAACCGTACAGCTACAGCTATAGAGGTGAAAAGGGGATAAATTATCCTTTTGACACAGCTTATTATGATGGAAAATTATACGTTTATTACGGAGTTGTTCCCGTACTTATCACCTATCTGCCTTTCAAGGCACTGACAGGTAATGATTTGTCTTCGGGCATAGTTTGCTTCATTTTCGCCGCTGTTTCATTCATTTCACTTTTCTTCTTGTGGCGAAGCGTGGCAAGACGTTATATAAAAAATCTTCCTTACAGCCTTTTTTTGGCGGGATATTTTACGTTGTGCTGCTGCTCAATGGTGACATGGTGCGTGGCAAGACCATGGTTTTATGAAGCCGCAGCGCTTGGAGGGCTGATGTTTGTGACGACGGGAGTTGCCCTGTTGTTTTCGGCGACAAAAGGAGAGAAATTAAATCGGGTCAAGCTGGTGTGTGCCGCGGCTTGTCTCGCGCTCGCTGTCGGAACAAGACCGAACCTTGCAATTATCTCTGTTTTGCTTCCTGTTATTGTTTGGAATCCGCTTAAAGATTCGTGGAAGAAAAAGAATTTTAAAGAATTGATTTCGGCGGTTGTTTGCGTTGCAATTCCTTATATTATAGTTGCGGCAGGGCTTATGTGGTATAATTATGTAAGATTTGATTCTGTTTTTGAATTTGGCTCTTCATATAATTTGACATCTGAAAACAACGGCGTAGTAGGCATGGTCAGCAACCTTAACAAGCTTCAGCGAGTCGTCAGCACCGCTTCGGAATATCTTTTTGCGCCGATTAAATACAGCTCGGTTTTCCCGTTTGCGCATTTTGTTGATGGTGAAAACTCGGTTGGATATAATGGTTATTTCGTGAATTACGGAATTTGGGGAGTTATGCAGCTGCCTGTTTCGTTGTCATTGTTGGCATTGCCGTGGCTTCGCCGTAAAAAAGGAAGTGTTAGACAAGAAACAAAAGCGTTCACGATGCTTTGCTGGTTTGCCGGTTTAGGTTTGGCGATGGTCATTTTGGATGGTTATATGATAGGAATATTACAGCGTTATGCGACGGATTTTCTCTGGCTTTTCATGATAGCGGCGGTTTCAAGTCTGTGCCTGTTGTGTCAAAGGGTTTCAGAAACAAAGGAATTTGCCTCGAAAGCGCGTCATGCGGCAATATTCATTATGATAATTTCGGCATTTCCATTTATAATGATTTGGTTTAATGCGGAAAGAGCATTTTTCATAAATCGCAACCCGGAATTACTAAGCTATTTTGCGGACATGTTCGCGTTTTGGAAATAATTGAAAGATTAAAAGGCTTCGATGTCAACCTTAACGGCATCAAAGGATTTATTAAGAACAATTTTTGAAATTTTATCGAATTTCTCGGTATTATCACTCACAAAGAAAGTCTTTTCGGAGATATTTTGGGGAGAGGCTGCCATATTGTTTTCAAAAAGAAATTTTTTAATGCTTTCAGCGGCGCAAACAGCGGGATTCACAACGCTTGTTGCGCCGGCTGTTTTTTGAATGAGATTTTTAAGAAGAGGGTAGTGGGTGCAACCCAAAAGAAGAGTGTCAATGTTTTTGTCGACAAGATTGCGCAAATAAATTTCGACTGTTGACTCGGCGACGACGTTTTCTGTCCAACCTTCTTCAACCAACGGCACAAAAAGAGGACAGGCTTTAGCATAAACCATGGAATCGCCGTCCGCTTGCTTGATTGCGCGTTCATATGCACCGCTTCTGATTGTCGCCTCTGTTCCGATTACGCCGATTTTTTTGTTTTTTGTGGCGGAAAGTGCCGCGCTCATGCCATACCCGACCATTTCAAAAATGGGAATGTCAAACTCGCCGACCAATTCAGGATAAGAGTTTGAACTTGCCGTGTTGCATGCAATTATAACGGCTTTCACGTTCTTAGAAAGTAAAAACCGAATAATCTGTTTTGAAAATTTAGTAACGGTTTCGCGTGATTTGTCGCCGTAAGGCACGCGCGCTGTGTCGCCGAAATAAACGATGTTTTCGTTCGGCATAGCGGATATAATTTCAGACGCGACGGTCAAACCGCCAACGCCCGAGTCGAATATTCCGATTGGGTTATTGTTCATAGCGCAAACCGCTGAAAGCCAAGCTCGATTAATTTGTCAACAAGCTCGGAAATGCTGATTCCCGTGGCTTTCCACAGCATCGAATACATGCTGATTGCCGTAAAGCCGGGCATAGTGTTTACTTCGTTAAAAACAACTCTGTTCTTTTCAGTGTCATAAAAAAAGTCGATACGTGCCAAGCCCGAGCAATCAAGAGCTTTATAAATTTTTAAAGAAGAAGATCGGATTTCCTCTTTAATTTCATCGGGAATGTCGGCAATAACTATCGTTTCAGAATTAGAATCGTTATACTTAGCGTCAAAATCATAGAAAGCGTGAGAAGGAACAATTTCGCCGACCCCTGAAGCCTCAGGATTTTCGTTTCCCAAAACAGCACATTCAAGCTCTCTTCCGACAATTGCCTTTTCAATTAAAACTTTGTTGTCGTGCTTTGCCGCTTCAATAAGCGCTGTCTCAAGCTCGGATTTATTATTCGCTTTGGAAATTCCGATTGAAGAGCCGCCGTTTGAAGGTTTGATAAAGCAAGGATAGCCGATTTTATAACGAACCTTTTTGTAAATTTCAGACATGTTTTCGGCAACATCTGTTTTGGTGAACACTAGATAATCCGCTTGTGCCACACCTACGGTTTTTGCTACCATTTTGGTAAACGCTTTGTCCATGCAGGCGGAAGAGGAAAGTATTCCCGAACCTACATATGGGATTCCGGCAAGCTCACAAAGCCCCTGAACGCTTCCGTCTTCGCCGAATTTGCCGTGAAGAACGGGAAAAACCATGTCAATGGGAATGTTTTTCGCTTTGCCGCCGACGATTCTCAACAGACCATGATGAGTCGTGTCGGGGCTTAAAATGGCGGGCGTTCCTTGTTTTTCCCATTGAACATTCGCCATGTTATCGGAACAACCGTCGTAAAGAAGCCACTTTCCTTCTTTCGAAATATAAATTGGAATTACAAAATATTTATCGGTGGAAATATTATTAATAATCGTTGAAGCTGATATTTTTGAAATTTCATGCTCGCTTGATACACCGCCGAAAAGGACGGCTACAGTCTTTTTACGCATAATTGCCTCCTTCAAAATTAAAGTTCTTTAACCTTATTGTATGCCGCCGCAACTGCGTTTAAAACAGCGCTTTCAAAACCGTTGTCAACAAGGGAACAAACACCCTCGACGGTTGCGCCGCCGGGTGAGCACACGTTGTCGGCAAGCTCACGTGGGTGCAAAGATGAATTAAGTGCCATTTCAGCACTTCCCAAAACCGTTTGGGCGGCGATGTCAAGCGCAGTTTGCTTATTTATGCCGTTTTTAACCGCCGCTGTCGCCAACGCATCAATAAACATATAAACAAACGCGGGAGAACAAGAAGCAACTGCCGTAAAAATCGGGAAAAGCGATTCGTCAAGTTCGGCGGCGCTTCCGATTGCATCAAGGCATTTTACGGCAACGGCTTTATCTGCTTTCGAAATGTTTTTGTTGCAACAAAAGGCGGTAGTGCTTTTGCCGATTTCGGCGTTTATGTTGGGCATCACCCTAACGATTTTCGCATCTTTGTCCAAGAACGATTCAATAAATTCAACAGTTTTACCGGCGGCAATTGAAACGATAATTGGATTGTGTTTTTTTACGCTGTCGGCTATAGAAGTCAAGACATCGGGCAAATGATGTGGTTTGACTGCAAGAAAAACAACGTCGCATTTTTCCGAAATTTCATCTGAAGAATTGAAAACCGAAACGCCGAGTTTCCCTTGAACCACAGCACTTCGAGCAGCGTTTTTCTCGCAAATATGTATTTTCTTGCACGAGGCAACACCGTTGGAAATCATTCCCGCAATGATGGAATATGCCATGTTTCCTGCGCCTATAAAGCCGTAGTTCATTCCGTTTCCTCCGATTTATATGAATTATATTCATTTACAACATCATCAATTGCTCTGAATATTTTTTTAACAAAAGCCTGATCATCCGCATTTCCCGGAGAATTTGTCATCACAGCGATGTAGTAAGGGCAATCACCGAAAACAATTCCGGTGTCATGATAAGAAACGCCAGACCAATCCGATTTGTGTGCGGAGGAATATTCGGGAAGAGCGTCTTGGATGAAATTTTGTCTCGCGTTTAAAAGCAAATTCCAACACATTTTGCCCTCTTCGCTTTGAAGATTGAAATCATAGATGTTTTTCCATGCAATAAAAGCATCCCGCGGGCTTGCTTCGCTTTGATTTCTATCATTTGAAAGGCGCAAATTCGCGCATCCCAGCTCGTTTATAAAGTCATTATAGCCGCCTTTCCCGAAATGCTCCGACAGCATTTGATAAGCGATGTTGTCGTCATAGTGAATCACCAAAAACAGCAAATCTTCTACTGAGTAAGCACCGCCGAACGGCTTGTCTTGCAAAACACCCGAACCACCGCGATAAAATCTGCTTTCGTAAACTTTTGTGTCGCCGAGATGTTTGTTTCTTTCCGCTATTTGCTTAAAGCAATATAAAACAAAAGGTGCTTTAACCATACCCGAGGAATGAAAAACATCATCGGGATTATAACCGAAAGACATTGATTTATCCAACGTGACGGCATAAAAAGCGAATTTGTTTTCATAATTATCAATCAACGATTCGATGATTATGCGATTTTCCTCACTCATTTCAAAATCTATGCTGTTTATCGTCACAATGTTCTGTTCGAAAATATCGTTTAATGAAGAAATGTCTTCTTCAGAATGCTCGGTCACCGCGTTTTCATCGTCAGAAAAAACGGGGATTGCATCCTCGCTTTTTTGAAAGCCGCCATCGTTGGAAATAGCGTAACAGACGGCTAAAATGACAAACACATCAAGCAATATAATTAAAATATATTTTACATACTTGCTAAGCATGGCTATTCATCCTCTAATTTCAATACGCTCATAAACGCCGTTTGAGGAAGCTCGACGTTGCCTATCTGCCTCATGCGCTTTTTACCTTCTTTTTGTTTTTCAAGCAGCTTTTTCTTACGGGTAATATCGCCACCATAGCATTTCGCCAAAACGTCTTTTCTGACGGCAGAAACGGTTTCTCTCGCGATAACCTTGCCGCCGATGCTTGCTTGAATCGGTATTTCAAACTGGTGGCGCGGAATTTCTTTTTTCAACTTCTCAGCCATTTTTCGTCCGCGTTCCTGCGCTGTTGAGCGGTGAAGAACAAAAGAAAGCGCGTCAACAGGTTCGTGATTGAGAAGCATGTCCATTTTAACAAGGTCGCTCGGCGTATAGCCGATTAGCTCATAGTCAAAGGAAGCATAACCTCTGCTTCTCGATTTGAGCGCGTCGAAGAAATCATATATAATTTCATTAAGCGGAAGCTCATAAATAAGCCGCGCGCGCGTTGTTTCCAAATAATCAATTCCGATATATTCACCTCGACGCGTTTGGCAAAGTTCCATTATAGTGCCAATATATTCGGTTGGAAGAATTATCTCGGCCTTGACGATAGGTTCTTCAATTCTGTCGATAGTTGTTATATCCGGGAAATTGCCGGGGTTTGAAAGCTCTATCACCGTTCCGTCGGTTTTATAAATGTTGTAGATTACGCTTGGTGTCGTCGTCACCAAATCCATTTTATATTCGCGCTCAAGCCGTTCCTGAATTATTTCAAGGTGAAGAAGACCCAAAAATCCACAGCGGAAACCGAAGCCGAGAGCGATTGACGTTTCGGGTTCATAAAACAGCGAAGCGTCGTTAAGCTTGAGCTTTTCTAACGAATCGCGAAGATCTTGATATTTAGACCGATCAGCGGGAAAAACGCCGCAGAAAACCATCGGGTTTACATCCTTATAACCGGGCAGGGGAGTGTTGCATTTGTTTTCGGCGTCAGTAATCGTGTCGCCGATTCTTGTGTCGCCGACGTTTTTAATGCTCGCGGTTATATAGCCGACATCGCCGGCTGAAAGCGAATCGCAGGGGATAAACTGTCCCGGTCCGAACATTCCCGTTTCAACGACTTCAAACTCTTTGTCTGATGCCATTAAATAAATTTTCATGCCCTTTTTAACAATTCCGTCAATAACACGAACGAAAACGATAACGCCTCGATAGGAATCATAAAGGCTGTCGAAAATAAGAGCCTTTAAAGGAACACCCGGCGCGTCACTGCCCGAAGGGGCGGGGATTTCGTTTATAATGCTTTCGAAAACTGTTTCTATATTAAGCCCCGATTTTGCCGAAACCAATGGCGCTGTTTCGGCAGGAATGCCAATTATGTCTTCGATTTCCTTTATAACAAGGGCAGGGTCGGCGCTCGGCAAATCAATTTTATTTATTACAGGAACGATTGCGAGATTGTTGTTTAAAGCAAGATAGACGTTTGCAAGCGTTTGCGCTTCTACACCTTGAGCCGCGTCAACCACAAGAACCGCGCCCTCGCAAGCAGCAAGATTTCTTGAAACCTCATAAGTAAAATCGACGTGACCCGGTGTGTCAATCATGTTTAATATATATTCACTTCCGTCTTTAACCTTGTAAATAAGTCTGACAGATTGGGCTTTAATCGTTATTCCGCGTTCGCGCTCAAGATCCATGTTGTCGAGAACTTGATCCTGCATTTCGCGCTCACTCAAAAGCCCTGACATTTGAATAAGCCTGTCGGCGAGAGTTGATTTGCCGTGGTCTATGTGGGCGATTATGCAGAAGTTTCTTATGTTTTTTTGCCTGTCGGACATTGTTTTCCTCCTGATGCTTTTCCTTGCCTTAACAAGGTTTTTAACCGTGCCATAGTATAACATGGAATAGTTTATGCGTCAATATTTGATTTGCAAAGGAAAATTAAAATTGAATTAAAAGTAAATTAAAAAAGATGATAAGTAAGTTTCTTATATATTTTATATAAAATTACATATAAATATTTCCTTGACTTAGTGTAAAATTGGGGTATAATAGAATTGTAATTTTAATAAAATAAATCAAATTATCCAAAAGGAGGGCAACAATGTTAAAAAAAATCAAAGTATTTGTCGCTATTGCGACAGCAGTTTCACTTCTCAGCGGGGTTGTTGCATTGGCAGCACCAGGGGAAAGCTTTTTCAGCGAACCGCCGCCACTTTCGTTTGAACCCGACGACGACAGCTGGTTAGGTTACAAAATCGTTCCCAAAGTAGATATTACAATCACAGCTTTGGGGCGCGATGCGACAGACATGGCGCAGGATCACCCCGTAAGATTGTGGGATGTTTCAGCTCGTCCCGATCCGTTGGGAGAATGGGGTGAAGACGAACCGCAAAGAACAGCGTTTGAGGGCTCTTATATAATGAGTGAGGTTTTAATTACACCCGATTCGCTTCAGGACAAAGGGTTTCATTATGAAGAGCTTGAAGAACCCATCGTTCTTAAAGCGGGCGGGCTTTATGCAATAGTAGCTTTGGAATATGCGGAAGGCGACTATATGGTTTGGCCTACGGATGTTACGGACGTAATTTCAGGATTAATTAACGAAAACATCGCAAATATCACCGAGGACGCACACAGCGGACCCCAACACGGAAGAAATGACATAGACGCTCCTCCCGTAAACTATTGGATCAGCACATGGACATATGGTGAAGAAACCATGGGAAGATGGGATGGTAATGCCGGCGTTATGTCAAACGTAAACTTTTGGTATACTGCAGACGCAGAAATTCCTGCGGCTGAAGAAACCGAAGAGGTTGAAGAAGCTGTAATTGATGAAGAAATTGAAGAAATTGACGATGCTTCTGTTGTTGAAGAGGTTATAGAAAAGCCTGTTGAAGCCGACAAAGTTGTTGATGACAAGCCTGTTCCGGTAAACGGCGACAGATTGGTCGGAAATTCCGCCTATATTATTATTTTAACATTTATGGCGTTTGGTGCTGTTCTGCTTTCAATAAGAAAAAGACGCGAAAACAACTAAGAATCGGGCACCTAAAGAAGGAGAGCTTAGTCATGTTGAGAAAACTCAGATTATTTGCCGTTGTTTTAACAGCTGTTTCACTTTTAAGCGGAACGGCAGTCCTTGCGGCACCGGGAGCAAGTTTTTTCAATGAGCCACCGCCGCAGGAATGGGAGCCATCGGAGGACAATGTAAAGGGATATAAAATCATTCCCAAGGTTGATATAACCATTACGGCGTTGGGTCGTGACGCTTTGGGCATGGCGCAGGAGCATAAGGTTCAAGTGTGGGATGTTTCGGCGCGTTCTAATCCTACCGTTGAAGAGGGTTGGGGCGAGCACGAAGCACAGCGCAGAGATTACGACGGTTCTTATATGATAACCGAGGTTTTAGTAACTCCGGATTCTCCGGTTGACAGCGGCTATCATTACGAAGAACTTGCCGAGCCTGTTGTTCTTAAAGCCGGCACATTATACGCGATTGTTTCGGAAGAATTTGAAGACGGAGATTGGGTCACCTATCCGCCGACAAACGCCGAATTTATAAGCGAATTAATTAACACAGACATCGCCAGCATCGTGGAAGACGCTCACAATAGCATTCCCGGTGGTTTTGAAAAACCCGATGAGCTTGAAATCGTTCCACCGATAAATTATTGGTTCAGTCTTTGGTCATACGGCGAGGAAACAATGTTTATAAACGAGGGAAACACAGGAATTTTGTCGAGTGTAAACTTTTGGTATGAGGAAAATGACGCTGTTGTTGAGGATGAAGCACCAGTTGAAACGGTTGAGCGTGATGACGAGATTCCTCCGACAGGTGACAAGACAGTTGATGTTACGGCGATTTCGATTCTGTTGCTCATTACCTCTTTCGGCATGACTATGTTAATGATTAGAAGAAGAAATGAAAACAATTGGTTAAGCTAAGTTTACCTAAGTAAGCGATGATTAATTCAAAAGCTTGCGAAAAAATTTAGTGACAGCGGCGAAATCTTATGAGCGTAAGTGCTATTTTCCACGAGGTTACATTTAATCATTGGTTACCTAAAAATTTATATTATTAGGAGGGCATAAATTGTTAAAGAGACTTAAAATTTTTTCGGTTGTGTTGATTGCTGTCTCTCTTTTAAGCGGGCTCACGGCGTTTGCCGCACCCGGAGGAAGCTTCTTCAGCGAACCGCCCGAGCAAGCTTGGGAACCGGATAAAGACGTTATTGCAGGATATAAAATAATTCCCAAGGTTGATATTGCTGTCACTGCTCTTGGACGCGATGCATTGGGAATGGCTCAAAACCATGAGGTTACATTGTGGGACATGACAAATCGAATGGAAGCTTCTCCCACATGGGGCGAAGAAGAACCGGCAAGAGTGGATTTTGAAAGCGCAGTGCTTTTGGCGACAGTCGAGGTTACCCCCGATTCTTCTCAAGACAGCGGGTTTTTCTATGTAGAACTCGCAGAGCCGATCGTTCTTAAAGCAGGCAATCTTTACGCAATTGCCGCTCAGGAATATGAAGACGGTGACTATGTTCCGCATGTGCATGGCTGCGATTTGAGCAATATTCCGAGCTTGGTCAATGAAAACATAGCTTATATTTGCGAGGATGCGCACAACGGAATCGCCAACGGAGCAGAGCTTCCGGCGGGAATGGATGTAGCTCCTCCCATAAACTGGTGGTTCCATGACTGGTTTCAAGACGGCGAAAATCCCGCTTACAGAGCGGGCGGAGCTTTCGGAAGCAGTTGCCAAGGCATTTTGTCAAGTGTAAACTTTTGGTATGATGAAGAACTTACGGTTCCTCTTACCGACGATGAAGTAAATGCTCTTTATCCTCCTGCGATTTCCGAAGAGGCGGCGGAAGAAACCGCCGAAGCAGAAGAAACAGTTGAAGAGGAAGCAATTATCGAAGAAACGATTTCAGAGGAAACAACAATTGAAGAAACGGTTGAAGAAAAAGTTGAAGAAACAGCTTTTGAGGAAATCATGCCGGTTAAAGAAACTGATCGCAACGAAGCAATTCCTCCGACAAACGATAATTCAATTGGAGCTTCCGGTTACGTGCTTATATTGATGCTTGCAGCACTTGGAATGATTATTTTGATTGCTAAAAAAGGAACAAAAATATTTTAATAAAAAATATAAATTTCAGGAGGAATAGTAAAATGTTAAAGAAATTCAAAATTTTTTCAGCTGTTTTAGTTGCTGCTTCACTTCTCAGCGGCATTACAGCACTTGCTGCACCAGGAGGAAGCTTTTTCAGTGAACCGCCGGCACAGGCGTGGGAACCGGACAAGGACAGTAATGTAGGATATAAAATAATTCCCAAGGTTGACATTACAGTTACTGCGTTGGGACGTGATGCGTTGGGAATGGCTCAAAACCATGAACTTACATTGTGGGACATGACAGACCGAATGGAAGCTTCTCCTACATGGGGCGAAGAAGAGCCTGCAAGAGTAGATTTTGAGAGTGCCGTGCTTTTGGCAACGGTTGAGGTTACACCCGATTCTCCTCAAGACAGCGGATTTTTCTATGCAGAGCTTGCAGAACCCATTGTTCTTAAAGCGGGCAATCTTTACGCAATTGCGTCACAGGAATATGAAGACGGCGACTTTGTTCCGCATGTGCATGGCTGCGATTTGAGCAACATTCCGAACTTAGTCAACGAAAACATAGCATATATCTGTGAAGACGCACATAACGGCATTGCCAACGGCGGAGTTGTTCCTGAGGGAATGGATATGGTTCCTCCCATAAACTGGTGGTTCCATGATTGGGTTCAAGACGGCGAAAATCCCGCTTACAGAGCCGGAGGAGCTTTTGGAACTAGCGCCAGAGGAATTTTGTCAAGCGTAAACTTTTGGTATGATGAAGAACTTACGGTTCCGCTTACCGATGATGAAGTGAACGCTATTTACGGAACGCCAATTCCTGCTGAGGTGCCGGAAGAGGATGCAGCTGAAGTTGAAGGCGAGGACGTTACAGAAGACGTAACCGATCCTATTGAAGAAAGCGAAGAAAATACAGACACCGATGCAGATGAAGCGATTACAGAAGGCGTTGACGAAGAAAACGCAACCGATTCTGCTGACGCAGAAGAAACAGAAAAAGCGGATGACAACAATATGCTCAAAAACGGTATAATTATCGGCGCGATTGTAGTTGTTTTGGCAGTAATGGTATTCCTTTTCTTGAAAGGAAAAAAATCGAATAAATAGTAAATAATTTTCATTTGTACATAGAAACTTCCGCCATGGGTAAGCCAAGGCGGAAGTTTTGTCTTGTGTATTGATTTCTCGTAATTAAATGGCATTATGCGTAAAGCACGCGATGGCGCAGGTGGGAATTACTGCGACTGCGGTGGGGGTAAAACAAAACCATACTGTGATTGGAGTTGTTTCATAAATCTCCGTGCTCACAAGATACGACAAACGCATGAATTAGAATGTGCTCACATTAAAATAGCATCAAACGACATAGTGAGAAAAAATTCTGCGAAAGCGTTAAAGTCGCAAAAAATATCGTTCGATTTCGTCTCGATGCTTATAATAGATCATTATCGTATTCCCATGGATTAACACGATTTCTTTTAGAGAGAATAACAGGAACAAGTTTCTGCTTTTTTATCACAATGTTACTCAAAAACCAAAAATTGATTTCCATGGAACTGCGTTCTCGAATTGTTGACTTGTAGACATTTTTATGCTACTCTTATAAAAGGCAATAAGTTAATGGAAAAAGGTGATTAATATGAAAAAAGTAGGGATTATTACACTTTACCATAAAAATTATAATTTTGGAGGTCAGCTTCAAGCCTATGCGCTTCAACAAAAGGTTGAAAGCCTTGGGTTTTCAGCTGAGGTTTTAGATTGCGATTTATCGACGGTACAAGGGCGGCGTGTTGAGAGATTTAAATCTTTGGGACTTTCGAAGTCATTAAGAATTTTTTATATGAAAATGAGAATGAAGTTGAAAAAAATGCTCAACTTGGAGTTTAAAAGAAATATTGAACGAAAAAATAAAAAATTCAAAGATTTCTGTGATTTTATTCCGCATTCGGAATATGCAAAAGCGGATAATGCTTCTGTTTTTGCCGATAAGTATGATATGTTTATTACAGGAAGCGATCAAGTTTGGAATCCTGCAATATGGTGCGGAGTATTATTGTTAGATTTCGTTCCGGTTGAAAAAAAGAAAATTTCTTATGCGGCAAGCATATTAACAACAAAATTTTCCGAAAAAGAACAACTATATTTGCAAGAACAGTTAAGCAGCTTTAATGCGGTTTCCGTGCGTGAAATCGGAGCAAAAATTTTGTTGGATCAGGTCTGCGATGTAAATATAACACAAGTGTTAGATCCTACACTATTATGGAATGCGGATTTCTGGGAAAATCATATGCTACCGCCGAAAATAGAACAACCATATGCGTTTGTTTATATGATGGGCAACAGAGCCGGAACAAAAAAATTAATCCGTGATTTTTGTCGGCGCAATGGGCTGCGTATGGTATTGGTTCCTCATAACCAAGGTCATTATAGAGCAGAGGACGAAAAATATGGTGATGTATTGGCTTATGACATAGGTCCTCGTGAATGGTTAGGGTATATTAAAAATGCGAATTATGTGTTTATGAGTTCTTTTCATGGAACGGCATTTTCTTTGAATTTCAAAAAGAATTTTTGGAGTTTTGAAGAACCCAAGCTCGACGCCCCGAAAGGCTCAATGAGGATGGAAAGTCTGCTGATGCAAATTGGCTTAACCGACAGAATTCGGCAGATTGACAATTTTCCGTCTGATGAAGAGATAATAAAACCGATAGATTATACGGGTGTCAATGAAAAGCTTGCAATTTTGCAAAACGAATCGGAACAATTTTTAAAATCAGCGTTAGGCAAGCGATGATTAATTCGAAAACAAAAAGAACGGAGTGTAGAATGTGGATCAAATAACTGAATATAAAAATTGTACAGGATGCCAGGCTTGCCGTTTAATCTGCCCAAATAATTGTGTAACAATTACCGGGAATGAAGAAGGCTTTTACGCCCCGGTTGTTGACCAAACGAGGTGCATGGATTGCGATTTGTGCATAAAATGTTGCCCACAAAATAACGATCGAATTTTAAAAAGCAATAACAGTATCAAAGTGTTGGGTGCAATATACAATGAAAATGACGAGCTTCTCGGCAGAAGCGCTTCGGGGGGTGTTTTTGCGGGTATAGCAACAAGAATATTAGAAACACCGGGAAATGCAGTTTTTGGTTGTGTGTTGGACGATAATATGGTTGCAAGGCATGTATGCGTGACTGATAAAAAAGACCTTGATCCTTGCCAAAATTCTAAATATGTGCAAAGCGACGTGGGCGATACGTATATGCAAGTAAAAACCTTGCTGGCAAAAGGAAAAACTGTTTTTTATTCAGGTGTGCCTTGCCAGATTGCAGGATTGAATTCTTTTTTAGAAAAAAATTATGATAATTTACTTACGGCGGACCTAATATGCCATGGAGTGCCTTCGCCGTTGCTTTTTAAACGATATATAGAGGAACTTGGCAAAAAGTTTGGCGAAAAAATTATTGGTTATGATTTTAGAAGCAAAGAGAAAGTAGGCTGGTCGGGAGCCACTCGTATCAAAGTACATACAAAAACGAAAACAATATCTGTTATAACACAGATGGATCCATATATATCAAGCTTTCGCGCGAGTAAAACGCTTAACGAATGTTGCTATACTTGTAAATATGCGTCTGAACAGCGAGTTTCAGACCTTACTATTGGAGATTTTTGGAATATAGAGGTCGAACATCCTGAGTTCTTCGATAAGAGGGGGGTTTCGGCTGTTCTCGTAAACACAGAAAAGGGTGAGCAGTTTTTTAAGATGTTTTATGATGATTATAAAATAATAGAAAGTGATATAAAAAAAGTTGTCGGTGGTAATCGTAATTTGAGGAAACCATCGAAAAGACCGAAGCAGCGTGAAACGGCATACAAGAATATACAGAATGAAACAGTTGATATTTTTAAAGAGTCGTATTTCAAAATTAGTTTTAAGAAGCGTGTAAAAGGTTTTGTGGGGTGGTATATTCCTTGGCTTGTGATACCTTATAAACGTTTTAAACATAAAAAGAAAAAAATAGTAATCGATGATTAAAGTGACCTTGCGAAAGACTTATGAAGGAGGTTTGTTTTATGAATGAAAGGAAAAAAGCCGCAATATTGACTGTGACTGATACCAATTACGGGGATTTTCTGCAAGCATTGGGGTTAAAGGAATTTATAAGTAATATTGATGGATATGACGCTGACATTCTCAAAGTAAGACCGAAAAGCAATGCGCTTTTATGCTATAAAAACATGTTGCGTGACAAAGGATTGAAATGGTTTATATTAAAGGGATTAAAGATAATAACACATGAACATGTTCAAAGCGATTTTAGGAATAAAATGTTTGAAACGGAATATGAACATATACTCACCGGTACATATACCGAAAGCAAAAAATTCCCCGCCGCTAATGATTTGTATGATATATTTATTTCGGGAAGCGCTTTCACATGGTGCGACCATAAAAGTAATATGAATGCGATAAAATTCTTTTTTTTAAGTGGAATAAAAAAGCCTAAAATATCATATGCACCAAGCATAGGCGGCGGTGCTAATTTTAACAAACACCTTGTCAAGAATATAGTTCCGCTGTTAAATGAGTATGATAATATTTCTGTTCGCGAAACTGCAGGAATAAAGTTTTTGCATAAAATACTCGGAAATGATAGGGCTGTTTTTCATGCAATTGATCCTACATTGTTGCTTTCCTCCGATGACTGGGACAATATAATTGATAAGAACGAGACAAAATTCTTATATAAAAACAAGGAATATATTTTTGTATATTTGTTAGGATTTTCGCAGGAACAGCGTGAATTGGTAAAGAGATTTGCAAAATCGAAAAACCTGGAAATAATAACATTTCCTCACTTGTATTTTAATATAGAATCAGATAATAATTTTGCTGATATTGATATTTTTGATGCCACTCCATATGAAATGCTGCTTTATATTAAAAATGCAAAATATATATTCACCGATTCATTCCACTGTTCTATTTTTTCCGGAATATTCCACAAAGAATTTTTCGTTTTTAACAGAATTAATCAAGCGGTTGACAATTATGAAAAAGCATTTATGCCGAGAATTGATGATTTGCTGGATTTGTACGGGGTGCATAACAGGTATATCCCGAAGTATGATATTGACATAAGTGAGCTTGATAAAATAAAATCTGATTGGAATGCTTTGGAAGAAAATCTCGGCGTTCGCCGCAGTGAATGTCAAGAATGGTTAAAAAATGCATTAAATTCGGCGGCGAAAATTTAAGAAAACGCTATATTCAGGGGATGTCTGCAATCAAGTCATCCCCTGAATTGTTCATTTTTAAAGTTTATCATTAATCTCTTTCAAAGCCCTTTCGATAAATGAATCAAGTGAAACAGACCCTTCATCGCCCTCGGCGCGGCTTCTTACCGAAACGGAAGCATCCTCCTGTTCCTTTTCGCCGACAATAAGCAAATAAGGAATTCGATCGTTTCTTCCCTCACGAATTTTATAACCGATTTTTTCCGCACGCAAATCCGTGAACACACGCACACCGTTTTGTTTCAGCTTGGCGGCGACAGATTCTGCATATTCGTTATACTTTTCCGAAATCGGAAGAATTGCAACCTGAACAGGCGCAATCCAAAGAGGGAAAGCTCCCGCGTATTTTTCAATAAGCATAGCCAAAGTGCGCTCATAGCAGCCGATTGACGAGCGGTGGATAATAATCGGGTGTTTTTTCGTACCGTCTCTGTCAACGTAGGTCATGCCGAATCGTTCCGCCAAAGCAAAGTCGATTTGAACGGTTATGACAGTGTCTTCCTTGCCGTGAACATTCTTGAATTGAATGTCGAGCTTAGGTCCGTAGAATGCCGCCTCGCCGTCCTCCTCGGAAAATTCTATGCCAAGTTTGATGAGTAAATTACGCATTAAGTCCTGAGTTTCTTCCCAAACCTCGGGCGCGCCGATGTATTTTTCCTTATTATTCGGGTCCCATTTTGAGAATCTGTATCTAATGTCGCTGTCGATTCCGAGCGTTTTCATTACATAGTTAATCAAGTCGATTACACCATAAAACTCGTCTTCAAGCTGTTCCTTAGCGCAAACCAAATGTCCTTCGGAAAGTGTAAACTGGCGAACGCGAATCAGACCGTGCATTTCGCCCGAGGCTTCATTTCTGAAAAGTGACGATGTCTCATTATAGCGAATGGGCAAATCGCGGTAACTGTGCTGTTCTGCGTTGTAAATCGTGAACTGGAACGGGCACGTCATCGGGCGCAGGGCGTAAACCTCATCGTCCTCTTCTTCGTCGCCCATGATGAACATTCCGTCCTTATAATGATCCCAATGGCCTGAAACCTTATAGAGATCGCTCTTCGCCATGAAAGGTGTTTTTGTTAGAACATAGCCGCGGCGTTCTTCCTCGTCCTCGATGAACCGCTGAAGAAGCTGAACGATTTTAGCGCCCTTAGGCATTAAAAGCGGCAAGCCCTGTCCAATTATTTCGGAAGTTGTAAATAGACCAAGCTCACGCCCGAGCTTGTTGTGGTCGCGCTTTTTAGCTTCCTCGCGTTGCAACAAATATTCTTCCAAATCGGCATTCTTTGTGAAAGCTGTTCCGTAAATTCGGGCAAGCATCTTGTTTTTCTCGCTTCCGCGCCAGTAAGCGCCTGACGAACCTGCTTCGTTTGTGAGTTTAACAGCCTTAACATATTTCGTGTTAAACAAATGCGGGCCTGCGCAAAGATCGGTAAACTCGCCCTGCTTATAAAACGATATAATTTCACCCTCGGGAAGTTCGGAAACAAGCTCAACCTTATAAATTTCACCGAGCTTAGTAAAATAGTCAAGCGCCTCAGCTTTCGGCATTGTGAACCGTTCAATCGGCAAGCTTTCTTTAATGATTTTTTTCATTTCAGCTTCAATTTTCACCAAATCGTCGATAGTGAAAGGTTTTTCGACGTCGAAATCGTAGTAGAAACCGTCGTCAATCGCCGGCCCGATTGCAAGAAGCGTGTTTGGGTAAAGCCGTTTAACGGCCTGTGCTAAAATGTGTGACGCGGTGTGTCGAAACGCCCACTTTCCGCCATCGTCGTCGAACGTGAAAATGTTAAGTGAAACGTCCTTTGTAATTTCCTCTCTCAAATCCGACAGTTTGCCGTCGATTTCAACTGCGTAGGCATTTCTCGCTAAGCCCTCGCTTATGCTTTTCGCGACATCAAGTGCCGTGATTCCGGTCTCATACTGCTTTTCGACGCCGCCTTTTAAAGTGATTGTAATCATTTTTTGCCATCCTTTCCTTTGTTAAAAACAAAAAAATCCCCGCCCGAAAGGGACGAGAATTACCCGTGATTCCACCCAAATTGCTTATATTTCGCGAATATAAGCCGCTTAAATAAGATTATAACGTAATCAACGGGCTTTATTAGAGCCGCTCAAGGGGTGGTGGTCAAACGTTCGTCAAAGCTTCTCTCAGCAATTTGAAGCTCTCTCTGTTTAAATCAAATGGCTTTTTGACTTCCCCTGTCATAGCGTTTAAATTTAACGGTATTATAACGGTTATTGTTCGCGTTGTCAATGAAAAAATTAATTTTTCAGCCCATTTTTCAAACCCTTTTAAATAATTTATAAATATGTCTTGACATTGACTTTGCGTCAACTTGTATAATGGTTATATGGCGGTGATAAAATTGAATTTGATAAGAATAAATGATGTTGTTGAAAACCTCGGAATATCAAGCAGAACGCTCAGATATTATGAGCAGGTCGGGCTTATTTGGAGTGAACATCCGGAAAATAAATCGCAGAGATATTATGATTCTGCCGCGTTGGAAAGGTTAAAACAAATAATTGTGCTGCGCAAGCTGCAAATTCCTGTCAAGGATATAATCACAATATTTGAAAGTGAAAGCACTGCGACATTGATTCAAGCATTTGTAAGCAAACTTGAATCGCTCGACAGAGAAATATCTTCATTATCCGAATTGAGGAAGATTGTAGATGATTTTCTTAACAAGATGACGATGAGCGGCATCAAAAAAATATCTGCCATAACCTTGCTTTATGAGGAAACCGAAAAACGGATTTACACAACAGAAAAAAGCGAATCGGTTACATTTGAAAAGCTGTCTGAAATCAGCAGGGAAGCATTAAAATTGCACGATGTTCGTGTCATTCGTTTGCCGCAAATGCGTGTTCTGACCTCTCGTTCGAAAACAGGACGAGCGGAAGAATTGGACGAAAACTTATTTGCAAAATATGGATTTATATCCGAACCCGGATTTCGTAATTGCTTTTTCAGAAAAGAACCAAACGGCGAATGGGTAATGCTTATAAAAATCCCTCAAGATTATGAAAACGTGACAGGATATATTGATGAGGATTTCTCCGGAGGGTTATATGCAATAACGACTTCCTTCATGGCTGATATGGACGACGCTTTTATTTTGTTGCGTGAATGGATAAATAATAGCGATTATTATAAAATTGATGCTGACTCGGAAGGAAAATTACAGCGTGATGAGATGATTGAGGAAATTATGCCATGGGATATCGTCGCTGAGTTCAATTTATATCAACAGGATGTTTTTGTGCCGATAATGATAAAAAACGAAAAGGAGCAGGATTAGTTATGAATATATTTGAGATAAAGAGAACTATGCTTGAAAAAAATATTCCGGCAGAAATTATGAAGCAATTCGTTTTTACAGAAACAGAAAACGAAACACCGGAAGAAAAAATTGCGTTTGTGAATCAAATGGATAATTTGCTTTCAAAGGAGCAAATTCTTTCTGTTATGGAGGAACAAGGCTGTAATAAAAATGAACACACCACTGATTCTATGCTTAAATTTAAGGATAAGACTGTTAATGAACGTATTGAAATAATAAACTCAATGTTTAAGAAAAACGAACTTCACGGCAGATTAAACGGTGACGAAACATTGAGCATATCTTGGGGTTATGAAGACAAAGGAAAATATATATGCGTATGTCCGATTATGGAAAAATCATCCAAATCCGCAGCTATATCTATTACATTTTGCGGTTGCTGCAGCGGACACACAAAATATCATTTTGAACAAGATCTCGAAGTGAAGCTGCGGCTTATAGAAACTGTATCTTCGGCATTAAACTCAAACGGTGAAAAACATTGTGAGCATCGTTATGAAATAATCAAAAAATAAAGAATGGAGAATGAAATATGGCATTAAATCAAGAACAGAAAGAACAGCAAAAGAAATTGAAAACTTGCGCTGACGCTTTTGTGCGTATTTGTGAAGAAATGCCGAATGACATTGTGAGCGCATGGGTTAAGTTGGTCGGCTATGTTCGTGAATACTGCTATATGGATGAAGAGTGGGACGGAAAGGAATTGATCTTCTGCGTCAAAGAAAAATCTTTTTTCAAAATGGCTCTTGCGCCGAACGCAGTTTCAGCTTCATTTGCAGATGAAAATGAAGAATCGGAAATTATGGAGCTTAAATCAACGGAATCCGTCGATGAAATCATTTCGATGATAAAGACAAATCATTTCCCGGAGCGTGTGCTACCAAGCGATGATGTCAGGGTTTCTTCCGGCGGCGGTCGCTGTGATTTATGCTTGCATAACAACATAACTCTCAAAAAATCGGATAGGCGCGTAGAAATGGCTCTGGGTTTTGCAAAATATTTCGGTGACGGCGGAGGTCACAATGAATATGTGTGCGCAGGAAACAATGCCGATTGTTTGATACACGACATCGGACGCGGAACTCCCGGACTTACGGCGGATGAGGTGACGCATATCGCGTTTCCGTATTGGTGGATAAAAAGCAGCCACAATAAGGATAAAGCATTGAAAATCAAGCCGTATTTGAATAATATTGCTAACATGAGCGGGATCGTGCCGAATTCATTGCAGCTCCCTGATTGCGAAATTCTGCCCGCGAGCATAAAGGTAATTATAATTAGCGAGGTGCCGCCCAAAAACCCGGAGGATGGATTTTACAGTACAGCCTTTGAACCTGATTATATGCGTTCGACACGCGGGTTGTTTGAAGCCGCCGGATCTCCCGTAAAGGGTATTGCAGAGCTTTTAAAAATAGGAATTTACATAACCACAGCGGTAAAATCACCAAAGCTTGAATATACGGTTGACACCGAAATTATCAAAGCTCATTTGCCGATTCTTAAAGCCGAGATTGATTTGTTTCCCAATCTTAAAGCGATAATGCTGATGGGAGACGTGGCGAAAAAGGCGGTAAATATGATAACGAAAGCCGAGACCAAAAAGAATATAATCCCGTCAGGTGCAACGGGCAGGCTTAGGCACAATGAATATTTTTGGGACGACATACGCGTTTTCCCTTCATATATAATGACAGGCAAGAACCTGCTGATTGAGCCGTTTAAGCGCGATTGCGTCGCTGACGACATTCGCAGGATGATGGCGTTTATAAAATGAATGACAAAATCGGATTACAGAAAGTCAGCGAGGAAAATATATATTAGATGAAGTAGACAATGGTAAGGATAAATTAAACTTCGTCGACAGTGGAGAAACTATTTTAACAATTCACATGCATAATGATTGTTATGATTTTCATATCTATGATAAATGCATATCTGTCTCCGATTTGGAAGCGCTTGAAACAGCGAAATAAATGATTGAGGTTAAGATAGAAACCCAACCGAAAGCCGTTGCAGAAAACCCATATTCGTGTCGCCAATTGTGGGTACCGCTGTGATTTATGTGTTCGTTATAGGGGAGAAACTCCTTTCAATTCTGAAGAATTGGCTTATATGCGGGTGTGCTTAACCGAGGTATACGACTCTGACAGTTGGGAAAAGAATTGCGATGGCTGTCATTTTCCAGACTGTGCTGCCGATAGCGCACATTGCAGAAAAGAAAAAGGTATTGAGAAATGCAGGGTTTGCAATAATTATTCTGTTTGCTTGAAAACAGCGGGCTATCCACCAGAAATCCACACACGAATAATTACCGCCGACCAAGTAACCCGGGCAATTTTGCCTTATGTGAAAGGACAATACGGAAATTAAAGATAGGGCTTTCTCACGAAAATTCAATAACCCCATCTTTAACCCCAACGCAAACGCTCTGCCCATTCTTGATCTTCCCTTCCAAAATCATCTCTGCCAACGCGTCCTCAATCCTTTGTTGAATAACGCGGCGAAGCGGTCTCGCGCCGTAAACCGTGTCAAAACCCTCATCAACAAGCTTATCCAACGCCTCATCGGTGAACGTGATTTCAACAGACATTGCCTGTTTAACGCGTCCGATTGTTTCCGCCATCATCAGTTTTGCTATTTCACGGACATTTTCCTTAGTGAGCTGATGGAACACGATTATATCGTCAATACGGTTGATAAATTCGGGGCGAAAAAGCTTTTTCACTTCGTCCATCACTCCGCGTTTCATGTCTTCATAAGAGCGTTTCTCGTCTGCACTCGTCATGAACCCGAGCCTTTTCGGCTCGACGATGTTTCTTGCGCCGACATTTGATGTCATGATTATCACAGTGTTTTTAAAATCCACTTTACGTCCCTGTGAATCGGTTATGTGCCCGTCGTCCAAAATTTGAAGAAGAATGTTAAAAACATCGGGATGTGCCTTTTCAATTTCGTCGAAAAGCACGACCGAATAAGGTTTGCGTCTGATTTTTTCGCTTAACTGACCGCCCTCGTCATAACCGACATAACCCGGAGGCGAACCGATTATTTTCGACGCGGAATGTTTTTCCATATATTCGCTCATGTCAACTCGAATGAGTGCGTCTTCTCTTCCAAAAAGAACCTCGGCAAGCGCACGGCAAAGCTCGGTTTTTCCAACACCTGTAGGACCAAGGAACAGAAATGAGCCAGTCGGACGTTTCGGATTTTTCAAGCCGACACGTCCACGCCTGATTGCTTTGGAAACAGCGGAAACGCCTTCATCTTGCCCTATTAGCCGCTGATGTAAAATTTCTTCCATGTTCATGAGCCGTTCGGTTTCTTCTTGTTGAAGCTTGACCACCGGAACACCCGTCCAGCTTGAAACGATTGTGGCTATGTCTTCATCGTCAACCGTCTGCCGTTTTTCTGCGCTTCCTTTTTTCCATTGCGCTTTCGCGTCCTCAAGTTTTTTCTTAAATTCCTGTTGTTTTTTCTTCATTTCACCGGCTTTTTCAAAAGCTTCTGTTTTGATTGCTTCTTCCTTTTCTTTTTCAAGCCGTTCAATTTCGTCCTCAATGTCTTTCAATTCTGGCGGTGCTGTATACGCTTTCAAGCGCACTCTTGAAGCCGCCTCGTCGATGAGATCGATTGCCTTGTCGGGCAAGAATCTGTCTGTTATATAACGGTTCGACAATTTTACGGCCGTTTCAATCGCCGAATCGGTTATTTGAACACCGTGAAAGGCTTCATATTTGTCTCTGAGACCATAAAGCATCTGAATCGCATCGTCAACCTCGGGTTCGTCAACCGTCACAGGCTGGAAACGCCTTTCCAATGCGGCATCCTTTTCTATGTGCTTTCTGTATTCGTTTAATGTCGTGGCGCCAATAAGCTGCATTTCGCCGCGCGACAACGCGGGTTTAAGAATGTTTGAAGCATCCAAAGCGCCCTCAGCAGATCCGGCACCTATAATCGTATGAAGCTCGTCTACAAACAGAATAACGTTTCCCGCCTGCTTAACCTCATTCATTACTCGTTTAATGCGCTCCTCAAATTCACCTCGATATTTGCTTCCCGCGACCATCGCTGACAAATCGAGCGAGACAATACGCTTGCCCTTGAGTGTTTCAGGAACGTCACTTCCGGCGATTTTTTGTGCCAGTCCCTCTGCAATCGCCGTTTTTCCGACGCCCGGGTCGCCCACAAGGCACGGGTTGTTTTTCGTGCGTCGGCTTAAAATTTGAATAATTCGTTCAATCTCTTTTTCCCGTCCGATAATCGGGTCAAACTTATTGTTTTTCGCCATTTGCGTAAAATCACGGCTAAACTGGTCGAGAGTGGGTGTGGCGGTGTTTGACGGCTTTCTGTTTTTTTTATCCTGCTGAGGTGCACCAAACGGAAAAAACGGACCGCCCTGAAACGGCGAAAACGGTGATTGCTTCTGAGTGCTTTCTCCCAACGATGTCATTATTTCTTCATAAATGCGCTGAGGGCTGACCTTTAAAGCTATCAAAATTTGCCCCGCCGTGTTGTCAAGCTCTCGCAATATCGCTATTAGGAAATGTTCTGTTCCTATATAACCTGTTCCCAAATTTTGCGCTTCGTGGGCACTTCTTTCCAAAATTCGTTTGGCTTTCGGCGTATAGTCGATGTCCTCGTCGGGAAGTTCTGCCACCACTGCACTTCCCATCATTTCCGATATTTTTCGCTCGAAGATTTCGTCGGTAAGCCCCTGCGTTTCAAGTGCTCTTTGCGCCACGCTGTCCTGCGTGCGTAACAAGCCCAAAAGAAGGTGTTCCGTTCCTATATAATTATGTGAAAGACTGATTGCCGCTTCTTTTGCACGGTTTAACGCTTCCATCGCTTTTTCTGTAAAATTCGATTGCACTGTCAATTCCTCCTCGTTAAAACGGTTCAATGTTGGATTTTTAGTCGTTATATTTATTATATACTTTTCTTAAAAAATATGCAATATAATCGTTTTAGTTGACACAAAAAGCTTGTTTTGATATAATCCGAATTATAATAACAATTAAATAAAAAAATTTATTTGTAACGAAAGGAAGGTTTTTACGATGGTTGAAATGTATACGGCTCGTACCTCTGAAATTGATGAAATTGAAGAAGCGTTGAATGAAATTAAAAGTCAAATTGATTTATCCTCTTTGAAAAAGAATTCCGGCGGTTTGATTTTCTGCCACATTGACTTCATCGAAAGCGGTGTGGTCGCGGCTATTTGTGAAGAGCTTCCATTTGATGTTATCGGAATGACGACTTTGGCGGGCGCCGACAATCACGGTTATGGGCTTTATGACCTTACTCTTACGATTCTTACAAGCGACGAGGTTTCTTTTAAGGCGGAAATGACTGAAACGATTGACAGTGAAAATTATAAAGCCGAAATTGATAAAACCTATAATAACTTACGAAGTAAAACTGACTGCGACCCTTCGATGATTTTCACTTTCATGCCACACATGAAAGATGTTTCGGGCTATGAGGTGGTTGAAGCGATGGATATTTCCTGCAAGGGAATCCCTATGTGGGGCGCTATAACCAACTCTGTTAATTTTAACTATGAAACAGTGCAAACCATATGCAACGGTAAAAACCTGGCGGCGGGAATCGCAATGATGTTTGTAAACGGACCAATTGAACCTAAGTTCATTGTTTCGTCGATACCTCAAAGCAACATTTCAAACGACCGCGTTATAATCACAAAAAGTAAGGGTTCTATCCTTTATGAAGTAAACGATCAGCCGATTCTTGAATATCTAAACAAAATCGGTTTGGTAATCACCAAAGAGAACATTACGACAGCACCTGTTATGGTTTATTATGATAAAGAACCGGTAGCGTTGGGCTTTTACACTCTGTTTGAAGACGGTTCAATTTTGACGGGCGGTTCGATGCCTGAGGGCACAGCATTTTCGGTAGGAAGCATTGACTCTCCGGGAATTTTCAAATCCTTGGAGGATGGAGTTACCGAAATTTTGAATATAAAAGACCGTCACACAACATTACTTCTTCCTTGCATAACACGTTATATAATGCTTTCGCCCGACCAAGAAAGTGAATTAAGGTTGATAGGAGAAAAACTCGGAGAAACGGGAAAACCATTTGCGATGGGCTACTCGGGTGGCGAAATTTCACCCATGCTTGACAAAGATGGGAAATTTCACAATCGTTTTCATAACTACACATTCTGCGCTTGCGTTTTGTAATTATAAAAAATGGGTGAAAGGAGGGTGATTGAATGACGGAATCGGAATTGAATAAAATGAACAGAGAAGATGAGTTGCAGATGCAGATTATACAACTCAACAAAGAAATTCGCAAGCTTAACCGCGAAATTTCTCACTTAAATGACGCTATTATAAACGAGAAAACCGCATATATCACCGTTCTTAACCGACAAAAAGCAGCTACATTTGCCCAGCGTGAAAGAGAACGTTACCTTTCTCTTTTGCTCGCAAATTCTCCCAGCATAATTTTATTTTTAGGACAAACCGGGCGCATAGAATTTTGCACGGAATATCTTGTTTCCAAATCAGAATTCGACAATTCAGATGACATTCTCGGCAAAACGCTGTCAGAAGTTCTTTCGCCCTATCTTGAATCTTCCTCACACAGAAAGCTTATGGAGTACCGAGAAACAGTTATTAAATCGAACTCGCCGCTTTCTTTTGAAATGTCATTTTGTTTCAACAAAGACGGTACAAGAGATGATTTCTCAGGATTATTAGTCCCTATGCGAGACGAAGGACAGGAAAGCAACGGCACAATGTTGATGTTTCATGACATAACCGATTTGAAACGCTCCCGCAATGAAGCGCTTGCGGCAAGCCGCGCAAAAAGTTCTTTCCTTTCAAACATGAGCCATGAAATCAGAACACCCATGAACGCAATCATCGGAATGACCTCAATTGGAAAAAAAGAAGAGACATTGGCGCATAAAAACAATGCCTTTGAAAAAATAGAAAACGCATCGGCTCATCTTCTCGGAATTATAAACGACATTCTCGATATATCAAAAATCGAATCTGGCAAAATGGAATTGTCTCCGATAGCTTTTCATTTTCCTAAAATGATTGAAAGAGTTAATAACGTCGTTGCTCAAAAAATGGAAGAAAAAAGCCAGCGTTATTTTGTCGAAATCGGTTCGGAAATTCCCGACATTCTTTTCGGCGACGATCAGCGTCTTGCGCAGGTTATTACCAATCTTCTTTCAAACGCAACAAAATTTACACCCGAAAACGGGAGCATCACTCTTACAATAAAACTTTTGAATTTAACCGGTGACGAGTGCAATTTGCAAATTTCCGTCAGAGATTCGGGAATCGGAATATCCTTTGAGGAACAACAAAAGCTGTTCAGTTCCTTTCAACAGGCGCAGGCAGGCACGTCACGAAAATATGGCGGAAGCGGATTGGGTCTTGCAATCTCGAAACGCATATTGGAATTGATGGGCGGTGAAATTTTGGTCGAATCCGAGCCGGGGAGTGGCTCTTGTTTCATCGTGAGGGCAAGTTTAGGTGTTTCAGATGCTTCCGGACTGTCTGATTTGGCGTGGAAAGAAGAAACCGAGCTTTCAAAAGATGAATCAAACGCCGATTTTTCAGGTAAGGCTATAATGATTGTCGATGATGTTGACATTAATTTGGAAATAGCCGTCGCCCTTCTTGAATCTACGAATATCATAATGGACACGGCAAAAAGCGGCAAGGAAGCCTTTGACAAATTTATTGCCGATCCCGAGCGTTATGATTTGATTTTCATGGATATGCAAATGCCCGAAATCGACGGGCTTACGGCGACAAGAATGATTAGAGCGCTTGACACGACCAAAGCAAACACAATACCAATCATTGCCATGACAGCAAATGTGTTTAAAGAGGACATTGAAAAATGTATCGGTGCGGGAATGAACGGGCATTTGGGTAAACCTATAAACTTGAATGAGGTCATAAGGCTTTTACTCTCTTATTTTTCGGATTAAACTGATTGAAATTTATTTATTTTGCAGAAAAATGATTGACAAACCTTTTCTCTTGTTGTAATATAACTTCATTGACAGCCCGAGTGGCGGAACGGCAGACGCGGTGGACTCAAAATCCACTGATGGCAACATCGTGGGGGTTCAAGTCCCTTCTCGGGCACAAAATGTTTTTTATTTAAACCGATCTGAAAATTTTGTTGATTTTTAGATCGGTTTTTTTAAAGTTGTTATATAAAGGGATAAGATAATGACGAAAAAAGAACAGTTATATTATATGCTAAACACTTATAACAAAGGCGAATATAGCGTATCTGCGTTTTGCAACGCATTTGAAGAAGTGTTCTATCCTGATATTCCATATGACGAGTTGACCCCACATGAATTGGATGTTCTTAAAAAGTTAGGGGAAAGGATTACGCGATTTTCTCCATTTGAAGAGGATTTGAAAAATTATCCTAAAGTTTATTTTTCGGATAAAAACATTAATGATGCTATAAAAGAATGTTGTTTTCATCTGTTTTCATAACTTGAAAACCGCGGAGCAAAAGCTCCGCGGTCTGTAATATAAATCACAGTAATATCACATCAACTTGTTCAGTTTTTCTTCCATAGTCTCTTTCGGCACAGCCCCGATTACAACATCTTTCGCCTCGCCATTTTTGAAGAACATCAGCGTCGGAACGCTTCTTATTCCATATTTTGCGGCGATTTCAACCGCAGTCGGGTCGTCTATGTCGAGCTTGACGATTTTCGCTTTGCCATTTGTTTCTTCTGAAAGCTCCTCAACCGATTGTGCAATCATTTTGCATGGCATACACCATTCCGCGAAAAAATCGACCATTACGGGTAACTCGTTTTGAAGAACCGCATTTGCAAATTCGTTTCCTTTGATTATTTTCGCCATTACAAACCTCCTAACCTATTTGTTGACTTCAATCGCCAAATCGGGGCAGGTCGTCGCGCAGAACGCGCACGAAATGCAACTGTCCATGTCCACGCAAACAGCGGGATTATAGCCTTTCGTGTTAAGCCTTTCCATGTCAAGTTTGACAATGTTTTTCGGGCAGGCTTCCACGCACAGTCCACAGCCCTTGCAGGCGCTTTCATTGATAACTACTTTATTCATAAGCTCACCGTCCAGTTGAATTCGTCTTTCACTCTGCCGTATTGAATGTCGGTCAGTGTGTCATAAAGTTTTTGCGAAATTTCACCTATTTTACCACCGCATATTTCTATGCGCTTGTCGCCCATAATAAACTCGCCGACAGGTGAAATTACCGCTGCCGTGCCTGTTCCGAACACTTCTTGCAATTTTCCGTCAGCATGTGCATGGAAAACTTCATCTATTGAAATTTTGCGTTCTTCAACGGGAATGTTCCAGTTTTTCAGCAATTCAATAACCGAAGCACGCGTAACACCCGGCAAGATGCTTCCTGAAAGCATTGGGGTAACGACTTTTCCATCGATTATAAAGAATACGTTCATAGTGCCGACTTCTTCTATATATTTACGTTCGATTCCATCAAGCCATAAAACCTGAGCATATCCTTTTTCGATTGCTTTTTCCTGCCCTTTAAGGCTGATTGCGTAGTTAGCCGACGATTTTGTGAAACCGATTCCGCCACGAACCGCGCGAACAAACTCATCCTCAATTATTATTTTTACGGGAGCGAGTCCTGTTGCATAGTATGCACCGACAGGGCTTAAAATTATCATAAATTTATAAGATTTTGACGGATGAACACCAACCGCCGCTTCTGTAGCGATTACGAACGGGCGAATGTAAAGCGCTGTACCTTCTTCCGTAGGAATCCAATCGCTGTCGATTTTTATCAATTCTTTCAACGCGTGAATTACGAATTCTTCGTCCAATTGTGGAATGCACATTCTCTCGTCGGAATGGTTAAGCCGTGCGAAATTCATGTCAGGTCTGAAAAGCAAAATCTTGCTGCCCTCAGCATTATATGCTTTCAAACCTTCAAAAACAGCCTGCCCATAGTGAAACACCATCGCCGCAGGGTCAATTAAAAACGGCTCATTCGGGACTATTCGCGCGTCCTTCCAGCCTTCGCCCTCAACATAGTCCAATATAAACATGTGATCGGTAAAATATTTACCGAACCCTAAGATGCTCTGATCAGGCTTTACTTTCTTTTTATCTGTAAGCTTCACGCTTATTGGGTAGTTTTCCGGCATATTCATCATCCCTTTTCATAGTTTACACTCATTTTATCACTACATTTACCAAATTGCAATATTTTAATTTTACTGGTTCTTTTCCTAAAACCGTGAAAAGATTATTCAAAAAGCCGAATAGGAGCAAAAGCCAATTTACTACATATCAGATAAATCATAGTGCTGTAACCT
>JGI994J12354_10000362_pt1 | contig 44901 bp, 36 predicted proteins | sample IntmicLarv3ML3BL_FD_12354 | JGI IMG/M metagenome (IMG submission 12354) | reverse complement strand
TTAATGCTCAAGAAGGGACTTGAACCCTTACACCTTACGGCATACGCACCTCAAGCGTACGTGTCTACCATTCCACCACCTGAGCAGGATGTTTTTCTAATTTACAACAGTGGTGGGGGTGGGGGTTGAACCCACGAACAGCATGCTGAACGGATTTACAGTCCGCGTCCTTTGACCACTTGGATACCCCACCTGCTGTAATTTAAAGTTATGTACAGTACATCTTTTGTATCTCTTGCCAAGCTTTTTTTTCGTCTTTTTTCACTTTTTTTATTCTACTCCTTTTTTATTCCTAACTTTTTGGATACCTCCTCTACTCAAAGATGAAATGACATACTACTTTCTTGAGCTAAACGTAATTTAATATGCAAAGCTTCAAGTATCTTCTTGAAAATTAAAATATTTATTTTGATGAGTATAAAAAACACGCTGGAATCATCTTGTTTTTTCACTTTAGAAAAATTGTTTGGTGAAAAATTCAATCAGTTAAAGAAAAATTGTTTTTTACAAATTTTTGACAAACTTTTTACCTGATACTGACAACTCATTTCGGAATTTATGATTATATGTTTGTGTTCAATTAACCCGAATTATTAAAATTATGAATACAAAAAAATATACATCAAAAATCCGCCAAGCAAAAGTTGGCTTTTTATCTATCGTAACAATAATGTTTGCATCACTACTTTGCACTCTTAATGCAAGTGCAAATGACAATTCTAAAGATCCGATTTCGCTACGCATTGAATTAGATCGTTCCGTACTACCTGCTAACAAAGCTGAAAAAGCTATCGTGAAAATATCTCTTGATGGACTAAGACGCGAGCGTGCAGAATCGCGTCCACCTGTGAATCTTGTCATTGTTCTTGACCGCTCAAGTTCTATGCACGGTGACAAAATCGTTCAAGCAAAAGCAGCAGCGATTGAAGCTTTGAATCGTTTAGCTTCAGATGACATTTTTTCTCTTGTAACTTTTGATTCTAATATAGAAACAATAATTCCTGCAACTCGTGTAGGTGATGGAAAATCATTAGAATCAAAAATCCGTCGAATTGAACCACGCGGTATGACTGCTCTTTTTGGTGGTGTGACTCAAGGTGCTTCTGAGCTTCGCAAAAATATTGAAGATTCACGTTATATTCATCGCATAATTTTACTTTCCGACGGTCAAGCGAATCAAGGACCCAGAACCCCTGAAGAATTAGGACGTCTCGGAGCGGCCCTTGTTAAAGAAGGAATTTCTGTAACGACAGTTGGACTTGGTCTTGGTTATGACGAAGATTTGATGACTCGCTTAGCATTACGCAGTGATGGCAATACTTATTTTGTTGAAGGCTCCTCTGACCTTCCGCACATTTTCGCAGCAGAATTAGGTGATGTATTAAACATTGTGGCTCGTCGTGTTGTTATGAAAATAGAGTTTCCTTCCGAGATTCGCCCTATTCGTTTTATTGGTCGCGACGGTAGCATTGAAGGACAATATGCTGAAGTAACGCTCAATCAAATTTACGGCGGACAAGAAAAATACGCGTTAATTGAAGTTGAAGTTCCAGCACGTAAAGAAAATACTGAATGCACAATCGTTAATGCAAAAATCATTTTTGAAGATCCTATTTCTCAAAAGACATCTACACTCACAGCGCAGAAAAATGCTAGATTTAGTGCGGATGAAGAAACTATTGTAAAATCTGCAAATCACAGTGTTCAAACCGAGTATGCAAAAAATATCGTTGCTACAACAGAGGAAGAAGTAATTCAATTAGTTGACGCAGGAAAGCAAGAAGAAGCGGCAAAACTAATGAAATGGAATGCTGAGTCACTTAGCAAAATTGCAACTACTTATGGAGTATCCTCAGTTCTTGACATTTCAAACGATTTAGAAAAAAATGCTGAATCAATTGAAGTTGTTGGCTATGGAACTACTGCTGAAGAAAAAACTCAAAACAGAAAAAAGATGAAATCAAACTCTTCTGCTATACAAAATCAACAAGAAACTTCAGCTGTCATTACAGTAATTGATAAAAAATAAAAAAAAACGTGATAAAATCTACAACGCATCGAGCCTTGCTCTACTGGCTTCTCTTGCTGATTACTACATTAGCAGCAGCAGGCGGTGCGTTGTGGCTTTTACATCGCGAGCAATTGAGAATCAATGAACAAGCTAATGCTGCTATTGAAGCTAAAAAAATTGCTGTCAACGATAGAGCTCATCTTATCGCAGAAAATATCGAAGTCTTAGTTATAGACATTCAAAGCGGATTGATGAGTACTCTCATGGAAGCTCCTACTGATGCGCCAGTTTCTTTTTTAACAAATTGGAAAACGGCAAATCCGCTAGTTAAAAATGTTTTTCAAAGTACGAATGACGGACAGATTCATTGGGGAGAAATCGATGACACCCTATCCTCTTGGTTGAGAACTACTCCTTGGAATAATCCAAACCAAACTGAATTGATTTTTTCAGAATCAAAAAATGAAGATTCAAAAGAAACGCTTAAGCTATCTAAAGAGCTTTTATCTGAAGAAATTGCTATCCCTCAAATAGCAAAAATCGAATCGAATGCAAAGCAGTATCAAAGCCAACGCTCTCTTGCAAAAAAAATGTCTTTACAAAATGTGTGGTCTGCTGAAACAGAAAAAATGGCTGAAGTAAGTATTTTAGAAACGCATAATGATATCGCAGAAATGTCAGCGATAGTTGCTGCTGATGTACAAAAATCAAAAATACAAAACGACACTAGTGGCTGGACTCCTTGGTTTGACAGCAAAAAAAATCTTCACATTTTTGGCTGGCGAATTTGCTCCAATAGTAGCGTTCTTGTTGTTGAACTCAACATACAGGCATTGGAAAAACAGCTTGCGCAAATGCTTCCGCAAATCATTCCACAAAACGAAATTTTTTCTCTTTTTCGCGCTGATGGAAGTATAGTTAATCAAGTAGGTAGTATTGAAAATAATTTACATGAATCAAAAACAATTTCTTCAAACTCTCATTCAATCGAAAATGTAAAGGCTCTACTATCCGCACAAATACTGCCAAATTGGGCTATTAGAGGAACATTTATTACAAGCGATGACAGTATAAAAAATGGACAAAAATTTTTCCTTACTAGTGCTGTTCTTGTTGTAATTTTTGTTTGCACAATTCTTGCTGGAGGCAGTTTGCTTTTACGACAAGCGCGAATCAGCGAAAAAGAATCTTTACAAAAAACTTCTTTTGTCGCCAATGTTTCTCACGAGTTAAAAACGCCTCTTACTAGCATTCGACTTCATGCAGAGCTCTTGGCAGAAAATCGTGTTCGTGATGAAGAACAACGAACCCACTTTCTCAATGCGATTGGTCGAGAAACACAACGATTAACGCGTTTAGTAAACAATGTTCTCGATTTCAGCCGACTCGAACAAGGACGCAGGAAGTTCACTTTGACAAATGTCGATATCATTCATGAGCTCAATGCGATTCTTGATTGCCATGCTCAACGTATTGAAAATGCTGGATTGAATCTAATACGCAACTTTCCAGAACAAGAACTTTCCGTAAAAACAGATAGTGATGCTCTTGGACAAATTCTAATTAACCTAATCGATAACGCCTGCAAATATGCGGCTTCAGGTAAAAAACTTGAAATAACTTTAAATCAAACAAAAGAAAAAAATATTAAAATAATAGTTGCAGATAGAGGATTAGGAATTCCTTCTTCGCATCGAAAACGTATTTTTGAAAAATTTCATCGCGTTGACAATTCACTCACAACTGAACAAGGTGGCGCTGGGCTTGGATTGAGCATTGCACATCAACTTGCACTAAGTCTTGGTGGCGATTTGCAATATGAAAATAGAGATGGTGGCGGAAGTAAGTTCACACTCACGCTCCCAAACATTTCTTAAAGGACATTTATAAAAAAATGAAAGCAAACATTCTCATTGCAGAAGATGATTCAAGCATTCGACTTGGTCTTATAGCTACGCTTGAAAGCGAAAATTATGATGTGACATCTGCCAATGACGGCGCACAAGCTTTACAACTTTTCTCGCAAAAAAAGTATGACCTTATTATTCTTGATGTAATGATGCCACATAAAAGTGGTTATGACGTTTGTCGAGAAATTCGCGCTAGCAATGCTTCTGTGCCTGTTTTGTTCCTTACTGCAAAGGGCGAAGAAATAGACAAAGTTGTTGGCTTGAAAATAGGTGCTGATGATTATATGAGCAAACCTTTTGGCATTCACGAATTGCTTGCGCGCATTGAAGCTCTTTTGCGAAGAAGTAGAATCAATCAAGAAAACAACAACGCAAATAGCGTTGATGTTTTGCCCCCTACTTTTCAATTTGGCGATGCAATTGTTGACCGTAAAAAATTTACTGTTACTCTTGATGATAAAGTCAATCCGCTCAGCGCGCGCGAATTGAAGCTTGTTGAAATTTTTGTAAAACACCCGAACGAAGTTCTCACACGCGACCAACTTTTAAATGCAGCTTGGGGAATCGAGTATTACGGAACAACACGCACGCTAGACCAGCACATAGTTCAGCTTCGCAAAAAAATTGAAGCTCAGCCAAATGCTCCTAAAAATATTCTTACTGTTCACGGCATAGGTTACCGATATATTTCTTGATGAATATTTTCTTGCATTAAAGTCGTCTATGGATATCCCTGTTAGCGTCTAAATTTGCATTTATATTTATAAAGACTCTATGAAAAAAAACCTTATCCTGTTAACTCTATTAGCTAGCTTATCAGTCTTTGCACAGAGACCCAACATTGTCGTTGACGACTTCACAAACAATCCCTCAGACAACTGGTCTTTTGAAGGTGATGCTTTTAAGTTTTCTGAAAAAAATGGAAAAACAATTTTAGCGGGCTCACCCAAAGGCATAGGGGTCGCCACATTCAAAAAACCTTTTGTTATAGAGCGCACTTCTTTGAATCTTTCCATCAGCGGAGGATTCAATAATAAAAACGCATTCGTGCGCGTAAAGATTGGTGACAGAGTGATTGCTCGAGAAGCTGCAATGAACAATCGCGATTTTATCATACGTCGCGTTTCTCTTATCGGATTTGAAGGCAAAGAAGCAACTCTTGAAATTGTTGACGATGACTCAAATGAATGGAGCTTCATCACTCTTGAAAGCATTATTCAAACTGATGATTTATGTGTAGAAAAAACTATCACTTTAGATACTACAAAAGACTACGTTTATCTACCAATTCGCAATAGTGCAAACGTTGTGAAAGTTTCCATCAAAGATGCCAACACTTCTGAAATCATCATGAACTTTTTGGCTAGTTTAGATTTTGAAAACCCTGATTGGATTTCTTCGCTTGATATAAGAAATTTGCGCGACAAAAATGTTGATATGATTTTCCGAGGCGCACCTTGTATTCCAGATTCTCTTAAATTTGGTAATGTTGTGAAAGTTGAGCAAGATGGAAAACTCAATGAAAGATTGCGACCTCAATTCCACTTCTCACCCTTGCAAGGCTGGCTTAACGACCCTAATGGACCTATCTACTGGAATGGCAGATGGCATTTGTTTTATTTGAATATGCCCTACGATGCAAATGGTCATGTGACAAATGAACATCTCCGCTACTGGGGTCACGCGGTGTCTGACGATTTAGTAACTTGGGAGCACTTACCTGTTGCCTTGCGTCCGCGATTCAAAGATGGACAAATGCAATCTATGTTCTCTGGATCTTCTTTTGCAGACCCAAAAAATCACAGCGGACTTTTCAAATCTGACAAAGGTGTGATTCTCGCATACACTTGCACTGGCGAAGGAGAAAATATTTCTATCACTGAAGATATGATTAATTTCAGTGAACCAGAAGGTTTGAATCCTTTGATAAAATTAAATCTTCCAAACGGCAAAGATGGCAGAGATCCAAAAATTTTCTATCATGAACCAAGCAAAAAATGGGTTATTGTTCACTACGAACCCGCTGATGTAAATAAACCTAGAAGCGCAGAAAATTGCACATTTGTTTTTTATACTTCTGACGATTTAAAAAATTTCAAACGTAGCTCAAAAGTTTTGCGCGATATGTTTGAATGTCCAAACATGGTTTTGATGCGCGTAGATGGCGACAAAAACAATATGCGTTATGTTCTACTTGAAGCCGCAGGAAAATATTTAGTTGGAGATTTTGATGGAGAAAATTTTGTTCAAGATCAAGAGCTAAAAGCACCTATAGTTCGTGGTGGAACTTATGCTGCGCAAATTTTTGAAAGTGCTCCAGACAATAGAGCTATAGCAGTTGCGTGGCTAAGCAACTTCCCTCGTGATTTTCAAGAGATGCCCTTCTCTCAAATATTAACTGTTCCTTACGAATACACATTGCATAAAGAAAAAGGAGAAGAAAAATATTTTTTAAAAGTAAATCCCTCTCAAGAATTAGAAAAAGCATTTTCAAAAAGTGAAAATATTCTTAAAGATAGAACGATTATTTTGTCAGACAAAGCTCAAAAAATCGGCGAAAGCAACGAGTTTTGTTTAGACTTAGATATTGATATGTCAGATGCTGAAATACTCACTATTCAAATAGGAAATTATAAAATTTATTACGACAAAAAAATTGATGGATATTTTTATAATCACAAAACACTCCCTCCTGTGCTTGCGTCAAAGCCAACTCCAGAAAAATTTAATGTGAAAATTTTTGTTGATAGAGCTGCAATAGATTTGTTCCACAATTCTGGAGATTCTATGTACGCAACAAATGTCATGTATGGAGACGAGGAAAATATTCCTATATTCCTTTCAGGCGAAGGAGTGAAAATTGAAAAAGCTTTAATAAGAAAAATTAAAAAATAAAAAAAATAACATTATGAAAAAAAGTTTAGCACTATTCTTTGCATTAACTTGCATCTCTTACGCTCAAGAAAGAGTAGACATTATCATAGACGATTTTGAAAGTGGTTCTTACGATAAGTGGAACATTGAAGGCGATTGCTTTGGCTCTGCACCAACGAAAGGAGCCTTCCCTGGTCAAAATAAAATCTACCAATACGAAGGCGAATATCTCGTAAACACTTTTTTACAGGGCGATAAAACAACAGGAAAAGCAACACTAAAAACTCCTTTTATTATAGAGAGAAATTTTCTTGATATTTTAGTAGGTGGCGGCGCAAATAGAGACAAACTTTATGTACGCTTACTTGTTGATGATAAAGAAATCGCGCGCATTGCAGGTCGCGAATCAGAAGTTTTGCTTCCTACAAAAATCTCTCTTGAAAAATATCAAGGTCAAGAAGCGCTAATTGAAATTGTTGACAATTCAACAGATGGATGGGGTCACATAAATGTAGATTACATCAGACTTACAGACACACCTTTGCCTCCTTCAAAAACAGTCGAAGTTATGGCAGACAAAAGATATGTTTACATTCCTGTTCGCAATTTTGCGAAGCCAACATGGATTGACATCTTTGATGCGGATGATAACTCAAAACTTTTTTGGCAAGAAGTAAATGTTGATTTCGAAAATCCTGATTGGATTGCTTCTGTAGATATATCAAAATTTGCAGGCAGAACTCTTAGAATAAAATTCAATGGAGTTGCGTCTGTCCCTGAAAGTCTTGAAACAGGTGATGAGCTTGCAACTCCGCGTTCAGGCAAACAAGAGTTGCGTCCGAACTTTCACTTTGCGGCACCACAAGGCTGGTTGAATGACCCTAATGGATTATTTTATCAAGATGGTATTTGGCATTTATTTTATCAATCAACTCCTATTTCTGTAAATGGTTCTTTGCGTCATTGGGGTTATGCAACAACTAAAGATTTTATTACTTGGCAAGACCACCCTGCTGCGATTCATCCTATATACAAAGATGGCAGAACATATTCAGTTTGGTCTGGTACTGCCTTTGCTGACCCAAAAAATAAAAGTGGTCTTTTCAAAACAGACAAAGGCGTAATCTTTGCGCATACGCTAACAGATTCTGGCGAGCATTTGGTTTACTCTGAAGATATGAAAAACTTTGTTGAGATTGAAGGTATCAATCCTATCATCACAGCTTTCGGCAGAGACCCACGCATCTTTTATGATGAACAAAAAAATCATTGGGTGATTTTGCGCTACGAAGCAATAGATGCATCTAAGCCACATTCAAAAGAAAATGATGCTTTCGTATTCTACACCTCAAAAGATTTAAAAACTTGGAACCGTAACCCTCATATTCTTCTCGGCTACTACGAGTGCCCAGATATGTTCAAGATGAAAGTCGAAAATTCTGACGAAGAAAAATATGTAATTATAGAAGCAGAAAAAAAATTCACAGTTATCGACTTTGACGGCGAAGATTTTGAATTAATTCAAGAAGCAAAATCAATGCCCTTGCAAGGTAGTATATATGCAGGTCAGCTCTTCCGTCACGCTCCTGATGGCAGACACGTTGGCATCTGGTGGATGAATAGCGACACTGCAAGATTTAAAAATATGCCTTTTAGTCAGATGATGACCATCCCTTACGACTTCAAGTTAGTCAAAGATGACAACGTCACTTACAGAATGAAAATCTATCCTGCAAAAGAAATAGAAAAAGCTTTCAGCAAATCTAAAAATCTGCTTGATGAAGAAATCGAAATCAGGGGCGGAAAAATCGATGTTGTCAAAGACAAAGATTTTTGTCTTGAAATGGAATTCGATATAAGCGATGCAGATGTTGTTATTCTTAGCTTTGATGGCAGAGAGTATCATTATAGTCCAAAGCATCACGCGCTCGCAGGCAATCCGATAGGAGGCAAAGCAAGCGATACTTTTAAAGCTAAAGTTTTTGTTGATAAATGTTCTATTGAAATGTTTATAAACGATGGCGATGGCAATGTTGTAGCGTCTGAACTTCTCGGCGATAGCGACATTCAGGTTGCAGTTGGTGGCAATGGTGCAATTCTTAAAAAAGCAGTTTTAAGAAAACGCTAAAATTTTCATCTGCAAAAAAAGCTTGAAGATTTTTTTCAATACTTAATATTTCACTTCCTTAAAACTATGGAAAGTAATTCAAATAAACTTAAATGGTGTAAAGCACGTTTCGGCAAAGACAACAACTGGTGGGTTTACGAAACTAGCGATAAAGTAAATTGGGATGCTGATGGCATAAGTGTCATTGATCCACGTCAAACAGCTCATTTAGTAGAAACTTTGCTCACTTTGCGCGAATATGGTCTTGATGAGAGCATCGTAGAAAAAGCATTTTTTACTTTTGTTATCGAATCTAAAGAAGCTGATAAAGGCGTGAAACTCGTCCGCACAACAGACTCTGTTTTCGATAGCGAAGAACAAATCTTTTTGTTCCCAGATAATCTAGATGATGAACGTTCTCCTTATGCAGAATTTCTGAATCATATAACAACTCTGCAAGTTAAGATGTTGAATTCTATTTTTGAATTTGAAGAAGATTTAGCTATTGAAGATTTAGAAGACGAAGTCAGAGAACACTTCAATTCTGATTATATGGAAGGCAAAGCAATTCACGTTTTCTATGAGATAATGGATATCCTAGAATACGCTCCCGAAGGCTACTCGCTTGAAGATGAGGACGAGGAGGAAGAGGAAGAAGAATTCGAAGAAAACTACGACGACGAAATCGAAGACCTTCCAGACGAAGAAGAAGCTCTTGAAGAAGACGACACTATGCAATGGGAAGACGATGAGGAAGAAGAAGTCGAAGACTACCGCGCAGAAGAACGCGATTCTTCTTTTGGTGATGATGAAGATTTCTAAAATTCATTTTCTTTAATTTTTTCAATTCAAATAACGGGCTAAGAAAAAATAGCTCGTTTTTTTATCAAAAAAAACACTAAAAAAAGGGTTGCATTAGGCGAAAACTTATCAATACTCAAACCATTGAGGAAAAATATGAAAAAATCATTTTTAATTTTTATTTTATGCATAACATCTGCCCTTGTTTCTTTTGCAGAAACACCAAGAGACATTGCAGTCAAAACATATAGCTTCAGAAAGTTCACACTTACAGAAACTGTTGAACAACTAAAATCTATAGGAGTTAACCAACTAGATTGTAGTTTTAGTCAACATCTCGGTGGCAACTTCGACCCAGAAGACAGATTCCACGCTGGTTTGAAAAAATCCGTTAAAGAAGATTTGAAAAAATATTTAGACAAAGAGGGAATGAAAATTGTCGGAATGGGTGTTGCAAATCCTCAACCTAACGAAAAAAATGTGCGCGAACTTTTTGAATTCGCTCAAATGATGGGAGCAAAATATATCACAACTGAAAGTCGCAGAAATGTCCTTGAAATTATGGATAGCTTAGCAGAAGAGTATGGACTTTTCATTACTGTTCATAATCACACTATGGCAGAAGATGCTCCTAATCCTTATTGCGACCCACATTCTATGTTGAAAGAAATCAAGGGTTTGAAAAATGTTTATGCTGGTCCTGACATTGGTCACTGGGGTCGCTCTTGCATAAATCCTGTTTGGGGCTTCAAAGCCTTAAAAGGTAAACTCAGATCAATTCACTTTAAAGATATCTCGCACGTTTCAAATCTTGGCGCACCCTGCGTTCCATACGGAACTGGGGACTTCGATATCCCTGCTATTTTGGCTGCGTTGGATGCTCAAAACTACGATGGTGTATTAGTTATCGAGTATGAGTCTGAACCAGAGAATCCTCTTCCAGGAATCCAGAAGTGTGTTGAATACTTGAGAGCTCATCCTAGAAAATAAGAATTTCAAATTAGAATAAACTTGAATGCTAGTATTTTTTTACTAGCATTTTTTATGAATATTTCTTCTATCAAATTGGAGAAATTCTTAATACAAACAAGGGGAATATGAAAAAAGCATTTTTAATTTTTGCATTCTGTATAATGAGCGCATTTGTTTCTTTTGCAGATACTCAACGCAATATCGCTGTTCAAACTTACAGCTTCAGAAACTTTACTCTCACTGACGCTATTCAACAGCTGAAATCTATTGGCGTCGACCAAGCAGAATGCTACACAGGTCAGCTTATCGGCGGAGACTTTGGCGAGCACAGATTTCAACAAACTATGGATAAAGATGCTCGTGCAGATTTCAAAAAATATTTAGATAAAGAAAATTTTAAAATTATCAGCATTGGCTGTATCAATCCTCCTGCCGACGAAAATAATATCCGCCAACTCTTTGAATTTGCTCAGTTCTTTGGCGTAAAGTATATCGCAACTGAAAGCCGAAGAGATGCTCTTGAAATTATGGATAAACTCGCAGAAGAATATGGGCTTACAATTACTATTCACAATCACACAATGCACGAAGGTGGCGCTAATCCTTATTGCGACCCACATTCTGTTTTGAAAGAAATCAAGGGTTTGAAAAATGTTTATGCTGGTCCTGACATTGGTCACTGGGGTCGCTCTTGCGTAAACCCTGTTTGGGGTTACAGAGCTTTGAAAGGCAAAATTAAATCTACTCACTTTAAAGATATTTCACACGTCTCAAATCTTGGCGCACCCTGCGTTCCATTCGGAACTGGAGACTTCGACTTACCTGCTATCTTAGCAGAATTAGATAGTCAAAACTATACAGGACTCTTTGTTATCGAGTATGAATCTGAACCAGAGAATCCTCTTCCTGCAATCAAAACTTCTGTCGAATATTTAAGAGCTCGCCCTAAGAAGTAAAAATAAGTATTGAATTTATACTTATACTTATGTAGCTTAAAACCAAATTTAAACTAAAAATAACCAAACAATTAAACTATGAAAGAAAAACTAGAAGCACTTCAAAATGCAATCAAAGCTGGAAAACGTAAAGACGCAGCAGCTGTAACTGCAGAATTAATCGCATCAAATGCTGGTCCAGCAGACATACTCAACGCATTGGTTGTTGGTATGGACGACGTTGGCAGAAGATTTAAAGCAAATGAAATTTTTGTTCCAGAAGTTTTGGTTGCCGCACGTTCAATGAAAGCATCTATGGACTTGCTCGAACCTGTATTGATTGCAGCTGGTATTGCTCCTGAACACACAGTTGTTATAGGTACTGTTGAAGGCGATATGCACGACATCGGCAAAAACTTAGTTGCTATGATGCTCAAAGGTGCGAACTTCAATGTTGTAGACTTAGGGGTTAATGTTTCTGCTGCTACTTTTGTTCAAGCTGCAAAAGATAACAATGCTTCTTTGATTTGCTTGTCATCTCTCTTGACAACAACAATGAACTATATGCGCACTGTTATTGAAGAATTTGCTAAAGAAGGTATGGCTTCAAAAATCATCGTAGGTGGCGCACCTGTTACTGAAGAGTTCGCTAAAGAAATCGGTGCAACAGGCTATTCTTCTGATGCTGCTAGCGCAGTTACTCTTGCGAAAAAAGTTCTCGCTGCTTAATTGCTAGTTAGATTTTACAAAAAACTTTATCTGTTTTTCAGGTAAAGTTTTTTTGTTTTTACAGAATCTAAAAAATCTTGAATCTTTTTTGATTTAAAATACGATTGATACTGTATTCTTTATATATGATTAACGAAAATTCTACATTCTGCATAGTATCGTGCGACGTGTTCTCAAAAGAAATAGAAGCGTTTTATGATACTATTAAATATAAACCTATGCACATGGAGTTTTTCGATGCAGGCTTACATATCACTCCAAACGAAATGAAGCGTCAGTTGCAAGAACGTATAGATAACTGCGAAAAAGAATATAACCCTGACTATCTTTTGCTTCTTGCAGGACTCTGTGGAAATGCGACTTTGAAATTGCAAACATCATCTTCAAAATTAGTCATACCAAGAATTCACGATTGTATTTCAATATTCCTTGGTAGCTCAGAAAAATATTTAGAATTAAAAAAAGTAAAACCTTGCGCGTATTTTTCAAGTCCTGGATGGGTGAAAAGCAAACTCCCCCCTGGAAAAGAACTCGAAGAAAAAACTCTGAAAATGTACCAAGAGCTCTACCCTGACGACGAAGAGTATGTTGAGGATTTAATGATCGCTTTTAATGATCAATTCAGCGCCTACAACGCCTACGTTTACACAGATTTAATTTCTGACGACGCAGCTGAACAAACTTGTAAAGATTGTGCTGCTCACTTGAATTGGTCGTACGAAAAAGTTCAGGGCGACCCACAATTTTTACTAGATGCGCTCAATAGAAAGTGGGATGATAGATTTTTAATAGCAGATCCAAATACTCCAATCAAAGCTGATATGGGAGGAAAGATTTTAAATGTCTAAGATTATTTGCGAGCTGCAAAATTGTTCAGGAAAAAGATTGTCTGATTGCATCTCTGAACATCTTCTGAAAAATGTTCGCAAGTCTTGCGGAGGCAAAGGTCTTTGCAGGTCTTGCGAAGTTGAGTTGATGGAAGGCTCTGTCAAATGCACAGATATTGAGGTTTCTGCGCCTGCAAAAGTTCGTTCTTGTTTGAGCTTCATTTTAAGCGACTATGCAAAAGTTTCAATAAAATCAGTCTCACTAAATAACTCTATCGATATCGAGGGCGCATTTAAAATAATTTCAGAACTCACTCCCGACACATCAGCAGAATATTCTATGGCAGTGGACATAGGAACTACAACTGTTGCAATTATTGTAGCAGACAAAAATGGTGGGGTTTTGAAAACACAAACTTGCCTTAACGGGCAAGTAAAATATGCCGATGATGTTCTTAGCCGTATAGATTTTTGTAAAGATAAAGAAAGTTTGAAAGTTATGCAAATGGCTCTGGTAAACGATATTTCTGATATTCTAAAAGAAATAAATTTACCAATCAAAGAAATGTTTGTTGCAGGAAACACAACAATGTTGCACATATTTTGTGGAGAAGACCCAACATCTCTTGGCAAGTCTCCCTTTACTCCTGTGTTTTTGGAGAGTCGTGAATTTTCTTCAAAAGAACTTTTTGCAAATTCTCGTTTGCCAGAATTTAAAATAGTAACCCTACCCTCTATATCAGCATACATAGGCGCAGACTTGAACGCAGGACTTTGTGTTCTTGATGCAGACAATCAAGACTGCAATTTTTTATTGATAGATATAGGCACTAATGGCGAAATTATTTTGAAAATAAATGGTCAGTATTTTTCTGCAAGCGCAGCCGCCGGACCAGCCTTTGAAGGTCATAGCCTGCATTGTGGCTCTAGAGCTTGTGCTGGAGCTATATCAAAAATTTATTTTGAAGATGGATTAAAATTTTCTACTATTGGAAGCGAAAAAGCTATCGGTATTTGTGGCTCTGCATTCATAGATTTTTTAGCTGTTGCAAGAAAGAATGGAATTCTTGAAAGCAGTGGCAGATTCTCTGCTAGCACAGATACAAAAACTTTAGATAATATAGGAAAAGTTTTTTATATTTGCGAAAATATTTTTATAAGCGAATCCGATATCGCAAATTTGTTGAAAGCGAAAGCGGCTATATTCTCCGCAGTCACTACACTTATGGACGAACTTAAGATAAAGCCAGATTGCTTAGACAAAATTTTCATTGCAGGTGGCTTCGGAAAAAATATCAATATGCAAAATGCTATTGATTGTGGATTAATACCTGCTGTTGAAATTTCAAAAATTTCTTTCATAGGCAACTCCTCTTTGGCAGGTGCTTATCTTTGCGCGTTAGACTCTAAGATTTTTGAATCTGCAAAAAATTATCCCGCAAAAATTAAAAATGTAGATTTAAATTTATCTGACTTTTTTGAAGACAATTTTATCGATGCATTATTTTTAGAATAAAATTATTATTGATTAAAAGCTCAATTAACCGACAATTAGATTATGAAGTATTTTTATCTTTCTATTTTTACATCCGCTCTTCTTATTTGCAGTTCTTTTGCAGACACACGAACCCCAGCGGTTATCAATGAAAAAGCTTATGATTTACCCTCCACTATTGAAGCTCGTAAAGACCCGCTCGAGACTTCTAAAGACGATATGCAATTGGAGCGCGAAAAATTCCAAAAGCTTTCTATGGCAGCACAATCTGGGAATCCTGAAGCTCAGAATAGACTTGGCAATTTCTATGCTGAAGGCGGTAAAGATGGCTTTTATAAAAATATGGAAGCTGCAGTTTATTGGTGGAATGCGGCTTCAAAAAGTGGACATCCACAAGCTCTTTGTATGATGGGCGTTTTGTTTTACAAAGGCGAATTCGTCAACAGAAACGAACACAAAGCAGCCGAGTACTGGAAAGCTGCTGCCGATGCAAATGATGCTGATGCTCAATTTTATCTTGGCGTAAGCTACGCAAATGGATTAGGTGTGTTGCCTGATATCTACACTGCTATCAAGTGGTGGGAACGCTCTGCTGAACAAGGCAATGACAGAGCTTTAGTAAATCTTGGAATCTGCTATGCAACAGGTCGCGGTGTTAAGATGGATAAGGAAAAAGCTATTTCTATCTGGCGCGAATCTGCGGAACGCGGTAACGTTCAAGCTCAGACAAAACTCGCAGCCTGCTACTACACTGGCGATGGAGTAAAACAAAACATCAAAAGAGCAGTCGCTATTTGGCTCGCCGCTGTCGACCAAAAAGACCCTGAAGCTATGCGTTATATTGCTCTTTGCTACAAAACTGGTACAGGTCTTGAAAAAAATATCGATAAGTATAAAGAACTAATTATAGAGTCCGCACGTACAGGAGATAAAGAATCTATCGAGATTGTCAGGAACGACCCTGTTTTCTTAAACTAAATTTTTTACATCCATTTACAAAAATCTTGTTAGAGAAAAGTTCCTTTTTAGTCAGCCTTTTCAAAAAGTGTTGACGCCTTTGTATCTATATGTAGATTCAAAATTTCAACATCAACAAGGGGACGTAGCTCAGCTGGAAGAGCGCCACAATGGCATTGTGGAGGTCGTCGGTTCGAGACCGATCGTCTCCAAAAAATTAAAATTTTATGAATACTCCATTATTAATGTTAGGTTTACCAAAAGGTAGTCTTGAAGATTCTACTATTGCTTTGTTCCGCAAAGCTGGCTGGAAAATAACAAAAAGCTCTCGCTCTTATAAGCCTTCTATTGACGACCCAGAACTCGACGGCAGATTCGTTCGTGCTCAAGAAATCAGCAGATATATCGAATTAGGATTCTTTGATTGCGGTCTTACAGGTTACGACTGGGTTGTTGAAAACAACAGCGATGTTGTTGAAGTCTGCGATTTAATTTATAGCCGTGCAACTTCTTTGAAGTCAAAATGGGTTCTCTGCGTTAAAGACGATTCTCCTATAAAGACTGTTCAAGATTTGAAAGGCAAGCGTGTCGCAACAGAGCTTGTAAATGTTACAAGAAACTTTTTGAAAGAAAAAGGTGTTGACGCCGAAGTTGAATTCTCTTGGGGCGCAACCGAAGTTAAAGTTCCTGATCTAGTTGATGCCATTGCAGATATCACTGAAACAGGCTCTTCCATACGCGCAAATAATTTGCGTATTATCGATACTATTCTTTATACAAATACAAAATTAATTGCTAATAAAACAGCTTGGGAAAATCCCGAAAAGCGCAAAAAGATTGAAACTATTGCCCTTCTCTTGCAAGGTGCTCTTGAAGCTGGCGACAAAGTAGGTTTGAAAATGAATTTACCAAAAGCATCTGTTGCAAAAATCATTTCAACATTGCCTGCACTTCGCAAACCTACAATTTCTCAGCTTTCCGACCCAGCTTGGGTAGCAATTGAAACAATAGTTCAAGAAAGCGTAGTACGCGATATCATCCCAACACTCAAAGAACACGGTGCTGAAGGAATTGTTGAATATCCTTTAAATAAAGTGATAAGCTAATTTTTTATTACACTAAAAATTTAAAAGCGTAGAAGAGAAACTTCTATGCTTTTTTGTTTTTTTGAAAAGAAAGAATTCTTTACAAGGAATTTTCGTCAATGCATTATAACGCTTATTGCAAAAAGAGCTTTTACTACTTCTTTTTTCAAATGAAAAAATATAACCGAGAAATAACTTATGAGAATTATTAAAAAATCAATAACACTCTTGATTGCACTATGCACATGCTTTACAGCACTCGCCGAGAAAAAAATGAATGTTTTAGTTGTCAACTTTGATGACCTTGGCGCCGCATGGCTAACACCTTATGCAAAGAATTTAAAGCTAGATGATTTGAGTCCATTTACATCTGAGTTATTTGCAAAACATAGCAAACATTTCAGAGAAAATCCTAAAGTTGCAATAGATGTCGCGTGCGAAACTTCTCCTTTTATGGACAAGCTTGCAAATGAAGGAATGACTTTCAATACTTGCTTTGCAACAAGTAATCTGTGCTCTTCTTCTCGTATCGGACTGTTGACTTCTTCCTATCAAGAACGCTGGGGTGTTTGCGATTTGCGTAGCGCAATAGTAGAAGGCATAGACCCTGAGAAAATCAAAATTATGCCCTACTACTTCAAACAAGCAGGCTACAATTGCGCATCTATTGGCAAGTGGCACGTTTCTTTGCACGACAATGCTATGATGCAAGAATGGAATAGTGCTAAAGAAAAATTTAAAGATAAAATTTTTGAAGAGGAATCTTTTCAAGTTTCAGGATTCGATAAGAAAATTAAAATTGATAACGAACTTGAATCTGCAAGATTGCGTTACATATCTTCCTGGAAAAAAGGTCAACGCCCCACCGATATGGGCTTCGACTACTACTATGGCTACAACTCTGCTGAGAGTAGATACTACTGCGCGCCTGACCTTTGGGATAACGAAACTCCAGTTCCAATGCGACCTAGAGACGAATTCTTGACAGATTTACTAACAGAAAAAACTATCGCTTACATAGAAAAATCAGTGAAGGAAGAAAAACCTTTTATGATTTACTATGCACCTATGACTGTACACGAACGTCTCGATCCTGCCCCTGAAAAATATTCTGCACAGTATCTGAAATACGGACAACCACTCGCACTACACGCAGGCAATATCCGAGCTGTTGACGATGGATTGCGTCGCATCCACGAGACTCTTGAAAATCTTGGACAAGCTAATAATACCATTATAGTTATCACATCAGATAACGGATCTCCATTTGGAATCCCACCTGCAAACGCTCCATTCGCAGGTTCAAAAGGAACATATTTTATGGGTGGCTCACGAGTACCTTTGATTGTTTATATTCCTACAATCAATCCAAAATTAAAATATAGCGAAGCTCTAGTAAGTACTATGGATATCTTTCCAACAGTTATGGAAGCCGCAGGCATTGAGCTACCAAAAGATATAGATGGCGAAAGCTTGCTCCCTATTCTTAAAGAAGAAAGATTAGATGCAAAACGTTCTGAATTTTTCCAATTGGGCTTGCACGGCTGTACTTGGTCGATAGTTCCAATCATAGGAAATCAAAATGATGAAGGCTATGCGCCTATGTTTGCATTCAGTGTAAATAAAGATGGATTCGTTACATTGGCAAGAACAGCAACGCCTTCTGGTAAATATAAAAACTTGATAGATGGACGCCCAAGTAGCATTGAATTTTACAATCTTACAAACGATAAACATCAAACACGCAATATTGCTAGCGAGAATTCTGAAAAAGTGAATGCAATGACAAAGAACATAAACATGTGGTTAAACACATTGCACACGCCTCTTGAAACAAATACAACTCACAAAACTGAGTTCTTTAAAGAGCTTAAAGAATTAACGAATAAGTAGATTTGCTTTCCATTCAAAAACAAAAAAACTTCCTTTTAACGAGGAAGTTTTTTTTGGTTTTTTAATTAAAATATTTTTCGAAAATTTCAAAATCTTGGAAAGAGAGTTTTATATTTTTCCCATTGCAAAGGAATTCAATTGAATCTTTTTCTTTTTTAATAATAGAAATTTCTGGCTTTAACAAAGATTCAAATTCACCCACTGCTCCACACTTTTTAAAAAAGTTCCTGCAAGTTTCTACGTTTATTTTATCAACAGAATAAAGAGTGTTTTTAAAATGCTTTTTCTTGCCTAAAACAAGTCTTCTTGGAGCACCCATTTTCTTTAGTAAAAGATTACCTATAAAGGTTCCATTGAATTGCACTATTACATTTGAATATTCTTTACGCAACTTCTTTGCCTTGCACAACGCCCCACAAAGGCAAAAAGATTCAGGAGACTCTTTAACATCGTCTGCAATAGAAAATGCAGAAATCAAATCTATATACTTACTCTTTGTAAGCATTGTAAAAGAAGAATCGTAACGCGATTTTCTCAAAGTACTAAGGCAAGACAAAACATCTAAAACTTCTTTTAAACCCAAAGGAACATTCAAAAAATATTTTCTCTTACGTGGGCATTCGGACAAATTTAAAAATTTCAAATTTTCTTCAAGATGATTTATCGGATTATCTACAACAAATTCTTTCGCTGGGTCTCTTTGATAAGACCATCTATTATGCAACCAAAGCCAATCGCATTGCATCTCGCCTTTTAACTGTTCTTCAAGCCACTGATTCGCCAAAAACATAATCTCTTTTTCATTCTTAGGCTCGAGTCTTTTAGCACAAATTTCCGAACGCCAAAATCCTGTGCGCCTTGCATAAATAATCCCTGCTTGCAGATTTTCAAATCTATCTTGAAAGATATCAGGCATTGTTGTGTATGTTGATGTCATTCCCATAAACAAACCAAGTGCGCCTCTATGCAAAGGATTTTGGTCAAAGAGTATTGCAAGAATATTATTGCTCTTCAAATAATCAAAAGTAAGGCGCAAATCTTTTTTACGAGAAAGCAATTTCACTCCAAATTTTTCACGAGTAGATTTAATCCAATATTCTAATGCATCATTATCGAAAGGTCTATACATAACTCCGACTTTTGGTAGCTGCATATCTGTAAGCGATGGAAAAAGTGACACGCTTTCCATCATAGAAAAATGAGGAACGAGCAGAAGTGTTGGCTTTTTTTCAAACACTGCAAGTTCTTCTTCTGTGCTCTTTCCAAAAACAAATCTTTTCTTAAATTCTTCCTTTTTTAAGAAAGGCATCGCTAGAACAAAAAAGCCCATTTCAATTGTTCTTGATGCAGATTCTATTGCAATTGCAACGCGTTCTCTTTCGCTTTTTTCAGGAAAACAATGATGCAAATTCATCAATATTGCATAGCTTCTTGAATTAGGAATTTTCACTATTAACCAAGCTATAGAGTAACAAAATCCACGAACTAAGAATTCAGGTGTAGTTGCTAAAAATTTGCCAAAAGCATTTAAAAAAAATCTCATAAATAATATTACTATTCTTCTTTTTATTCGAAAGCTGTCTAGTATTAAAACAAGTTATTTTTTTAGCTTCAATGGCATTTCTTTAGGAAAGTCTTCCCCTGAACGTATTATTCTACGCGCTTCACGAACCAATTGCATAATCCAATCAGAAGGCATTCCGTCCGTACCTAAGAGATTCATACCCTCTGGAGGATTAGGTTCTATCTTAAAAAAAGCTGTACCTTCATCAACTTCATCGAACATCGCGAGCAAAACACAGTCAGGTTCTACTTGACCAATCGCATAAAGTTGATCCCACAAAAATTGTCCTTTTCTACGGTCGATAATAGGAGGCGCTACTTCAACATTCTTATGCATATTCACCCAAGCAAATCCTGGATAAATTGTAGGTATCCACATCATTCCAAGATTCTCTGCAATTGCTTTATCTTCTTTCCAATTTGCAACGTATGCGCGAGATACTCCATCTTTTTTATCGTAAGGTGCGTGCCCTACATTCCAAGGAACTATACATTTTAGATTATCATAAAATTCTTTGAATTCCTTGTGCCTTTCTCTAGCCCAAGGCCAGGCTGCTCCTGCAATAAAGTATGCTTTATACTTACCTTCTTGACCGAAAAATTCAACCAGCTTCATTGCCAACTCAGGAGTGGTTTTACGATGATCATCAGGACAAGTCATCGCCCAAATATGGACAACAGGCGCGCCCTCGTGATGCAAATATCTATTGTCTTTTTTTGTATAACCTAAATCCACCATACGCTTCCACTCATCAACAATCACATCAAAAAGTTTTTCTTCAGGAATAGTTGGAGGGTCGAAATTTATGGCCCAAACGCGTCCATATTTTTTTGAAGCTTTTACAACTTCATCCATGATTTTATTTCGGACTTCAAAGTCGCCAACTTTATCAGGAATCTTTGAACTCATTAAAAATTTCTGAAGCCAAACACCATCTATATCATATTCGCGCATCCATTTAAAATGCATATCAATGACATTCGGATTATTGCCACTGACAAGAGCAACAGGTGTGCCATCTGGCTTAAATAATCCATCGACGATTTCTTTATCTTCGTCTTTGAATTCAGAAGTATCAGGTAAGAAATCTACAACCAAATTTTTAGAGTCAAATTCTTTGCCGACAAAATAATGTTGCCAACCAGCATTAGTTCCATCGTTAGGAGTTCTTGCCCACGCTTGATATCCTGTAAGCCACTTGCCATATAGACTCGTGTTATCTACAACTTTATCTTGCGCGCAAAGACATAAAGATACTTTTATCAATATAATAAATATTAAAAACTTTTTCACAAAAATGCAGAATATTTTGCATCGCAATCTTGTCAATATTGATAATAAAAGTCTTGATTATAGGTATTCATTGTCGATCATTAGAAAATGGACTTGTCCTTTAAACTAAAGTCAAAATTCAAGCCTGCTGGTGACCAACCAAAGGCAATAGATACAATTTGCAAAAGTATCAAAGCAGGTGAAAAATACACGACTTTGCTAGGCGTTACTGGCTCTGGCAAAACATTCACAATGGCAAGTGTGATTGCAAATCTTAACAGACCTGCATTAATTATCTCGCACAACAAAACGCTCGCAGCGCAACTTTATTCTGAATTCAAAGCCTTTTTTCCAAACAACGCGGTTGAATATTTTGTAAGCTACTACGACTACTATCAGCCAGAAGCCTACATTCCACAAACAGACACTTATATAGAAAAAGATTCTTCTATAAATGATGAAATCGAAAAACTAAGAATGTCTGCCGCGAGCTCTCTTGTTAGCAGGCGCGACGTGATTGTAGTTGCGAGTGTGTCTTGCATCTATGGATTAGGTTCACCTGAAGATTTTAAAAAGATGATGTTGCCTTTGCGTCTCAATCAAAAAATCACGCGAAAGAATTTTTTGGAACGATTAATTGAAATGCATTATCTGCGAAACGATATCGCATTCGAACGTGGCACATTCAGAGTCAAAGGCGACACTATAGACATCTTGCCTGCGTATGCAGATTCTGGAATACGCGTAGAATTTTTTGGCGACCAAATTGATTCTTTAAAAACTATCGACCCAATAAATAATTCCACAATTAAAAAACTAGATAGATTTGATATCTACCCTGCAAGCGCTTTCGTGACTCCGCAAGAAAGCATAGATAGAGCCTTACCCTTCATCAAGGAAGAAATGTTAGAACGCGTTTCCCAGTTTGAAAAAGAAGGAAAATTGCTCGAAGCTCAAAGAATCAAAATGCGAACTTTGGAAGATTTGGATTTGCTTTCGCACACAGGCACATGTTCAGGAATAGAAAATTATTCACGTCACTTAGGCGGACGCTCCGCAGGCTCACGCCCTTGGTGCTTGATAGACTTTTTCCCTAAAGACACTCTTTTATTTATAGACGAAAGCCACGTTACAGCTCCTCAAATTCGTGCATCCTATCTAGGTGACAAATCACGCAAAGAAAAATTAATTGAGTATGGATTCCGCTTGCCAAGCGCTCTCGACAACAGACCTTTGAAAGAAGAAGAATTCAATCAAATCACAGGACAAACAATTTTTGTTTCTGCCACACCTGCTGAATATGAGTTATCTGTAAGTAGAGTTGTTGCAGAACAAATCGTTCGTCCGACAGGTCTTTTAGACCCTGAAATAATTATTCGTCCCACAAAAGCTCAGGTAGAAAATTGTGCAGCAGAAATCAAAGAATATGCAAAGCGCAAAGAAAGGATTTTTGTTACAACGCTCACAAAAAAAATGAGCGAAGACATTGCTGAATATCTGCGTGAACTAAATGTAAGAGTCGAATATTTGCATTCAGATATTGATGCTCTTGAGCGTGTTGAAATTTTGCGTAGATTGCGTCTTGGAGAATTCGACGCTCTGGTAGGAGTGAATCTTTTGCGTGAAGGACTCGATATTCCAGAAGTCTCGCTTGTTTGTATTTTAGATGCTGACAAAGAAGGTTTTTTGCGTAGTGCAACAAGTCTTGTTCAAACCGCTGGCAGAGCCTCGCGTCACGAAAAAGGCAAAGTGATTTTGTATGCTGATACAATCACGAAGTCTATGAAGGCTGCCATAGAAATTTCTTTGCAACGCAGACACATTCAAGAAAAATATAATAATCTCCACAATATCACTCCAAAAAGCACTGTGAGAACTATTGAAAAATCTCTAAATAAAGAAAAAGCAATTCCGGAAAAAGTTAAGCTAAATAATAAAGCTCAATTTATCGAAGAACTTAAAAAACAAATGTATCAAGCCGCAGAAAATTTACAATACGAGCGCGCCGCTCATATAAGAGACCAAATTAAATTTTTGCAAAAGTAGTTTTATCGCTTTGACATCTAAGCATAAAATGTCATTATCCGTCAGCGATTAAAAATGGATTTCTTTTTCGAAAAACTCACACGCCCTCTGCTATTTAAACAAGACCCTGAATCTGCACACGAACTTGCTATTACAGGTTTAAAACTTTTGGCAAGTATTGCTCCATTGCGCTTGGCTATGGAAAAATTCAATCTTGTAAAATATTCAAAGCCTGTAAACGTTTTCGGAGTAGATTTCCCAAACTGCGTGGGTCTTGCAGCAGGCTTTGACAAAGACGCAACCTGCTGGCGCGCTATGCCTGCTTTAGGTTTCGGATTCTCTGAAATTGGAACTTTCACAAAACACAAGCAAGCTGGAAATCAAAAACCGAGAGTTTTTAGATATCCAGAAAGTGAAGCCGTTGTAAATTCTATGGGCTTTCCTAATGAAGGCGTAGAAGCCGCTGCTAAAAAATTAGCAAAAACAATTTCTTCTAAAAAAACTCCTCTCGGCATCAATATAGGTAAATCTAAAATTACCCCTCTTGAAGAAGCTGCGAGCGATTATATTTTTAGCTTCAATACTCTAGCAGATTATGCCGACTACTTTTGCTTGAATCTAAGTAGCCCAAATACTCCTGAGCTTCGCAAACTACAAACTAAAGAATATTTGCATTCATTGCTTAACTCTATTCAACAAGCAAATATTCAAAGATCAGAAAAGCTCGCAAAAAAACGTATTCCGCTTTTGGTGAAAATAGCCCCTGACCTCTCCTTTAGCGAGATAGATGAAATTTTAGAAACTATGCAAGATTTGTCTTATGACGGTATCGTTGCAACAAATACAACAATCTCTCGCCCCGAAAAATCTTCTTACGAAAAATCTGGCGGACTAAGTGGCAAACCTCTCTTTGAAAAATCTTTAGAAATTGTATCTTACATTTCTAAACGCACTCACGGCAAACTTCCTATCATTGGAGTCGGCGGAATTAACGACGCTGAATGCGCAGGAAAAATGTTAAATGCAGGCGCTTCTCTTATTCAAATCTACACTCCTATGATTTTCCGAGGGCCCTTCTATGCTAAGTATCTTGCGAAGTCAGCTCAATGGCGCCACGAAACTTGGCTATAAATTTTCAAAAGAAAAAACTCACTACTTTAAATTCATTCAATCAAATATAAACTAATAATATGGCATCACCCACAGACTTAAGAAAAGGCAGAGTAATAATATATAACGGAACTCCTCACGTTGTAATGAATATGCTTCATCGCACTCAAGGAAGACAAGCTGGTTTCGTTCAAGCAACTTTGCGTAACTTAGAATCAGGTAGTTCAACAACAACAAAATTTCGCTCAACAGATAGCGTAGAGTTTTGTCATACTACTAACAAATCTTTGGAGTACTCTTACAAAGACGGCGCAGACTATCACTTTATGGATACTGAATCTTTTGAAGATACTATTCTTAGTGAAAACGTTATCGGTGAAGATATCAAGTGGCTTATTGAAGGCTGCTCTTATGCGGTATTATTTGTTGATGGAGTTGCAGTATCTTTGGAATTGCCAAACGTTATTGAATTGAAAGTTGCTGATGCCCCTGACGGCATTCGTGGCGACACTTCATCTTCTCCAATGAAATCTGTTACTTTGGAAAATGGCGTAGTAATTCAAGCACCTTTGTTCATCAAAACTGGCGACGTTTTGAAAGTTCGCACAGAAGATTCTTCATACGCAAGCAGAGCCTAAATGGGAAACACTACAGTCATACGTCCTGCCGACTTGAGAGCTATTCTCGAATATGTTCCCCTATACAGAGGTCAAACATTCGTTGTGTCTTTCGACGGTAGTATTGTTGATTGTGAGAATTTCCAAAATCTGATTGTAGATATCGCCGTGCTTTGTAATCTTGGAATAAAGATTGTTATTGTTCACGGAATCGGCAAACAACTAAAGGCTCGTTGCGCAGAACTGGGAATCACGCCTAGCGACGTCTACGGTACAGAACCTGTTGATGACGAAACTTTGAAAATCGCTTGTGAATGTTCAGCCGAAGTTTCGCAAACAATAAAAAATGCTCTTGCTATTAAAGATTTAAAATGCGCATCTTCAAATGCAGTGCGCCCTACCCAAACAGGAATCATCTCTGGCGTAGATTTTTTAAATGCAGGTAAAATTGAAAAAATCGATTTTCAAACTTTGCAAAATCTAATTTCAATAGGAGTAATTCCAATACTGTCACCTATCGCACCAGACAGAAATGGTAAGCTCTTGCGCATAAATTCTGACTTGCTATCTGCTGAGCTCGCAATGGGACTACGCGCATCAAAGCTGATATACCTTACAGAGACAAGTGGCTTAGCTATAAACAACGAAAACGCAATCGCAGTAGCACTAAACGATTTGCAATCTATGCTAGAAAAAAATGGCATAGACCCAAGAGCTCTAAGCAAAGCTAAATACGCTGCAAAAGCTTTGGCATCTACTTTTACTCAACGCGCACATATTTTGAACGGCAAAGAGTTCGCATGCCTATTAACAGAAGTCTTCGACACTGTAGGCTGTGGCACTATGATTTATGCAGATGAATATCAAAAAATCCGTCCTGCAACAAAAGCAGATTTAATCACTATCTACAACATCTCTAAACTTTCTTCCCAAGAACAGAACCTTGTAGATAGAACTCTTGATGAAATAGAAAAAAACATTTCATCATACTATGTATATGAAATCGACGCTAGTATTGTTGCATTTGTCTGCCTAAATAAGCTAGATGATGAATCTGCGGAACTAGCATCTTTGCACGTGCAACAATTTTATCAGGGCAACAATGTGGGAACAACTCTAGTCGAATTCATCACAAAAAAGGCTAAAGAATTAGGTTATAAAAAACTTTTTACCCTTAGCACAAAAAGTGCCCCTTTCTTTAATTTACGTAACTTTGAAGAAGTATCTCCAAGCTCATTGCCTACCGAACGCTTCAAAAAATATGAACTATCAAAGCGCCATTCAAAGGTGCTTTGTAAAATCTTATCAATATAATGGGATTCAATACAGTAGCAGGTCTCGCAATCTTCTTCGCCATTGCAATCTTTGGTGCTGTGAAGCTTAAATTCTACGCATTCACAGAAGAAGACTATGTATATTCTTTTTATCGAAACACAATCGATAGAAATCGCGGACACTTTAAAAAGTGGCGCAAAACTCGCATTATGGTTTACTCCATTGTCTTTGCAGTGAGTGTGGGAGGAATTATTTATCTATTAAGATAATTTGCCTACACTATTTTTTCCCATCTTAAATCAGCTCTCTTAGTCAAAATCTTTTTTATTTCAAGCATTGTTGTAAGTGCAGCAACTTCGTGCGCTGGCATCTGCGAAATAGCAACTAGCTCTGGCATATTCAAGACATCTCCGTCTGCAAAATGCTTGTAAATAGATTGTTCTTTTTCTGTAAGATTAAGAATTTTTTTAGAAGATTTTTCTTCATCAAAACACAATTGTCCCTGACTAAGAATTTCTTTATTCTTGAAAGCTATTTGGCTTAAAACATCTTCAGGACTTGTAACTAAAGTGACTCCATCGCGTATCAATTCATGACATCCGCGCGAAGCTTCAGAATCTATACGTCCTGGAACTGCAAAAACATCTCTGCCTTGCTCTGCTGCCAAACGCGCAGTTATCATACTTCCACCGCGAATGTCAGACTCTATTACTACTGTTGCAATAGATAATCCTGATACAATTCTATTACGCATAGGGAAAGTCTGCCTATCTGCAAATCGAGAAAGTTTGAACTCAGAAATCACAGCCCCTGACGTGATAATTTTTTCATACAAATCTTTATTCTCTGGCGGATAAATTACATCTATTCCACTACCTAAAACTGCAATGGTTTTGCCACCGGCTTCAATAGCACCTAAGTGAGCATAAGAATCTATGCCGCGAGCCATTCCACTTACAACAGTTAGCCCTGCCCTTGCAAAAGTAGTAGCAAATCGCCTTGCAATAGATTGCCCATAAACTGTGCATTTGCGAGAGCCGACTATTGCAATGCAAGGTGCATTAAAATCGCAATCACCCTTCGTATAAAATCCTATTGGGCGCGCTTGAATTTCAGATAAAATTTTTGGATATTTTTCATTTTCAATAGATAGATATTTTACATTCAAAGAATGTATTTTATCTAAATATTCTTGGTCTACTAAATTTTTGTTCGCGATAATTGAATCTGCAATTTTTTCGCCTATACCTTGAACATTCATCAACTGCATCTTGCCAGCTGAAAATATATTTTTAGGAGAAGTAAAGTAATCTAAAAGCCTCTTTGCGCCCACAGCCCCGACTTCGGGAATCATTGCTAAGCGCATATAATCTAAATCTGTTTCATTCATAAAAAATTAATAATATCAGAAGATGTTAAAAAGCATTCTCCTTTAATTTGCGAGGCTTTTTCTCCTGCATTACCTAAAATAAATGCTCCATAGCTTGCAGCTTCGAGAGGCGATAGATTTAAACTTTTATTTGCAATCAACCCTGCAATGAGCGCAGAAAGAATATCTCCACTACCACCACGCGATAATGCAGGAGTTCCAGAACTTACGCGTACGATTTTTTCTCCGTCACAACAGCGCATTATGTTTGATTTTAAAACTACTGTAATCGAATATTCTTTTGCCAAAGCAAGCAGTAATTCATCAGAATCATCTTTTGCAATGCGCAAAAACTCTCCTATGTGCGGAGTTATGATTGCGTTTTTTCTGCCCTTCAATAATTCAAGAGATTCTTTAAAAATTGCATCAGCATCTAAAACTATAGGACAAGTAGAATTTTTGATTATCTCACAAACTAATGCCTTACATTCGGATTCATCAGTAAGCCCAGAGCCTATCAATAGACCTGTGCAATTTTTTGATAATTGCTTAAATTGTGAAAGGGTTTCTAAAGAAATTCCACCTAATGGAGTCTCTGCACAATCAACAAAAATAGCAGAAGGCTCCACCGCCGCAAATGAAGCTGACAAACTTTCAGGCAAAAATACGCTCACTAAACCTACCGAAGAACGCAAGCCCGCTTTTGTATTTAGCATCACTGCCCCCTTGTATTTGCGCGAGCCACCGATAATAAAAAGATGACCAAAAGAACGTTTATCACTAAAGCTTTTGCGTGCAGGAATTAATTTAGTAAGCGATTCTTTTGCACAAAATAAATCTTTCTTATCTAAGTCCGAGTCAAAAAAGCCAATATTTATAAAGCGAATGCGTCCTACGCTTTCTTTGTTTTTTTCTAAGAACAAGGATTTTTTTACTATGCCACAAGCGTAGGTATAATCAGCATTTATAAGGCAGTCAGAAAAATCTTCTGATACTCCAAATGGCACATCTATAGAAATCTTGCTTGCAATAGACATAGCATTTACAATTTTTGCCAAATGCTTCAAATCTTCCGAAATAGGTTGTTTAAAATTCATACCTGCGATTGCTTCAAAAGAAAATTCAAAGTCTAAATTTTTTATAGAGTCTATAGCTTTAACATCTAAAACAATAACATTTTTTTTATCTTCAACAAAAGTATCGTAAAGCTTTTTAGTGTTGTTCCTAAAAGAATCTTTTGGATGACAAAGACAAAAATAAAATAAAGTTTTATCGCCAAAAAATTCACTTAACTGATTAAATGCACAAAGAATATCTGCTGCATTGTGCCCTTTGCCCAAAAGAAACAACACTCGCTTTGTATTGTTTTTATATGACGAAAAATTTTGCGTAAATAAATTTACAATGCCATTTGCTACCAGCTGTATTGCACCTAATTCTAAGGATTCATCGCCTCTAAAGATGCTTTGTTCAAAATCTTTAGCTTCGCTTGTTGAGAGTATGGGAAAGAATTTCATTTACTTAATATTGCGAACGCCACTGCGTAATCTTTTAAATGACTTAAACTAATAGACATTTTTTTCGCCCCTAGTTCATCGAAAAGTTTTTTAGCATTATCATCAAAAACTGCATAGGGCATTCCGTTTTTTTGATTCAAAACAGAAAAACTTTTTAATGTGATTTTTTCTATAAATCCTGTGCCAAAGGCTTTGCTCATTGCTTCTTTTGCTGCGAAACGTGCGGCGTAATGTTCAGCAGAATTCGGAAATGCAGAGCAATATTTAATTTCTTCTTTAGTAAAAACTTTATCTAAAAAATTTTCTCCATATTTAGTAAGCATATTATTTATTCGCGCAACATCGCAAATATCAGTACCTACACCTATTATGTAATCAGAGTTCATTTTAAGATAAGTGATTTCATTTCAGAAACTGCGTTTTTCATGCCCATAAAAAGTGCGCGCGAAATTATACTATGACCTATATTTAATTCATTAAAATTCGCAATTTTTTTGAAGTCTAAAATATTATCATAATTAAGCCCGTGACCTGCATTTACGCAAATTCCCTTGCTTTGCGCGAAGTCGAATGCTTTTGATATACGATTTTTTTCAGCTTCAAATTTATCGACAATACCCCAAGCATTTGCGTAAGCACCAGTGTGTAATTCTATTGTCTTTGCAGAAGTTTCTTGCGATGCATTTATTTGTTCAAGCTCTGGATCTATAAACAAAGAAACTATGATTCCTACATTCCCTAACGCAGTTGCAATTTCTTTTACTCGTTCAAAATTTCCGACTATATCAAGTCCTCCTTCTGTTGTGACTTCTTGTCTATTTTCAGGAACTAAGCATACGTAATCGGGTTTTATTTTCAATGCAAACTCTGTCATATCAGAAGTACAAGCCATCTCTAGATTCAATTTACAATCGAGTTTGCGAACAGCAAGAACATCGCGCTCGATAATATGGCGTCTATCTTCGCGCAAGTGCATTGTGATTGAATCGGCGCCTCCTGCCAAAGATTCTTTAGCTATTTCCAAAACATTTGGCTCTATTATTAATGAAGAATCAAAGTTACAATCTTTGTATCTTGCTTGGCGCAGTGTTGCGCTATGATCTATGTTTACACCTAATTTCATTTTACCTAAAACTTCTCCAAAAGGACGGCACGAATAAAACTAAAACTGCATATAATTCTATACGCCCAATTATCATTAAAAATCCAAGAACCAATTTTGAAACATCGCTCAAGTGCGAGTAGTCGGCATAAGCGCCCACTTCCGCAAGCCCCACACCTATGTTCGACAAAGACGCTATAACAGCAGACATTGTTCCTGCAAAGCTCATCTCGCTATCAAAGAGCGAAACTAAAATTACTCCTGCAAAAAATATCAACGCGTATAAACTTACAAATATCAATATAGAAAGCGCAGTGTTCTCATTAAGAGCTTTGCCATTTAGTAATGCAGGTCTTACTAATTTTGTTCTGAAAGATTTTTCTATATTATGATAAACTAGCTTGAGCGCAGCTGCTACTCTGAAAACTTTTAGCCCACCGCTTGTAGAGCCACTGCATCCACCTATTACCATAAGCATAAATAAAATTATTGAAGTAAGGGGCAACCACACATCGTAGTTATCTATAACAAAACCAGTAGTTGTCATTATAGACACGCATTGGAAAGTTGCTATTCTAATGCTATTATGCCAGGAGCTGAAATTTTGAAAATCTATCAGACTTAGTGAAACCACTAGAATAGCAAAGAAAAGAATTCCACAGTAAAATCTAAATTCAGTATTTCTTTTTAAGTAACTAAAGTTTCCGCTAAGAGCTCGCAAAATCAGAACAAAACTCGTTCCGCCTAAAAACATAAACACTATAGTTATCCATTCAAGAACTGGACTATTGTACGAGGCTATGCCTGAATTGCGAAGTTCAAAACCACCTGTCGAAACTGTTGTGCAGGTATGACAAAGCGCATTGAAAAAATCCATTCCGCACGCAAAAAAAGACAATAAGCAAATCAGCGATAAGCCTATATAAAGATAAAATATTTTGATTACAGAATTTTTTATCCTACCAGAATCGTGCTCTAAAGAATCAACCGTAGCCTCGTTTGAATACAATATTCTTGCGCCTGCGCCTATGAAAGACAAAACAACAACAAAGAACACAACAACGCCCAAACCACCTATCCATTGAGTCAAGCATCGCCAAAAAATCAAACTGTTTGGTAAAGAAGAAAGATCTGCAAACACGCTCGCACCTGTTGTTGTGAATCCGCTTGCACTCTCAAAAAAAGCATCAACAAAATTAGATTCTGAAATCAACACAAAAGGCAGTGCTCCGAAAACAGAACTCAAAATCCAACCTGCCCCTATTATGCACATTGCCTCGCGCCTAAAAAGTTTAGGCGATGCTTTTCTACTTGGCATATAAAAAATTGCGCATATCAAAAATGCCACCGCAACACACGCAATCCAAGAATGTAAAGCCTCTTGCTCCACGATCAAATCTGAATACCACAAGCAAACCCCAAAGCACATCGACATCGAGATAAAAAGTATCCCGAATATCATTGCCAGAAGTTTGAATACTATTGGGTAATTCATTTTATAAAAACATTTTAATCACAACCTCAGATTGGTCTTTAGAAACAATCAAAACTACTCTGTCTTTGTGCTTAATGATATCATTTGCGCTCGGAACTTTTGCTTTAGTTTTACTTAGCAACGCAACCATTGTAACTCCCTTTGGTAGCCCCGCGTTACAGACGGACTTGCCCTCTACTGCAGAACCTTTAGCTACGCTCAATTCAATAATTTCAATCTCGCCACCTTGCAAGAATGCAACTTTGTAAGCTTTGTCCGAAGCTATCAATTTCAAGACCTCGTTAGCTGTGGCTTTGCGCGGAGAAACTGCTGTATCAAAATCCAAATAGGAATGCATATTTTCTAAGAGATGCTCGTAGTCTGGCTTATTGATAATCATACTGACGTGCTTTGCCCCAAGCTTACGCGACTGCAAAGATGTCATAATATTATCTTCATCTTTTTTCGTACAAGAAATAAAATAATCGCAAAAGCCAATCTGCTCTTCTTCAAGCAAAGACAACGATGTCGCAGACCCATTGATAACTGTAATTTTCGGAAAATTCTCAGCAATGTTTTTACAGATAGAAAGATTAGGTTCAATCACCCTTATCTTAAATCTGTGTCCATACAAAAGACGCAAAAGTGCAATAGTAGCTTCTGTGCCTCCATAAATTGCGATATTTATATTAGAAGAGTTTTCGTGCTTATTAAAAAGTTTTCTATTCTCGAAAATCGCTTTTGACGAACCAAAAACAGTTACAAAATCTTTTGGATTTATCACCGTATTTGCGCCCGCAACTTTTAAAGACACACCATCTTGAACATAACCTATACGCAAAGAATCTGGCAGTTTCAAATCTTTCAGAGGAACACCAATAATCTTTGAATCGTCACCGACTTGAATTTGTTGAACCTCAATCTCGCCCTTTGCAAAATTTTCAACAGCCACACGCTCAGGATTCCTTATAGATTTCGCAAGTTCAACAGCAGACAAAGCTTCAGGGTTTACCAAGTAATCTATATTAAAGTATTCGTGATAATTGAGTATTGTAGTGTCTGTATAAACGCTGTCGTGGACTCTGGCGATAACCATTTTTGCCCCGAGCTTTTTAGCTATTGATGCTGCCACTATATTAGTTTGCGAATCATTTGTCATCGCCAAGAAAAAATCGCAATCTGAAACTTTCGCCTTTTCTTGAACCTTAGCCGAAGCTCCGTTTCCAATAAGAATTCGCACATCTAGCTTTTCTTCAAAGCTATGAGCCACAATCTCTGAAGATTCAATAAGCGTTACATCATAGGAATCTTGACTAAGTACTTCGCACAAATATCCACCGACATCGCCTGCCCCTGCAACTATGATTTTCATTCCAAGTAAAGTAGCATTTATCGCAGATTTTAAAAGCTTTTTCTTTTATAGCGCAGATTAAATGAAAAAAAAGTGTTGATTTTTCAAAATAATACTATTTGATGAGTCGTTTAAATTTAAGAGATAGGATACATATGTCACAACACAACAGTTTTAAAAGCGGAACATCCGCATCATCAAAGAATCGCAGCGTACTCAAAAGATTCGAACGTATCGACCTGCTCGCAAAACGCGGACAATGGAAAGACAATGGCAGAGTAACAGCTCTTCCTAAGACAAAACCAGCTGAGTGATTTTTTATTTTTATTGGAAATAGATTGTCATTTGTATGACATCTTAACTCAGTAAAAATGCACACACATATTCCTCTGCATTAAGACAATTGAAAAAGACATCTTTATTTAGATGTCTTTTTTCGTATTCACTTTTCGTATTTCTAAATGAAATCAAAAAAATCGTATTTTGACGATATTTTACAAAAAATTGACGATATCATACTATACTTAAAATCAAAATATGTTAGAATTCTTTTAGAGATATACGCAATTTATTGGGCAGGCAAGTATGTGAACTTTTTCGAACTGTTTACAATTATAACTGTCTAACAAAACAAAAAAGGAACATATATGAGTTATAATAGAAGGAGTTTTTTAAAAACGGTTTCAAGAATTGGCGCTACAACTGTTGCGCTACCTTACTTCATAAAACCAAGTGCGCTTGGATTGGGGAATACTGTTGCACCATCTAATAGAATCTCTTTGGGATTCATTGGTATTGGTGATCACGGCTATGGAGTCAACTTCCTTAGCTTTGCAAGAAAATGTCAAAACCACACTCACATTTCAAAAATCTGTGATGCCGACTTTAAAAGAGTCAAAGAAATTCAAGACATTGCTAACAAGCAAATAGATGGAGTTCAACTCGAAGACAAAGATTGCATTCACGATTTCAGACAAATCATCGACGACCCAACTATCGATGCTGTTGTTATTTCTACTCCTGACCATTGGCACGTTCCGATGTCTATTATGGCACTCAAGAAAGGTAAACACGTTTTTTGCGAAAAGCCAACTCGCTCTCTTGACGAAGGCAAAATGCTTGTCGACGCTGTAAAAGCCAGCGGAAAAGTCTATCAAACAGGTCTTGAAGATAGATCTATACCTTCTTATAGACAACTCATTGAGCTTTGTCAAAATGGCTATATTGGCGATTTAGAAACTGCTTATGTTAGCGTTCCAAGAGGTGGTCTTCCAAATGTCGAAATCAAAGAAGAACCGATTCCTGAAGGTCTCGACTGGGAAATTTGGCTTGGACCTGCAAAATATGCACCCTATCAAGCGCAACGATGCAAATACACATTCCGCTGGATTCGCGACTACAGTGTAGGTATGATTGCTGACTGGGGAACTCATACTTTTGATACGGGTTGTGTAGCTCTCTTAGGCCCTGATAAAAATGAATACGCAAGCAAAATTGAACTTCTTGAAGAACCTAAATTTGCAAAAGGTCTCTTCAATACTGCTTATGATTTTTCTATCAAATATACTTTCTCTAACGGCAAAACTGTTTTCTTAGATACAGGTGAAACTTACACTAGAATCCAAGGCAGCAAAGGCTGGATTGAGTGTCCTGCATACCCATCAAGAGCAAATGCTTCTGATCCAAAAATATTAGATGCTTTCTTGAAGACTTCAGACAAAAAATACAGAACTGAACCTATGAATGAACATCGCAACTTCGTGGATTCTATCAAGTCTGGCAGACCTGTATATATGCCTGCGATAGCACAAGATGCTCTTTGCTGGAATATGCACGCTGGCGCAATTGCTATGGATTTAAATGAAAGTCTTGAATTCAAAAATGGCAAATTCACAAACGAAAAAGCAAACTCTATGACATCTGCTACCTATCGCGATGCTTGGAAATTCTAAAAGAAAATTTACAACAATGAAAAAATCTTTATTTAAAATATTTTTCGCAAGCGTATCAGCAATGCTTTTGCTAGCTTGCTCATACTCGCAAGCAAGCGTCAAAGAACTTAAAGCTACTATCCTTAAAGATGATGGCGATAAAGGAATTCAAGCAGCTCGCAAAGTCGCTACTTTGAAAGCTAAAGATGCTGATTCTTTTGTTGAGTTAATCGACCAAGTTTCTGGCGATAAACGTTATTCTTTGATTTATTCTCTCGGCGTTGCTAAATCTGAAAAAGCGCGCCCTATCTTCTTGGATATAATCGCAAATACTGATGACGATTTCGATAGTCTTTCAGCTCTTTGGGCTCTTGAGCTTTTGCCTAAGAAGAGTGATACTGCTACAATCGAAGCATTGTTCTCTGCATTTATGTCTAAGCGTGCGCGTTCAAAAGAGTACGCAGCAGAACTTATTAGCGACAACTATTCAAAAGATGCTATTGCATTTATGCGCGAAAACATAAATGGTGAAGACCCTTATTTAACGCATCAAACATTAGTTCTCGCAGGTCTTTGCAATGCAACTGATGTTCTTGGCGATATCTTTGCAGCTTGCGAAAGAAATAGAAACTTTATTCCAATCACTATCGACCACTGCCATAGAATAATCACTGCAGAATATTTTGATGAATTCATGAAATATTTAGTGACTGTTGACAACTTCCAACGCTTTGTAAAAAACGCGACAAACGCTGCAATCAGGCTTGATAAATACGGCGAATTGAAAAGCTTCATGCTCAAAACAGCTGAAACAGGCTCAGATAAACAAATTAAAAGTGCGGAAGATTTTCTATCAAAAATGCCACCAAGAGTCCCCTTGCTTGCAATGTGCACAGCAGTGTTGGATTGGTCAAAAGGCGGAAATGAAAGAGAAACTATGACTAATGAAAAAGTCAAATTACTCGCAAAACTTGGCTATGTCGGAGTCCAACCAGAATTAAGTAGAATAATGCCTTTAGATCAACTGCCTAACCTCTATCGCACAATGCGCTTTGCAGGAGTAAGAAATGGAGCTCTCTATATCGGCGCACACGTGAAGGAAGATAGAGTTGATGCTCATCCGCTTAAAACCATCTTCAAAGTTTGCAGACCTTTTAGCACAAATGTCTGGTTGGCTATGCCAAAAGATCAAGACAAAAACATCCCTAGAGACAACAACGAAGTCGTAAATAAGTTTGTTCAAAACTATATCAACGAAGCTGCTCATAACGGTTTGGATATTAGTATCTATCCACATATCAATTTCTTCTTTGACAACGCTAAAGAGACTTTAGAATACTTGAAAGAAAATGGATTGGATTCAAAAAATATGTTTGTTACATTCAATTTGATTCATGAATTCTGGCACGTTAAGCAAAAGCTTAAGGATGACTCTAAAGCAACTCCTGAATATATGGCAAAATTTGTCTTAGATAATAAAGATAAAATCAATATCGTTACAATTTGTGGTATCAATATTCATCACAGCATTAGCCCTCTTGGTGAGAAAGGTGGATTCGATACAGAGAAGTTTGTCAAGTTGCTCCTAGATGGCGGATATAAAGGCGATATAGGCGTTCAAGGCTTCGGAATTTGGGGTCAAATGCCAATCGAAGACGCTCTTAAAATCAGTATGGAAAACTGGCGTAAATGGTTTGATTAAAAAATCAAATTAGAGCAAAAAGATTAAAATAAAAATGCGTACTTTTTTTAGTACGCGTTTTTTTGTGAATAAATTTGAGAAATTTAGTTTAGAAAAATAATAAAAATTATTTTTCTTTTCCAGATTCTTTAACGAATGCAAATGTCATTATCAAAACTTGCGAAGCTACAAATGTAAGTAACCAAAACCATTTGCCTTGAAAGAATCCATAGGAGTGTAAACCAATGCCTAGCATATTCACTCCAAACCAAGCCCAAGCACAAATTATATTTCCTAGAACAGCAAAAGCTAAAAATGCTCTGTCAGAAATCATTTTTGCCAACTTACAATGCAATGCTGCAGAACACCATAAAACTATCATTAGCGCTCCATTTTCTTTAGGGTCCCAGCCCCAGAATCTACCCCAACTTAAATCTGCCCAAACACCGCCAAGCATTGTACCAATAAATGTAAATAAAAGCGCAATAGACAAAATTACATATACAGATTTCGCACATTCTTTTGTTGAAGAGACTAAACAATATTTGCTAGCAAAAGCTATGGAAATAAGTCTGATAGCGGCAGTAAAGCCACCCAAAAATATCGCACAATAACCTATCATAATTGTCGCAACGTGCGCAGTTAGCCAAAAGTTTGAATTTAAAACTGCATTCATCATACCCATATCATCACCTGAGTAAGGCAAATTCATAGCTACAATTAGCGAAGCAAAACCAGTCAGTGTGCCCGACAAAGAATATATGTATTTAGATTTACTCTTTGCCATTATGTAGCCTAATAGCGCTGCACCCCACCCTGCGAAGAATACAGATGAATATAAATTTGTTACAGGTGGACGCATTTGAATTATGCACCGTGCTAGAATAGCAAATCCGTGCAAACACACTGCTACGAAAAGAAAAATCATTGCACAATGAATCAAATTTTTTCTTTGTTTTTCAAATGCATAAGCAAATAAAAACAATAAGAAAGAAATTCCATAAATTGCAGTACCTGCAAAATTTATATCAAGTTTATTTATTATGTTTTCAAATTGTATTCTAAAATTTTTGGAGTTTTTAAAAGTTTCAGAATTAATAAATCCTGATGCATCTTTAAATTTTTTACTCTTCAAATTGTCTAAGAATTTTGCAAAAGATTTTAGATATGCTTTTGTTTCTTCACTTAAATTGCGCTTATGCAAAGCTTCGCTTGATGTTAAGAAAATGTTATTATCTTCAAAAGATCTGATTACGCTATTTGTGCGCATTTTTTCAAACTCTATTTGCTTTGTGATTTTTTTAAGATTATCACTTGCTTTTATTAAAACATCATTTGAAGGTTCTCTATTCTCAGCATTTGCTTTCAAGATTTCTTCTTTAGCAAGCCTTACCGATTCATACCAATCATCTGCAAACTGGCTTTTAGACTCGCTTCCGTAAGCTAAAGAAGACTTTAAAATTTCAAAAGTTTCCAATTTTTGCAATGATTCATAAGCAGCATCCACGTAAACGCTTTGCTGGTTTGAATCTGCAATTTTTTCAACTTCATCTAACTTTGAAAGTAAATCATTATAAGAATAATACATTCCTTTTATTCCTAGAAGTTTTTGCAAATCGCGATTTGTAGTTCTAAAAAACTTTTGATTTTTTGCACTTTCTGCATCAGCAGAAAAATTTAAAAACCACTCAATTGAATTTACTTTTCTACCAAAATCTTTGTATGAAGCCTTACCTGAAAAAAAGCGCAACATATCATTTGATGCACTTTCAAGAGGCATCACGCGCCCTGCCTTATTAACCGGTATAGATGAATATTTTGAATAATCAAATTCTGCATTAGAGAATTCTTGCATCAAAAAATTCTTTGATAAAATCAAAACGCAAAATGCAAAACAAAGTATAGCTAGAAAATTTTTCATAAAGATTTTTTAGATAATTTTTGTCCGTACATTATTAGCATTCCTATAAAGACTAAGACTATTGAAATCCAAGGTAAAACTTTTACAGGGTTTCGCACAGCACTTAGAATGCTTTGTTTGCCACCTTCACCATAGCTCATTTGATAGAATGTCCAAGAACCAAAGCGCACAGGATTATTCATACTTACTGTATGTGTGACCTCTTTATTATCTGCTATAAAAATCAATTCGCTCGAAAATCCCTTTGCAATAGAGCTGCCCTCCCAATCTTCTCTTGTAAATTTTACTAGCTTTACTTGATAAGGTAATTTGAGAGTTTCTTCACCAATAATCAAAATATCATTTGGTTTATTTTCATATAAAACTAACGTCGCTGAAGTTCTCCAGAAGTACTGCAAAAAGCCTGAGATAATCAGCATCAACAAAGATGCGTGAACCATAGTAAATCCAAAGCCACGTATATTTGTTCTTGAATGATGGTATATTGAAAAACACAAATTTACCACAGCCAACACACCTACAAACGCACCACCTAGTAGTGGAATTTTAAAGCCACCTTCTGTGCTAGGATAGATGCAAAAAAAAGATTCAAAATATTTTGCTTGGGCTGCTTGAATACCTATATTTACTTGGTCTAACGTCGCTAGAAAAACTAAAACTAAAGCGTAGAGCATAAGAACTACGCCAAGCTTCATCGATGAAAGAATTTTATAGATTTTAATTTTCACAAACTAAACATTGAATCTAAAGAGCGCAACATCGCCATCTTTGAAAATATATTCTTTGCCTTCGAGTCTATACTTGCCAGCGTCGCGCGCAGCAGCAACAGAACCAAGAGTCTTCAAGTCGTCATAAGAAACAACTTCAGCTTTAATGAATCCTTTTTCAAAGTCTGTATGGATTACTCCTGCGCATTGAGGGGCAGTCATACCCTTTACAAATGTCCATGCGCGAACTTCTTTTTCGCCTGCTGTGAAGTAGCTTGCAAGACCCAACAAATCGTAAGTGCTACGAATAAGCGAAGAAACTCCACTATCAGAAACTCCTAATTCGCTCAAATAATTCAAAGACTCTTCCGCAGACAATTCTGAAAGTTCTTCTTCTAGCCTTGCGCAGATGACCACTGTTGATGCGGCATATTCGCGCATTGCATAGTCTTTAACTTTTGCAACATACGCATTGCTTTCTACGTTGCTAAGAGTTCCCTCATCTACGTTGCAAGCGTAGATAACTGGCTTTGCAGAAAGAAGAAAATACTCTTTCATTCTTGCAAGCTCATCTTCGTTACACTCAAGTGTGTGCGCAGGTTTAAGCTCGTTAAGATGAGCCACCAATTTTTCCAACAACGCAACGTGTTTGACAGCGTCTTTATCTGGTCCCTTCATCTTTCTGCGATTGTTGTCCAACTGCTTTTCGCAACTTTGCAAGTCTGCCAAAATAAGTTCTGTTGAAATAATTTCTATATCACGAATAGGGTCAACCGAACCTTCGTTATGCAAAATATCGTCATTATCAAAGCAACGAACAACTTGAACAATTGCGTCTACTTCACGGATATTTGCCAAAAATTTATTACCTAAACCCTCGCCCTTACTTGCTCCAGCAACCAAACCTGCGATATCCACAAACTCAACAGCAGCTGGAATCACAACTTTAGTTTTTGAAATCTCTCGCAAGATTTCAAGACGCTCATCAGGAACTTCAACAACTCCAACATTAGGCTCTATCGTACAAAATGGATAGTTCGCAGCCTGTGCGTTACGTGAACGTGTCAGCGCATTAAAAAGAGTACTCTTGCCTACATTAGGCAATCCAACAATACCAGCTTTTAGCATAATTAATCCCTCGGAGCGTATTCAAGCGTTTGCGCCTGAGTTTTTATAGTGAGATGATTTTTGCCATCTTTGCGTTTAGACTTTTCGGTATGACCAATAATTTTTGCATCTATACCAAAACTTTCTGCAATCTTAATGATTTTTTTCGAATCAGAATCTTTGCAGAAGACTTCCATTCTATGGCCCATATTGTAGACTTCGTACATTTCTTTAAGAGTAGTTTTGCTTGCCTTTTGAATAGCAGCAAACACAGGTGGAGGCGTAAACATATTGTCTTTCACAAAGTGAACATTATTACCAAAGCGCAGACACTTTGTTTGTCCGCCACCAGAGCAATGAACTAAACCTTTTACCATATTGCGATTAGTTTTTAAAATTTTTGCAATCACTGGCGCGTAAGTACGAGTAGGCGAAAGAATCGCTTGAGCGATAGTCATTGAAGAATTTGGCAATTTATCCTCGAACTTATAAGGTCCGCAATAAACATATTTTTTGTCTATATTTTTGTCGAAAGTTTCAGGATATTTTTTTGCGTAGTATTTTGACAGAATATCGTGCCTTGCACTAGTTAAGCCATTTGAACCTATACCACTATTTTCAAAATCTTCATACTTAGCTTTGCCAAACGAAGCCAATCCCACGATAGACAATCCTGCAACAATTTTATCGCCAGTGATAACTTTAGATTTATCCATTATCGCAACCGCGCAAGAGTCGACCGCTACAGTACCTGTAATATCGCCAACGTCAGCAGTTTCACCACCGCCGCTGTAAACGCCTACTTTGTAAGAACGCAATTTTTCCAAAAATTCTTCCGAGCCTAAAATCAGATTTGCCAAAGCTTTACCGGTAAAATTTTTTGCATTTCTGTTCACAGTGTTAGACATCAAAATATTATCGACAGCCCCTACGCACAACAAATCGTCAATATTCATAACGATTGAGTCTTGAGAAATGCCTTTGAAAACAGACGCATCGCCAGTTTCTTTAAAATACAAATATGCAATTATAGACTTAGTTCCGCTTCCGTCGGAATGAATGATATTGCATTTGCTTTTTGAATTTGTGAGAAAATCTTTCGTAATTTTACAGAAAGATTTTGGGAAAAGTCCTTTGCTAATTTTATCAACTGCCTTATGAACTTCTTCTTTACCAGCAGAGACCCCACGCTGAGCGTATCTTGTTTTTGTCATATTATTTCCAAAGTTTTAAAAATTGTTCTTTAAGTTCAGCGTAATTATTTGCGACAGGCAAATCTGAATTTTCTGCGGCAAATTTTTCAGTAGGTTTATACAAAACACCTGCATCTGCGGCACGCAACATAGATAAATCGTTATAAGAATCGCCCGAAGCAATCACTCTAAAATTCAAAGATTTTAAAGCTTCAACTGCTTTTCTTTTCTGGTCTTGCTGACGAAGCTTGTAGTCAATAACAGCTCCGCTATCGTCTATAACAAGAGCATTACAAAACAGAGTCGGAGAATCTAATTTACGCATAATTATTTGCGCGAACTGTTCAAAAGTATCAGACAAAATAATCACCCTGCTCTCACCTTTTAACCAATCTAAAAACTCTTTTGCACCTTCAAGAGGATTAACGCGCGAAATCACGTTTTGGATATCTTGCAATTTGATATTGTGCTTTTTCATTATTTCTATGCGATAACGCATCAGCTTATCATAATCAGGCTCTTCACGAGTAGTGATTTTAAGAGCATCAATCTTTGTTTCGTTTGCGAGCGCAAGCCAGATTTCTGGAATAAAAACGCCCTCTAAATCTAGAGTAAAAATGTTCATTTTTTTAGGTAGATAAAACTTGCTTCGCTGCAATTGCCGATTTTAGGTGAATGCAATAATGTTTCTTTTTTTGTTGCTGTATCTAAAATCCAAAGATTCTTTTTTGAACCGTTTTCTTTTGTGAAGATAACGTGCCTGCCATCGCTACACCACTTGGGTTGAGAGTTGCGACCACTAGTTGTCAAAATTTCGCTAGAACCTTTTTTAGCATCGTAAAGAGCTATTTGAAAAGCTCTATTAACAGCCGCCGTAAAAATTATTTGATTAGTGTTATAAGGATTAATTTGTGGTTCAGAGCAATACCCACTTATATTTGTAGGAACGCGAATAGGCTTACCGCCATTGATATTCATCTTATAGATTTGCGGATTACCTTTTGCGTCAGAAGCAAAAACTATTGTAGAGCTATCTGGCGCCCAGCTTACAGACGATTCAACTGCTGAAGTGTTTGTAACTTTGCGAACATTTTTGCCAGATGCATCTGAAATCCAAATCTCTGCATTGCCAGTAGTAGTGAGCAACATTGCAACTTTTTTGCCGTCAGGACTCGTCACACCACCAGTGTTTGTACCTTTGTAAGAAGCAAAAGATCTGCGAGTTTTGTTTACTAAATCGCACTCATACAAATCCATAAATCCTGAACGAAAATATCCTGTATAAAAAACTTTTGAACCATCGTGATTCCACTGTGGAAGTATAGAGCGAGCTTTATCGTTAGTGATAGGTCTTACAGAGTTGAAAAACAAATCGCCAACATAGATTTCTGTAGCTCCAGTATTGTCTGAAACAAAAGCAATTTTGCCTGCGAAGAATCCGCTACCTCCTAAAGTTTTTGAAACTGCTAAATCACAAGCTCTCATAAGAGCATCAAAAGAATTCTCGCCACTTACAACTTGTTTGAAATTTCCGTCATTGATATTAACTTCAACAGCATTAGTGCCCGTATTTTCAAAGGCAAAGCTAAACTGAGCACTTTGCGTGTCAGATAATTTATAGCTTCCGTGAACAGAGAACGCGCGCTCTGCCAATTTTTTAACCTCTGGCGAACTTGATTTAATAGCGACTCTGTATATAGGAACATTTACATCGGTTTTTTGAGAAACGACTCCTGCATCAATTATTTCAGCAAAAGACGCTGAAACAAAACCTAAAAAGGCAAGGCATAATATAAATTTTCTTCTTAGCATATTTTTTCTATTTTTTAAATTTTCAAAGCTTTTTCAATGTTAATTATTCGATATTTTGAACCTGTTCTCGAACGCGTTCGAGCTCATTTTTAAAGTCGAGACAAAGAGCAATAGCATCCATATTTGAACACTTTACAGAAAGCGTATTAATCTCTCTGCCCAATTCCTGACACAAGAAATCGAGCTTTCTACCTATTGAAGACTCTTCTTTAATGATATTTCTAAAATGTTCTAGATGGATTTTCAAACGTGTGATTTCTTCGCTAACATCGCATTTATCAGCAAAAAGCGAGATTTCACGCAAGACACGAACATCATCTAAATCAAATTCCAAGTTCGCTTGAGACAAACGTGTATAAAGAGTTTCTCGATAATTTTGAACCGTGTCCTTTATATGAATCTCGATTTTGCCGACAAGCTCATTCAAAAAATCTAATCTTTGTAAAAAATCTTTTTCTAAAGCCTGACCTTCTGTGCTACGCATTTCATCAAAGTTTTGCATAGATTCTTCCAAAGCGCTCAAGATTAAATCAGTATCAAGAGTATTTTCTTTAGCAGATTTTTCGTTGTAAAATTTATAAAGTAATTCGGCACTTATATTGCTATCTACGCCAAGTTTTTCACAAAAATTCTTAAATGCGTCGACGGCGGGCTTTATAGATTCTAAAGATTTTTCAGTAACATTATCTATATATTCTATTTTGAAAGTTACAGAGATTCTACCTCTTAAAAATCGCTCTTTTACTTTTTGCAAAACTATGTTTTCTAAAGCTAAATCGCGCACTGGAAAAGATAAAAAAACGTCTAGCCCCTTTCTATTGACCGACAGTAATTCTGCGCTCACACTGACATTACTGTCTTTTGCGAGACCTTTTCCATATCCGGTCATACTTTTCATAGTTCTATTTGATATTCGAATTTTGCAAATTTCTTCAAATGTTCAGACGCTCTTTTTAGTGAATACGTTTCAAAAATTTTTAATAAATTTTCAAAGTCTGGAGTTGAGTTCTCCAAAGATCCAACATCTAAAGAAGAATCTAAAGTAACCAATTTTAAATTGCGTTTTAGCAATTCTGCATTTTGCGCAATCTCTTCGCGAAACTTTTCAGGTTTCACCCAAGAAGCTCTATGAATAATATTTTCAAGACTTCCAAAATCTTTAATCCACTTTGCAGCAGTCTTTGGACCTACCCCGTCGAGCCCTTTAATGTTGTCGACTGCATCGCCCATCAATGCAAGAAAATTTGGAATGTCGGCAGGCGCTACGCCAAATTTTG
>JGI994J12354_10000361_pt1 | contig 44945 bp, 43 predicted proteins | sample IntmicLarv3ML3BL_FD_12354 | JGI IMG/M metagenome (IMG submission 12354) | reverse complement strand
CCTCAATTAATTCTATTTTTTTCTTTATAATTATTTTTCATAACTCATCTTCTCTGTTAATAAATTTCAGCAAATTCCAACTAGACAATTAAAAAAAACAATGTTAATATACTAATATATCAGTTTGGAAAAATATCAGTAAAAACACATTTTAATTTAGGAGGAAAAGATAATATGGAGATGACATTAAGATGGTTTGGACGAGAATTTGATAGTGTTACCTTAGAGCAAATTCGTCAAATACCGGGAGTGACAGGTGTAATTACAACTTTATATGACACGGTTCCGGGAGAAGTATGGCAAAAAGAAAAGGTACAAGCAATCAAAAAAGAAATTGAAGATGCGGGCTTAAGACTGGCAGGAATTGAAAGTGTAAACATTCATGATGCTATAAAAGTAGGAACACCAGACAGAGATAAATACATTGAAAACTACATTAAAACCTTAGAAATATTAGGCGAAGAAAAAATAGACCTCGTATGTTATAATTTCATGCCGGTATTTGACTGGACTCGCTCAGATTTAGCAAAAGAAAGACCGGATGGTTCAACGGTATTATCTTATGACCAAGAGATCATTGATAGTATAGACCCCAGCAATATGATGGAGTCCATGGATGAAAAATCAAATGGTTTTGTATTGCCGGGTTGGGAACCAGAAAGAATGGCTCGCATTGCCGAATTATTTGAGTTATACAAAGATATTGATAGTGAAAAACTCATTGCTAATTTAAAATATTTTCTTGAAGCAATTATGCCAACATGTGAAAAATATGGTATCAAAATGGCAATTCATCCAGATGATCCAGGTTGGACAGTATTTGGTTTATCAAGAATTATGAAAAACAAAGAAGACCTTCTTCGTTTAGTAAATCTAGTGGATAGCCCTTGTAATGGTGTTACATTGTGTACCGGTTCTCTAGGTTCTAATCCAGAGACTGACATACCAGATGTAATTAGAGCATTAAAAGGAAAAATTCATTTTGCCCACATTAGAAATGTTCATCATATCGCCAAAGGAAAATTTGATGAAGCGGCACATCTATCAAGCGATGGTTCTTTAGATATGTATGAAATAATGAAAGCACTATATGAAACAGGGTTCAATGCCATAGTGCGTCCGGATCATGGACGTGCAATCTGGGGTGAAGTTTCCATGCCCGGATATGGACTATATGATAGAGCGCTGGGAGCAACATATTTGAACGGAATTTGGGAAGCCCTAGAAAAACAAAATAAATAAGGAAAGGAAGCGAGCAAATATGAAATTAACAAGAGAAGCCTTAAGCCAAAGGAAAATTTGGGAAGATGCAGATTTTATTTTGCCAGAATTTGATATTGAAAAAGTGACCAAAGAAACCTATGAAAATCCAACATGGATTCATATGGGAGCAGGAAATATCTTTCGTGCCTTTCCAGCCATGATGCAGCAAACCTTATTAAACAAAGGTTTAGCCAGCACAGGTATCATAGTAGCGGAGGGCTATGATTATGAAATCATTGAGAAAGTAAACAAGCCTCATGATAATTTAACCCTATTAGTAACGCTAAAATCCAATGGGAGCATTGAGAAAAAAGTAGTAGCGAGTATTGTCGAATCACTGACAATGGATACTGAAAACCAAAATGATTTCACCAGATTAAAAGAAATTTTCCGTCAAAAGACATTACAAATGGTGAGCTTAACCATCACCGAAAAAGGATATAGCCTTGTTGATGGAAGCGGAAAATACTTGGCAGCAGTATCAGAAGATTTCCAAAAAGGCCCTCAATCACCAATCAGCTATATTGGAAAATTAGCCGCTTTATGTTATGAAAGATATACAAATGGTGCATATCCAGTTGCATTAGTGAGCATGGATAACTGTTCACACAATGGAACAAAATTATACGAAGCGGTTCAGGCATTTGCCAAAACATGGTCTGAAAATGGCTTAGTAGAAAAAGAATTTTTAACTTATATAGAAGACAAAAACAAAGTATCTTTTCCATGGAGCATGATTGACAAAATCACGCCAAGACCGGATGAAAGTGTCAAAAAAATGTTGTTAGAATCTGGTTTTGAAGATGTAGATACAATTATCACCACCAAAAACACCTATGTGGCACCATTTGTAAATGCTGAAGAATGCGAATACTTGGTAATCGAAGATGCTTTTCCAAACGGACATCCTCCTCTTGAAAAAGCCGGTGTTATTTTCACCGAAAAAGAAATTGTGGACAAAGTAGAAAAAATGAAAGTATGCACTTGTCTAAACCCACTTCATACCGCATTAGCAATTTACGGCTGTTTGCTTTCACATATTGCCATTTACAAAGAGATGGAAGATGTACAGTTAAAGAAATTAGTAGAAAAAATAGGATATGAAGAGGGACTTCCGGTAGTAGTGAATCCGGAAATCATCAATCCAAAGTCATTTATAGATGAGGTATTACAGATTAGAGTGCCAAATCCATTTATGCCGGATACACCACAAAGAATTGCAACAGATACATCTCAAAAACTTTCCATTCGTTTTGGGGAAACCATAAAAGAATATCAAAAACGTCCTAATTTAGACGCCACAGATCTTGTCTACATTCCGCTAGTATTAGCGGGCTGGTGCAGATATTTGATGGCAATAGATGATAATGGAACACCATTTGAATTAAGCTCAGATCCAATGCTTGCGGAGGTAACGGCTCATGTAGAGGGAATCATCTTAGGTGAGGAAGGAACCATTGGCAACAAATTAATGCCATTGTTATCAGAAGAGAAAATCTTTGGTGTAGATTTATATAAAGTAGGTTTGGGAGAAAAGGTAGAAGCATACTTTAAAGAACTCACCGCGGGAACAGGTGCGATTAGAAATACATTAATTAAATATTTAGGATAAAACAAAGAAGAGTGTTCATAATGATTGTCCGTGCGAATAAAAAGCATTGGGAGAAAATCGTTTTGAACACTTTTTTCGTCATTCATAATTATTCATAAATTCCCTATTTTTATTTAAAAGTTATGAGGTAAAATAAAAACATCAACAATATAGAAAAGAGGAAATAAAAAATGGAGTGGATGAAAAGGCTAAGAAGAAAGAAAATACAAAGCGGAATTATTCTACTAATTATATTAGTTTGTGCATTATTGATGTCAGGTTCATGGAGCATGTTGATTTCTTTGAATACTCCCTATGAAGAATTAAAAAAAGAAACAAATAGCCCGCAAATGAGAATTGAACCACAATATGCCAATAGCACAAAAGATTGGTTTACGGTATTAGAAAGCCTTGAAAGCGTGGAACAAGTGGTAGAAACGCCGAAATATAATATGACTGAAAAAGTGAAATCAAATGGTAAGGAATTAGGTGTATTCATCGGTATCCTTGAGTATACAGGAGAATTACATGAAAATATTCGCATGCTTGAGGGGGAACGAGAACTTGAGAAATACGAATGTATCATTCCCAGTGCGCTTGCCAACGAAGAAAACCTCAGAATAGGTGAGCGAATTGAATTTCTTATTGGAGAGCAGGAATATATTTACACTATAAAAGGAATTGCAGTAGAGCCTTATTCCCTATGGATTGCTTTTCAAATGGAAATTATAGTTGGAGAATTGCCAGAATTATCAGAGAAAGCAGCAGGACACACATTTTATTCTGTATACATAGAGGACAAAAGGACTGTTGGCGATGTACAAGAAGAATATTTAGAAAAAAATAATGGAATTTTAGATATTAGAGTTACGACAATAGAAGAATCAATATCGAATGCCACGTTGGTAAACAATATTCTTGGCGGAATATTATTAGTGCTCAGTACAGTGATCTGCTTAGTTATATCAGTGGTGATAAAATATATGGTTAGAAATACAATAATACAGGATAGAAAAGACATAGCAATGTATAAAGCGATGGGTTATACCGATGGAAAAGTAAAAAATATGTATTTAAGCACCTATTTAGCAATCACTTTAGTTGGAAGTTTATTTGGGGTGTTATTGTCTCCGATTTTATCAAATGTAATAAATCAAGAATCCTATAAAAACCTAGGAATTACAAATGCGGGCATAAATATATTGTCAGGAATACTGTGTATTCTCATCATAAATGCAAATCTATGCCTGCAAATATTATGGGAATTAAGAAAGATAGCCAAGGTAAAGCCAGCCGAAGTATTTAATGCCGAAGAACATAATTTCAAGGTGAAAAAAATCTCTAAAAAACACAGAAAAATAGGTGAATTTACGCCCTTTGCCATGGCTCTTAGAATGCTGCAAAGAAGTCGTAAGGATAGTGTCATATTAATCATTACTTGTTTTTTATCAATATATATGGTAAATATGGTGGTTGTCAGTATATTTAATATTGATAATATGCAAACAATGAATTATTACTGGTTGGGATTTGATGAACATGATATTTATATAAACAACACAAGTGATTTAGAAGAATTTTTAAAGATTTGTCAAGAAATTGCCGAACTAGAGGAAGTAGAAAAAGTAGTGAAAATAAATGTAGAGGTGCCATTTACAATAGAAAAAAACGTCAATGTAAATGGTACAGTATATGAAAGCTATACAGGATTAAATATGCCGATATTAAAGGGGCGTAATCCAATTTATAGCAATGAAATTGTGATGGGGAATTATAATGCAAAAAAAATGAATAAAGAAGTAGGCGATTATATCAATGTACAGTTAGATGAAAACACTGTAAAAAGTATGTTGTTGGTGGGAACTTATCAAAGTTTTTTCAACATGGGAAAAGGCATTAGGATACTAAGCAGTGCCTTAGAAGAAGAGCGAATAGAAGCCCCATTTAATTCATTATCGGTCTATATAAAAGAGGGAACAGACAGGGCGAAATTAATCGAGAAAATAACCGAAACTTATGGTGAAAATATTAAGGCAGGACCACGAGAAGAGAAATATGGAAATATTCTAGCAGCCATTAGTGAGCCTCAAAAAGCAGCATTAGGACCATTTGCACTCCTAGTAATTTTTATAGGTTGTTTAAATATTATCTATATTATTTATTTGAAAAATATACAAAACAAAAAAACATACGCAATCTATAAGAGTATCGGCTATGATACGAGCCATTTAATGAAAATGAATTTGACATACATGGGAATACTGGCAGTTATTTCAGCGATAAGTGCGATACCAACATTTTTAATCACATTTCCTAAAATGATGATATTGTCGCTGTCATTTTTTGGCTTTGAAGAATATCCAGTAACCTATGATCCGAAAATATTATGTATAACCAATGTAGCATTAATAGGGATATTTTTAATAAGCACCTATCTTTCATCAAGAAATTTACAAAAAAATAACATCGAAGAATTAGTACAAGAATAGAAAACGAAGAGAAAGAGGTAATGATAGATGGAGAAATCAAATATAGCATTAAAAGCAGAACTGTTATGTAAAAGTTTCATCAATGGCGGACAAGTCAACAATGTAATTAAAAATCTCAACATAGAAATAAAAAAAGGGGATTTTACAATAATTATGGGCAGTTCGGGTTCAGGAAAATCAACATTGATATACTCCCTAAGCGGAATGGCGACCGCAACAAGTGGAAATGTATACTTAGGAGAGCGAGAAATCACTGGTTTAACCGAAAAACAGATGGCTGATATAAGGCGAGAACACATTGGCTTTGTATTTCAAAGCATGAATCTGATTGCTGACTTGAGCGTATATGAGAATGTAATGAGTCCAACCTACAAGAACAAAAAAACAAAAGAAGAACTAGCAACCTATGCCAAGGAACTACTAATGCAGATGGGCATATGGGAACAAAAGGACAAATTTCCAAATCAGCTTTCGGGCGGAGAAAGGCAAAGAGCCGCCATTTGCCGAGCTTTAATAAATAATCCTGCAGTTCTCTTTGCTGATGAGCCAACAGGTGCATTAAATAGTTTAAATGGTGAGCAGGTGTTAGATTTATTTACAGATATCAACAAGGCGAAACAAACAGTAGTGATGGTTACCCATAATCTCAAGGCGGCGACCCGCGGGAATCGGATTATTTTTCTAAAAGACGGACATATAGATGGAGAATTAAAACTTGAATCGTTTGATAAAAGTAATATAATGAATAGAGAGAAGATAATATATGAGTTTCTCAAGAAGAGGAACTGGTAGAGAGGTAATTGCAGATGGAAAACATGAAAAAGGATATATTAATTGTAGAAGATGAAATAGAGTTGGCACATATTTTGGGCGAATATTTAAAAATGGAGGGGTTTTCCATTGAAATAGCAGCAGATGGAGAAAAAGGGCTTGAATTGGCGGTGAACTGCAATCCTCAGTTAATCATTTTAGATATTATGCTTCCTAAATTAGATGGGATAGAAGTGTGCAAACGAGTTCGTGAAAAAGCAGATATTCCGATTATCATGCTTTCAGCAAAAAGCGGAGAATTAGATAAGGTCATTTGCTTGGGAGCAGGAGCAGATGATTACATAACAAAACCGTTTAGCCCGTTAGAGTTAGTGGCGCGTGTGAAAGCCAATATACGCCGCTATAAAGGCAGTGATAGTAATCAAGTAGAATTACAATCAGCGAACACATTAACAGCAGGTTTATTACAAATGAACCAAAATAGCTATGAAGCATTTATAAATGGAAATAATATAGAATTTACAACAAAGGAATTTGAGCTGCTATATTATTTGGCATCTCACCCAAATCAAGTCTTTTCAAAGGAACAAATTTATGAAGCTATATGGGGAGAGAATATATATGGTGATCTTAGCAGTGTGGCGGTATATATAAAAAGAATACGAGAAAAATGTTTGAAATTTGGCGTTGAATATATAAAAACAGTGTGGGGAGCAGGTTATAAATTCACCTCGGGGAGCAGTAAATGAAAGCAGGACAAATTCTAAAAAAGCAAATGATACTAACCTTACTATTCACAGGCATCGCAATTATGCTGGCAAATTTGAGCATAACTAGAATAAAAAAAGCATCCTATTCTTTATATTACAATGAAGCAAGAGTTCTCCTAACAGATGTTGTACATGCTTTAGAAAATGAGAAGACGCCTACCAAAAAATATCCATATATCATTGTAGATTTAGCGGGGATAGTAACCGCCATTTCAGGCGAGAATAGCTTGCAAATAGGCGAACAAGTGAATCTAACAGAAGTGTTGCAAGTGGATAGCAGTGTTAGGACAAACAGGACAAAAATCATAAAAGTTGCATTTCCCATCATGAAAAAGGGAGAAACTAAGGAATTTGCCATTTTTTATATCAACACCTCAATCTTAAATACACGTGGAAATGTCGGGGATTTCATTTACTTATATATCCCAATTATCATGGCATTTCTTCTTTTAGTGTGTCTAATAATTTTCCGAATTATATGGTTACAAAAAAAAGTATTGAACTTATTAAATAACTTGGCAGAAAGTGCAAAAGAGATTATCAAAGGAAATTATAAAAAGGTAAAAAGGACATCAGTTGGAATCCGTGAAAATGAAATTGAAGAATTAGTATATGGCTTTGAATTGATGCAAGAGGAGTTAATCATAAAAGAAGAGCGGGAGAATACTCTTAGGATGCTTCAAAAAGAACTGATTTCTTGCATTTCTCATGACTTAAAAACTCCGATTTCCACGATAAAAGCATATGCTGAGGCTTTGCGAGATGGATTGGCGGATAATGCCCAAAAGAACAATCAATACACAAGTATTATTATTGATAAAACCGCGCTATTATCTAAAATGATGAATGACCTTTTAGAGCATTCCAATGCCGAGTTAAACCAGTTGACGATTATAAAAAAAGAACAATATTTTAATGAATTTTTTCAAAATTTTTTGGAAGAAGTAGAGTCCTATGTAGAAGTTCAAAATATAATTTTCAAAAAAGACAATCAAATTCCGCAAGTATTGCTTAATTTAGATAGTGCGAGAATAGCCCAAGTGTTCTATAATATAATCGATAATGCCATTAAATATATGGCAGAAAGAGAAAATATTATATGGATAATCGGTACTTATGACCGGAATACAAATGAGGTGATAATATCCATAAAAGATAGTGGAATAGGAATACAGATAGATGATATACCATATGTGTTTAATAAATTTTATAGAGCGGAAAAGTCCAGAAGCAGCAGTATACCGGGTTCGGGCTTAGGTTTGTCTATTTGCAAATATATTATTTGGCAGCATGAGGGGTCGATAGAGTGCAAAAGTAAAATACAAGAGGGAACGGAGTTTATTATAAGAATGAAGTGTTGTTGATATATTACTATTATCATTATTAAAAACGAAGGAGATTATTTATATGAACATAAAACAAGAAGTCAGTATTCAGAAGATACAAAAGGAAGGCGAAGACCTATTTAGAGGAGGATTCTTTTGTTCAGAGGCGGTGGTCAGTGTAGTACGTTCCAATTTTGAATTAGATATACCGGAAGAAGTCATTGCTATGGCTTCAGGATTTCCAGTCGGAATAGGTCGCTCAAAATGCCTGTGTGGAGCGGTTTCGGGCGGAATTATGGCGCTAGGGATTTTCTTTGGACGCACTAAGCAAGGAGACCCTAAAGTAGAGAAAAACTTAGAAGTTGCAAAAGAATTACATGATTGGTTTAAAGTAGCCAATGGAAAGAGTGCTCTTTGTTGCAGGATCATTACACAAGAGTTCGATATGCAAAAAGGTGAGCATAAAGAGCATTGCATTCACCTAACGGGATTAGTGGCAAAAAAAGTAGCCGAAATTGTAGTGCGTGAATTTAAACTTACAAATACAGATAAAAACAATACAGATGAAAACAAAATCGAAGGAGAAACAACATGCTAAAAAAAGTTTCCATTCCAATGGCAGGTCTTGTGCTTGGAATAGCCTCTTTAGGCAATCTATTACAGTCCTATTCAGAAAATATCCGCTTATTTTGCGGAATGCTTGCAGGTATGATAGCGATATTAGTGGCAATAAAAGCAGGCCTTTCTTGGAAGTCAGTAAAAGAAGAATTGAAAAATCCAATAATAGCAAGTGTAGCAGCAACATTTTCAATGGGAACAATGTTGCTTTCCGTGTACATAAAACCTTATAATGCAATAGTAGCCACTTGTATATGGTGTGCTGGAATCGGTCTTCATATTATCTTATTACTTCATTTTCTTATTAGGTATATTTTAAAGTTTGATATAAAAAAAGTATTTGCCAGTTATTTTATTCCTTTCGTAGGTTTGGGTATCATAGCCATTACAGCACCTGCTTATGGACAGCAAAAAATAGGTATGCTTGTATTTTGGTTTGCCTTTATCAGTGCATTGGTACTATTGTCTGTAGTAGGCTATCGCTATATAAAATACAAGGAATTTCCGCAACCAGCACAACCATTATTTTGTATTTTCACAGCACCGATTAGTTTGTGTTTAACAGGATACTTGGCTTCGGCAGAAAATAAATCATATTCTCTGATCGTCTTTATGGTGGTATTATCATTTTTAATTTATATTATAGTATTGGTTAGGTTGCCAAAGTTGTTGAAGTTGCCATTTTATCCAAGTTATTCTTCTTTTACCTTTCCGTTTGTAATCAGTGCAATAGCGATGAAACAAACAATGAGGTATATGGAGGGGATTGGGAAAACTGTTCATGGTGGAATGTATATTGTAGTGATGCAAACGGTGATTGCAACGATTTTGGTGGGGTATACGATTATCCGATATGGAGTGTATTTTTGTGAGAGTAGGGGAAGAGTGTAGGGGAATGTATCATTCAAACTTAATTTATGAAAAAGCACCTGAATACTGAACACTATACCGTACTTATACGCTTCAATATGGTATAACTTGAAGTGTATAAGTACAAAAGGAAGTAACAAAAATGAACAATAACAGAGATAGCATTAAATCACTCTTGCAAAAACAGAATGGATATATAACATCTTCTTAAGTTATGAGTTTAAGTATTTCGAGGCATTATTTAAGCGAAATGCTTTCATCAGGTGAAATTTATAAAGTTGGACGCGGTATCTAGGCAACATCTGAATTATATAAGATAGGTATCGCAGAAGTTAATTCCTTTTGCGGTAATCCTCTGAAAGTTTATGATGTTGAAAGGACACTCTGCGATATTGTTCGTGGATATAATTTCCCAGATATTCAGCTTATAAATCAAACCATGAAAATGTATGCCCTCTCTAAAAATAAAAATATTACAAAACTGATTGATTATGCCGAAAGACTTAGGGTGAAATCCAAAATTCTGAGATATATGGAAGTACCATTATGATAACAAAAAATCCTATGCAATTAAAAGCCTTTATTAAAAATAAAGCAAGCACTAGAGGAACCATCAATAAAACGCAGTGGTATTGGTATCTTGCCACAATACAAAAAGATTATGACTGATATTAAAAATAGTCGTGATATGCAAAGTTTTTTGACAAGTTATCAAAATCATCAGGTGCTAGTGCCAAGCCTTCGGAAAATCTTAATCCTACTTTGGTTATTAAAAGAATAAACTAGTTCCAATTAATTTCATCTGTCAAATTTAGTTGTTTCAATAATAAAGCAATGGGAAAAAGGAAAAAGCCAGGGACGATATTTAGAAACCTTTCATACTTGAATAGGAAATACAAGAATGGATTTAATGAGGAAAGTATCTTCGAGGTTGCAAATACAAGGTTAGGTTGGTATAAAAGCTGTAACATGAATGTAGTGAACTACATACTAAGCTCTACACTGCTAACAACAAAAATAAAGGAGGGAGCGGCTTTGCTCAATCCTCAATTTGTACATCAAAAAAATAGTAATTATAGGTGTGTTGAAGAAATATGTTCATGTGTTTGTCGTGAAACTTATGGTGATAGGACTATATTTTTGTATTTGAATTTGCTATACTAATACTCAAAGAAGTAAGTGAGAAATAAGAATTTGACACGGATTTAGGAGATTGCTGAATTTTACAGCAAACGGGAGGAATACATGAAAGCAAAAAAAGAATTTATAAAGAGTGTGATGCCGAATTTAATTGTGGTTATTGTCGGTATTTTGCTCTACTTTACACTATCTAATTTTAGGGCAGTCAGCAGTGCTATTCGCAATCTTTTGGCCGCGATTTCACCTTTTATAGTTGGTATTGCTATCGCTTATTTGCTGAATATACCCATGCGTTTTTTCGAGGAAAAGGTGTTTAAGCGTCTTCGCAAGAAACGCATGCTTTCCATTTTAGTTACCTATGTGCTTGCACTTTTTGTCGTGGGGCTGTTTCTAGGGATGATTGTTCCCCAGTTAATTGACAGCATTTCCATGCTAATCGGTAATATTCAAGATTACTTCAATAATATTAATCGTTTAGCTAGCTGGCTTGGCGAAACGATGTACTTAGAGCAGGAAACCATGGACATCGTAATGGTTTCCTATAAAGATCTGTTGAACCAACTCGTAACATATATTCATAGCATTTTACCACAGATTTTAAGCATGACTATGCGTATTGGCACTGGTATCATCAGTATGCTCACCGCCTTAATCGCCTCTGTTTATATGTTGGCAGGCAAGCAAAAGCTAATACAGCAATGCCGCCGGGTGTTGTATGCCGTTTTGCCGAAGAGCCATGCCGATAACTTGGAGCGTATTGGCCGCTTGTCTAACGGCGTGTTTTCGAGCTTTATAAGCGGCAAGCTTATCGATAGTGCCATTGTTGGCGTAATCTGCTTTGTATTTATGTCAGTGATGAATTTGAGCCCCGTCAAAATGCCATATGCACTGTTGATTAGCGTAATTATTGGTGCAACAAATGTTATCCCCTTTTTCGGTCCATTTATCGGTGCCATTCCCTCAGTACTTATCCTTTTGATGATAAATCCGTGGAGTGCGCTGTGGTTTGTTATATTTATTATTGTTTTGCAGCAGTTCGACGGCAATTACCTCGGACCGAAAATCCTTGGTGATTCTACTGGACTGCCTGCCATATGGGTGTTGATTGCCATTGTTGCCAGCGGCGGTCTGTTTGGATTTGTCGGCATGCTGTTGGGCGTGCCGACGGCCGCTGTTTTGTATACATTGTCAAGCGATTTCATTGAAAACCGCTTGAAGAAAAAGGGGTTGACGAATGCCATTATGCAAGACCCTCAAGGGGGAGAAACGGCAGAGGACACCGATGCGTTCGTTGACACATCTGATGACACAAAGAGCAGTGGCGACGGCGCAGAAAAAGGTTTGTAAAATTACTTTTTTGGGGGATTTGTTCCATGCCATCAGATTCATTTGTGCGGATATAACTAATAGATATAACAGTTTGTGAAACTGATAAATTTAGAAATGAATACTTAAAAGAAGTGATTTTGTAGCGTTAATACGACATGATCATCAACTTGAATTTACAAAGATTATAAAAGAAGTTTATCCCTGCAAGAGACAGGCGGTTGTGGAGTTTAATCAATAGTGTTTATTTGTTTGTACTTGAAAAGCTGACGCACATATTTCATATCTTGTTTGTGCTTGGGCGAAGTGAAAGGAATGATAACGATGTACGATTATTTAGTTGTAGGTTCGGGTTTATATGGAGCCATTTTTGCACATGAAGCAAAGAAAAAAGGAAAATCAGTTGTAGTAATTGATAAACGTCCCAATATTGCAGGTAATATTTATACTGAAAAAATAGAGGGTATCAATTTTCATAAGTATGGAGCACATATTTTTCATACAAATGATACAAAAGTTTGGAACTATATTACCCAATTTGCTACTTTTAATAGATTCACAAATTCACCAGTGGCAAACTATAAAGGGGATTTGTACTCCCTGCCCTTTAATATGTATACCTTTAACCAAATGTGGGGTGTTGTCACACCAGAAGAAGCACGGGCGAAAATGGAAGAGCAGTGTAAAGAAATTATTGGTGAACCTCAGAATTTGGAAGAACAAGCGATTTCTTTAGTAGGGCGGGATATCTATGAAAAATTGATAAAGGGCTATACTGAAAAGCAGTGGGGGCGTGACTGTAAAGAACTCCCCTCATTTATCATCAAACGTTTACCGGTTCGTCTGACTTTTGATAACAATTATTTTAATGCACTTTATCAGGGCATCCCAATCGGCGGATATACAAAGGTGATTGAAAATCTACTAGATGGCATTGAAGTTAGATTAAACACAGATTATCTTGTAAATAAAGGGGAATTAGAGGTATTAGCTAAAAAAATAGTCTACACAGGATCAATCGATGCGTATTTCAATTATCAACTGGGAGAGCTGGAATACCGTTCTGTTCGTTTTGAAAATGAAATATTAGATAAGCCCAATTTTCAAGGTAATGCCACCGTTAATTATACTGATAGAGAGACTCCATGGACAAGAATTATTGAACATAAGTGGTTTGAGTTTGGTAAAGATGAAAATGGTAGTGACCAACCAAAGACAATTATCAGTCGTGAATATAGCTCGGAATGGAAACTAGGTGATGAGCCATATTATCCAGTTAATGATGAGAAGAACGAGAAATTATATGCAGAATATAAAGATCTTGCAGAAAAAGAACAGAAGGTAATCTTTGGTGGAAGACTGGGTGAGTATAAATATTATGATATGGATGTTACGATAGCATCAGTATTAAATAGATGTGAAAAGGAATTTAATACGAAATAATTTTGTGAGTTTAGTTTCTGATATCCAAAAATAAAAAATGGATAACCGAAATTATCCATTGGACACACTAAATGAAATAGGTGGGGTGACACTCCCACATCTCCTAACAATGGGCGACGGCTGCCCGTTCCGTCCTCTACGTTCACTTAATGTGGTTGCAGCTTATGCCATGAATATGTAGATTATGCAAAAAAATGAAATCCTACATAAAAAATATGAACTCCATTCATATGATGATTATGTACACCATGTAAAAGGTCGTCAAGAATAAAACAACTAAAAACTAAGATAATGCTAGATAAACAGCAAAGAGATACTAAATAGGTATTAATTAATCAATAAATTTATCAGTGAGATTTAAGGTGATAAAATCAGAATTTTTGCAACAAGAGGATTAGAAAGAAGGATAACATCAAAGGTAATGTAAGAATTACTTGGATATACAAATATTACAATGATATTGGATATATAGGGACAATTAGATTAGAAAGGGGGGAATTTTTATAGAATTGCTAACTAATAGACTTTTGATACGAAACTGGATTATTTCTGATTTGCCCGAGTTTGAAAAAACTCTGAATAAAATACAGCGAACTTGCATGGGCGGTGCTAAACAGTTTTTAGAATGGTTAATATCCCAGTATGCGAATATGGATATTGTAAACGATTTGATTTCTCTAGGTGTATTTGATAAAAGAACTGGTGCATTATTGGGAACGGTTGGTGCTGGAAAACATGATGATTTGCATGAGCCTGAAATATTCTATGAACTGTTGGCAGAAAACAGAGGATATGGATATGCGACCGAAGCTGCAAATGCCTTAACAAAATGGGTTTTTGAAAACTACACGATTCCTTATTTGATTGGAACTTGTGCAGTCGATAACGTTAAATCCAAAAATGTCTTAGAACGTTGCGGGTATCAGTTTATTGACGAAAGAACATTATTGGTGCATGTAGAGGGAAAGCAGTACGATTTCAAGTATTACAGATACTACCACTTAGTATAATTTTCAAGTCAAACTATTTGCAATTTAAGGTGCAGTTCTTATGCCTATTTCAATCATAAAAGTTTATGGATAACTTGACACAAGCATACAGTCATGTATTGCCAGATATAAAAGCAAGTGGGATAGAAAAAACAGCGAATATGTTTTGGTGAAGTCACCTAGAGATAGGTGGCTCTTCTGCTATATAAATACAAAATGGTGTAAGAATGGTGTAGATGCATTAAAAACCTAAAAAAATGAATATGATAAAAAAGACACATGAAGTCTAAAAAAGCACCTCTAATCGTGATATTTCCTAAATAGAGAAATAGCCAGCAGGGGAGCTGCTGGCTATTTCAGGGGAGTATAAATAATTAATAAGGGGTTATAAATGTAAAAAAAATTTGTTGAAGGGTAAATTCTTTTTACAAAAAAATTATAATATATATTAACAGAAAAATCAACATAAAAAGATATGAAGATATAAAAAAATACAAAAACCAAGAGAATGAGCTAAAATTAGCGAATTTATATTATGTATAAAATCCAAGACAAGTGAAATAATACTAATGTAAATGAAAAGATGAAAATTTAGGAGGTCAATATTAATGAAGAATAATAAAACATCAAATTCAGCGAAATCGAGCGAAACAAATTCACAACAAAATCACAAAGCAACAAACACAAGTCACAACAATGCGAAATCAAGCACATCAAAAAATTATTCAACTAACAATCATACAGAAGACTGTAAATAGTTAGTTCAAAAAGAAGTATGACAAGAGTTAAGATATGCTCTTGTCATTTACATAGTAAACACTAAAAATATAACACTGAAAATCCTTCCATGAATATAATATTCAATAGGAAGGAGGTATTTTGGTTATGAGATTTGAAACCATTCCTGCTAAGGCTTTAGACTATTTAGTTTATGACCAAAAAGCATTTATCATAGATTTAAGACCAGAAAAAGAATTTAGAGAAGCTCATATAAAAGGAGCTGTAAACATACCCTATGGGAGTACTAGAGATTATTCAAGGTTGCCTAAAAACATGATATTGGTAATTTATTGTGAACGCGGCTCTAAAAGCATGATGATGGCACGCGAGTTAAGTGATTTAGGATACAGTGTAAAAACAGTAATTGGTGGAATACATGCGTATAGAGGTAATTATTTAGAATATTACAACTAAACTGATAAAAACATTTGAACGAGGGAAGCAAAAAAGACTTGCTTTCCTCGTTTAATATCCTTTAGTATGATAGCTGAAAGCATTGACATGAAAAATGAGTAAGTTATAATATAAAAAGAGAAGAAAAAGGAGAGTGACTAAATAATGAAATTAATGTTTGCATCAGATATACATGGTTCCGCACATTATTGTAAAAAGTTGCTGACAGCATATGAAAAAGAAAAAGCAGAACGATTATTATTACTAGGTGATATTTTATATCATGGACCAAGAAATGAACTGCCGAAAGAATATAATCCGCAAGAAGTCTTATCCTTATTGAACGGATTGAAAAATCAAATATATGCAGTGCGAGGAAATTGCGATGCAGAAGTGGACCAAATGGTATTGGAATTTCCTATCATGGCAGACTACGGAGTAATATTTCATGAAAAAAGAGTTATATATATGACGCATGGACATATATATAATACAGAGAATGTTCCGCCAATGAAAGCAGGAGATGTGCTGATACATGGACATACCCATGTGTTAAAAGCAGAATCACATGGAGATTACTATGTCGTGAATCCTGGTTCCATATCTCTGCCCAAGGAAGAAAATGTGCCGACCTATGCCGTTTTAGAAAATAATACATTCTATATAAAAGATTTTGAAGAAAACATTGTAAAAGAATTAAAACTTATCTCATAAAAAAAGAAACGGAGAAATACATGAAGAAAATTGAATTGATGGCGCCATGCCATTTTGGAATGGAAGCGGTATTAAAAAGAGAAATACAAGATTTAGGGTATGAAATCAGCCAAGTGGAAGATGGGCGAGTTAGTTTCTATGGTGATACCGCAGCGATATGTAGAGCCAATATTTTTCTAAGAACAGCAGAAAGAGTTATATTAAAGATAGCACAGGTAAAAGCGGTCACTTTTGATGAACTATTTGAAAAAACCAAAGCCCTGCCTTGGGAAGAGTATATTCCGATAGATGGAAAGTTTTGGGTAGCAAAAGCAGCATCAATAAAAAGCAAATTATTTAGTCCAACAGATATACAATCAATCATGAAAAAAGCAATGGTAGAAAGATTAAAAAGCAAATACAAAATAGATTGGTTTGAAGAAACCGGAGCCAGCTATCCGCTACGTGTATTCATCATGAAAGATGTAGCGACAATCGGAATAGATACATCAGGAGTATCCTTGCATAAAAGAGGATATCGTCAACTCACCAGCAAAGCACCGATAACAGAAACATTGGCAGCAGCTCTTATCATGCATACTCCTTGGAGAAAAGAGCGAATATTAGTGGATCCATTTTGTGGGAGCGGAACATTTCTAATAGAGGCGGCACTGATAGCAGCTAACATAGCTCCCGGAATGAACCGTTCATTTATTGCTGAAAATTGGACAAATATTTTAGCAAAACAAAATTGGTATGATGCCATAAATGAAGCAAATGAAAAGATGAATGATGATGTAGAAGTTGATATCCAAGGCTATGATATTGATGGCGATATCGTAAAAGCAGCGAGAGAAAATGCCAAATTAGCAGGAGTAGAGCATCTGATTCATTTTCAACAAAGACCGGTCAGTGAGCTAAATCATCCAAAAAAATATGGGTTCATAATCTCAAATCCGCCTTATGGGGAGCGCATCGAGGAAAAAGAAAATATCCCTGTTCTTTATAGAGAAATGGGGCAAGCTTTTGAAAGATTAGATTCTTGGTCACAATATATTATCACAAGTTATGAAGAAGCTGAAAAATACATTGGGAAAAAAGCGGATAAAAATCGAAAAATATATAACGGAATGCTAAAGACATATTTTTATCAATTTATGGGGCCAAGGCCACCGAAGCCGAAAAAGTAAGGGGGAAATTTTTGAAAAAAATCAAATCATATTTACTAGGTCTAATAGTTCTTTTGTTTCTTTCATTTGGAATTGTAGTATTAGTTGAACAATATCAAGCCAAAGTTCCGATACAACAATCACAAATTAACAGAGGCTTCAATAATCAATGGGAGCTTTTAGAAAGTTTGCCTGAATCCCCCAAAAATATTTTTATCAATGGAAAATATTTTGATTTTGCTGGATGGAAGCCTTATATTGATGAGGATATGAACATATATATAGCGGGCGTTTTATATCAGGAATTATTTGATTGTTATATAAATATAAAAGATGATTCTCATTTTTTGCTTGAAAAAGGCGAGATAGAAATACAAATGGAGGCGGGGAACACTCAATTTTTACTAAATGCGAATCCTGTAGAAGAGGGAGTAGTTCCATTTAGTCAAGATGAAATGCTATATGTACCATTAAAACTCATAGCGAATAAATTAGGCTATGAAGTACAGATGAATACTAAAAATGGCGTGATTTCCATAAAAGGTGAAGATGTACAACCTCTATTGACGGCATATGATTATCGTATAAAAGGACGAAATCCATCAATAAAAGATCAGGGACATTTAAGCACCTGTTGGGCGGTGGCTTCCTTAAGTGCGTTAGAATCCTCTTTACTACCAAATCAAAGCGTGGAATTTTCAGCGGATCACATGTCGCTTCAAAATAATTTTTCCAATACACAGTATGATGGCGGTGATTACACCATGAGTATGGCATATTTAGTTGGCTGGCAAGGTCCCATCTTAGAAGAAGAAGATCCTTATGGGGATGAAGTTTCTGTAGAGGGCGTTATGCCTGTAAAACATGTGCAAGAGATTCAGATAATCAGTGAGAAGAATTATGAGAAAATAAAAGCAGCAATATATAAATATGGAGCAGTACAAACCTCCATTTATTTGGCGATGGAGACACCTTATATAGAGTCCATCTATTACAATAATGATACCCATTCCTACTGTTATACAGGCGAGGAAAATCCGAATCATGAAGTGATAATTATTGGCTGGGATGATAACTATTCCGTAGAAAACTTTAATGGAACAGCTCAAAATGACGGTGCCTTTATTTGTCAAAACAGTTGGGGAACAAGCTTTGGTGATGAGGGAATCTTTTATGTATCTTACGAAGATATCAATATAGGAAGATATAGTCTAGTATATACCAGAATAGATGAGCCTGATAATTATGACAATATATATCAGACAGATTATTGTGGCTGGGTTGGGCAACTAGGATATAATAGAAGCTCCATATATTTTGCCAATATATATACCGCTCCCAAGGCCGAAAAACTAGCAGCAGTGGGTTTCTATGCAACAGACCCAGATACACAATATAGAATATATCTAGTGAGAAATTTTGAAAATGAAGAATCATTTAAAGAAAAAGAATTATTACAAATAGGTTCTCTTGAAAATGCAGGCTATTATACCATAGACATAAAAAGTGAAATCATGTTAGAAAAAGACGAAAAATATGCGATAGTCATAAGAACACAAAGAAAAAATGGAGTAGCTTCTGTGGCGGTTGAATACGAAACAGGCTATGCCCAAAACATTGACTTGGAAAATGGTGAGGGATATATTAGTGCGGATGGAAGATTGTTTGAAAGAACGGAAACTAGATACGAAAGCAATGTTTGTTTGAAAGCATATACAAACGATATCCATTAAAAGAGTAAGATAATCATGGAGGGTAAAATGAAACAAAGGATAATTTTTGCAACAAATAATGTCGGAAAAATGAAAGAGATAAAAGAGATTTTAGCCGATTTGCCAAATGTCGAAGTGCTATCATTAAAGGAAGCAGGTATTCATATTGATATCATAGAAGATGGAAAAACATTTGAAGAAAATGCTATTATAAAGGCCAAAGCAATACATCAAATAACGAAAGGAATTGTATTAGCGGACGATTCCGGGCTAGAGGTAGATTATCTCAATAAAGAACCTGGAGTATACTCAGCAAGATACATGGGAGAAGATACCTCTTATAAAATAAAAAATCAAAAGATTATAGATAAATTAAATGGTATTTCTCCTGAAAAACGTACCGCTAGATTCGTATGTGTGATAGCAGCTATCACAGAAACAGGCGAAACATGGACAACAAATGGTGTCATGGAGGGGTATATAGGCGAAGAAGCATGTGGTGAAAGTGGGTTTGGTTATGATCCTATTTTTTGTGTACATGAATACAACTGTAGTACTGCACAGTTATCAATGGCAGAAAAAAACAAAATAAGTCACAGAGGAAAAGCGTTAAGCAAAATGCGAACAATACTAATAGAAAAAGTGTTGGAGGAAAAATAGTAAATGCGAATATTAGTAGTCAGTGATACACACAAACAGGAAAAAAATTTAGAAAAAGTGTTGCATCTCGTGGGAAAAATAGATTATTTATTTCATTTGGGAGATATCGAGGGAAGTGAAGATTATATCCGTGAGATTGCAGGGTGTCCCTTTTATGGTGTCATGGGCAACAATGATTTTTTTACCGATTTACCAAGAGAAGAAATAATACAAATTGGAAAATATAAAATATTATTAACACACGGCCATCAACATTATGTATTAGGTGGAACCGAAAACATCAAAAAAATGGCGATATCCCAAGGAATGGATATCGTTATGTTCGGGCATACACATAAACCAATAATAGAAAAAGAAAAAGACCGAGCGATTATAGCATTAAATCCGGGTAGCCTTACCTATCCTAGACAAGAGGGAAAAAGACCAAGTTATATTATCATGGAGATAGATAAAAAGGGGAAAATAGATTTTAAGATAAAATATTTAAAGGCATAATTTGGGGAGATACTAGGCGTGTCAATAATTGTCAATTATTTATGAAAAAAAGTGTTGACTTTATATTTTGCTTGAGATATAATGTATCTTGCGTTAAGGATACAATGTTTACTACGGGGTGTGGCTCAGCTTGGCTAGAGCGCCTGGTTTGGGACCAGGAGGTCGCAGGTTCGAATCCTGTCACCCCGACTGTCGTACAGCATTTAAAAATAGGAAGATTCGGCACACAGTGCGGGTGTAGTTCAATGGTAGAACACTAGCCTTCCAAGCTAGATACGTGGGTTCGATTCCCATCACCCGCTTTGTCTATGCAAAAAAATGAGTAATTAGCTTGTTACTTAGACAACCAAAAGAAATCTAATATGTGCTTGTAGCTCAGCTGGATAGAGCAACGCCCTTCTAAGGCGTGGGTCGGGGGTTCGAATCCCTTCAAGCACGTTTTTGCTCTATAAGATAGCTTATAAAGCAAAATACAGGAGTTACATCTTGATATATGGTGGGTATAGCGCAGTTGGTTAGCGCGCCAGATTGTGGCTCTGGAGGCCGGGGGTTCGAATCCCCTTATCCACCCTTAGTTTTTAGAATTATAATGGGCTATCGCCAAGCGGTAAGGCACAGCACTTTGACTGCTGCATTCGTTGGTTCAAATCCAACTAGCCCAGTTTTTACTACCATAATAATTGTAGTAATTTAGCAAGAGGGGACATTAGCTCAGTTGGTAGAGCACTTGACTTTTAATCAAGTTGTCCGGGGTTCGAACCCCCGATGTCTCATTCAAGCAATTTATTTGCTTGTCAGTCACATGCGGATGTGGCGGAACTGGCAGACGCGCTAGACTTAGGATCTAGTGGGAGACCGTGCAGGTTCGATTCCTGTCATCCGCATTGCAAAGGGTTCAAGGTATTGATAAATCAATGCTTTGGACTTTTTTTGTTAGAAAAATAAATAAGTATAAAATGTATATAATTTACATTTTTAATGAAGTTCTACAAAAGTTCTACAAAATAAAAAATAATTAAGAATAGAGAATGACTTTTCGTTGAAAAGGGACTATTCTATTTCCCGATAGCCCCTTATTTTTTTAGTATCATACTAAATTTCCATCCATTTCAACTTAGGAATTTCCCTAAAATAGAAAAGCCTCTTTCCTTTAATCCCTTAACATGAGATAATACAAACACTAGCAAGAGACTATTCATATAAAAAGATCAAAAAGATTGGTGGTATAGAGATGATTGAAAAAGTATTTGGAGAAAAGCGAGTAAATATAGACTATGTGGACAGAGAGGGAGCATACATTATAGCCTTAGACCAGCGAGGTTATATCCCTGTTGTTAAAGTGTCCACTGGTCATTTTCTGATTGGCGGCGGAATCGAACCACAAGAAACACATGAAGAATGTATTAAGAGAGAGGTTTTAGAAGAAATCGGTTATACAGTAGAGGTGGGAGCTTATATTTGTCGCGGCAGGAAATACGGACGCGGCACACAGCTACCACAATATCGTCATTATATTGGTAATTTCTATTACGGAAAACTTTTAAAACAAATAAAAGAGCCCACAGAAAAAGAACATGAACTAATCTGGCTGCCACCCAAAGAATGTGTAGCCATGTTAAGACTTGACCATCAAGCATGGGCGGTGAGTTATGCCTTAGCAAAAAAGGTAGAAAAAACTGAAAAATATTAAGAAATAAGTTTGACGGTATACCTTAATAGTGTATATAATAGAAGAAAGTCAAACAAATAAAACCAATGAAACCAATTAAAAAATCAGGAGGACAACATTATGTTTACAACAAATATTAAAATTGCAGAGAAATACAATTATTTAGATGAAAAATTCGCAAAAGCATTCACATTTTTACGCCGTACAGATTTAGCAGAATTAGCAGAAGGAAAATATCCGATTGACGGTGATATAGTAGTGGCAAATGTGCAAGAATACACCACAAAAGAATGGAAAGATTGCAAATATGAGACACATGAAAATTATTTTGATATTCAATATGTAATTTCAGGGGAAGAAAAATTTGGATATGAAAGACGTGAAAATTTAAAAGTGTCAGAAGAATATGATGAAGTAAAGGACTTGACATTCTATCATGATCCAGAAGAGAGCGGTTATGTGATTCTGCGCGAGGGTGATTTTATTATTGTGGCACCAGAGGATGCACATAAGCCAAAGCCATTTGTTACCGCACCAGGAACCGTTAAAAAAGTGGTTATAAAAATTAAAGTTTAACAGATGAAAATTAAGAATAGTGCCTTATAAATCGCCAACACATTTTGGATAATTTACAAGGGACTTGGGGGTCATGATATAGGGGAGCATTATTATGAAAAAAATAATTCGGATATTAATTGTACTTATTATAATAATAACAATAAGTTTAGCAGCAGGCAGTATATACTTTTATAATATCGCCATAAAAAGGACAGATAAAAGTGCTATATTTCAAGACTTATCGACAGAAAATGATGCTTCTATTATGGAAGATGCAAAAAGTCAAGAATGGCTAGAGGCACAGAAAATAAAAGAAATAGAAATTTTTACCGTCAATGGATTGAAGCTAAAAGGCTATTACTTAGAGGCGGATAAATCATCAGATAAGACGGTAATCTTGGTGCACGGATACAGTGGACAGGCAAAGGAAATGGCGGTATATGCAAAGTATTATTACGAACAATTAGGCTATAATATCTTTATGCCAGATGCAAGAGGACATGGAGAAAGCGATGGAAATTATATTGGATTTGGCTGGCCAGAAAGAAAAGATATTCTTCAATGGATAGATTATCTGATAAGATTAACCGGAAAAGAAACGCAAATAGTGCTGCATGGCGTGTCCATGGGCGGTGCAACTGTGCTTATGACAAGTGGGGAAGAAGTGCCGCCAAATGTTAAGGCTGTCATATCAGATTGTGCTTATACCTCTGCGGATGTTCAATTTGCTTATCAACTAAAAGAATTATATAATCTGCCGAAGTTTCCACTGGTATATACAACTAGCTTGGTGGCAAAGATAAGAGCAGGATACTTTCTAGGAGAAGCCTCCGCATTGGAACAAGTGAAAAAAAGTGAATTACCAACATTATTTATTCACGGTGATAACGATAATTTTGTACCATCTAAAATGGTATATGAGTTATATGATGCTTGCAACGCTCCTAAAGAGCTTTTGATTGTAGAGAATGCAGGGCATACAGAAGCCTATAAGGCGAATGCGGCAGCATATGAGGCTAAGATTTCGCAGTTTCTATCTCAATATGTAGAATAATCAGATTAAGAATAAGAATGTTCTGACAGGCTTGACAAAAGAGAGCCATTTCTATATGATAAATATAATAAAAAAAGGTTATGAAAAAGAGGAGTACATACAAAGTGCTGTCAGAGAGATAATCCCCGGCTGAAAGATTATTCAGAGAACATGTATGGAAAGTAGCTTTGGAACTGGAAGACTGAATGAATAGATAACTATAGTAAGTTTTCACGTATGGTTTACGTTACAAACCAAAGAGATGTATCTTTTAAAAAAGATTTTTTAAAAGCATACAAAAAAGGTGGTACCGCGAATATTCGCCCTTTACATAACATGTAAAGGGCGTTTTTGAATTTATTAAAAACTATATTTGGTAAGTTTCAAATACCTCCCCGAAAGAGGGAAATAAGAAAGGTGAAAAAAATGAGTGAATTAGAAAAAACATATGATCCAAAACTGATTGAAGACAGACTTTATCAAAAATGGATGACAAGAAAATATTTCAAAGCCGAAGTGGATAGAAGCAAAAGGCCATTTACCATAGTCATGCCGCCGCCAAACATCACAGGCCAACTACACATGGGTCATGCACTGGATAATACCATACAAGATGTTCTAGTCAGATTTAAAAGAATGCAGGGATATAACGCCCTATGGCAGCCTGGAACAGACCATGCGAGTATCGCAACAGAAGTAAAGGTAATGGAAAAATTAAAAGCAGAAGGTGTCGATAAAAAAGAACTTGGAAGAGAGGGCTTTTTAGCAGAGGCGTGGAAGTGGAAAGAGAACTATGGCAGCCGAATTATTGAACAATTAAAGAAACTAGGTTCTTCTTGTGACTGGGAAAGAGAAAGATTTACCATGGATGAGGGTTGTTCCAAAGCGGTGGAAGAAGTGTTTTTACGCCTATATGAAAAAAAATATATTTATAGAGGGGCGAGAATTATAAATTGGTGTCCGGTTTGTAAGACAACAATATCAGATGCAGAAGTGGAGCATGAAGAAAAAGCAGGGCATTTTTGGCATATCAAATATCCCGTATGCGGAAGCGATGAATTTTTAGAAATTGCCACCACCAGACCAGAAACAATGCTTGGAGATACTGCCGTGGCGGTACATCCAAAAGATGAAAGATATGGACACTTAATCGGGAAGAAAGTAATGCTGCCAATCGTAAACAAAGAAATTCCAGTGGTAGCAGATACCTATGTGGATAAAGAATTTGGAACCGGAGTAGTAAAAATAACACCAGCACATGATCCGAACGATTTTGAAGTAGGGAAACGTCATGATTTACCGCAGATTACGATAATGAATGACGATGCGACCATCAATGCAAATGGTGGAAAATATGAGGGCATGGATCGTTATGAAGCCCGCAAAGCGATTGTAAAAGAATTGGATGAATTAAAACTTTTGGTAAAAGTGGAAGACCACACGCATGCTGTTGGCACACATGATCGCTGTAACTGTGTAGTGGAGCCATTAATCAAGCAACAATGGTTCGTAAAAATGGAAGAGCTTGCCAAACCAGCGATTGAAGCGGTGAAAAACGGGACAACAAAGTTCATACCAGAAAGATTTGATAAAACATACTTTAACTGGCTTGAAAATATCAGAGACTGGTGTATTTCCAGACAACTGTGGTGGGGGCATAGAATACCAGCATATTACTGTGCTTCTTGTAATGAAGTAATGGTTAGCAAAGAAAAACCAGAAGAATGTTGCCAATGCGGACACTCACATTTAACACAAGACAATGATACTTTAGATACTTGGTTTAGCTCCGCCTTATGGCCATTTTCAACAATTGGCTGGCCGGATAATACCGAAGATTTCTCATACTTCTATCCAACCGATGTATTGGTAACAGCATACGATATCATCTTCTTCTGGGTAGTACGAATGATGTTTTCAGGTCTTGAGTACACTGGCGAAGTTCCCTTTCATACTGTTTTCATACATGGATTAATCAGGGATTCAGAGGGACGCAAAATGAGCAAGTCCTTAGGGAACGGAATTGACCCATTGGAAATAATTGAAAAATACGGTGCAGATGCACTGAGAATGAGCCTATTAACAGGGAACTCTCCCGGAAATGATATGCGTTTCCATTGGGAAAGAGTAGAAGCAAATAGAAATTTTGCCAATAAGGTATGGAATGCTTCCAGATTTATCATGATGAATTTGGAGAAATCAGAAGATGTGCAGGTAGATTTTGCAAAGTTGACTGGAGCGGATAAATGGATACTATCAAAAGTAAATTCCTTAGCAAAAGAAGTGACTGAGAATTTAGATAAATTTGAATTAGGCCTTGCCCTTCAAAAAGTATATGATTTTATATGGGAAGAATTTTGCGATTGGTATATCGAAATGGTAAAACCACGACTATATAATGAAGCGGATACCACTAAGGCAGCAGCGATGTGGACATTAAAAGAGGTGCTTTCCAACGCCCTAAAACTATTACATCCATTTATGCCATTTGTCACCGAAGAAATTTTCTGTACTTTAAGACCAGAGGAAGAATCCATTATGATTTCTGCTTGGCCAAGGTTTCAAGAAAAGTGGAATTTTAAAGAGGAAGAAAATGCGGTAGAAACAATTAAAAATGCGGTGCGCGGTATCCGAAATGTGAGAACAAGCATGAACGTACCACCGAGCAAGAAAGCGAAAGTATTCGTAGTTTCTGGACAAGCAAAAATGAGAGAAATATTTGAAAATGGCTCCGTATTCTTCGCTTCCCTTGGCTATGCGAGTGAAGTGTATATCCAAACTGATAAAGAGGGAATTGCCGAGGACGCTGTATCAACCGTGATTCCAGATGCAGTTATCTATATGCCATTTGCGGAGTTAGTGGATATTGAAAAAGAAATAGAGCGCTTGCAAACAGAAGAGAAAAAGCTACAAAATGAAATTGATAGAGCAAAAAATATGTTGAACAATGAGAAATTCACTTCTAAAGCACCAGAAGCAAAAATAAGAGAAGAGAAAGAAAAATTAGAAAAGTATGCCCAGATGATGGAGCAGGTTAAGATAAGACTTGCACAATTACAAAAATAAGATTAAAATAGGTGACGAACCTATTTATATAATCCATTCCGGTTGGAAAGGCTCATGAAAGGGTCTTTCCAACATTACGTTTATAGATGCGGAATGAGGAGGTATTGATTTTGAAAGATAAACGATTCATAGAAAAATTAAATAAATTTTCAATTCTTTTTCAGATGTTAGCGTCAATCATTTTATATTTTACAATAGAAGCAATATCAAGACATTCTCTTAAAGAGGCATGGAATTATATGATAGATAAACCACTAGCGTTTCTATATAATACNTTTTTGNTTTTTGTGACGACCTTAGTGGTGTATTTATTTAAAAGAAGAGTGTTTGTACGACTGCTGATACTCACATTATGGCTCATATTAGGAATTACCAATGGGATTTTATTGATTTATCGGATAACGCCTTTTACAGGGCCAGATTTATATTTAATCACAGAGGCGTTAAAAATTATTACTGTTTATATGTCAGGTGCAATGATTACAGTCATCATTATCGGCACGATTATAGTGTTAGCTCTGTTGGTGTTGCTTTGGAAAAAAGCACCCTTATATGAAAAAAAAGTGAAGTATAAGACAAATATTCCTCTAGTTATAATGATGTGTATTGCCCTTTGGGGAGCAACTAATATAGCCTTAAGCCATAGGGTGCTGTCCAGTTATTTTGGCAATATAGCCTTTGCCTATGAAGACTATGGTTTTGCGTATTGTCTAACGACCACCATATTCAATACGGGCATTAGTACGCCTTATCAATATTCAGAAAAATCAATCGAGCGACTTCTAAGGACAAAAGAGAGAGAAAATTCCCAAGAACGACCAAATATCATTTTTCTGCAATTAGAATCATTTTTCGATCCATATTTAGTTGAATATTTGGAATTATCACAAGATCCGATACCCACTTTTAGGCAGTTGTCAGAAACATATTCATCGGGATATTTTCGTGTGCCATCGGTTGGTGCGGGAACGGCGAACACCGAGTTTGAAACGATTACTGGTATGAGTCTGTATTCTTTTGGACCGGGCGAATATCCATATAAAACTATTTTGAAAAAAACAACTTGTGAGAGTATGGCATATAATCTTACTGAATTAGGATATACCACACATGCAATTCATAATAACGAAGCTGATTTTTATGATAGAAACTATGTCTTTTCGCAATTAGGTTTTCATACCTTTACTTCGGCAGAATATATGGATTTGAGAGAGTTCACAAAGATAGGTTGGGCAAAGGATAAAATTTTACTTTCGCAGATAATGTATGCTTTGGAGAGTACTCCAGAGCAAGATTACATTTATACCATATCCGTACAAGGGCATGGAGAATATCCGACCGAAACCAATGAAGATAGGTCACAAATCCGTGCTTTAGGCATCGAAGATGTGGGAAAGAAAAATGCATGGGAATATTATGTAAATCAATTATATGAGATGGATCAATTTGTCAATGAATTAGTACAAGCGTTAGCGGAGTTTGACGAAGAAGTGGTATTAGTTATATATGGTGACCACTTGCCAACGCTGGATCTTGAAGTGAAAGACTTGAAAAATCGTTATCTATTTCAGACAAGCTATGTGATATGGGATAACATCGGTTTGCCCATAAAGCATCAAAATCTATCAGCATATCAGATTGGAGCAGAAGTATTAGACCAGTTAGATTTACAAATCGGAACCGTTTTTACTTATCATCAAAATCGAAAGAATACGAAAAATTATCAAGTGGATTTGGAAGAATTACAATACGATGTGCTATATGGAAAACAGTATGCATATGGTGGAATTAATCCATTTGAACCAACCGAACTACAAATGGGAGTGAAAGAAATTAAAATTACTTCTGTTTATAATGTCGCATATAATAAGGTATATGTATACGGAGAAAATTTTACTCAGGCGAGTAAAGTGGAGATAAATGGTACTCTTTATGACACGCAATTTGTGAGCAGCAGGTTGTTGGTCGTACTAGAATATACATTGGATAAAGAGGATTCAATACGTGTAAACCAGATCAGTGCGAGTGGCACAGAGGCGATTCTAAGTCAGACTAATGAGTATATATGGATAAAGAATTAAGTCTAAACTTGCGATGAAAATAACTTGCATATTGCAGTGGCTGTACTATAATAAAGGGAGTAGCCAAATGAAAAAAGATAATATTTTAGCAGAGTATGAAAAAGTAGTAGCATATATTTTTGACATTCCAAGATTCACCTCAAAAAATACCCTTGATAATACCAAAGCGTTTGTCAAGATGTTAGATTGTGACTTGAATGAATTTAAAATAATTCATGTTGCCGGAACGAATGGGAAAGGTTCTGTTTGTGCTTATTTAGCGAATGTATTAACCGCTACTGGAAGAAAAACAGGTCTATTTACCTCGCCTCATTTGGTGAAAGTGAATGAACGTTTTCAAATCAATAATGAAGCGGTGACAGATGAAGAATTTTTAGAAGCATTTAAAGTGGTGGAAACGGCAATAGCCAAGCTAGTAAAAGAGGGTTATTTTCACCCCACATTTTTTGAAACAGTATTCGGTATAGCATTGATACTATTTAAGTGGCATCAAGTAGAGTATGTCATATTGGAAACTGGGTTAGGCGGCAGGTTGGATACGACCAATATTGTGGAAAGTCCGATTGCGACAATAATCACTTCGATAGGGTATGATCACATCAGCGTATTGGGGAATACCTTAACAGAAATTGCAGGTGAAAAAGCTGGAATTATTAAAAAGAATGTTCCAATTATTTATGATGGACGTAATCAAGAGGTGGCACAAGTGATACAGTCTCGGGCGAAAGACATGCAAGCACCTGCTTATGCTTTTCAAGAAGACATGTGTGAAATTTTAGCGAATACGCATAAAAATATTGATTTTTTATTGGATACCCAGTATGATGAAAAGACTAAGGTAAGCCTGTATGGGAATGCAGATTATCAAATTGTAAATAGTTCTTTGGCGATTATGGCATTAGAAGTGTTGAATAAATCGCATTTTCCAAAGCAAGCCAAGGGGACAATTAAAAAAGAAGAAATGTTATCAGCTATATTTAGGACAAGGTGGGCAGGGCGAATGGAAGAGGTTTTGCCTAATGTCATTATAGATGGCGCACATAATGTACAGGGAATAAAAGCGTTTAACAAGGTGGTCAATAAGTTATCATTAGACAAGCGTTGTATCTTGTTATTTACCGCAGTAAAAGAAAAGGATTATGAAAAAATAATAGAAAGCATTTGTAAAGAGACCAACTTTGATACTATAATAGTAACAAGCCTAAACAGTCAAAGAGCAGTAAACGCACAAGAATTGACAGATGTGTTTCGCAAATATACAGAAACGAAGCTGATAACTCAGCCAGTGATTGAAGAGGCATTTGAAACTGCAAAGGATGAAAAAGGGATAGATGGAATATTGTTTTGTGGCGGCTCACTCTATTTGGTTGGTGCCATAAAGGAAATAATAAGGAGGAATTCCCATGATTAACTATGAAGAAGAACTAAAGAAATTCAAACCCAGTTTAGAAGTAAATGAAGCAGAAGATGCTATTTATAATAGAGATGTAACCGATGTAACCGATATCCTAAAAGAAATGCTAAGAGACGCAAAGGCACACAAAGAATAGCAACTGGGGGAATAATCTATGAGATGTTTAAATTGTAATGCCCCTTTAGGAGCGATTAATTTTTGTTCAAGCTGCGGAACTGATATGAGCATTTTAAAGAGGGTCGAAAGAATATCTAATTTAAACTACAATGAGGGGCTTGATAAGGCGACAGTGAGAGATTTATCAGGAGCGATTGTATGTTTGAAAAGAAGTCTAAAGTTTAACAAATACAATATTCCAGCACGAAATTTGCTGGGGCTTGTTTACTTTGAAACAGGAGAAGTGGTTGCAGCTTTGAGTGAATGGGTGATTAGTGAGAATTTACAGGCGGCTGATAATGAGGCTAGTGAATTTGTCGCAAAGTTACAAGCTAATCCGAACAGGTTGAATACTATTAATCAGACGATAAAAAAATATAACCAATCGCTAATATATTGTCATGAGGGCAGTGATGATATGGCGATTATTCAGTTGAAAAAAATATTGGTGCAAAATCCCAAGTTTATCAAAGGATATCAATTATTGGCGTTGATTTATTTAAAAGTAGAGCAATATGAAAAAGCTAGAAAAACTTTAAAAAAAGCAGTGCGAATAGATAATACCAATACGATTACCTTGCGCTATATACGCAAGATAGATGAAGAGACAAAAATAAGGACAGTGATAACAGAACGTATCGGCAGAAAAAAAGAAAGAGTTGTTGATGAAAGAAAAGATGGCAATGTCTATTATATTTCAGATAGCGATACCATCATTCAGCCGGCAACATTTCAAGAAACATCAATGCTGGCAACTTTTATTAATTTGATTATTGGATTGCTTGTTGGAGCGGCAGTGATATATTGCTTAGTAGTGCCAGGAAAAGTGCAGGAAGTAAGCCAAAATGCGAGCAAGGAAATTGCGCAGTATGGAGAACAGATATCTTCCTTACAGACGCAGGTGAATGAGCTTCAATATCAAGTGGATAATAATAACGTACAGATTGATCAAGCCAATACAAGCATGGATTTAGCAAATGTTAGGGTGACGAGTTATACCAATTTAATTCAGGTAGCGAATGGAATAGAGAAAGAAGATGCTGCCAGTAGAGATAATGCGGTGAATTTATTTGCAAGCATTGACAAAAATCTGCTGGACGCAGATGCACAAGCACTTTATGATAATGTCAAAATAAAAATAGATGCACACTTGCAGGTGATATTACAAAATGAAGGAATCGCAGCATTTCAAACGGAAAAATTTCCTGAAGCGATAGCGGCACTGGCAAGAGCTAGAGAATTGGGTGAGCTAAATGATACCGCTTTGGAGGCATTAGCAAAATCCTATTATCATACTGCCGAGCGAGCAAAATCCAATGAATTATTTAATGAACTGATAGTAAAAATACCATCAAGAGAATATGAATGGAGAACGTACTTACAATAACAGAGAAACCTCAAAAAAGGGGACATGTATACGCATGTCTCTTTTTCACGCCAAAAGAAAGAAAAAAATAGGAGAGAAGTGAAAAAATATGAATGAATTATTTAAAACAACAGGTTCCTCGCTAACCATTTTTGTACCGTCAGAATTAGATCATCACAATGCTGAAATTATTAGGAATAATGCTGATAAAATCATAGAAAATCAATTAATTACAAGATTAATTTTTGATTTTTCAAAGACCAGTTTTATGGATAGTTCCGGAATTGGTGTGATTATGGGAAGATATAAAAATTTAAGATTAATGAGTGGCAGCGTTAGTGCCATAAATGTGAGTTTCCAGAGTTCATAAAATGTTGACTTTATCAGGGCTTCATAAATTAATAGAAATAAAAGAATGTGTTTAAGGGGGAAGAAAATGAGCATTACAAATGAAATGAAAATTGAGTTTGATAGCAAATCCTGTAATGAGGGATTTGCAAGAGTGGCAGTTGCAGCATTTCTAACACAGCTAGACCCTACATTAGAGGAAGTTTCTGATGTGAAAACAGCGGTATCAGAAGCTGTTACAAATTGTATTATTCATGGCTATGAGAATGAGGTATATAAGATAAAGGTAGAATGTAGAATTAAAGAGAATGAAATTGAAATTATGGTTATTGATACTGGCAAAGGAATTGAGAATATTGAGCGAGCTCGCGAACCGTTATTTACAACGAAACCAGAGCTAGACCGTTCAGGAATGGGATTTGCCTTTATGGAAGCATTCATGGACGAGATAGAAGTTATATCCGAGGTGGGGCAAGGAACAAGTGTATATATGAAAAAAGTCATTAGAAAGGGAGAATAGATGGAACGAACCCTTGCGTTAATTAAAAAATCACACCAAGGGGATAAAGAAGCGAGAGATACCTTAGTAGAAGAAAATTTGGGGCTTATATGGAGTATGTTAAAACGTTTTCAAGGAAGAGGGCATGAAATAGAAGACCTTTTCCAAGTTGGAAGCATCGGTTTGATGAAAGCTATTGATAAATTTGATATTAGTTTTGATGTGAAATTTTCGACCTATGCAGTGCCGATGATTATGGGGGAAATAAAACGTTTTTTAAGAGATGACGGTATTATAAAAGTCAGCAGAACCTTAAAAGAAACTGCTTATAAAGCCTATGTGACAAGAGAAAATCTGGAAAAGAAAATGGGAAGAGAGCCGACGTTAGAAGANATTTCAGCAGAGATTGGAGCGACCAAAGAGGAGCTAGTACTAGCCCTAGAATCCGGCAGTGAAATAGAATCTTTACAAAAAACAATCTATCAAGGTGATGGAAATGCCATCATTTTAATGGATAAGCTGATAGAAAAAAAGAACAAAAATGAAGATTTAATTAATCATATTGTGCTGGGCGAAGTACCTGGAAATGCTCGGTGAAAAAGAAAAAAAACTAATACAAATGCGTTATTTTGAAGAAAAGACACAGACGGAAATTGCTAAAATAATGGGTATATCCCAAGTACAAGTATCTCGATTAGAAAAGAAAATATTGTTACATATACGAGGAAAGTTATCATAGCTTCCTCGTATATTTTTGCCCAAAAATGAAATAATACACCATATATTAAATAGAAAAAGGATGTGAATGAATGAAAAAAATACGCTGTATTTTAATATTAGTACTGCTCATAGCGATAGGCGTAGGTATTTATTATTCCGCTGTTAAAGTAGGTAGGAATGATAGTATAGTGGGAGGAACATTAGTTAAAAAAATTGAAAAGCACATGAAAGCGATGTAGATATGCATGAGAAGACCCTGTATTTAAAAATAGATGAAAATGTAGAGGTACACCAAAAAGAAATTTTTTTAAGCGATATCGCGAGTATCTTATGTACAGACAGTAGAATTGAAAAGAAACTAAAAAAAATAAAAGTGCTTAAGTTAGAAAAGGACATCCAGAGCAAATATATAGTTTCTATACTCAATATTATTTCAGTCATTCATGAGTTTTATCCTCACTTGATTATTCATAATTTGGGAGCCACCGATTTTATTGTAATATATGAAAAAGAAAAGGGAGCACATCGCGTCCAAAGTTGGTTAAAAACAATTATCGTATGTGTGCTTGTCTTTTTAGGCTCCTCCTTTTCCATTATGACTTTTAATAATGATGTCGATATTCCCACACTTTTTGCAAAACTATACTATCAAGTGACAGGTGAAATATCAAATGGCTTTACCATTTTAGAGTTTTCCTATTCGCTGGGTGTGGGACTGGGGGTGATAATTTTCTTCAATCATTTGGGAAAGAAAAAATTTTCTTTGGAGCCAACACCGATGGAGGTGGAAATGAGAACATATGAGGAAAATGTAAATAATACATTGATAAAGAAACGCGATAGGGAAGGAACAATACAAAATGGTGATAGCTAGACAAGTGATTTTGGCAATGATTGGACTGGGCGGCGGATTTGTAGTGGCAGGCGGAGTTTTTGCTTTTATTGTTGGTCTAGGAATTATCACTAGATATGCAGGAATCACCCATACCGCTCATAATCTTTTGTTATATGAAGATTGTGTATTCTTAGGTGCCATATTTGGGAATTTGTTATTCTTATACCATCTTCCGGTTCCCTTAGGTAATGCTTTTGCGGGGATAATGGGGCTGTTCTTTGGTTTGTTTGTGGGGGGCTGGTCGGTAGCGTTAGCTGAAATTGTCAATATTTTTTTTTTCCGATTTTTGCAAAACGCATCAAGCTGACAAAAGGAACAAAAGGGATTGTGATATCGATGGCGATAGCGAAAGTAATTGGTTCATTAATGTATTTTTATAAAGGATTTTAAAGAAGAGGAGATGTAATAGATGAACGTTTTAAAGCAAAAAAGAGATAAAGAATATAACGATTATGTAAAACAGATAACACCAACACATAGCTTACCATTGAATATGCTAAAAGCATTCTTGGTAGGCGGTATTATCTGTGTGATTGGACAGGGTATTATGAATTATTGTATCAACACGGGTATGGATAAGAAAGCCGCCGGAGATTGGAGTTCTCTCCTATTAATTTTGGGCGGCGTGATACTTACAGGCTGTAATCTTTATCCGAGCATTGCCAAATTTGGTGGTGCTGGAGCATTAGTGCCGATTACTGGATTTGCCAATTCGGTGGCAGCACCAGCGATAGAGTTTCAGAAAGAGGGACAGATATTTGGTATTGGCTGTAAAATTTTTACGATTGCTGGTCCAGTCATCTTATACGGAATATTTACGAGTTGGGTGCTGGGATTAATTTATTTTATCTTTTTAAAAGTGGGGGTAATTTGATGAAACAGATAATAGGAAGACAAAGTCTAGCGTTTGAACGCCCAGTATATATCAGCGGATATGCTTCCATGGTAGGGCAAAAAGAGGGCGAGGGGCCGCTTGGAAAGTTGTTTGATATTGTTGGTAAGGATCATTTTTTTGGCGAAAAGACTTGGGAAATGGCGGAAAGCACATTACAAAAAGAAGTGGCACAAGTGGCAATAGCGAAAGCAAAATTAGAGTCTTGGCAAGTTCGTTATGTCTTTGCGGGCGATTTACTCGAACAACTGATTGCCACCTCATACGGATTAGCGGATTTGCAAATTCCCTTATTTGGATTATACGGTGCTTGTTCAACGATAGGTGAGGGGTTATCCTTAGCGGCGATGAATGTTAGCGGCGGTTTTTCAGAATATTGTTTAGCCCTAACCTCCAGTCATTTTGGCAGTGCTGAAAAACAATTTCGTAATCCTTTAGGCTATGCGAATCAAAGGCCTCTATCTGCGACCTATACCGTAACCGGAAGCGGTGCTTTTGTCTTAGGAGGCACTTCTGGTAAATGTAAAATAGGCGGTATCACCACTGGGAAAATAGTTGACTATGGGGTGGAAGATTCCATGAATATGGGAGCGAGTATGGCACCTGCTGCTTGTGATACAATTTACCAAAACTTCATTGATTTTAATCGTAATCCCAAAGATTATGATCGGATTATCACCGGTGATTTAGGATATGTGGGACAAGAGATTTTAATAAAGCTATTAAAAGATAAAGGATATGATATTTCTAATCAGCACATGGATTGTGGAATAGAAATTTTTAATCGAGAAACCCAAGATACACATTCTGGCGGTAGTGGCTGTGGTTGTGCGGCGGTTACATTAGCGGCGTTGATTATGCCCAAAATAGAAGCGGGTGAGTGGAAACGAGTGTTGTTTGTGCCAACCGGTGCCTTGATGTCAAAAGTGAGCTTTAATGAGGGGCAGACTGTTCCGGGCATTGCACATGGGGTAGTTCTTGAGCATAATCGTGAAAATTAGGAGGTAGAAAAAATGGATTATATCGTTGCATTTTTAGTCGGTGGTTGCATTTGTGCGGTGGCGCAAATCTTAATGGAAAAAACAACCTTAATGCCCGGCAGAATTATGGTCATACTGGTATGTACAGGGGCTGTTTTAGGTGCCGTAGGAATCTATGAACCGTTCTTAGAATTTGGGAAAATGGGAGCGAGTGTACCGCTCTTAGGTTTTGGCAATATATTGTGGAAAGGGGTAAAAGAGGCGGTGGATAAAGAGGGGCTTTTAGGCATTTTTCAAGGCGGATTTAAGGCGAGTGCAGTAGGAATATCAGCCGCATTAATATTTGGTTATATTGCGAGTATCATATCGAATCCCAAAATGAAAAAATAAAAAAACTGTTCCATATCACAATTCAGATATGGAGCAGTTTTTATCAATATCACTCTTCTTCACCTTTCGTGTTGATGGTTTCACCGACAGTATAAATAGGCCGTCCCTTGATTTCAGTGAACAAAATGGAAATGTATTGTCCAATAATGCCAATCAACACAAATAAGAGTGAAAACATAAAACACATAGCAACAATAATCGTGGCGTAACCGCTAGGGGTGTTATATTTATATTTAGAATACAATGTATATATCATTAAAATAAAGCCGAATAGTCCAACAACCAAACCGGAATAAATCCCTAATTTTAAAGGGAAATCGGAAAAACTGGTAAGAGCATTGATAGAAAAAGATAATAATTTTTTTTTTTTTTTTTTTTTCGCAGTATAGTGAATCGCAGTTTTTTTAAAGCCAATTATTTGAACATATCCTCGTAAAAAACGCATGCGTTCACGATACTCATTTTTCAAAACCTGAGCCGGCTTTTTAGCGATAGCAAAAAAGTCCGAAGCATTATTCTCAAATTGAGCGGAGGACATAAAATTTAGTATCCTATAAAATAAAGAAGAAGTTATATTTTTAATAAAACCAGCGTCTTTATTCTGTGTCCGAATCATATTAATAATTTCATAGCCCTGTTCAAACTGTTCAATAATACTGTGAATGAATATCGGAGGATGTTGCAAATCCGCGTCCATACAAATAATACCGTCACCAGTACTATAATCAATGCCCGCAATCATAGCCGCTTCATGTCCAAAGTTTCTGGAAAAGCTGATTACCTTTACACGAGAATCAGTGTTAGCCAATGTTCTTAATAGTGTAATCGTGTTATCTTGACTGCCGTCATCGACAAATATCAGTTCATAATCCCATGTGCAGGTTTTTAAAATAGCCGATGTTTCTTCATAAAATAAGTTTAAAACATTTTCTTCATTATAGGCAGAAACAACAATCGAAATAACCTTTGGTTTCTCATTCATTTTTATCTTCTCATTCATTTTTTATCTTCCAAATTTATATTTAATATATAGTGTGCTGTAATCGAGTTTCATTTTATTCCCTTAGTATAACAATAAAATCCTTTCATCGTCAACAGAAAGAAAATGAATTGTTTAAGAAAAAAATCAGAGGAAATGACAAATAATAGTACACATAAAGTGAATTAAATGGTATAATAATGTATCTAATTGTAGACGAAAAGCGGGAGGAACGATAGAAATGTCAAATAGAATAGCAAAGTTAAATAAATCAAAGAAATCAGTAAAGCCAAAAAAATCAGTGAAATCGAAGAAATCGACAAATTCAAATAAACCAGTGGATTCAAAAAAAACGGTGAAGTCAAATAGAGCAGTGAAATCAAATGAAGCAGTATCGGCAGATGAGTCAATGAATTTAAATGAATCAGTACCAGCAACTAAACATGCGAAGTCAAATAGAGTAGTACCAGCAAATCAACAGGCAAGAGCAAATAGAGCGGTAAAAGCAGATAAACCGGTGAAGTCAAATAAACCAATAGTGAATAAAATAATGGAATCAATAGGAAAAATGACGAAAATAAAAGCTGTTCGCTACTTATTTTTCGGTGGTTGTACAACTTTAGTGAACATTGTGTGTTACTATCTTTTTAGTAGAAAATTAAATATGGATTATAATGCGGCAAATATAATATCCATTTTATTAGCGATTATCTTCGCATATACGGTGAATAAGATATTTGTCTTTAAAAGCAAAACCAAAGATATGACAGCATTAGTGAAAGAAGCGCTTCATTTTTTTACGATGCGTATTTTCACGATGTGGGTGGAAATCTTTGGTGTTATATATTTAATCGGTGTTTTTCGGCTTCACGATATGATATCGAAGATATTTATTCAAGTAGTGATACTGGTATTAAATTTCCTCATCAGTCAATTTGTAGTATTTACGAAAAAAACAAACAAACAAAGTGAAGTGCAGCAGCGTATCATCAAAAGAAAAAGAATATGTTATATATTAGCATTTTCCATTCCGATGATATTGACCATGATTGCTTTTGCTGTGAATAGGATATATCCAGTAGGTGACAAGGGCATTATGCTGATTGATTCCGCTCATCAGTACTTACCATTTTTTACAGAATTTCAAAGAAAATTATCCGGCAACACCTCTCTTTTATATAGTTTTGGAAATGGTTTAGGAACTAATTTTTGGGCATTATATGCTTATTACTTATCAGGTCCATTAAACTTTTTGATTGTCTTATTTCCAGAACGTTTGGTGATGGAAGGGATGACCTTTTTAATCATATTAAAAATAGGAATTAGCGGACTCAGTTTTTCTCATTTCTTAATGGAGAAAAATAAAAAATATAACTTTTCAGTAGTGGCATTTAGCGTGATGTTTGCCCTTAGTAATTTCTTAATTGGATATTATTTCAATATAATGTGGTTGGATAGTGTTATGTTATTGCCTTTAATCATGCTCGGTGTGGAAAGGCTAGTAAAAGGCAAAGGCGGCAGATATTACGGTGCTTTCTTATTCTTGGCAATCTACAGCAATTATTATATTGGTTTTATGATTTGTATTTTTTCCTGTATTTATTATGTTGTACAGATAATATCATTGAAAAAGCCTGATTTCAAAAAAATAATATCCAGTGCAGGAACTTTTGCATGGTATTCCTTACTAGGTGGTGGTATGAGTGCCATTTTATTAATACCAGCATACAAAGCGTTAGAGCTTACACAGTCTGTTGCCACCAATAAAGGTTTTCCAAAAGAATTGAAGTTTTACACAAGCGGTCTTACCTCATTAACGCAATTATTCGCGTTTGTGGAGCCAATTAATATTTCAAATGATGACCGCGGAAAGTTAAATGTATATTGCGGAGTCTTAATACTGCTTCTGTTAGGATTATATGTTCTGGATAATAAAATACAGCTAAGAGAAAGAGTAGCGAAAATTTTTCTATGTATATTCCTTTATGTGAGCTTTAGTGTAAATATATTGAATTATGTATGGCATGGTTTCCATGAGCAAAATGGTTTGCCGAATAGATTTGCTTTTATATTTGTTGCATTTGCATTATCGTTGGGCTTTGAAGCCCTGCAGCATATTCGACAGTTAGATTTGAAGCGGATATTAGTGTCCTGTTTTACGCCGGCAATAGCGGTTATCCTAGCGATGGCATTCAACTATGGCGACCATCCAATACCAGTTTATATGATGACATTTTTACTTTTGACCATCTATACATGGCTGATCATGTTTTATCGTCTTGGGATGATGAAAAAATCAATGTTTATAGGTGCTTTAGCGGGAGTGGTAATTGCCGAAATTGGCAGCAATACCATTGCGGGCTTCGTATCAAACGGCACTATAACAAGATCAATCTATCTTAGAGATCAAAATGCTTATCAAACGATGATTGCAAGACAAGCGGACACTTCTTTTTATCGAAGTGAAATAGATGGCGGAAAGAATGGCACACTTATTAGAAATGGAAATATGTATGTAGGTGGGCGAGGTATCGTAATCTTTTCCTCTACCGTAGCGGAGGGGACAATTAATCTAGTTGGCAGTCTTGGTATGGAAGCACGAGCGAATAAGTCCGGATATGCTGGAGTCAGCAATCTTGTGAATGATATTTTTGGAATTAAATATTTAATGGCACGTATTGATGCCGAAGAATTATATGGATTTACCAAAATCGACGAAGAAGGAACCTTATATTTATATGAAAATCAAGATGTTCTATCCATTGGATTTATGGTTGAGGACAGCATTGTTGATTGGGATTTAAAAACGGGAGCCTCGATTGACCGCTTAAATGATTTCATTGTTAAGGCGGCAGGCGAAGCAGCAGTATATAAAGAAGTAGCGTCTTATCCAATGACAGAAAGTGAAACCTTGACATTTAATTTGGCGCCAAATGAGGGGATGTATTTAGAGCTAAACCGAGCAGTGGAGGAGGTCAAAATAACCACTCCAACCTATACCAAGTCATATGGTACTTTTACAGATCATTTATTGGACTTAGGTTGTTATCCAGATGGTGCGGAGGTAACGGTAGAGTTCACAGCAAAAGAGAACCAGCATAGTGAAACGAAATTAACTTCCTATAGTTATCAAAAAGATGAGTATGAAAAGGTAATTNCGAAATTAGCNGAGCATCAATTACAAATTACCGAATATGCAGATGACTCATTAAAAGGAACGATTGTGGTAGATGAGGCGAAAACACTACTCCTTTCCATTCCCTATGAAGAGGGCTGGGAGATTAAAGTAGATGGTAGAAAAGTAGATTATTTCATGATTGGTGATGCTCTAATCGGTATCAACCTAGACAGTGGAGAACATACACTAGAATTAAACTATACGCCGGCCGGTTTTGGAGTAGGAACAATTCTTTCTCTAATTTGTATACTTCTGTTTATCTTATCCTTGAATAGAGATAAGAAGCAAACCGGATATGATGAGATTGAATTAGATGAAAGAGAAAAAGAATTGCTAGAACAAAGAGAAAAAGGACTGCATGAATTTTCCCGAACGGAGCTTATTATTGGAAGTGATGGCGTGGAGGCTTTAGCGAGTGCGAAAGTAGCAGTGTTTGGAGTGGGCGGTGTAGGTTCTTACGCAGTAGAAGCATTGGCAAGAGCTGGAATCGGTGAATTTGTGCTAGTTGACAATGATAAAATTGCTCTGACAAATATAAACAGACAATTAGTTGCGAGTCACAAGACGCTCGGTCAATCTAAAGTAGAGGTGGCAAGAGAGCGAATTAGAGAAGTGAATCCAACAGCAAAAGTCACTTGTTATGAGATGTTTTATACAGAAGAAAATGCCGATAAGATACCGATGAAAAATTATGATTACATTATTGATGCCATTGATACTGTATCCAGTAAAATTACATTGATAGAGAATGCGAAAAAAGAGCATACACCGATTATTTCTTGTATGGGAACGGGCAATAAGTTAGATCCGACATTGTTTGAAGTGGCTGATATTTCTGAGACATCTGTGTGTCCATTGGCAAAAGTTCTGCGCAGTGAACTGAGAAAACGGGGAATTGAAAATTTAAAAATAGTATATTCTAAAGAGTTGCCTAATAAGGGAGAACAAGAAGAGCAAGAAGAACAACAAGAGGAGCAAGTAGTGGAAACAAAAGGTACTACAGGTCGTCAAGCTCTGGGCAGTATGTCATTTGTGCCGCCAGTAGCGGGAATGATTTTGGCAGGTGAAGTGATAAAGGAACTTGCAAAAAAGAGCAGAAAATAGAATAGGTAGTGATAATATAGATAAGGATGACTCAGTCATCCTTATCTTTGGTGAAAATGTGGATTGAATAAATTCAATAAATATTGTATGATGAAGACATATGAAATAGATATTACACATAGGAATAAAAATAGAAATGTCTTATTAATAAAAAAGAGTAGGGGAATACTTGTGAAGAAAGAATATTTTGAAAAATTTAGCGAGCTTGTTGGTCGAGAATTTGTAAAATTACAAGAGCCAATGAAAGAATATACAACATTTAAAATTGGAGGGGCAGCAGATTATTACATTTGTCCCCATACTTCAGAAGAAGTAGCGAAAATAGTTGCCCTATGTAAAAAAGAAAAACTGCCCTATTATATTATGGGCAATGGAAGCAATTTATTGATAGGAGATAAAGGATACAGAGGGGTTATTATTCATATTTATAATAACTTCAATGCGATTTCAATAGAGGGAAACAAAATATATATACAGGCAGGTGCCTTGTTATCCAAAATCGCGAAAGTTGCCGCCAAAAATAATCTTGCAGGATTTGAATTTGCATCAGGCATTCCAGGAACCATAGGAGGAGCGGCGGTTATGAATGCAGGTGCTTATGGCGGAGAGATGAAAGATGTTCTTTTTAGCGTGACAGTGTTAAATGAGAATGGTGAAATCATAACCATACCGAGTGCAGAATTGGAACTGGGTTATCGAACAAGTATAATTGCCAAAAAAGGATATATTGTCTTAGAAGCGGTCATTGAGCTAAAAGCAGGAGAACAAAGTGAAATCGAAGCCGTTATGCAGGAGTTAAAAGAAAAAAGAACGGAAAAACAACCGTTAGAATATGGAAGTGCTGGCAGTACCTTTAAAAGGCCGGAAGGATATTTTGCTGGAAAGTTGATTATGGATTCCGACCTGCGTGGTTTTTCCATCGGAGACGCACAAGTATCTGAAAAGCATTGTGGTTTTGTGATTAACAAAGATCAGGCAACAGCAGCAGAAGTAGTCGCCCTCATGGAGTATGTGGCGACTACCGTATATGAAAAATTTCAAGTCAAACTAGAACCAGAGATAAAAATGTTGGGTGAGTTTTAAGGGGAAACCTTGAAAGGATAAAAACATGCGCTTTATCATTGTGACAGGAATGTCAGGAGCAGGAAAAACAATCGGATTAAAGATGTTAGAAGACATGGGCTATTTCTGTGTGGATAATCTTCCAATTAACTTGATGAGTAAATTTGCAAAACTCGCATTCAGTCCGGATAGTGAAACAAAAAAAGTGGCTCTTGGGACAGATATTCGCAGTGGGCAAGGGCTTTTAGAGTTGCAGAATATTTTACAAAATATGATATTACAAGGATATAAATATGAGATTTTATTCCTAGATGCCAGTGATGCAGTGTTAGTGAAAAGATATAAAGAATCCAGAAGACTACATCCTTTGGCACAAGCGGAACGTATCGAAATCGGAATAAAAAAAGAACGGGAGCAATTAGATTTCCTAAAAAAACAAGCGGATTATCTAATTGACACCAGCAATCTTCTGACAAGAGAACTAAAGGGAGAATTGAACAAGATTTTTAATTTGAATAATGAATTTAAAAATATAATGATAACAATTTTAACATTTGGTTTTAAATACGGAATACCGAGTGATTCTGATTTAGTATTTGATGTAAGATTTTTGCCCAATCCTTATTATATAGAAGAGTTAAAAGATAAGACCGGCAATGATAAACTGGTACAAGATTATGTTATGGGATTTGAAGTTTCTCATACATTTATCAATAAGCTGGAAGATATCATGCGTTTTTTAATTCCTAATTATATAGTAGAGGGAAAAAATCAATTAGTCATAAGCATAGGTTGTACAGGTGGAAAACATCGTTCCGTAACTCTGGCAAACCGTTTATATGATAAATTAAAACAAGACTTAGAGTATGGTGTCAGAATAGAGCATAGAGATATAAAGAAAGGGTGATAGCCTCCATGTCTTTTTCAAGCAAGGTAAAAGAAGAATTAGCAAAGCAGGTTTCGACACCTAGACATTGTCAGATAGCAGAGATAACGGCGATTATTTCGATGTGTGGACGCGTAACCATTTCGAGTGAGAACAAATACGGTTTATGGATAAATACAGAAAATATAGCGGTAGCAAGAAAGTACTTTACTTTATTGCGAAAAACCTTTAATATGAATACAGAAATTTTAATTAGACAAAATAGTATTGTAAAAAAAACACGAACCTATACAGTTGCCGTAACACAGAGTGAAAACGCAGTAAAAATATTAACAACCTGCAAGCTGCTAAATGAGGAGAGTGAGATAGAAGAGCATATGTCCTTAGTGGAAAATATGATTCTCAGACAGACTTGTTGTAAACGGGCTTTTATTCGAGGAGCATTTTTAGTGGCTGGTTCGATTAGCAATCCGAACAAATCCTATCATTTTGAAATTGTATGTACAGATGAAAGAAAAGCAAAACAGCTACAGAATATTATTCAAACCTTTCACGTGGAAGCTAAAATCATCCTTCGTAAAAAAAGTTACATCGTTTATATAAAAGAGGGGGCGCAGATTGTAGAGATTTTAAATATAATGGAAGCTCATGTGGCTTTAATGGATATGGAAAATATCAGGATTCTAAAAGATATGAGGAATACCGTTAATCGCAAAGTGAATTGTGAAACCGCCAATATTAATAAAACCGTCAATGCGGCGGTGAAGCAGATAGAAGATATAAAATTGATTCAGCATCAAAAAGGCTTTGAATGGTTAGAGGATAGCATAAAAGATGTTGCAAAGCTGCGGTTAGAGTATCCGGAGGCGACATTAAAGGAACTCGGTCTGCTGCTCACACCGATCGTAGGGAAATCAGGAGTAAACCATAGATTAAGAAAATTGAGTAATTTGGCAGAAAAGCTAAGGGAAAACAAGGAGGAAAATTATTATGATTAAGAAAGGCATTACTATTCAAATCCCAAGCGGATTAGAGGCAAGACCAGTGGCATTATTAGTACAAGTTGCAAGCCAATATGAAAGCGAAATATATGTGGAGTGTGGGTCCAAAAGAGTAAATGCAAAAAGTATTATGGGAATGATGACATTAGGGCTTATCGCAGGTGAAGAAGT
>JGI994J12354_10000360_pt1 | contig 44977 bp, 42 predicted proteins | sample IntmicLarv3ML3BL_FD_12354 | JGI IMG/M metagenome (IMG submission 12354) | reverse complement strand
GCTCTTCCGATCTGTGCTATACATTTTTGCACATTCTCACCGAGGAAGCGGCACCTGCCGCCCCCTTTTGCACACCCTTACTGTTAGGTGAAAACTATGTGCGCACCCCAACAGGGCAAAAAATTATAAAAATTTCAAAAGAGCAACAAAAAGTTCACAATTTTGACAATTATTTTCTGATTGACTGTGCTATACTAAACGAGGGTCTTTTCGCACGCAGCCGCCGTGAAGGCGACAGCTGCAAAACCCTTGGCGGCACAAAGTCAGTAAAGAAACTATTGATAGACAGAAAGGTGCCAAAATTCACGCGCGACACCCTCCTTTGCATCGCGGCGGGCAGCCGTGTTGTTGCCCTTGAAGGCTGCGGCACGCTTTTCCCGAAGGCTGCCGGCAAAGAGGTTGTTTCCATAGAGATAATAAATGCAGCGTGCGAACAGCCGGAGACGCCCTCCGGAAAAAAAGAAAATCTTCGCACGGCAAAAGAAGGGGATAAAAAATGAATCAGGATATCAAAACAGTGTTATTTTCGGAGGAAACATTGCAGACAAGAGTAGGGGAGATTGCCGCGCAAATCACGGCAGATTTCAAGGGGAATGCCCCGTTGGTCATCGGTGTTTTAAAAGGCTCCTTTATATTTATGGCAGACCTGGTGCGGGCAATTGAGTTTTCCTGTACGCTGGACTTCATCGCTGTTTCCAGCTACCGCAGCAAAACGTCTTCCACCGGCGCGGTGCAAATTTTAAAGGACTTAACAGTAGATCTGACCGGCCGCGATATTATTATTATTGAGGATATTTTGGATACCGGCCTGACCCTCAGCTATCTGATGGATCTCTTTAAGGCGCGCGGAGCCAGAAGTATACGCACCTGCGCCCTTTTGGACAAGCCCTCCCGCAGAAAAACGGAGGTTACACTTGACTACGTCGGCTTTGAGGTACCCAATGAATTCGTTGTGGGCTATGGCCTTGACTTTGACCAGCAATATAGGAATCTGCCCTATATCGGCATTTTGCACGAGCATGTTTATCAAAAATAAGGGTTAGGAGATGAAAATTTGAAAAAAGATACACGCGGATATGTTTTTTACCTGCTTATTATTGCTATTCTGGTGACCGTTTCGTTCATTTTGATACAGGACGCAAAGCCGGAAAAGAAAATTTATTCCGATGTGGTTCAGATGATTGAAAACAAGGAGCTGCAGTCATGCGTCCTTGAAAACAACACACTGACCGTTAAGAAAAAGGGCTCAAGTGAAGCCATTGTGGTGAAAATTGCCTATCCGGACCAGTTCTTTCACGACTTCAACGAAAAGCTCTTAGACCAGGTGATGCACAATGAATTAGAATATGATGTCATTGTGGACAACAACGGCAGCTTTTGGACGGATATTCTTCCTTACATTCTGGCGGTGCTGCTTTGCGGCGCTCTCGTGTTTTTCCTTTTGCGCCAGAATGGCGGNGGAAAGCAAGCCATGAACTTCGGCAAGATGAAAGCACGTCTGCCCGTCGCGAAGGATAAGAAGACCTTTGCGGATGTGGCGGGTGCCGACGAGGAAAAGGAAGAACTTGTGGAAATTGTGGAGTTCTTAAAAAGCCCGCAGAAGTATATTGAAATTGGCGCACGGGTGCCCAAGGGCATACTGCTTGTCGGCCCTCCCGGCACAGGTAAAACCCTGCTTGCAAAGGCGGTTGCCGGTGAAGCGGGCGTTCCCTTCCTGTCCATTTCCGGCTCGGATTTTGTGGAGCTGTATGTAGGTGTGGGTGCAAGCCGTGTACGCGACCTGTTTGACCAGGCAAAGAAGCTCTGTCCCGCCATTATCTTTATTGACGAAATTGACGCAGTAGGCCGTAAGCGCGGCGCCGGACTTGGCGGCGGCCATGACGAACGGGAACAAACCTTAAACCAGCTCCTTGTCGAAATGGACGGCTTCGCGAAAAATGAAGGCATCATTATCATCGCAGCCACAAACCGCGCGGATATCCTAGACCCGGCACTGTTGCGTCCGGGACGCTTTGACCGACACGTAAATGTAGGCCACCCCGACATTAAGGGACGCGAAAAAATCCTTGAAGTTCACGCAAAGGACAAGCATTTTGAGGATGATGTGCGGCTCTTAGATGTGGCAAAAACCACAGCCGGCTTTACCGGTGCCGACCTTGAAAACCTATTGAACGAAGCCGCCCTTCTGTCCGTTCGCGGCGGCCGAAAGAAAATTAATAACAGCGACCTGCACGAAGCCCTCATGAAAATTATGGCCGGTCCTGAGAAGCGCAGCCGCATTATTTCCGACAAAGAGCGGCAGCTTACCGCGTATCACGAAGCGGGTCACGCCGTCGCCATGCAGTGCCTTTCGACACAGGACCCTGTCCATCAGGTGTCCATTATTCAGCGCGGCTCTATCGGCGGCTACACCATGCACCTGCCCACGGAAGACAAATATTACAGCTCGAAAACCGAGATGTTTGAGGATATTATCTCCCTCTTAGGCGGCCGCGTGGCGGAAAGCCTTTGTCTGGACGATATCTCTACCGGCGCGTCAAATGACATTATGCGTGCGTCGGAAATTGCACGAAAAATGGTGACAAAATACGGTATGAGTGATGTTATCGGCCCAATTGTGTACAGTAGTGAAAGCGACGAAGTCTTCCTCGGACGTGATTTTACCGCGTCAAAGCACTTTTCGGAAGCCACCGCCGCACTCATTGACCAGGAGATAAAGTCGGTTGTTGACCGTGCATACAACCGTTGCAGAGATCTTTTAGAAGAGCATCTTCCCCAACTGAAAACCATTGCGGAAAGCTTGCTTTCTCTGGAAAAAATTGACGGTGACACCTTCCTAAAGCTGTTTGAAGGGACGGATGAGAGCCATGAAGCCTAAGAAAATTTTCCTGGTATTTAAGACCCATTTTGATATCGGCTTTACCCATCTTGCAAGCGAGGTTATCGAAAACTATTCAAAAAAGCTGCTGCCGTCGGTGATTTCGACGGTAGCGGCCTCCAAAGAATATGACGAAACAAGGCCTTACGTCTGGACCATGTCCGCTTGGCCGCTTTTTGAGATTTTACGCAGCAATCACACAACTGAAGAAAACAAAAAAACAGCGGCGCGCCTGATAGACGAGGGCGCGCTTGCTTGGCATATGCTGCCCTTTACCACCCACACGAACTTTTGCGGTGTGGAGGAGTTTATTCGCGGCATGTATTTTTCACAGCAGATGGCAAACACCTACGGCAAGGAGATTCTTTCGGCAAAAATGACCGATGTCACCGGCCACTCTTGGCTCTTACCCTCCCTTTTGAATGGTGCAGGTGTGAAATTCTTGCATTTAGGCTGCAATCCCTCCTGTATGCCCCCCGCCGTCCCGCGCCTCTTCTTCTGGCAAGGCCCCGACGGCAAGCGCGTCCTGACCTTTTATAACAAGGGTGCCTACGGCTCCGACCCGCTGCCGCCGGACGATTGGAAATACCCGGTCTGGCTTGCCCTTATGAGTACCGGCGACAATCTCGGCCCCCACTCTCCCAAGGATGTGGAGCGTATCATTGAGCATGTGCAAAAAAACAGTCCCGGAACAGAAGTCATTCTCGGTACAATGGATGATTTTTACCGTGAGCTTGAAAAATGCGATCTGTCCGATTTACCGGTTATTTCAAAAGATTTGGGCGATACCTGGATTCACGGAACAGGCAGCTACCCGAAGGAAACCGCTCTGCTGCGGCGGACACGGCACAGCCTTGCCTGCGCGGAAGCGGCGGCGGCTCTGTACGGCACTGCACCCAATTTAGCAGATGAAGCAAACGCCGCCTACGAGAACGGCATTCTCTTTGGTGAGCATACCTTTGGTCTGGACGTAAAGATTACCCTGGGCGGCGGCCGTGCCTATGAAAAAGAGGCCTTCCTGGAGCAGAAATCTCTTCCAAGCTACAAACGTATGGAAGCCTCCTGGGCGGAAAAAGCTGCAAGACAAGAGGGCTGCACCTCCCATGCAGAAGCCCTTATTTCTGCGGCGGAGGGGACGCTTGCGGCGGCAGTTCCCTGCAACGGCGCGCACATCACCCTCTTTTTTGCAAGCGGCATCAGCCATCCTCAATGGGTCAGCCTTGCAAAGTTCAAAGAGCAGCTTGCCGGAAAAACCCTCGCTCTGGCATCAACCGGCGAAGCGCTGCCCACCCGCACCAACAACGGCACCCCCGAGGTCTACATAAAAACGCCGCCCAAGCTTGGGCATCTTACGCTGACCCTTGCCCCTGCCGCACAGTCGGCAGAAGCAAGTCAAAGCAGGGCGCCTGCCTCCTTTGAAACCCCCTATTATACCGTCATTCCCGACCTGCACATCGGCGGCCTTTCCTCTCTTATAGAGAAGAAAACCGGCAAGGAATGGGTCAATGCGGCGGTTGCGCCCCTCTTCTCCTATCGGTATGATGTGTACGGAAGCGATGATATTACCGAGTTCATGCGGGAGTACACCTACCGCTTCTTCGACTGGAGTGTCAACGACCTTGGCCGTATGGGATATCCAGAAACAGCGCACGGAACCTTTGTCCCAAGGGTAAAAGATGTGCAACTTTGCCGCGAAGGCGCCCTGACCCATCTGACCTTTTCCCTTGCGGGAGATGCGGAAAGCGCGGAAAAATACGGCGATGCCAAGAGTATAAAGCTACAGCTAACCTTCTATAATGACACCCCTGATATTGATATTGCCCTGACGCTCCTCGAAAAGCAGGAAACCCCCTTTGTGGAATCGGGCAGCATCCTCTTCCCCTTTGCGCTGAATAATCCTGAGGTGCTGCTGAATACCATGGGACACACCATGAATTTGGCAAAGGACGTGGTGGACGACGGCAACCATGTTCTCTATTCTATGGACAACCGGGTGGCACTTGCGGACGCGCAGCACGCCGCCATGCTGTACAGCAAGGATTCCCACCTGCTGGGCGTGGGCGACACCGGCCTTGTGCGTTACCGCCGTACATATAATTTCCCAACGCCAACCCTCTACTGCAGCCTTTTTAACAATACCTACGGCACAAACTTCCCCCAATGGATGTCCGGTGATTTCTCCTACCAATACCGCCTGAGTTTGGGGGCAAGCACTGACTATTCCAATGCGGCCTGTGACAAGGCTGCTGCCGCCTTTGTAAAAGCACCCATTGCATCCTTTGCGGAAGCCTCTGTCCGGGATGCAATCCTTCCCCTAGATGCCGATTTGCTGTCAGCCTGCGAGGACTTCACCATTCTGGCGGTAAAGCGGCCGGAAGACGGCGAAGGCCTTATCCTGCGTCTGCAGGACATCGGCGGAACAGAGCGTCAAACGGTACTCCGCTTTGCAAACCCGCTGCAAAAAGCAACCCTTTGTAACCTTATGGAACGGGACACAAAAGAGCTTTGCTGCAATACGGACAGCATTCCTCTTTCTGTGAAGCCCTATGAAATTATTACTTTGCGTATTGTTTTATAACGGTTTGTATAACATATCCTAATCTTTAACACACCAAAAAGACCTGTACAGCGTCAAGCCGTACAGGTCTTTCTTTATACCATATTCAGGGAGCTGCGCAGGGCGATTAATACATCCCCATACCGCCGCCCATGCCGCCGTCAGGCATTGCAGGAGGAGGCGTCAATTCCTTCTTATCAGCAATCAGCGCTTCCGTTGTCAGCACCATGCTTGCGATGCTTGCTGCGTTTTGCAGCGCCGACTTTGTAACCTTTGCCGGGTCAATGATACCGGCCTTCATCATGTCGGTGTATTGCTCATTCAATGCGTCAAAGCCGTAACCCGGTGTGTTCTTTTCAAGAATCTTGTCAAGAACAACGCTGCCCTCGATGCCTGCATTGGCCGCAATTTGTTTAACAGGCTCTTCCAAAGCGCGCAGTACGCAGGATACACCTGTACGCTCGTCGCCCTCTGTGCTTGCGAAAACTGCCTTTACAGCGCCGATAGCGTTAATAAATGCCACACCGCCGCCGGCAACAATGCCTTCTTCCACAGCAGCGCGGGTTGCGTTCAGAGCATCTTCAATGCGGAGCTTTTGCTCTTTCATTTCGATTTCCGTTGCAGCGCCTACCTTGATAACCGCGACACCGCCGGACAGCTTTGCAAGGCGCTCTTGCAGCTTTTCTCTGTCGAACTCGGAGGTTGTGGTTTCAATAGATGCCTTAATTTGCCCGATGCGTGCCTTAATAGCTTCCGCATCACCGGCACCGTCAACAATAATGGTGTTTTCCTTTTGAACCTTCACCTGACGTGCACGGCCAAGGGATGTAATCTGCGTATCCTTCAAGTCAAGACCAAGCTCGTCGGAAATAACCTCGCCGCCTGTCAAAATAGCGATGTCCTTGAGCATATCCTTGCGGCGGTCGCCAAAGCCGGGCGCCTTTACACCCACGCAGGTAAATGTACCGCGCAGACGGTTGACAAGAATGGTTGTCAGCGCTTCACCCTCAAGGTCTTCAGCGATGATAATCAGCTTCTTGCCCGACTGTACAATTTGCTCCAAAATAGGCAGAATGTCCTGAATGGAGGAAATTTTCTTATCGGTAATCAAGATGTAAGCATCGTCAATGGTCGCTTCCATCTTTTCGGTGTCGGTCACCATGTAAGGGGAGATGTAACCGCGGTCAAACTGCATACCCTCAACAACCTCGCTGTAGGTTTCAGCAGTCTTGGACTCTTCAACAGTGATAACGCCGTCAGCCGTAACCTTTTCCATAGCATCGGCAATCAATTGTCCAACCTTATCGTCGCCGGAGGAAATAGCCGCAACACGGGCAATGTCAGCACTGCCGTTTACAACCTGTGCGTTTGCGATAATGGAAGCAAGTGCCGCCTCAGCTGCCTTTGCGATACCCTTACGCATAATCATGGGGTTTGCACCGGCCGCAACATTCTTCATACCCTCGCGAATCATCGCCTGGGCAAGGAGGGTTGCCGTTGTGGTACCGTCGCCTGCGATGTCGTTTGTCTTGGTAGCAACCTCGCGCACCATCTGTGCACCCATGTTTTCAAACGCGTTGTCCAGCTCAATTTCCTTTGCAATAGTAACACCGTCATTTGTAATCAGCGGTGCGCCGTACTTCTTGTCAAGGACAACATTGCGGCCCTTAGGACCCAAGGTTACCTTTACGGTATCGGCCAGTTGGTTCACACCGCGTTCAAGTGCGCGGCGGGCGTCTTCGTTATATAACAGTTCTTTTGCCATTTTACTAGTACCCCTTTCTTACTCTACGATTGCAAGAATGTCGCTTTGTCTTACGATAATCAGCTCATCCTTGTCCAGCTTTATTTCGGTGCCTGCATACTTGCTCATGATGACCTTGTCGCCAACTTTAAGGGTCATAACAACGTCCTTGCCGTCAACCACGCCGCCCGGGCCAACTGCGACAACCTCTGCAACCTGGGGCTTTTCTTTCGCTGTGCCGGTAAGGATAATGCCGCTTTTTGTGGTTTCTTCCATCTCGACCATCTTCAATACAACGCGGTCGGATAAAGGCTTCAACTTCATATAGTCTTCCTCCATTTGTTCTAAATCTAGCACTCTAAGTGCAACAGTGCCAAAAACTATCCTTATCATACAAAATTTTCCCGCTTTTGTCAAGGGGCAATTATGAATAATTTATTAAGTTTTTCTAGATGGGATGGGCATGAGATGAAATGCACATATTTTGAGTGATTTTTTCGTTAGGCAAGGCAATTTTGACGCGAATAATTGGTTTATTTAAGGAAAAATTAACGAAGCATAACGGGAAAATCACCAAAATAGGGGCGTTTTGGTCTTGTGTCCACCCCATCTACGGTTTTTTCCGGGACATGCACAAAAAAGGTTGTTTTACGCCTCGTCAGATTTGCGGATATCCGCACGCTTAATCTTCCCGCTGAAGGTTTTGGGCAGCTGCTCTACAAACTCCACAATACGGGGGTATTTATAGGGCGCCGTGTTGGTTTTTACGTAATTTTGGATTTCCTTTGCAAGCTCGTCGGAAGCGGTGAAGCCCTTTGCCAGCACGATAGTCGCCTTTACAACCTGTGTACGAACCGGGTCGGGAACGCCCGTTACCGCACACTCAACAACCGCAGGGTGGGTCATCAAAACGCTTTCTACTTCAAAGGGTCCAATACGGTAGCCGGAGGATTTAATCAGGTCGTCAACCCGTCCCTCGTACCAGTAATAGCCCTCCTCGTCCCGCCAGGCCATGTCGCCGGTATGATACAGCCCGTCGCACCAAATGGAGGCCGTCTTTTCATCGTCCTTAATATACCCTTCAAAAAGGCCGACAATATTATGTCCCTCGCCAACCTTAAATACAATCTCACCCACAACACCGTCGTCCACCGGCTTGCCCTCCGGGTCAACAATTTCCATGTCATAGGACGGACAAGGCCGTCCCATAGAACCGGGACGCGGCTTCATCCAATAGGTGGTACAAACTGCGACAGTCGTCTCACTTTGTCCAAACCCCTCCATGATTTCAAGGCCGGTAGCCTTCTTAAACTGGTCGAAAACCTCCGCGTTCAACGCCTCACCCGCTACCGTCGCATGCTTAATGGACGACAGGTCATATTTTGTAAGATCCTCATGAATAAGGAAACGGTACAGGGTGGGCGGCGCACAGAAGGTTGTTACCTTATGACGCTCCAGCATAGACAGCATTTCGTCAGGATGGAAGCGGTCATGGTCATAGACAAAAAGGCCTGCCTCCATAAACCATTGCCCGTACAGCTTGCCCCAGGAAGCCTTGGCCCAGCCTGTGTCCGCAACGGTAATGTGCAGACCGTCCGGGTCTACCTTGTGCCAATATTTGGCCGTAGGAATGTGCCCGATGGGGTAGTCATGATTTTGCGCAACCATCTTGGGGAATCCTGTGGTTCCCGAAGTGAAGTAGATAAGCATCAGATCGTGAGCCATGGGCAGGTCAGCTTTTGCCGGTTTTACAAAAGGCGGAGCCGCTTCCGCGCCTTCGTCTAAGAAAAGCCAGTCCTGCCGCTTTTTGCGCACACTGATACGCAAGGGCTTAACTGCCGATTTTGCGTACGCCTCGTCTGCCAAGTCCGCAATATCGTCGTCCTGGGTTACAATAATAGCTGTTACGTCCGCCGCTTCAAAGCGGTAAATCAAATCTTTGACCTGCAGCTGAATGGTCGCGGGAATAATAACCGCACCGATTTTGCAAAGGGCCATAGCTGTTAACCAGTATTCATAATGCCGCTTCAAAAGCACCATAACATTGTCGCCCTTTTTGATGCCGATGGAGAGGAAATAGGATGCGTACTTGTCGCTCTGCTCCTTAATATCCGCAAAGGTGAAGGTCTTTTCCGCACCCTTATCGTTTGTCCAAAGCATGGCGCGCCGCGTAGGCGACTGCCGCGCAATTTCGTCAATAACATCGTAGGCATAGTTAAAGTCGTCGGGGACGTTGAAGGTAACCTTCGACACGTTCCCGTGCTTGTCTAATGTTTCATTTACATACTTTTCATGAATCCGCATGAATGCTCCTCCTGTTTGCTTTCTTTCTTGTAGTGTACGTAACCGTAAACCCGTTTAATAAGTGAAATTTCACAAGTGCTCAGTCAATCACAACAGCGATAAAGGTACAATCCTTGCCGCCCACCGCCACCATGCCGTGGTCGTGGTTGGAGTCGTAATACAGGCTGTCTCCCGGCTCCAAGTCAAAGACGCGGTCGTCAATCTGGATACGCAAAGTCCCCTCAATAACGTAGTCAAACTCCTGCCCGAAGTGGTGAGACAGCTCAATAGGCCGCTCTTCCAACGCCTCGTCATAGCGCGCCGTGACAAACAGCGGGTCGGTTTTTCGATCCTTAAAGTGATACGCAAGATGCAAATACTGCATCTGCCCCGTGTGCTCAATGGGCAGCCCCTTGCCCTTACGGATAAGGGAATAGTGGGATAGCTTTGGCGTTTCGCCGGTAATCAGCGCGGAAACATCGCTGCCCAGCACCCGTGCGATTTCATAAAGCTGGGAGTACGGCAGGTCGCATTCTCCCGATTCGTTCTTTTCATACTCCGAAAGGGGCATTCCCAGGGCTTCGGCCATTTGCTCCTTTGAGATACCAAGCAGGTCGCGCAAAGACGCAATGCGTTGTGCAATTTGTAAAAGCTGCTCCTTCATGACAAAACTCCTTCACTAAAAATTTTTTTAGGTAATTACAATCTCTTAACCTTAAAATCGTTTTTCGGACAATTCACTTGTCCAAAAAACACCCTAAGGCGACCACCGGGAGCCCATCGCCGCATACGGCGATGTCCATACCATCGTCCTCTACATGCGAAATCGCAATTTCGCATGTACAATAAAAACGCCCCATGCAAAAATCACTTTGCATAGGGCGAATCAAACAAATCCGCGGTACCACCTATTTTGGTATAAAAATACCCACTCTCCAACTGCTGCAGCAATGCAGCCAATCAGACAGACCGTCTAACGGGGTCAACCGGCACACCTTACACAGCAGAGCCTTCAGGCATACGACTTGGAAACGACAGCTTTTTCGGAATATTTATTGCCTTCCACCAACCGGCAACTCTCTATAAAACACAACCCGCAAGCACTTTTCCGCAACGTCTTTGTATAGAATTATCCACATTATAGCATGAAGTGCCGACACTTGTCAAGCGGAAATTTTATCTATTATACAATCCTACACCAATCCGCCCCTCCCATTTTTAGGGCGTGGACAAAAAGCGCAGAATCCGTCATCGCTGAGCGTAGCAAAACACCCCTGCCGCCCCCCGCTAAGCGCCCTTTTGCTTACTTTTTGGTGCCGGAAAAAGTAAGGCCTGTCCGGCGAGGGCGCTTTGTTCCCGTTACAACAGGGGCGGACTGTCCCCGCAGGGGACGAAGGACGAGGGGGCGGGCGGCCGCATAGGGTCGCCGCTACACAACCTGCGTGGTTTGGATGGCAGAAAGAAAAACCCTTGCAATTTCCCCATATATTTGGTATACTTTTATGAGATACGGCAATTTCTTCACATGCATCCAATTGACAATCTGGAAAAACGGAGGGAAAAACAACTTGGAATCTATTGATAAGATTCGAAATTTTTCCATTATCGCACATATTGACCACGGGAAGTCTACGCTTGCAGACCGCATTTTGGAGCAGTGCTCCGCCATTTCTTCACGGGAGATGGAAGCGCAGATTCTCGACAATATGGAGCTTGAGCGCGAGCGCGGCATTACCATAAAGGCTCGTGCCTGCAAACTGACTTACAAGGCCGACGACGGCAATACCTATATACTGAATCTGATTGACACCCCCGGTCACGTTGACTTTAACTATGAGGTGTCGCGTTCTTTGCGAGCCTGTGAAGGGGCTATTCTTGTGGTGGACGCCGCGCAAGGCATTGAGGCGCAAACCTTGGCAAACGCCTATCTTGCCATTGATGCCGGTCTGGAAATTTTGCCTGTCGTCAATAAAATTGACCTGCCTTCTGCCGACCCGGAACGGGTTATCAAGGAGATTGAGGACATTATCGGCTTGCCTGCAGAGCACGCCCCTTTAGTTTCCGCCAAAACCGGACAGAATATAAAGGAAGTCGTTGAGCAGCTTGTGGCGGCCATCCCGCCTCCCTCCGGGGATAAGAATGCGCCCCTGCGCGCGCTTATTTTTGACTCCCAGTATGACCAATACAAGGGCGTTATTGTTTATATCCGCATTATGGACGGCTCCATAAAGCCCGGTGACACGGTAAAAATGATGGCTACCGGCGCGGAGTTTATGATTGTGGACGTGGGCAATTTGCTGCCCACAAGTATGCAGAGCACGGAGATTCTTTCGGCAGGCGATGTTGGCTATTTCACCGCGTCTATTAAGAATGTTCGGGACACCCAGGTGGGCGATACGGTGACCTCTCTTGAAAATGGTGCAGCAGAACCGCTGGCCGGTTACCGCAAGGTGCAGCCTATGGTTTTCTCCGGTATTTATACAACAGACGGCGCCAAGTATCCCGATTTGCGCGACGCCTTGGAAAAGCTGCAGCTTAACGATGCTGCCTTGACATTTGAGCCGGAATCATCGGTGGCACTGGGCTTCGGTTTCCGTTGCGGCTTCCTTGGATTACTTCATATGGAGATTATTCAAGAGCGGCTGGAGCGGGAATACAACCTTGACCTGATTACCACTGCACCCTCGGTTGTGTATATGGTTATGCTGACCGACGGCCGGTACTTGAAGATTGATAACCCCTTAAACTTCCCTACGCCAAACGAACTTGATTTCGCGGAAGAGCCTTTTGTAAAGGCCAATATTATCACCCCGCCCGAATATGTGGGCAATATTATGGAGCTTTGCCAAGACCGCCGGGGCGAATTCAAGGATATGAAATATCTGGACGAAACGCGGGTTGAGCTGCATTACGATTTACCGCTGAATGAAATTATTTACGACTTCTTCGATGCCTTGAAATCAAGAACGCGCGGCTATGCATCGCTGGACTATGAGTTGAGCGAATACCGCAGGAGCAAGCTTGTTAAGCTGGACATCCTCCTAAACGGCGATGTTGTGGACGCCCTGTCCTTTATTGTGCATGCGGACAAGGCCTATGAACGTGCCCGCCGCATTGCAGAGCGGTTAAAAGACAATATTCCCCGCCAGCTCTTTGAAATTCCCATCCAAGCGGCTGTCGGCGCAAAGGTTATTGCCCGCGAAACGGTGAAGGCCATGCGCAAGGACGTGCTTGCCAAGTGCTACGGCGGCGACATTACCCGTAAGAAAAAGCTCCTGGAAAAGCAAAAGGAAGGCAAGAAACGCATGCGCAGCTTCGGCGCGGTAGAAGTCCCGCAGGAAGCCTTCATGGCCGTCTTAAAGCTGGACGAATAAACAAAAATACGAGGTTAAACACCATGCAATTACACAGTAAACAGCTTGGCATTTATATCCACATCCCCTTTTGCCTGCAAAAATGCAACTACTGCGATTTCTATTCCATCCCCTATGAACAGGACTTGGTGGATGAATATATTGAAGCGGTTATTGCCCATATGGAGGAAAGCGCCCACCTGGTGCCGACCTACACAGTGGACACCGTTTATATTGGTGGCGGAACTCCAAGTATTCTGCCCTTGCCCATCCTTGCCACCCTGCTGAAGGCGGTAAAAAAACACTTCTCTCTGACCAAAACCGCGGAAATCACCCTGGAGGTAAACCCGGCAAGCGGACTTGACAAAAAGCATTTTACAAAGCTGCGCCGCATGGGTATCAACCGCTTGTCCATCGGCATCCAGTCTGCAAACAACGAGCAGCTGAAGGGCCTTGGCCGTGCCCACACCTTTGAGGAAGCACGGAAAACCGTGGACGAAGCCAAGAATGCCAAGCTGACAAATATCAGCGTTGACATCATGTACGGCCTGCCCTCCCAAAGCTTGGAGGAACTAAACGAAACCATGCGCGCAATCCTGCTTCTGCGGCCCACCCACATATCGGCTTACGGCCTGACCATTGAGGAAAACACCTACTTCGGACGGCATCAGGAGTCGTTGGTGCTGCCCGACGATGAAACCCAGCTTGCCATGTACAAGTACCTCATTGAACGCCTGGAAGACCGCGGGTTTATGCAATATGAGATTTCAAACTTCGCAAAGGACAGCCTGTATTCGCGGCACAATATGCGCTACTGGCTGGGCGGGGAATATCTGGGCTTCGGCGCCGCCGCTCACAGCTTTATCAATCAGGTGCGCTTTTCCTACCCCGCTGATGCAAAGTCCTACATTTACGCGGTGAAAAATAAGGAAAGTCTTGTGCAGGAAAGCGAACGGGTCAGCGACAGAGACCGCTTTGCGGAATATATTATGCTGCGCATGCGTCTTAAAGACGGTGTGGACGAAAGTGAATTTTTCCGCAAGTTTAACAAGAGCTTTGACCCCTATGCAGAACGGCTTCAGAAGTATATTCCCAAATATGTAATCAAAAAAGACGGAAGCTATATGCTGACAACGGAAGGATTTTTCATTTCAAACAGCATTCTTTCGGATATTTTAGAATGATAGTAGTAGAATTAAAGACAGGAGATTAGTATGAGAAGAGCAGTTGTAACAGTTATTGGACATGACACCGTCGGTATTATTGCCAAGGTTTCGAATCTATTGTCCTCCCACTCGGTGAATGTTCTGGAGATTTCCCAGTCGGTGCTGTCCGACCTGTTTGCTATGGTAATGCTTTGCGACACGGAAAACAGCCCTGTGGATTTTTCCGTTTTGACAAAAGATTTAGACAAGCTTGGTACCGAGCAAAATTTAAACATCCGCATCATGCATGACGACATTTTCCAGTCCATGCACAGAATCTAATTTGAAAGGAAGGGGCGACAATCCTTGTATAATTCCTATGACATCCTGGAAACCATTCAAATGATAAATGAGGAGCATCTTGACATCCGCACGGTAACCATGGGTATATCCCTCCGTGACTGTGCAAGCGGCAGTCTTGAAGAAACCTGCCGCAAGGTGTATGACAAAATCCTCCTTCGGGCGCAGAATTTGGTGCCGGTCTGCGAAAAAATCGAGCTGGAATACGGCATCCCGATTATAAACAAGCGGGTATCGCTGACCCCCATCTCCCTCCTTTGTGACTCGGTGGAGAAAGAAGACGTAGCACCCCTTGCAAGAACCCTTGAAAAAGCGGCAAAGGCGGTAGGCATAAACTTTATCGGCGGCTATTCGGCCTTGGTACATAAGGGCTTTACCATCGGCGACACCCGGCTTGTACAGTCGCTGCCCGAAGCACTATCCACAACCAACCACGTTTGCAGCTCCATCAACGTCGCCACCACACGGGCGGGCATAAACATGGACGCCGTGGCCGAAATGGGCCGCATTATTAAAAAAACAGCAATGGCAACCAAGGACAACGACTCCTTCGGCTGCGCAAAGCTTGTGGTATTTTCAAATGTGCCGGAGGACAACCCCTTTATGGCCGGTGCCTTCCACGGAGTGGGTGAGGCCGAGTGCGCCATCAATATCGGCGTATCGGGGCCCGGTGTTGTGCGTGCGGCTATTGAGCGGGCGGGGGATACCTGCTCCCTCACAGAAGTTGCGGAAATTATTAAGAAAACCGCCTTTAAGATTACCCGCATGGGACAGCTTGTTGCGAACCTTTCCTGCGAGCGGCTGAACGCGGAATTCGGTATTGTTGACCTAAGTCTTGCGCCGACCCCTGCAGTAGGGGACAGCGTGGCGCGTATTTTAGAGCAGATGGGCATTGAGCGCACCGGCGGCCACGGAACGACGGCCTGCCTTGCCCTCCTCAATGACGCGGTGAAAAAGGGCGGCATTATGGCGTCCTCCCACGTTGGCGGACTGTCAGGCGCATTTATCCCCGTGTCGGAGGATATGGGTATGGTGGAAGCGGTGGAAAAGGGAGCCTTGACCCTTGACAAGCTGGAAGCCATGACAGCGGTTTGCTCGGTGGGACTTGACATGATTGCCCTGCCCGGCGACATCCCGGCGGAAACCCTTTCCGCGATGATTGCCGACGAAATCGCCATCGGTGTGGTGAACAATAAAACGACGGCCGTCCGCGTCATCCCGGTTATCGGCAAGACGGTGGGCGACACGGTTTCCTACGGCGGCCTTTGGGGCGAAACGCCCATTATGCCGTATAAGGAGTTTTCTGCGGAGCGCTTTATTGCGCGGGGCGGCCGGATTCCGGCACCGCTACATTCCCAGAGGAATTAGTTAAAAATGAAAGGACAGCATTCCTGTTTATTGGAATGCTGCCTTTTTGTATTGCGTAACAAGGAGGATTTTGTCTTGAAAGATACAACAAAAACCGCCATCACGCGTGTCGCAGTTTTATTCGCCTTTTTTGTGTATATTGCACTCAAAAAAAAGGTGCCGCCAAAACCGGGAGAAAAAGAAGCCATGCGCTTTAAAACAAAAATTATTTTCATATGTGCCGCAATTCCCGTATACTCTTTAGCAATCTTTCTTGTGATTCATTTGTGAATTTGATGAAAAAGGGCAGCGCTCCTTCATAGGAACGCTGTCCTTTTTCTTCCCTCACGGCAACAAATTCACCGTATCTTCCGAAAGCCAAATCTCATCCCCAAGCGTCTCTTCCTGCATCTCCCCTTGCGGAACAAACCGCTCCTTAGGCACCGCCTCCCGCAGCCGCAGCACTCGGTCATGCTCCTTAGTTTCGTCGTCCCGCGCCGTTGTACTGCGCCTTGTGGATAACAGCTTCGTAATGGCATAAGGGTCAATCCAAACCTGATTATACCCTTCCTTCTGAGACTCGTCGAAAATCAGCTGTATGCCGAAATGCAGGTGACTCTCCGAAATATTATTGACATTCTCCTTGTCGCTGTACCCTGTGCGGCCAACATAGCCGATTACGTCTCCCGCAAAAACCACCTGCCCAACCGCCAGCCCATCGGCATATGGCCGGTCCTTTCGCAGATGAGCATAGAAGAAGTACCGCTTGCCGTCAAAGCTGCGGATGCCGACCCGCCAGCCGCCGTAGCGGTTCCACCCAAGTGCCTCCACAACCCCCGATTCCATGGCAACAACCGGCGTTCCGGTAAGTGCCATCATGTCGTGCCCCAGGTGCTTGCGTTTATACCCATAACTGCGCCCCGCACCAAAATCGTCGTAATCGTTATACGCATACCCCCGCGCAAGAGGCGAATAAGCCTTTAATCCATAGGAACGCTCCCACACCTTTGTGCCGTCCTCCAACGCCTTCTCCATCTCATATTCCCCCACAAAGCCGCCGAGCACCGCCGAATATGCCTCCAAATAATACGGGTAATGCTTCTTACCCTCTGTAAGCGCGGCCATGCTTTCGCCGCCCTGCAGCTTTTTTGCAAGAGCTGTAAGATCGGCCTTTTTGTATTTCTTAAAGTCGCCGCCATACCGCGTACCAAGATACGCAAGCAGCTCAATCCAATCCAGATGAACCGTATCAGCAACAGCATAGGAATCTACGTCCAGCTGCAGCGCGTCCTTCATAGCCGAAACGCTCACGCCGAAGTCCACCCATTTTATATACGCCTTGCCGTCCTCACTGGATGCCGCCTGCAAGGGCGGCTCCGAAGTATTCCGCAAGAAAAATACGCCAAACAGAAAAAGAAGTCCCGCCAAGCAAATAAACGCTGCCCGATGCTTTTTCCAAATCGCAAGCAAATCAAACCCCTGCCTTTCTTTCACTTCCATTTTATAGCGGCAGAGATGTAAAATATGCGAACCGGGGCAAAAAAATAAGGCAGGAAAATAACTTCCTGCCTTAATATACGCTTAGTGCTGCTGTTTTTCTCCGTTGTAAACAAGGCCGCGGGCTGTGTCAAGAACAATGCTGCTGCCGTCTGTAATAATCTTTGTGGCGTCGTCTACCGACGTAATCAGCGGAATATCAAGAGCAATGGCCGCCGCCGCAATGCCCGATTCGGAGAAGTCCTCCTCGGTAATAACACCCTTTGCCCGGCGCAGAAGATGCAGCGCGTCATTGACGGTTTTGTCAATGACAATAATGTCGCCGTCGGTAAAGGCGGGAAACGGCTCGCGGCTGCTGATGACGCAGGTTTTTGAGCAAACAGGCGTGCTTCCGTGCCCCGTGCCCCGCGCCAAAATGTCGCCCAGCATCTGCACCTGCAGGGTATTCGAAACATTTGCTTGGGGGGAGGAACTGCCCGTGATAACAATCAGTTCACCCGCCTTTGCAAGCCCCGCCTGCTCCAGCTTTTCACCGGCGGAGTTAAAAAGGCCTTCAGGCGATTCCTGATATTCACTCAAGACCGGCGTGACGCCCCAGTTCAAGGCCAGCTGCATATAGGTCTTAATCTTAGGCGTAAGAGCGACAATGTTGACCTCCGGACGGAACCGCGAAATCTTTCGTGCCATACTGCCGTTCATAGTAACCGCCACAATGGCCACCGCGCCCAAATCATGGGCGGTTGTGCAAGCGGCGTGACTTATTGCGTTTGTAATGTTATAATCGCGCTCGGTTTTATAGGCATAAAAGCGCGTTTTGTAGTCAATAGACGCCTCGGTTTTGGCGACAATTTTCACCATGGTGCGCAGACTTTCCCGCGGGTACTTGCCCGAAGCCGTTTCGCCGGAAAGCATAACGGCGCTGGTGCCGTCGTAAATAGCATTGGCGATGTCGGTAATTTCCGCACGGGTAGGCCGCGGATTGCGAATCATGGACTCCAGCATCTGGGTGGCGGTAATGACCTTTTTCCCCGCCATATAACACTTCGAAATAAGTGTTTTCTGAATTCCCGGCAGCTCCTCAAAAGGAATTTCAACCCCCATGTCGCCGCGGGCAACCATAATGCCGTCCGACACACGGATAATCTCGTCAATATTCTTAACACCTGCAGCATTTTCAATCTTGGCAATAAGTCCGCAGCGGCTTGGGCCAAGGGAAGAAAAGAAGCTGCGCGCCTTAATAACATCCTGTGCCGAACGTACAAAGGATAATGCGATAAAATCAAAATCATTATCATAAGCAAATTTCAAGTCCAGCTTATCCTGCTCGCTCAGGTAGGGCATATCGGTATTAATATTGGGCAGATTAATGCTTTTGTTGTTGGAAAGAGGACCGCCGTTGACGATTTTACAGATAATGTCGGTGTCGGTCACATTGTCCACCACAAGCTCAATAAGCCCGTCGTCCAAGAGGATGCGCGCGCCCGTAAACACATTGGCAGGCAGCCCCTTATAGGTAACAGAAACCTCCGCAGCCGTCCCCGCAACCTCTCTTGTGGTCAAGGTGAAAAGCTGGCCTTCAAGAAGCTCCACCTTCTCGTCAACAAAAGTCTTTATGCGGATTTCAGGCCCCTTTGTATCAAGGAGCAACGCCACTGGCAGATTCAGCTCCGCCCGCAGCTTTTTGATATTGTTGGCTTTTTTTAAGTGCTCCTCATGACTGCCGTGGGAGAAGTTGAGCCGCGCAACATTCATGCCGCTCTGCATCATATCCCGCAATATTTTCATATCCTGAGAGGCCGGTCCGATGGTACAAATAATTTTCGTTTTCCGCATTCTATTCTCCTAAAGTTCAAAAAAGGTGTTGATGGCATAGTTTTATATATTTTATCATATCCGCAGGAAAAATGCAACCAAAAAATCACCGGTTGTCATTCGTCCCTCGTTCCCCGTCGTCCGTCCCCTCCCGTCATTGCGGCCCCCGAGCCGCAATTCCTCATGACAGAGGCGTGCAACAAGGGATTCCGGCGCATAGGCCGGAATGACGAACGGAATTATCAATATACTGTGCCCCTCCCTCTGAAAAAAACATTGCTTTTACCCCCCGATTTTGCTACAATAAAAGAAAGACACTTTGTAAAGAAGGAGTTTTGCCCATGCTGGAGACAATACTGGACACCATCGGGAACACCCCCCTGGTTCGCATAAACCACTTAAACCCGAACCCAAACGTAGAAATATACGCCAAACTGGAGGGCTTCAACCCCACCGGCAGCATAAAAGACCGCATTGCCCTGAAGATGATCGAGCAAGCAGAGGCGGAAGGCAAGCTGACAAAAGGCAAAACCATCCTGGAAGCAACCTCCGGCAACACCGGCATCGGCCTTGCCATGATAGGGCAGGTAAAGGGCTACCCTGTGGAAATCGTCATGAGCTCCGCCGTGTCCATAGAGCGGCAGAAGATGATTCGCGCCTTTGGCGGCAAGGTTCTGCTGACCGACGCGAAGCTTGGCACAGACGGCGCCATTATGAAGGTACGCGATATGCTAAAGGCCGCTCCCGAAGCGTATTTTAACCCCAACCAGTTTTCCAACATCTACAATAAAAACGCTCATTATAAAACCACCGCAGAGGAAATTTGGAAACAAACAAACGGTACCCTCACCCATTTTGTCTCGTCCCTTGGCACCTCCGGCACTCTCATGGGCGTCGGAAAAATGCTCAAGGAGCAAAACGCCGATATCCGCATCATCGAAGCGCAGCCGGTAAAAGGCCACTATGTCCAAGGCCTGAAAAACATGAAGGAAGCCATTGTGCCGGAGATTTATGACGTTACGCGCATTGACGAAAGCATCATGGTTGACACAGAGGAATCCTACGCCATGGCGCGGCGCATTGCGGCGGAGGAAGGTATTTTCGTAGGCATGAGCAGCGGTGCCGCCATGCTTGCCGCCCTGGAAACCGCAAAGAAGCTGACAACCGGCCGCATTGTTGTTATCTTCCCGGACCGCGGCGAAAAGTATCTGAGTACCAAGCTTTTTATGTAAAAAATCTTGTGATATAAGTAGGAGAACCATATGAACGCGTTTATCCAAAGTCTTTTTTCCGGGCATCTGGCAAAGGTCGTCCCGCTGCTCTTAGACGGCCTGAAATACACGCTGATGGCCTTTTGCCTGACAGCGCTTTTTGCGGTACCCTTAGGGCTGCTCTTGACCTTTGCCTATACAAGCAAGAGTAAGATTCTAAAGAAGCTTGTGGGCGGCTACGTCTTCCTCATGCGGGGAACGCCCCTCTTGCTGCAGCTCTTTTTTTTCTATTTCGCCCTGCCCTTTATTCCCTATATCGGCCCGTATGTAACCATGGCACGCATGCCCGCCGCCATCGTTGCCTTTTCCTTGAACTACGCGGCCTACTTTGCGGAAATCTTTCGGGGCGGCATCCTGTCGGTGGAAAATGGCCAGTGGGAAGCCGCCGCCGCCATCGGCCTCTCCCCTTGGCAAATTAAGCTGCACATCGTCATCCCCCAAATGTTCCGCATTTCCATGCCCGCCTTAATAAACGAATTAATCACATTGGTAAAAGACTCCGCTCTCATAAGCACCATCGCCATAGACGAAATCCTGTCAAAAACCAAGCGTTACGTTTCCACAACCGGCAACATTATGCCCTATCTGTACGCTGCCGTCCTCTACATGATTATCATTTTTATCCTGACAAAAATCCTCCAGCGCATCGAAAAGAAGCTGTCCTTTGAGAAGTAGGGGTTGACACATGAAGGAAGAAACAGGAAAAATTTTGCACGGCAAGTCCCTCTTTGATGCCAGAGAGCGGCAGCTAAATACCCTAACCGAATACTACAAAAACCGCCCGCAACACCCCCTCTGTCTGCACGGCATAAGCATATTCAGAGCGATAACACCAAAGCAGCTAACCGGCGAGCTGATAGACAGCCTCTTTGACGAGCTTGCAAGCCGCGCCGCCGAATCGGCTGATGAAGCCATTCTGCGCCCCCTTGCAATTGAGGTGCAGCTGTACGGTGTGCACTTTATCGACAAGCTTTGCGGTGCGCAAATCCACTATAATGACGAGCAAAACCTCTGGTGGTCAGAGGGTCTGACGACCCCGATAGGGGCGCTGTCCTTCCCCGATTTAGAGCAGTCAACCCTGTGGCAAGCCTGCACACGGCTCTACGGCGAGCTGCTGGCACGGGACATCCGCCTGCCCTTTTTAGCGACGCAAATACTGGGCTCGCCCACCGTCGGCATTTTTAATTTATATAAGGAAAACATCCTGTATGGCTTTTACGACAACCCCGGCGGCGTAAAGCGCGACCTGCGCGTGCTGACCGACCTTTTACTCCTTTTGCACAAATGGTTTCTGGAGAAAATCCCGCAGGAGCAATTCCAGCCCGTTTGCGTTGACGGGCGCCTGCAGCCCCGCGGTTGCGGGCAAATGTGCGGCTGCACCACCCAGCTTATTTCAAATGAGCTGTATGAGGAATTCATTTTTCCCTTAGACAAAGAAATCTTCGCCCTCTATGAAAATGGCGGGCTCTACCACCTTTGCGGCGCACATACCCAGCATATAAAAACCTGGCGCAGCTGGGATGACCTGAAAGCGGTGCAGCTAAATGACCGTGCCGCCGACGATTTTGAGGCCTATTTCACCGGCCTCCGCGATGACCAGCTGATTTACTTAAACCCCAGTGAAGCCATGCCCATAGAAAAAGCACTGTCCATTTCCGGCGGCCGCCGCACCATTATCGTAAGCGACAAAGACAGCCTTCAAAAAGCAACGGGCTGCGGCTGTGGCTGCTGCGGAGGACATAAAGCATGACATATGTAACAAGCGACATCCACGGCTGCTATAAAGAGTTTTTGCGCATGCTTGAAAAAATTGCCTTTACAGACGGCGACACCCTCTTTATCATCGGTGATGTGGTTGACCGGGGTAAAGACGGCATAAAGCTGCTGCAAGACCTGATGCTGCGCCCGAATATTTATCTCCTAATGGGCAACCACGAGTACCGAATGACAGCCTTGTTGCGCAGCCTGCCGCCTCACGCCTCCATTGACACCTTCATGGCGTTTCTTGACGGAAAACAGCTGCAGGACTTTGCCCTCTGGATGTCAAACGGCGGCCGTCCGACCTTTGAGGCATACATGGCCTTAAATGAAGATGCAAAATCAGACATTTTAGACTTTCTGGAGGAGCTGCCTCTTTACGACGAGCTGCTTGCAAACGGAAAAGAATACATACTGGTGCACAGCGGCCTTGCAAATTTTCACAAGGACAAGCCCCTTTCGGAATACCGCCCGGATGAACTGCTTTTTGAGCGCATGCCGCCTGATACGCAGTATTATGACGATAAAACCGTGCTTGCCGGACACACTCCGACCTTTTCCATAAACAAGACCCGCGCCGGAAAAATCCATCATGCAGCCAATTTTATCAACATTGACTGCGGCTGTTTTGCGCGGGAAGACGGCGGCCGCCTTGGCTGTATCCGTCTGGAAGACATGGCGGAATTTTATATTTAAATCGTAGGGGCGGCGCTTGCTCCGCCCGGCAACTTCCCCATCCCTATAGTTAAAAAGAAAGGCCGTGACAAAATGTACACATGGGAAGAAAAGATTTTAGCCTTCATTAAAGAAACCGATTTCAGCGGCATCCCTGTAGGAAAATACACCCTTGACGACAGCATCTATTACATGGTGCAGGAATACACGCCAAAGCCGCTAGAGCAGATTCGCTGGGAGGCACACAGGGTTTATTACGACCTGCAATACGTCTTAAGCGGCAGCGAAGCAATGGGCATCGGCAGCACGCAGGATATGGACGTAACCATCGCCTACAACCCCGAAAAAGACGTCCTGTTCCTGGACGGCAAAGGCGGCACCCTGCGCCCCTATCACAGCGGCGGCTACGAAATCTTCGCCCCAACAGACGCCCACGCCCCCGGTATGCAGCTGGATGACGGGACGGCAACTGTGCGCAAGCTTGTTTTTAAAATCCCGGTGTGAAAAAAATATAACGAAATAGAAGAATCCCTCCTGCGACAGAATAAGCTGCCGCAGGAGGGATTTTCATGGTGTTTTTTATGCCGAAAACACGCGATTAGCGTATGGTAATAGTTTCCTGTTGTGCGGTATCCTTCCAGTCCACTGTAAACCCAAGCCCTTCTGCGGCAAAGCGCAGCGGGATATATGTTCTGTTAGTAGTCGGATCAATATAGGCCGTTGTATCCATCTGCTTTGTTACACCATTTACCCGGTATTCGCTTTTCCCGATTGGGAACTCAATGGTAATCCCGTTAAGCTCTCCTATCGCAACTGAGTTAACGGCATCCCACGACACCGTCGCACCCATTGATTCAAGACACTCCCGAAAGGGGTACATTGTTCGCCCGTTGACATTGTGTACTTTTTGTGTCAACTTGATTTCCGTATCCCCAAAAAATATTTTCAAAGGTTTTTGCCCGTAGGAAGTAAGAAAGGCATCCCCAAGCGTTCGGGACTTGGAAAGCACTGCCCAAATTTCGCCGTTGCTTTTCTTAAACAATAAGCGGCTTTCCATTGAGCCGATATACGCGTGCATAGCTACAACGTCAGGATATCTGTTTCCTACTTCAATTTTAGTAGGTCTGCCCGACAAATAGCATAGATTGTTGTTGGTATCATAAGCAAACTGGCCATCCTCCGCAAATCTGCTGATACCGCTCAGTTGATATTTCACGCCCATCCCAGTGGTTATCGAATAGAAAGAATCATCGCGCTTTATGGCAAAAAGTATTTTTCCGCTAGATCCGTCAAACTCTAATTCACGAATCGCTCTGACATTATAGGTTATTGTTTTGGTCGTATTGTTTTTAAAATTATAACTGCACAAGTCACCGTCTTGCTTCACATAATAAATCTGATAATCATCTGGGAAACAGATGGATTGGTCCGGCTCCGCCAATTCCGCAATTTTTGAAGGGGTTTCGTCAAATTTGCTGAAATATAAGTCGCCATTATTTTTTATAGCAGAGCAGTAAACCGTGCTGTACCACGGTCCGCGCATTGCTTGTATAGCGTATGCATCTTTTGTTAACAGCTTTGTTTCTGCTGTTAACAGCTTCCTGTCTTCCGCGCTGGGCTTGATGGTATACATCCATGCTTCATTTGTATTTGTCAAATATATGCCGTCATCACCTAACGGGTCGCACTGCTTAACATCATTCGCGATTATAAGACGGTTATCGGGGCTTGTATCTATTAATATTAGCTGGTCGTCATTGGAAATATACAAATAGTAACTGCCGTTCTGGCAGACGATTTCTCTTGCATTTGTCTGTACTACTTTCGCTGCATATTGTTCGCGAAGACTTTCGGGTAGCATATCGATGTCGGCCGCGCGAATAACTCCGTATAGTATGTCGCCGTTGTTCATTAATGTCAATCCGTTTCCGCCAATTGTCGAAATCTTCTTGACGCCGCCTAAAAGAAATTCAGGCGTCTGCTCGTCAAGAGTGGCGCCTGTGAACACATCGCCGTTTTCAGTTACAATATAAATGCTTTTGTCGGATTGAACTATTATTTGCCTGGTTGGAATCGTCTTGGCATAGATAGGCATCGCGGTAAATAGCTGTAATACTATGCCCATCGCGCATAGGAAAAGAAATCTCCTTGTAAATCGGTTACTGTTTTTTCTCATTTTGTTTACTCCTTCAATCAATGATTTAGCAACTATCAAAAAGCATACCTTTTAATACCGTAGAAAATCTCGCAAAAATGCAGATTTTCTTACAAATCTATTGACTTTTATTGAAAAACCTGCTATACTGCCCTAAGAAAGCTGGGCTACAAAAAGGTATACCTTTTTATAGTCGGCTTTTTACTTGTTTCTATAAAATTTCAAAAAGAAACACTTGACAAATAAAATATTTCATATATAATAGATAGGAATCCTTGTTTTCGGCAACGACCGAAAACCATATTGTCCAGAAGGAGGTGTAAAAAATGGCCAAAGTAACAGAAAAGTACGAGTCCCTGTACATTTTGAGCCCGGATTTGACGGAGGAAAAGACCGCAGAGCTGGTAGCAAAATTCAAGGCACTCGTAGAGGAAAACGGCACATTGGAAAAGGTTGACGAATGGGGCAAGCGCAGACTCGCGTACCTCATCAACGACTTTGCCGAAGGCTACTATGTGCATATGCTGTTCGAAAGCAAGCCCGAATTCCCGCAGGAACTCACCCGTATTTACGGAATTACCGACGGCGTAATGCGGAACCTTACCACTACGATACCCGCATAATGCGTAGGATTGAGGGGGAAATTGTATGAACAAAGCAACATTAATGGGTCGCCTGACAGCAGACCCGGAGCTGCGGCACACGGCGAACAACACGGCGGTAACATCCTTTACGCTGGCGGTAAACCGTCGGTTTTCGAAAGATAGAGACGCTGAAGCTGATTTTATTGACATTGTTGCCTGGAGTGCCACCGCTGAATTTGTAGCAAAATATTTCAAAAAAGGACTGCAGGTTGCTGTATGCGGCCGCATCCAAAACCGTAGCTGGAAAGATAAAGACGGAAACAACCGCAGAACCACGGAAATCATTGCGGACGAAGTGTTTTTCGCGGACAGCAAGCGTGCTGATAGCGGCGCACCCTCATATTCTGAGCGTCCTGCTGCTGATGCTGCGCCCATTCCGGCTTATGAAAACGCATTTAAGGAAGTTTCAGGTGACGAAGACGAGCTGCCCTTTTAAGTAACGGCACAGTCGAGTTCCCCGAAATTCCGCTTACGTAACAACCCCAAATTTGCAAAAAGATATTTGCAAGAGAAGGAGGATATTCCAATGAGCGAAGAAAGAACAGCCCGCCCGGAGCGCGAAGAAAGAGGCGAACGCAGAGATTATTCGCGTGCAAAGCGCAGAAAGGTTTGTGCCTTCTGTGCCGACAAGGCGGATTTTATTGATTATAAGGATGTAGCAAAGCTGCGCCGTTTCCTATCGGAAAGAAGCAAGATTTTGCCCCGCCGTATGACAGGTGTTTGCGCGAAGCATCAAAGAGAGCTGACCGAATCCATTAAGAGAGCGCGCATAATTGCACTTCTGCCCTACATCACAGAATAATTTTTCACAAAAACCTATCCGCACCTTGCTTAAAACAGGGTGCGGGTATTTTTTTGCCGTTGCTTGCGCATACTATACGCATTAAACAGAAGGAGCGATGTATGCAGCAAGTATTGTCATTCGTTTTTTTTGCTGTTGGCCTGGTCATGATTGTAAAGGGCAGCGACTTTTTTTTGGACGCAGTGATTTGGTGCGCGAAAATTTTGCGCATTCCTGAGGTCATTATGGGCGCAACAGTGGTGTCCATCTGCACCACTCTTCCTGAGCTTACTGTCTCAACAGCCCTTGCCCTGGAAGGGAAAACAGATATGGCACTGGGCAATGCCTACGGTGCAATTACCTTCAACACCGGCATAATCCTGGCGCTGTTAATCATTATGCTGCGTCCCTCCATAGACAAAAAGAAAACCCTGCGGCAAAACGCGCTAATGCTGTTTGGCGGCATAGCTCTATCCTTTTTATCCGGCTATCTCTTTGGTGAATTCAGCCGCATCATCGGCTGTATATTTATCGGAATTTTCATTCTATACCTTATAAAAAACGGCTTCGATGCCGTGCAGGAAGCAAAAGATAAAGAAAAAGCCAAGGAAGACCAAACCCGCGGTGAAAAGATTTTCAAGAATATCGTCCTCTTTGCCGTAGGTGTTCTCGGCATCTTTTTCGGTGCGCAGCTCATGGTAGAGCACGGCACAAAAATCGCGGAAATTCTGGGTGTCCCTGAAATGATTATCGCGCTAACCATGACCGCTGTCGGCACCTCTCTGCCCGAGCTTTTCACAACGCTGACCGCCATCCGCAAAAAGAAAAGCGACATATCCATCGGCAGCGCGCTGGGTGCAAACACCATAAACCTGTTCCTAATCATTGGTGTCGCATCTGCCGTGCGCCCGTTGCCCCTGGAAGGAGCCTTTTTAGCGCGTTTGCTGCCGCTGACTGCCCTGATTATCCTAATCGCCTTTTACCCGGTATTTACAAAAAAAGAGCGGTATCCGCGGCATGCGGGCTGGTTGGCGCTCTGCGGTTATCTGGTGTATGTCGCCGCCTTATTCGTCTCGGATTTCTAGAAACGCTGTAACAGTTTTGAAGCCTTTCTCATACGATAGTGTAGGACGAAAGTCCGAGACGAAATTTGAAAGGTGGATTATCCATGGGACCTTGTTTTGAACAAAAAAGACGTTGCTGCGACGACAACTGCTGCAATGCACATAATAAATACTGTGAAGTAAAATCCTGGAATTGCTGCAAGACCGAGTGCTGCAAGCCCGAATGCTGCTGCAAGGAGTACTGCTGCAAAACCGAATGTTGTAAACCCGAATGCTGCAAGCCCGCTTGCTGCAAGGAATACTGCTGCCCGGCTGAGCGTTATGTTTGCATTAAGATTTGCCCCTGCAACTGCTGCGAACGCCGCGACAACTGCTGCTGCGACCGCAAGGATGATTGCTGTTGCGAGCGTAAAGACGATTGCTGCTGCGACCGTAAGGACGACTGTTGCTGCGATTAATTTCGCAGGTATGTAATAAAAGCAGGTATGGGAACACCCCGTACCTGCTTTTTTGCGCATTCTACCGTTGGTTGAGAAAAAGAAGCTAACCTTCGGTTGAATAAACCGCCCCCTTTTGCTATACTGAAGATACAAAAACGAAAGGCGGCAACAATATGAATAAAACCATGGGCGAAATCATCTCGGAGAGACGCAAAGCAAAAAACATGACACAGGCAGACCTGGCGGCAAAGATGAACATTACCGACAAGGCCGTGTCAAAATGGGAGCGCAACCTGTCCTGCCCGGACATCCATTCGGTGTCCACCCTGGCCGAGGCCTTGGATATATCCGTAAATGAACTCCTCAACGCAAAAAGCGAAAAGCCTCCCAAGAGTGATCTGAAAGAAACCATCAGCGTCCTCCTAAAAGCCATACCGCTGGCCATGGGCGTAGCCGCTGTCGTGCTTTCCGCTCTCGGAAAACTGGATACAACCTCCGGCTTTACCCTCCTGGGTCTCGGCCTTGCCTGCCTAAGCGTAGACGCGCTGACAAACTGCAATACATAATAAGCACAAATTATTTCCCCTTTAATTTTATTGGTGCGTAAAGATTCATTTGATGATAGCCAAGGCCTTTTTGAATTTCATCGTCAACGTAAATCATATGCCCCATCAATTCACGGTCATTGTCCATGACAAAATTTGTGCTTTCAAGCCATTTTTCCGTTTTGTTTCTCACCTTATCGTGGCTTTCGCCGTCGCCGTCCATGCTGACCGCAACCGCATACAGGCCAGCGGGATATTCGATTATTTCATACGGGTGGGTATCTGCTTCAGTTACCTCATCCTTAACAGCCCAAATCCACACAGCTTTGTCGCCCTTTCCATACAAAAAATCAGGGGAGTCGAAAATAATGGGCTTGAACAAATGATTGTGTGACTCCTGCCATGGCCCGAAGTCTCCGCCAAAAAGCTCTTCAAAGGTCATAAGCCCCGAGGTTACCGCTCTGAACTTTGGAATTCTGACAATCATGACATCCGGCACTTTTTTATCGAGCTTTTCCGTGACCTCCAACAGACGGTTTACCGTAGACGGATTGCCTTCATACTCCACATTGACAAGCTGCGGCTCAATCTCTTTTGCTTTCTCATACAACAGTTTGACATCGGAATCCTTTCCGAAATCGGATTTTTCTATCTGACGGATGAATTCCAAGACAATTTCTTTTAATTCGTGCAGCAGCGAAACCTCCTCGTCAATGGCGTCCACCTTTTTGCCCAGCACCTCTAAGACGATCTCAGCACCGGATGTGCCGAAAATACGCCCGATATCCTTGATGCTGATATTCAGCTTGCGCAAAATTAAAATCTGCTCCAGCCGTGTCAATGCAGCCTCATCGTACAGCCTGTATGCATAATCATCGCTGCGGGTGCTGGTTATAAGCCCCATGTCCTCATAATACCGCAGTGTGCGTGCGGATATATCGTATTTAATTGATGCATCCCTGATTTTCATTAACTGTTCCATACATACTCTCCTTTTTTTAGTCTTGTGTATAGTATAAACTATTCCCCAACGGCAGAGTCAAGAGGGGGGGCGCATATTTGTGAGTTTGTTAAATAAGGAGCTGCTGTTTCTCAGACAACAAAGAAAAAAGGCCGGGAATCATCCCGGCCTTTGCTGGTTATTCATCATGTGAGCAACAATGAGCACAGTCTCCGCTGCAGCCGACAATAGGCGTCGGGTCAATCCCTTTTCCCTTGTAATAATCAGCGATGGCCGACTTAACAGCCTCCTCCGCCAGCACCGAACAGTGAATCTTCACCGGCGGCAATCCCTCCAGTGCCTCAACAACCGCGCTGTTTGTAAGCGCCAGTGCCTCCTGCACGCTCTTGCCCTTAATCAGCTCCGTAGCCATCGAACTGGTAGCAACCGCCGCACCGCAGCCAAAGGTTTGAAACTTCACGTCCTCTATCATTTCCGCATCGTTAATCTTTAAGTAAATCTTCATAATATCGCCGCACTTGAGGTTGCCGACCTGGCCGACCCCGTTGGCATCGTCCATCGTACCTACATTGCGGGGATTGGAGAAATGGTCCATGACCTTATCGCTGTACATAGTCTAATTCCTTTCTAAAATAAACGGTAATCCTATTTTTTACGGCTGCCAAACCGGCGACATAAAGCGCAGCCGCTCAATACACGCCTTCGCCGTTTTAATAATCGTATCCACATCTTCTTCCGTGTTATACCTGCCAAGAGTCAGCCGCAGACTTCCGTGTGCAACCTCCGCCGGAATAGCGCAAGCAAGCAGCACATGCGACGGCTCCAAACTTGCAGTAGAGCAAGCCGACCCGGAGGAAGCGGCAATGCCGTTCATGCCAAGGGTCAAAACCAGTGCCTCGCCCTCCACCGCTTCCACAAGAAAGCTGGCGTTTCCGGGCAATCGGTCAGTGGGATGCCCGCTAAGCTGAACCTTCGGAATTTGAAGCATACCGTCAATCAGCCTGTCCCGCAAGGCGCTAATACGTGCCTGTTCAGCCGGCAGCTCCGAAATAGCCGCAGTAATGGCCTCTCCAAGTGCTACCGCACCCGCCACATTTTCCGTACCGCTTCGGCGGTTCTTTTCCTGTCCGCCGCCTTCTAAAAGTGCCGGAATGCGCACACCGTTTTTCAGATACAAGACACCAATGCCCTTAGGCGCGTACATCTTATGCCCTGACAAGCTAAGTGCCGTAACCGGAATTTCTTTAACCGAAAAAGGCATATGCCCAATCAGCTGTACCGCATCTGTGTGAAAATAAATACCCTTTTCCTTTGCAATAGCCGCAAACGCGGCAATATCCTGCACCGTTCCGACTTCGTTATTGGCCGCCATCAGCGAGATACAGCAAGTGTCCTCTCGAATGGCCTCCTCCAAGCTGCTGGGGGAAATGCGCCCCTTGTTGTCCACCGGCAGAAGGGTGTAAGAAAAGCCTTCCTTTTCCAGTGCCTTTAATACATGAAGCACCGCATGGTGCTCAATGGCCGAGGATATAATGTGCCGGCCCTTTTTTTCGCCCAGTTTTGCAAGGCCGCGTAATGCGAAGTTGTTGGCCTCCGTACCGCCGGAGGTGAAAATAATTTCATTCGGAGAAGCACCCAAAGCGGCAGCTACCTGCTCCCGCGCCTTGTCTAACGCCTTGCGCGCGCTTGCGCCAAGGGCATAAACCGAATTGGGGTTGCCGTATTCCTCCGTAAGAAAGGGCAGCATCGCGTCCAAAGCTTCCTTTGAAACTCGCGTTGTTGCCGCGTTATCCGCGTAAACTGTCAAGTGAAATTCTCCTCTTTTCTGCGTTGTTCAATGTGGCAAAAACAGTCGTTATTTTTCGTCTAATTCCTTCATTGCCGCCTGTTCCTCAGGGGTCAGCCGAATGTTGCCCTTTTTGAGGCAGCGGCACTGATCCTTGTGGTAACAGCGGGGTGTCGCATCAGGCATATCATCAAGCTTCACCTTCAAATTGCCGCGTAAAAGCTGCACATCCACAACCTTGCCCGTTCCGTCAGGCGTCTTAACAATCGAGCCATGCTGAGGTGTGTTTGCAAGCAAATCCTCATACGCCGCCTGCTCATACTTCAAACAGCACATAAGCCGCCCGCAAGTGCCGGAAATTTTAATAGGACTAAGAGACAAGCTTTGCTCCTTAGCCATCTTAATAGACACGGAATGGAAGTCCTCAAGAAAGGTATTGCAGCACAAAGCACAGCCGCAAATACCAATGCCGCCAACCATTTTCGCCTCATCACGTACGCCAATTTGACGCAACTCAATCCGTGTATGAAACACCGATGCAAGGTCCCGCACAAGCTCCCGAAAATCAATCCGCCCGTCGGCAGTAAAATGGAAGAGAATCTTGTTGCGGTCAAAGGTGTACTCCACATTCACAAGCTGCATTTCTAAGGAGTGCTCTTCAATTTTCTTTTTGCAAACCTGAAAAGCCTGGGCTTCCTTTTCACGGTTTTCAAGGTCCTGCGTAATATCTTTTTCCGCGGCACGGCGAACAATCGGCTTTAAGGGCGGCACGATTTCCTCATCCTCCACCATCCGGTTCGCAAGCACCACATAACCAAGCTCCAAGCCCCGCGCCGTTTCAACAATGACGCGTTCCTTGGGCGTGTAAGTCTCTCCTTTTGGGTCGAAGGAGTAAATTTTCCCAACATCCTTAAAACGAATGCCAATAATTTCAGTCAATGGCTGCCGTTCCTTTCTTCTATAAGACTGGGCGCGTAAAAGCGCAAGTCCTTTGTAGTATAGTTTTCGTACGCGGCGCGTACCTTATGCATCATACGCAAAAATAGTATGTAACCCGGCGGAAAACGCTGTTAAACAGGCCGGAAATGTCACATTTGCGTCAATTTGCTCCATAGCCGTTTCAATCACTGCAAGGAGCGCACCGATTTTGCTTGGCCCCCAAGCAGCAAGTGCTTCAAGAGCCGCCCCGCAAAACGGCGGGAATTGCCGTGTATCCAAAGTTGCAGCCGCAAAACTAAGATAACACATTTTGCGCAAAAAAGCAAATAAATTATAAAGTTTTTGTCTGTCTTTCCCCGCAAAATCCGAAAATTGCTCCATAAGAAGCAGTATTTCCCACGCTTTCCCGGAAACAAACCCTTGAAAAAAGTCCAACGAAAGCACAACCATCGGGTCGTCCATCGGCTCGCTTAAGGAAAGTGCCTCACCGAAATTCCCTTCCGATAAGAGAAAAAGCCCTTCCGCAGCCCCTTCGTTCAGCTCTCGAGCCTGTGCCGCAAGAAAGAAGTCAGCCCGGTTAAGCGGCAATACAGGCAGCACCTGCACCCGCGACAAAATGGTGTCAAGCAGGTCGCTTCGGCTGTTTGACAGCAGAATAAACTGTACAAAAGCAGGCGGTTCTTCCAAAATCTTCAAAAACGCGTTTTGCGCCTCCTTGGAAATGCCGAAGGTGCAGTCAACCGCATACAGCTTCGATGGTGCCTCATTGGGCAAAATAGGCGCATGGGCGGAAATCTTGCGAATGGTGCTCACCGAAAGTTGTTTCATAACACTTTCGGCAGAAATCGGGCGCGGCACAAGTACGCCTGCATCCCCGTCCTTCTCCTCCGCGATATAAAAGAGGTCGGGATGAGAGTTCCGTGCAAGCTTTACACAAGCGGAGCAGCCGCAAGAGGGCAAGCCGTCCCCCTGGCAAAAAAGAACGCGTGCAATTTCCCCTGCAAAGGTCTTTTTCCCAAGCCCCTTTGCGCCTTCAATAAGCAGCGCCTGCGGAACCTTTTTTGTCGCCGCCGCCGTGTGCAAAAAGTCATGCAGTGCCGGGTTTCCGTAAAGGGTCAACTGACTCATTACAGCTTTTCAAACCGCTCAACGTCCATAATAAACACAGTTGCGCCGCCAACGGTAACCTGCATAGGCATGGAGGAATACATCATAGAGCCCATGTCGCCGCCTGTGGGCATAGCCTGGTCTCTGGAGGAAGCGTTGGCACGAATGACGCTAATCGCCTTGTCGCAATATTCGGCTTCTGTACCGATAATAATGGTCGTGTTGCCCGAAGAGAGGAAGCCTCCGGTGGTGGCAAGCTTGGTCACCTGAAAGTGTTCCTTTGTGAGGGCACGAACAACCTTCGTGGTGTCGTCATGGTTGATAATTGCAAGAATGAGTTTCATACAGAATGCTCCTTTCTATATTACCGAACGGCAAAAATGGCCGCCCGAGCAAGGTCTAATTGCGCTCCCAAAGCTTGAATTTCACAGGCACACCGCGCTTTTTAAAGGTGCGGTAAATATACCAAACGGTAAACAGCAGCATAACCGAGCTGATAATCAGCTGCATCTGCTGCCCGCGGAAGGGCGCATCAAGGAACACCCAGCCCTGCTGCTCCGCAAAGCTCATCAAATATCCTGCAAACAGCACACCTGCAAAGCCAAAGAGTGAGCTTACCGCCGCAGTTGCACCCACATAAAGCATGCGGTTTTCCTTGGGTGCATTTTCAAATTGGATGTTAAAGAAGCACATATTCAGCGCCGCCCAGGAAAGCTGCCCCACAATAGAGGGGATAATGGTCATAACATACGCGGTTTTGGGCACCGTAAACACGTTTAAAACATTGGAGAACGCCATAATCGCCAGCGCAAGCATGGTGCAGTAAACCCAATTTGTCCGTGAGGACAGCCGTGCCCAAAAAGACACAACAATCGTCTTTTCCACAGACCCGAAAAAAGCAAGTGCCATCAAATATGTATAGGGCAGATTCAGCGCGTTAACCTGATAAATTCCCCAGTACGGCGCAAAAAGCTGTATGGAAATCTGATACAAGACCATAATCAGAATAATCGGCCGAAACCCCTTATCTTTAAAAGGCAGGATCAGCGAGGCCAAAAGCTTGCGCCGAGGACTTGAAACAACAGACATGCTTTCCGGCTCTTTAATTTGTGTAATGCTGAACGCGTTGCCAAGCATGGAAACAGCGGCAATAATAAAGATAACAATATACCCGGTATTCAGGTCGCCAATGCTCTTAAAATGGTCAATAACCCATCCGGAAAAAAGTGCAAATACAGCTGAAACGAAAATCATCGTGCGCTCACGAATGGCAAGGTACTTGGCGCGGTTATAGTCGCTTGTTAAGTGAAAAATCCAGTTGGAAGCCGCAACCGTCGGCAGTGCCACCAAAAGGCTTGAAATAGAAAAAATAGAAACCAGCGCGATGGCGCGCACCGTAGGATTCGCAATAAAAACAGGCACAAGAAACATAATGGCAAGCAGCGACCGGTGCACCGCAAGAATCCCGAGAAAAAGCGGCTTCTTCCGCTGTAACCCCTCAAAGAGGTATGCCCCGAAGGGCTGTAGAATACTGGTCATAATGGGGATGGCGAGAATAATGCCGTTGTACCGCTCGGGAATGCCGATGTATTCAAGAAACCCCGCCAGAATCGCTCCCGAAGCCAGTACGCCCAAGATGGTTGCAAAGGTACCCTCAAAGGTAAAAAATGCGCGGCTTCTTTTGTGTTCAGGAAAGCGGAACGGGTTGTTTTCCTTTAAGCGCTGCCATAATTTCATAATCTGACCTTTCAAGCACAGGATAGTAGCAGTGACCATATGGGCACCGTTACTTTTTTAGTATACCATAAATTTGCCAAACCGAAGGTTTGATGCGTGGAAACCACGCATGCAAATTATCTGCTTGCTTTTTATTATACCAAGAAAGCCGCAGTTTGTATAGTATATTTTTTTGTTTTTCAGAAAAAATAGATCTATATGGATAATTTCCGCGTAAAAAACAGCAGAGAAAGGAATAAATAGCCCATGATAATCGGACAAATTATGAACAAAAGCGTCGTGTATGTGCAAAAAGACGACACCGTGGAAACAGCGGCAAAGCTCTTGCAGCAGAACAATATCGGCTCCATCCCCGTGGTGGACAAAGAACGCACGGTCAAAGGTATTGTAACCGACCGTGACATCGTGACCCGCTGCGTTGCAAACGAGGACGACCCGCGCACGGCAAAGGTGGGGGACATCATGACAAGAGGCGTCTTTACCATTACCGACGACGTGGAGGTGAGTGCGGCGGCCTACATTATGGCCGAGCGGCAGATTCGCCGCTTGCCGGTGCTGCGCGACAACAAGCTGGTAGGCATGCTTTCCCTTGGCGACCTTGCAAAAAGCCCCGGATGCAACACGGACGCAAGCGGCGCCCTAACCGAAATTTCCGACAACCGCAAGCCCTTTGCGTAACTACAGGACACAAATAGGTAAGCAAGGCGGCCTCGCGCCGTCTTTTTACATATACAACCGCCTATAAATAGAAAAACCTGCACGCAATGACTTGCAAAAAAACGCGAATCATGGTATGATTATTCTAGTAAAATTTGCCCTTTACGGGCTTTATTGGTATTTTGCGGCGCACCCCTCATGGCAACAAGGGTAAAGATGAAAGGATGAATACAATGATAGAACTTGTGAATGCGCAAAATTTAAGTGAATACGAAGGCTTTATTGCGGCACACCAAAAAGGCCACTTTATGCAATCAGTGTTATGGAGCCGTGTGAAAACCGATTGGAAATGGGAAGCATTTTTACTGCGTGACGCGGAAGGCGGTAATATTTACGGTTCCTGCGCCCTGCTTTTCCGCAAGATGCCGGGTCTGCCCTATACCATCGCCTATGCACCTCGCGGCCCTGTTTGTGACGTGTCGGACAAGGTTGTTCTGGCGGAAATTCTGGAGGGCACAAAGGCACTTGCAAAGAAGCATAAAAGCGTCGTCCTAAAGATTGACCCCGACATTCTTTCATCTGACACTGCGTTTCAAGAGGATATGAAAGCGCTGGGATTCTCCCTTTTAAAGGGCGGTGCCGAGTTTGACATGACCCAGCCGAAGTACGTCTTCCGCCTGGCCTTGGAGGGCCGGAATATTGACGAGCTAATCGACAGCTTTGAATCCAAAACCCGCTATAACCTGCGGCTGGCGGCACGTAAGGGCGTCACAGTGGAACTTGCGGGTGAAGAGGGACTGGACGCATTCTCGGATATTATGGTTGTGACAGGTGTCCGAGACAACTTCCTCACACGGCCAAAGGAATACTTTGGGAAAATCCTGGACCAATTCGGCGAACATGCAAGGCTGTACATCGCCAAGTTTGAAGGCAAAGCCATCGCCGGTACCCTTGCCATTTATTACGGCGACAAGGTTTGGTACCTGTACGGCGCCTCCTCCAACGAGTACCGTAATGTTATGCCAAACTATCTGTTGCAAACCGAGATGATTAAATGGGCGGCGGAGAAAAACTGCCGGCTCTACGACTTCCGCGGCGTGGCGGGCATCCTTGCGGAGGATCACCCCATGTATGGCCTCTATCGGTTCAAGAAGGGCTTTAACGGCGACTTTACGGAGTTCTGCGGTGAGTTTGAATATGTGTTTAATAAGCCGGTGCACTTCGCCTTTACAAATGCCATGAAGGTGTATAAAAAGACGCGCAAAGGCATCCTTGGCCGCAAGAATAAGAAAACAGCACAGAGCATCGACAACTAAAAAACACCTGCAACCGATACAGCAGGGGAAAGGCATAGGCTCAAAATGAAGCGTCTCATCATAAAAACAGAAGATCTTCTGCAGAATATTCGCACCCTCCATGAAAAAACGGAGAAGGAAATCATCGGTGTCGTAAAAGGCAATGGTTACGGCCTTGGCCTCATCCCTTTTGCGCAGCTTCTTGTGGAAAACGGCATCAACACCCTTGCCGTAACCGAGCTGTGTGACGCATGTGCCCTGCGGGAAGTTGGCCTCACCGACTGCGAGATTCTTCTGATGACCCCGCTGTACAATAAAGACGATATCAAAACCCTCCTTGAAAATAACATAACCGCCTCAATCAGCAGCACTTCTTGTGCATATCTCCTGCAAGAAGTCTGTCAAGCGGAAGAAAAAAACGCAAAGGTACATAGCAAAGTTGACACCGGCATGGGCCGATACGGGTTCCTCCCCGGCGAGGAAGCGCAGCTTGCAGAAGCACTGATTTCCTGCAAAAATCTGCAGCCAACCGGCGTATACAGCCACCTGCACAGCGCCTTTGGCAAAGAAAAAACCGTCAAAAAGCAGCTTGCTTCCTTCCTCTCCTTTGTAGAGAAAACGGAAGCCTTGGGCGTAACCTTAGGCAAAAAGCATATCGCGAATTCCGCCGCAACCCTGCGCTTTAAGTCCGCGCACCTTGACGCCGTGCGCATCGGCTCCGCCTTTACCGGCCGCCTGCCTGCAAAAAACTGCTGCGGACTGAAGCGAATCGGTTGCCTTGAAACCGAAATCACCGAGCTGCGTACCCTGAAAAAAGGTGCAACCAGCGGCTACGCTGCTGCCTTCCGTGCGAAAAAGGAAACAAAAATCGCGGTAATCCCCTTAGGCACACAAGACGGCTTCGCTCTGCAAAAGCAGCAGGAGCTCTTCTCCTTCCGTGCCTTCCTGCGCGCCTGCCTAACCGAATTTCGCCGCTTTATAAAGAACAACCGCATCGCAAAAGTGCGCATAAACGGCGCAACCTACAGCGCAATCGGCCGCATTGGCCTCGTTTCCTCCGTGATTTCCCTGGAGGAAAAAAGGCGCAAAAAAGCCCCGCCGCAGCAACCTCCCGCAATCACCGTCGGCACAGTGGTGCAAGCCGATTGCAATCCCCTCTTTATCGGTGCACACGTGGAGCGGCACTATGTGTAACGCACCTTTATACGAAGCACTGAAGAGTCTTGCAAAGCGGCAGCCCATCCGCTTTTCCATGCCCGGTCACGGCGGGCAGTCACCCCTTGACACCCCCGTCCTTTTTGCAGCCAGCCTGGACTTTACCGAGCTGCAGGAAACGGGCAATTTATATGCAGAAGATACCATAATTGCCGCTGCAGAAGCCCTCTGGGCACAGAAAATGGGTGCCGAAAATGCCCTCTTTCTGACAGGCGGAAGCTCCCAAGGCGTACGCAGCGCCCTGCTTCTTTTGAACCTCGCGGGGAAGAAAGTGCTCTTTGGCCGCGACACCCACCAATCGGTGGACACCGCTCTGGCCCTCCTTGACATCACTCCGCTGTATCTGCAAAAAGTCACGGCGGAAACCGTGCAAGCCACCCTGACAAATCACCAAGACATCGCCGCCCTTTTTGTAACCAGCCCAAGCTATTACGGTGTTGATTTGGACATCAAAGCCCTTGCAAGCCTTTGTAAAAAAGAAGGTATCCCCTTAATTGTCGATGAAGCCCACGGTGCCCACTATGCCTTTTTGACGGCCAAACCGCAAGCTGTGGCAAGCGGCGCAACAGTCGCCGTCACCTCCCTGCACAAAACCCTGCCCGCCATGGGACAAAGCGCGCTGATGACCCTTTCCGCCGGCCTGCCGCCCGCCGCCGCCCGCCGTGCCAATATGGCCTTTGGCACCTCCAGCCCAAGTTACATTATGCTGGCGCAAGCCGACCTTTTACGGGCCGCACTGGAGCGTGACGGATGTCCCAATCTGGATGCTGTCCATGCACTGCGGCAAGCTCTTATTCCCTTAGGGCTGGCGGACAACGACGACCCATACCGCCTGCATATCATGACCGCCCCCTTTGGCTACAGCGGATACGAAGCCCGCGGCTTCCTACATAAAAACGGCATATTAATTGAACTTGCAGACAAAAACAGCATCGTCTGCATCCTTTCCTTTTATCATACAGCATCGGATTTTGAAACCTTTTTAAAAGCCCTAAAATCTCTGTACGGCAACAATCGCCCTCCCTTACGCGTGCAAGAAACGGAGCTGCCGACCCTTCCCGCCCGCATCCTATCCCCCCGCAGTGCCTTTCTCGCAAAAAAAGAACAGCGTCCCTTGAAAAGCTGCACCGGCTGTATCGCCGGGCAAAGTCTGGCGCTCTTTCCCCCCGGTACCGCTCTTGTTGCGCCCGGTGAGCTGCTTACAAAGGAAAGTATTGACGCGCTGCTGACTTTTTTCCCCCCTGACGAGCCGCTGCTTGTCTGCGTAAAATAGCCCCCGAAAGGAGCCATTATCATGAAAGAAAGCATCTATACAATTCCCATAAACGAAAGCTTTGAAGAACTCTGCGGCTGCCCCTTTTGCCGTTTGGAATCGAAGATGGAGCTGGACAGCATTGACATTCTGCTGGGCGCCGCCATGATGGATCCGGACGTCCGCATAAAAACCAATGAACAAGGCTTCTGCGGCCGCCACGCCGCTTCGCTCTTGCAGGAGCAAAAACGCTTACCCCTGTCCCTAATCTTGGAAAGCCACCTTATCGCCATACAAAAACTCATTGACGCCGCCGAACAGAACCCCCTAAAAGGACTTGATCCGCTTGTTACAGTAAAAGAAGACTGCTACCTCTGCGCAAAAGTAGACGCCTACATGCAGCACATCTACAGCGGCGTCGCCTACATGTATGAAACCGAGCCGGCCTTCGTAGAGCTCTACAAAAAGCAGCCCTACTTCTGCCTGCGCCACCTGACCGGCTTCCTGCAAACAGCAAAAAGGAAGTTGGGAAAAAAAGCCTTCATCGTCCTTGCAGCGGAAAGTTTACTTCCTACAAAAAAAGCACTGGCAAAAAGCAAATCCGACATATCCGCCTTTTGCAAAAGCTTTGACTACCGCGCCGCCGGGCAGCCTTTGTCCGAGGACGCGCAAACAAGCATTGAGAAAACCCTGCCCCTCTTATATGGTATCACTGCCGAAAAGTAAATACAACAAACCGCCCGCAGGAAATTCATCCTCGGGCGGCATTTTTTTGTCCGAAATTCTAATCAATCTGTAAGGAAAAAATCTTAATATACGGCTTTGCAAAGGTAAAAAGGTTTGCTCCCGTAATGGTATCGCGCGCCTTATAGGATTTGTTCGCGTCATTAATTGTGTACCAAGTTATGCGGTTCCCCGTGAGTACAATCGGCTGCAATCCGTCCGCCAGCCGTGCCCCCGCAATCGAGGTAACCTTCGAAATGGGTGTCCCGCCGCCATCCACAACAGCATATTTCGTATCAAGATACGTAAGGCCGCGGTTGCGAATATCGGTTTCCGGCCGCGCGTCGAATTCTTCCCATAAAAGAACAAACTTGTTTTCTGACAGCTTCACAATCATCGGTGCGGAAAGCACCCGCATATCCGATTCAGCGTAGCTTGTAAGCCATACAATACGGCTGTCCGCCGGATTGCTTTTTGGCGCAAAGACTACCGCAATGCCGCGCGCAGTCTCCGCGTTCTGCTGCGAAGTAGAGTTAATCGCCGCCAAATAACCCGCAGCCGAAACCGTAAAGCCGCTGCAAGAAGGATTCTGCTTATTGTCTGTAAGGCTGTCCGCAATGTCAAGAAGCGGGTAAGCCGTAAAGAGGCCATCTTTTTCCAGTGTCAACAAAATGCGGCGGGGCTCGGTGTCAGAGCGGTCAAGGTATGCAATAACATTGCCGTCAAATTGTACATATTGGTCGAAAGAATTGCGCACATGATTACCCGGAAAAAGGGGACTGATACTGAGAATTTGCAAATCCGCCGCCGACATCTTAATAAGAAGGTTCGAGAGATGATTGAGTCCGTCGTCAGATGTATAACGCTGCCTTGACGTGTAAATAACAAGACAATCATCCTTCACCGCCATGCACGGTTGTCCCGCCGCAAAGGGGAGCACCGTGCTGCACTCATTTCCGAACACAGACCCTTCGGCAACCTTTTGCCATCGGCTGTCATACTTTGCCACATGCAGAACCTCGGTATTCTGCTCCTCACGGTTTTCCTTGCCGGTAAGCAGGTAAAAGTATCCGTCAGCATCCTGATAAATCCCGCCGAAAATCGGCAACTTCGGCTGAACAGAAGTCTCCGAAACAAATTGCATCTCGCTGTCCCGCTCCTCAATATACAAGAGCCTGTCCACTTGTGCAATTGTGCAAAACCCGCTGTTCGTCGGAAAAACGGCATATTTAGAAGCAGACGGGAAACTCGCATGCACGCCAAAAGAGGAGGTAGTTTGAATGACGCGGCCATAATCCGCCTCTTTTGTCACGGAGGTGTACACCGGCAGCTTCGTCAAATTTGCGGTAATAGAAAGGCCTTTGTAGCGCAAAATGGAATGGTAAAGACGCTTCATCGTGATAAACGCCTGTTCCCGCGTATACAGTCCTTTAGGGTCAAACCGCTCCCACTCGACGCCGCTCATGACCGCCGTCCGGTTCGAAACATCCACCGAAGCTGAAACAAATGCAATACTCTCAAGTGCCCAATCGGCAAAAGAAGGGTTGTCATAGAAATATTCAGGTGCGCCGTTTGGCAGCGTTACGCCCAACACCTTCGCAGTATTCGCAAGCATAACCGCAGCCTCCTGCCGCGTAATCTGCGCATGCGGGTCAAAGCGATTGTCTCCCACTCCCCGAACAATAGATAACGTATACGCCTGCGAAACGTCAAGGCTGTCCGTATCATAAAAGGTACCGCTTATAAGCGTAAGCTTGTTTTCGGCCAGAATTTCGTCAATACTCTTGCCGCTTTTCTCCCGCAAAAGGGCCATGGCCAGCCGGCAAAACTCAAGCCGAGTAATACTATTTTTATATTCCTGCTGCAAATCAGACGGAACAAGCGCAAGAGAAATAGCTTCATTAACTTCCGTCGTTGCCCAGCCACTGGGCGCGTCAGCCGCAAAGCTTACACAGACACCCAAGAGAAAAAGCAGCAAACACAAAAAGAGGGAAACCCACTGTAAAAAAACGTACTTTCTCATACGAAAATCCAATCCTTTCCAAAGTTCGCAGCACTTTCAGAGGCGATACATAAAAAGTATATCACGGCCGGAAGGGATTTTCAAGAGAATTTTCGAAAAAAAGGTTGGGAAATTCTGCCTTTTTACGCGAAAATCCGCAAATAACTAAAGCAAATCCTGCATTTCAATCATGTTTTCCCAATAGCGCTTGGGCATATGGCTCATACGGCAGCGGGGATTTTCCCGCTCCTTAATGGCAATGGTGTCGTAAAACCGCTTCCAAAGCGCGCGATATCCCGCTTCCTCTTCGGAAACGGCAGGCAGCGTCAATTCGTCCAGCGCAATAATTTCCTGCCGCCCGTTGCTGTAAAGCAGCGCCGCCTTATGCGTCTTGTCAAAAATCAGGAAATCCTCCGAGGGAAATCGGCTGACAAAATGCTCCGCAAGAAACGGCAGCACAAAATTCTTAGGCGTAATATTCGCCGCAAGCTTCCCGTTAAAATCCGAGAACCGAATAAAACCCAACAGCAGATGCTGCTCATGCAAGAGATGCATTTCCGCCTTCAAAAGCGGTGCCACAATCGGATGACCCAGCATGGAAAGCACCTGCCGCCCCTCCTTGTACCCAAGGAGCAAAAAGCGCAGCAGTGCAAGCTCCTTGTTTGCCATAGCACTCAAAAACACATGAGTAAGTAACGTAAAAGCCTCTTTCGAAATCTTTTGTTTAACTGAGCGGGCAACCCGTTCAGCCTTGTCCGGGTCCGTCACAATTTCCCGAACCGGGTAAAGCGTCGGCTCCGCACTGTGCGCCGCCCAAATAGCAGACGGCATCTCCTGTTCATACACACACGCATGTACGCAGGAAAAGAATCCCGGCAAACTCCCGTCATACAAATAGATGGTGTCAACAGGCCGTGTTACAATTTCCTTGCCAGACATAAAGCCGCCTCCTCAACCGCCTCCCATACGCTCTGCACATCACCTGCTCCGGGCAGCGATGTGCCCGCATCATCAAACAGAGTCAGCTGCTCCACCCCAAAGCTATACACCCGCGAATCAATCAGCGCCCGCGTGGCAAGCTCCTTTTGCAGCCGAAGTCCGCAAGGCATATCCGCAGTAATAATAAAATATTTCGCCCGTTTAAGCACCACGCCAATGCGCTTTAGCTCCGGCAGCCCAAGCTTCCCTGTTTTGCGTGCGGTAACAATGCGCCGCGCCCCGGTAGGCCCAATGCCCGGCACTCGCAGCAGCGTAGAAAGGTCCGCCTTGTTCACATCCACCGGAAACTTGTCCATATTGTTAATCGCCCAGTTGCACTTGGGGTCCAAATACGGATGCAGGCTGGGCGCATCCTCGCTCAAAATTTCTTCCGCCTGAAAGTTATATTTCCGCATAAGCCAGTCGGCCTGATACAGCCGATGCTCACGCAAAAGCGGCGGCCGCGTGTCCACAGCCGGCAGCAGCGTATCTTCCACAACCGGAATATAAGCCGAATAAAAAACCCGCTTCAGCTGGTATTTCTTATACATCCCCGAGGCCAAGCGGATAATGCGGTAGTCACTTTCAGGTGTCGCGCCGATAATCATCTGCGTAGCCTGCCCCGCAGATGCAAAGCGCGGTGCATGCCTGTACTGTACAAGGCTTTTTGATGACTCCTCCACCCCGCTTGCAATCTGCGCCATGGGCGTCAAAATGGCCTTTTTCGTCTTGTGGGGCGCAAGCATCGTAAGGCTTTGCTCACTGGGCAGCTCAATGTTCACGCTTAACCGGTCTGCCAGCAGCCCCAATCGGTATACCAAAGCAGGGGCGGCACCCGGAATGGTTTTTGCGTGAATATAGCCCCAGAAATTGTGCTGATAGCGCAGAATTTCCAATGTTTTAATCATCTGCTCCATGGTATAATCAGGGCTTTTCAACACACCGCTGGAGAGAAAAAGCCCCTCAATATAGTTGCGGCGGTAAAATTGAATGGTCAATTCAGCAAGTTCCGTGGGTGTGAATTCCGTTCTGGGAACATCATTGCTTCGGCGGTTAACGCAGTATTTGCAATCATACGCGCATTTGTTGGTCAGCAGCACCTTTAAAAGGGTCACACACCGCCCATCCGCAGAAAACGTATGGCAGCAACCCGCTGCAACCACATTCCCCATAGCACCCTTCGGTGCCGACCGGTCAGTCGCCCCTGAGGAGGTACAAGCCGCGTCATACTTGGCACTGTCCGCCAGAATCGTCAGTTTATCCATAATATCCATCCGCGCCCGCCTCCTTAAAACAATAACACTAGAACAAATGTTCTAGTGTTATTATATACCCAATGGGTTCATTTGTAAAGAAGAAATTTTAAAAAACCAAAAAATTCATATTTTGCAGTGCAAGCCTCGTCAGTGCGCGTATCCCCCTATTATTGCGCTGGGATTGGTTTTACTGCCCCCCCCTACCTGCCGCGCACGGCACGTAGGGAATGGTTTCTAACCATTCCGCTCCATCGTCCCTCGTCCTTCGTCCTGCCGTCCTAAACGAAGCGGATACTCTTTTCATCCTCACGGACGGGGGTCGGTTGGCAGGGACGCCCTGCCGGGGGCGACACTTTTTACAGCGCCAAAAAGTGTCCAAAAGGGCGCCCTGCGGGGGTCGGCTGTTGTGCTGCTGTGGCGGTGGCTTTGTGCGGCGCCTGTTAGTGCCAATTCGAAGGCCTGCCTACTTCGCCGTCCGCGCTCGGCCGCGCTGTGCGGGGGCGGTAGGATTGTTTTGTTGCGCTGGGATTGGTTTTACTGCCCCCCCCGTCCTGCCGCGCACGGCACGTAGGGAATGGTTTCTAACCATTCCGCTCCCCGTCCCCCGTCCTTCATTTACAATTCACAATTTGCCACTGTCCCCCCGTCCCCCGGTGGGGGCCGCAATGCCAACCCCCCAAAGCCCCGGCTCAATTGAGCCGGGGCTTTGAAGGAAAAAAGGAGTATCTATCAAAGGCCAGAGAAGGCCGCGCCCGAGCAG